>Ga0306920_100006693_pt1 | contig 15087 bp, 16 predicted proteins | sample flu12Cox44000170_FD_204666 | JGI IMG/M metagenome (GOLD analysis project Ga0306920, IMG submission 204666) | Lab enrichment of tropical soil microbial communities from Luquillo Experimental Forest, Puerto Rico - flux4day.12C.oxic.44.000.170 (v2)... | ecosystem: Environmental > Terrestrial >... | reverse complement strand
AACGCGATCGTAAATCTCGCTCCACATCTCCCCGCTCGCGACTGGTCCGAGCTCGTCAGAGGGAACTTCGACCGAGATCTCCATCGCGCGCCGATGGCCGATATCGACGACCTCTGCGCGCTCGCTCAGGAACCGCGCGACTTCGTCGAGAGGCCGGACCGTCGCCGAAAGACCGATGCGTTGTGGGCGGCGCCCACCTTCGCGAACGATCAGATCGTCGAGTCGCGCAAGCGTCAACGCGAGGTGAGACCCGCGCTTGTTGCCGGCCATCGCATGGATCTCGTCCACGATCACGCACGAAACGCTGGCGAAGAGCCGGCGCGAGCGCTCCGCCGTAAGCAGAATGAAGAGCGATTCAGGCGTCGTCACCAGAACGTGCGGCGGCTTGCGCAACATGCGCTGCCGCTGGACCGGAGTCGTATCGCCGGTGCGCACGGCGGTTCGAATCGGCGCAAGCGGCGTGCCTCGCTCGACCGCGAGCGCGTAAAGCTGCGCAAGCGGCTTTTCGAGGTTCTCGCGCACGTCGTTTGAAAGCGCTTTGAGCGGCGAGACGTAAACGACCAGCGTCTGATCGGGCAAGGTATCGCTTGCGGCCCGCCGCACCAGGTCGTCCAGCGCGAGCGTGAACGCCGCGAGCGTCTTTCCCGAACCGGTCGGCGCGGCGATGACCACGTCCTCGCCCGCGCGAATGACGGGCCAGCCCTGTGCCTGCGGTTCGGTTGGCGGACCAAAGGCCGTGCCGAACCAATCCCGGACGAGCGGATGAAAGTCGTCGAGCATCGTTGCTACTCCAGGACCCGCCCGGCGCCTCCGTGGATGCCGCGCGGCGCCGTGGGGCTCGGTCGGCCTCTGCCAGAAACGGCGCAAGATGCGCAACTCTCTCTGTGTGATGCTGTTGCTTATTACCACGGGCAGGCCCGTCGCGGCCAAGCCGGTCCTACAACTGAGCGACATGGCGCGTATTGTTGACGTCGAAGAGCCGGCGATTTCGCCGGACGGCACGCACGTCGCCGTCATCGCGATCGCGCAAGATTTAGTACGTGCCAAATACGTCAGCAGCCTAGGCTTGGTCGATACTCGAAGCGGCGCGAGCCGCGCGCTCGTGCACGGAAGCGACGTCGCGGTGCCGCGCTGGTCGCCCGATGGAACGCGCGTCGCCTATATCGCGCGGCCAACGCCCGATGGTCGACGACAGCTCTTCGTTTGCCGGCTTGGCGGCGCAGCGCACCAAATCACGCGCGCTGCGGGCGATGTGATCGACGCGAGCTGGAGTCCCGATGGTTCGCACATCGCCTACGTGGCGGCGGATCCGCAAGTGGCCGCCCCGTACTTTTTTGCCGGCGACAACGACTACACCGCGACGGCGCTGACGCCACCCGATCATCTCTGGATCGTCGCCGCCGCGGGAGGTTCGGCGCGGCGCCTGACCCGTGGCTCCTGGACGATCGCACCGACCGATCCGGGCGGTATCTTCTCGCCGCAGATTGCGTGGAGCGATGACGGCCGTTCGATTACGCTAACGCGGGTCGAGAATACGTTCAGCGGAGACAGCGAGCGTTCGACGCTCTGGCAAGTCGACGTTGCAACCGGCGCGATGCGCAAACTCACCAGTCGCGCGGAACTGGAGCTCAGCCCTGCATACTCGCCCAATGGATCGAGTTTGACATACTGGTATCCCCTCAACGACGACTTCAACGCGGAGAACACGCTGCGCATTCTTTCAAACGGTGACGATCGCCGGTTAGCGGAAAAACTCGATCGCAACATCGCCGGCTCGGTCTGGTCTCCGGATGGAAACAGTCTATTGATCTGCGCGAGCGATCATACGCAGACCGTTACTTGGAAGCTCGATCTCAATGGCTCCATACGTCCGCTGCCGCTGGGCGATCTGCATGTCGCCTGCGACCCGTATTCCAGCGGTACGTTCGATTCCGGAATCGCCGCGGATATAACGCGCGATGGCTCGATCGCCTTCATCGCAACCAGCCCTGCGACTGCGCGCGAGCTCTACTACCTTCGCGCGGGCTCGAGCGCACCGCGGCAGCTTACGCATTTCAACGATTTCGTCGCAGGTCTCGCCATCGGTCGAATGACCGAGCTTGAGTGGACCGGCCCCAACGGATTCCAGGAAGACGGCGTCGTCACGTTTCCCCCAAACTGCCAAGGCAGTTTGGGGTCCCCGATTGATTTAACCGCACTGCGCCCGTCGGTTCCCCAACCGTGCGGCGCTAAGAAATATCCAGTGGTGCTGTTGATTCACGGCGGCCCCGGCCTTTCAAGCACGCGCGATTTCGTACACGAGCAGTGGCCGTTGGCGCAGATGATCGCCTCGCGCGGGTACGTCGTCTTGCAACCCAACTATCGCGGCAGCGATAACCTCGGCAACGCATACATGCTCGCGATCGTTCACGACACGGTCGCCGGCCCGAGCGCGGACATTATGGCCGGCCTTGCGGCACTCGAACGTCTGCCGAATATCGATGCAACGCGGGCTGCGGTTTCGGGATGGTCCTACGGCGGCGAGCTAACGTCTTGGCTGATCGGTCATTACCATAACTGGCGCACCGCCGTTTCGGGAGCTGCGGTGAACAGCGAGTTCGACGAATACAATCTCTCGACATCGAACGTCCAAGACCGCTACCCCCTCGGAGCTACGCCGTATACCGGCGACGGCGAACGGATCTATCGGGAGAATTCGCCGATCACCTACTATTCCCAGGTCACGACTCCGACGCTGATCTGGGGCACGACCCTCGATCCAGTCGTACCGATCACCCAGTCGTACGCGCTCTACCACGCACTGCACGAGAATCATGTGCCGGTGCGCTTCGCGGTTTTCCCCGCCTCCACTCACGGGCCGGCCGAGCCGCGGCAGACTGCCGCGCTCACCCAGCTTTGGCTCGATTGGCTGGACGAGCACATGCGCTAAGCCGGAAGCTCATCCGTTTGCTTCTCTCGAACGTTGTAAGAAACATGAGATTCCTAACCGCAACGCTACTGCTCCTCGCGCTTTCGATCGGACCAGCCCTGCCGGCTCGCGCGGCGTCCGAGCAGGTAGTGCTCGCCGGCGGCTGTTTCTGGGGAATGCAGCTCGTGTTCGAATCGCTGCGCGGCGTCGATCGTGTCGTGGCCGGATACGCCGGCGGCAACGCCGACACGGCGCACTACGAAATAGTAAGCACCGGCGCGACCGGACACGCTGAGTCCGTCGAAATCAGTTACGATCCCGCAAAGATATCGTTTAAGGAGCTTCTCGAGGTCTATTTCCTCGTCGCGCACGATCCGACCGAATTGAACCGTCAAGGGCCCGACGAAGGCTCGCAATACCGTTCGGAGATTTTCTATACGTCGAGCGCTCAGCGCAGCGAAGCGCTGGCATATATCGCCCGCCTGGAGCGCGAACGGCTTTATTCGTCGAAAATCGTCACGCTCGTCGCACCGCTACGCGGCTTCTATGCGGCCGAGAACTACCATCAGGATTTCGCCATCCACAATCCCGACAATCCGTACATCGTGGTGAACGATCTTCCCAAACTCAAAAAGCTGCGCGCAGAGTATCCCGCGCTAGTCAAACAGAGCCGCTAGGATAAACGGTGCCTACATTGGAGCGTTGGCAACGTTTTGCGCGTACGACCGCGGATCGAAGTACCATTCCGGCAAACCGTTGGGAAGCGTGATGTCGGTGAAATCGTAGTCTACCGTCGCATCACGTCCTAAGTAATCGGCATCCTGCTGATACGTCGGCGTGCCGTGAATGTGCGTCACGATTGGCATTCCGTTCATCCAGCCCAGCGTAACCGTGAAGAGCATCGCGTAAACGTGGCGTCCGCTATCTTCTTCGTAGAGCTTGTCGGTGGCGACGACCTCCTTGAGCTCGAGCGTCTTGCTGTCTACGTACAGCTCGCGTAAGCGATTGCGGTCGGGATCGCGGCGGGGCATGAGGCTGACGTGAATTAGATTGCCCTCGTTGGCGATGCGCGTGACGCGGTAATCGAACTCGCCAAGCACCGTAACGGTCGCAATCACAGGCGGAAGGCTGCCGCTCGGCTCCGGAGTCGGAACGAACTCGCGGGGGCTGGTGTGCGGGTGAACCGGCGCGGGTTCGAAGAGGTCGGCCGTAGGCGGACCGGGATCCCATGGTTCGTTAAATGAAGGACGGAGAAACTCGAGATCTCCTCGGGACGATCCGTGATAGACACGCCGCCCGAGCGCCGCGCGATCGGTGGTTCGGCACCAAATGTGGTACGTGTAGCTGTTCACCAGGTCGGGATAGCCGTCGTCAAGCGTCTGCTTGCGGATCAGAGTGTACGTGATGTAGGGAGGCGGCGGCCGATGCGAACGAAACTGCCGGCGAATCTTATAAAGCAAGAGATCGGGCGACGGCAGAGGAATCGGCGTCGCCACAACGCCTACTTGCACGCCAGCGATAGCATGCGACGGCTGCGCGGCTAGAACTGCGCCTAGCAATCCAAGCGCAACTACGAGCGTCGGTTTCACACGTTGTTCTTGGCTATGTTCCCGTACGGGGTCCTCTCTAGCGTGGCGCCATGCGAATCGCGCCGTCGAGACGAATCACCTCGCCGTTGAGCATTTGATTCTCAATGATGTGCCGCGCCAACGCTGCATACTCGGCCGGCCTTCCCAGTCGCGACGGAAACGGCACCTGCTTGCCGAGCGACTCGCGTGCGGGCTCAGGCAAACCGGCAAGCATCGGCGTATCGAAGATACCGGGCGCGATGCCGACGACGCGAATTTGATGTTGTGCGAATTCACGCGCTGCCGGCAGAGTCAATCCGACGACGCCGCCCTTCGACGCGGAGTACGCGGCTTGCCCGATCTGTCCATCGTAAGCGGCCACGGATGCGGTGCATACGATCACGCCACGATCTTCTCCCGGTTCGACCGAACGCTCGAGCATCTTTGCCGCGGCGAGTCGCATGACATTGAACGTTCCAATGAGATTTACCGCGATAACCTTGGTGAAGTGATCTAATGGCTGCGGGCCCTCGCGCCCGATGATGCGTTCAGCGGTCGCAATACCTGCGCAGCAAATCGCCCCGTGCAATCCGCCGAACTTTTCGGCCGCTGAGCCAACCGCTTTTTCAACCTGTGAACCGTCCGTGACGTCGGCACGTATGAAGTGCACGTTTGCGCCCAGTTCGCGCGCGAGCTGGATGCCCCGCTCGCTGACGTCGCAGATCACGACGTTTCCGCCGCAGCGAGCGATTTCGGCAACGCACGCGGCGCCCAAGCCCGAGCTGCCGCCACTCACCAAGAACGTTCGTCCATCGATTTGCATAGGCCGCGATGGTTACAGCTTCGCGCTGCCGATATCCTGGATTGACGAATCCGCCGTAGGGTATGCTAGGGAAAAGGCCGCCACCATCGCGCGGCCGGAGGGGTTGCGGAAATCATGGATGTCGCGTTCTTGATCGTTCGACTGATCCTGGGATTGAGCTTTATGGCACACGGCACGCAAAAGCTGTTCGGCTGGTTCGGCGGATACGGCATCACCGGTACCGACGACTTTTTTGCCGGCTTGGGCTTTCGGCCGAGCAAGACATTCGCCGTATTGGCTGCGCTGGCAGAGACGCTCGGGGGCTTTCTTACGGTATTTGGCGTATTCGGCGCCCTCGGCCCCGTGTTGATCGTCATTGTCATGCTGACCGCGATCGGCTCGGTCCATTACAACAAAGGCTTCTTCATCAGCAATGGCGGCTGGGAGCTAAATACGGCATATATCGCCGCTGCAATTGCGGTCGGCTTCGCCGGAAACGGGATGTATTCGCTCGACGACTGGCTCGGTCTGCACTTCCTGACCGATCCGGTGCAAGTCGGATACGCCTTCGCGGCGGCGGTTGTTGTCGCAGGCCTCAACCTATTAATGCGTCGTCGCACGCCACCCGCTACGACGGGCTAGGCCAATGGAAACGGTCGCCTTCTACGGAGCGGGCAGGTTGGGTTCGGCGATGATCCGGGCCATGCTTCGCCGCGGAGTCACGGTGCGAGTTTGGAACCGGGCGTTTTCCAGGGCGCAGGCGCTCGAAGCCGACGGCGCGCACGCTGTTGCGGATCCTGCACAAGCCGCCGAAGGCGCGCAATGCGTCCACCTATGTTTGAGCGACGATGCCGCCGTCGATGCCGTAATCGGCGCCGCGCTCGCGGGTCTCGCAGCCGAATCGCCCATTATCGACCACACAACCGCTTCGCCGCAAGGTACAGCCGAGCGCGCGCGGCGGCTCGCCGACACCGGCCACGCATTTCTCCACGCTCCCGTCTTCATGGGTCCGCCGATGGCGCTCGCAGCGCAAGGAGTAATGATGACCTCCGGCGACGCTGCGCTTGTCAATCGCGTCCGCGGCGAGCTTAAAGCGATGTGTAGCGACCTACGCTATGTAGGTGAGCGCGCGCAGGACGCGGCGATCTACAAACTGATGGGTAACGCGATGATCTTGGCCGTAGTGGGCGGTCTTAACGACATCATGCGGATCGGGGAAGAGCAAGGCCTGTCGCGTGCGCAGTCGTACACACTTTTCGACTTCTACGATCCTGGTGGGCAGATCAGAGGACGCGGAAAACGAATGGTGAGCGGCGAGTACGATCCGTTTTGGACGATCGACATGGCGCATAAGGATGCGCTGCTCATGCAAGCCGCTGCGCATCACGAACGCCTTCCCGTAATCGATGCGATCGAGGCGCTGTTGCGAAACGTTTCGGCACGCGGATTAGGCCAGGTCGATCTTGCCGCGGTCGCGCAGCGCTAGCCAAGTCGATGGATCTTAATCCCCAAGCCAAACAGATGGCCGACGAGTCGATGGTGCGCAACCTCGAAGCGCAGGCCGACGCAATCTGGCCGCAAGAGATGCCGCTGTTTCGCCGGTACGCGCTCCCGCCCCATCCCGACATTCTCGATGCCGGGTGTGGTACGGGCGAAATCTCATCGCGCATCGCGGAACTCTATCCGCGGGCGCGCGTTTTAGGAATCGACGTTCTTGACCAGCATTTAGAGCTGGCGCGGCAACGCCACGCAAATCTTTCGCCGCGCCTGCGCTTTGAGCACCAAAGCGTCTTCGCACTGGACGCTGCCGAGGCGAGCTTCGACCTTACGCTCTGCCGCCACGTTCTTCACTCGATCCCGCACGCGGATAGCGTGATCGCAGAACTCGTTCGAGTTACGCGGCCCGGTGGTTACCTTCATCTGATTCCCGAGGATTACGGCATGCTACACTTCCAGCGCGGAGTGCTCGATCCACGGGATTTTTGGCATGAGGTTCCCGCGACGATGGGCCCTGCAACCGGAGTCGACCTTTTTAGCGGCCGCAACGCCTATGAGATTCTCGTCGCTCTTGCACTCGAAGAAATCGCTATCGACTACATCGTCGTCGATACGCTACGAGTGCCACGTGAGACCTTCGCAGCGATTATCGAAGCGTGGCGCGACGGCTACGCCGGCCCGATCGGCGAGGTTACCACCGTGAGCAAAGAATCCGCTATCGCGTACTTCAACGAGATGATCGGCGCCATCCGCGATCCTCGCAAGTATGCCGTTTGGATGGTTCCCGTCGTGAGCGCACGGCGAGGCTTGCGCGCCTAGGCGGCGGCGCCGGCAATGCGGTGCGCCGCGGCAACGGCGAGCCCGTCCAAATGGGACGCGGCGTAGGGGTTACAGGCGCGGTGAAGACGGCGCTCGGCGCTACGGAGGGGACGGCTGGATTGAAGGGCGTGGGCGACACCACGATTCTGTGCGCGGGAACATTCACGATAAGGCGGTGCTGCTTGGCGTCGTAGCGCACGGTCGCACCAAGCGCCCGTAGCACCGGCGCAACCATTACATAGAGGCCATCGAGCTGATTTGCACCACCCGGCACGACCTTGACTTGAACGCGCTCGCCGCGGCCTTCGATCAGCAGCGTCCCCCTCTCGAACCAAACGCGGTCCGCCAAGCGCGAAATTAGCGGCCGTACCGGCGCAAAGACTCGCCCGCCGGCGTCGTAGGCACGCACGTAGGCGGCGAGTGGCTGGCCGTCGAGCACGATGCTTACCGGAGTAGGCGGTGGGAATACGGGCACGCTGCACCGATATACCGCTCGGGATGGAGCGATTCATCTCCGCGCTTCGCCATGCGGGTCTACGCTTCAGTCGCGACGGTTGCGCCTTCCACGCGCAGTCGGTTGCATTCAACGCACTCTTCGCGCTCTTCCCGCTGACGATCTTGGCACTGAGCGTACTTACGCTTGTAGTCCCCGACGCTGAGCGCCGCACGCTGCTCTTATTCAGCACGCTGGCGCCGACATTACACGACTACATCGCCAACAACCTCGAGACATACATCTACGGACGCGGAATCTCGAGCATCATCGCGGTCGTAACGCTGATCTGGTCGGGAAAGAATCTTTTCATGGGACTCGCCTATGCGCTCGATCGCGCGCTAAATGTTCCGAAAGGCCGCCCGCTCGTACACAATCTTGCCCTTTCCCTCGTGATGCTTCCGGTGACAGGTATTCTGCTATTGATCGCGATCGGCTTGCCGATCGTGCTTTCGGTGACGTTCTACGTCGCCGGATTTCACGATCCGGCGCGCATCACGCATATTCTCGCCTACTTCATTTCGGTTGCATTGGTCTTCATCGTAGCCGTCGTGCTCTACCGCTGGCTACCCAGTTGCCACGTCTCCTGGCAGTTCGCGTTGCGAGGCGCCACAGTCGTAGCCATCGCTTGGCCGGTCGCCCAGTACGCGTTCGCACAATACCTGACACACGTCGACTTTACTCTCGTATACGGAGCGCTCTCGGCGCCGCTCGTTCTGCTTTTGTGGTTTTATTGGATCGGAGCGATCTTTCTCTTCGGCGCCGAATACAGCATCGCGTGGCAAACCGGATATCCGAACGCCGTGCCCGAAGAATCGAGCGTTGATGTTTGAACGTATTCTACGCCGAATGCTTGGGCTGGTTTTGCTCTGCTCGTCGGTTGCCGTTGCTGCGCCCCCGCCATCGCCCTCGCCGCCGCCGCCGCCGACGCCAGTTCCGATCTCCGGGCAATCGCCCGTCGTTTTGGTTTATCCCTTCGACGTTCAAACCGGTGCCGATCCGAAACTCGGCATCGCCATCGGCCAAATTCTCGCTCAAGAGATGGTCGCTGCCGGCGGAATTACCGTGCTGCCGGTTCCGCAAGGCGTCAAACGCGCCGATTTTCTGCAACAGGCCAGCGCTGCACACGCCGACTTTTATATCAGCGGATATGTTACGCCCGTTGGTGACACTGCCGCCGTGGTCGAGCAAGTCGTCAGCGTCTCAAGCGGCGTTATTCTCTTTTCGCAAACTGCGCAAGTGTCGAGTGTCGCCGATGTCGCCTCGCAATCGCTGCTTGCAAGGGCGCAGATTCTCGCGTTTGTCGGACGCGGAACGCAACAGGTGCAAACTCAGTCCGCCAACACGCCCGCGCCTACATCTACAAACGGCGCGCAAGTGCCGCTGCGGGGGATCGCGAGCATCGTCGATTCCGTCTTCAAACACCGCAGCGGCGCCCACAACGCGTCGCCCGCACCGACGACCAAGCCGTCACGCGGCCTGATCGTCGCTCCGGTCACCGGATCCGGCAGCATCGCGCCTGCCGATCTCACTAATGCGATGCACGAGCTGTACTTCGCGTTGAACCGGCATTTCAACACACAAGTGACCTCGGTCGCGTCGTCGGACGTTGCCCACTCGGCCGATCAAATATGTGGAACAAACCGCGATAACACGATTGCCAGCGGTACGCTCGCAGAGGCGCCGACGCGCCACGGCCATGACGTTACGTTCACTCTCGAGATCTTCACGTGTTTCGGCGCCATGCTCGACCGACAAGTCGGCAAAGGTTCAACGCTGAAGAGCGCCGTCGACGCTGCGGCGGCAGCATACGCATCGGCGCATCCTGATAATAGCTAAACAGACCTTCTTTGTTAGAATAGCCCCTGAGGCGGATCGATAACGATGCGGCGGAGCTCGAGCGAAATCTCGGTTACGATCGCCTGCACCATCGGAACCATCGTGCCGGCGACGACGAGCATGTCACTCGATGGATAGTGTTCGACTGACTCGACGGTACCGTAGACAACTCCATCCTTGCCGTAGACCGCACAACCGATGAGATCGTCGTCGAGATACTCTCCTTGCGCAAGTGGAATGTGCTCGCGCGCCGCAAAGAGCAGCGAACCGCTGTAGCCGGAGGCGGCGTCGGCATCCTCCACGCCCTCGATCCGGATCAATAACCGGCCCTTGTGCGGCCGAACGCAGGCGATGCGAACCATCAAAGTTTGGTCGCCGTGTACGCAACGTAGTTCCGCGCCGGTGACAAAGACGATGCGACCCGCGTTTGTCGGGTCGCATTTCAACTCTCCATGTATGCCGAAGACGCCAGTGATCCGGCCGACGGGAATCCTATCCGAGTTCACCCTGACCCTTCGACAAGCTCAGGGCGAAGGGCCCGCATCATCGTCGGGACTCTCGGCGGCTTCGTCGCTGTCGAGAATATCGACGGCAACTCGCCCTTCGGCAGTTGCGCGCACGACCGTGCGCAATGCTTGGGCGACACGCCCGCCGCGGCCAATTACCTTCCCGAGATCCTCCGGATCGACAATTAGTTCAATGACCGGCTGAGCGTGCTCATCGATAAAGAGCTCGACGCTGACGCAATCCGGCTTGGTTACGAGCTTGCGGGCGAGGAAACCGAGCAGCTCCGTCGCACGCCGGTGGCCGCCCCATGGATCGCCGGTCGTACTCTTTGGCTTACGAGTTCGTTCGCGCCGCGTCTCCGGCTGACGTTTCTCCGTCGGACGGGTCTCCGATTGACGGGTCTCCGGCGAACGCGTCGAGCGCGGCTCGTCGACGACCGTTTCCCCAAAGAGTCCGAACTCGTCGTCGAAGGCGCTCACGATCCGCTGCCTTTCGCCTGCCTCGGTGCGCGCTTCGTTTGCGGAATGGGACCGCGTTCCATGATACCCTTCTCGGCAAAGAGCCGGCGAACCGTATCGGAAGGCTGAGCGCCTTTGGCCAACCACTCGCGCGCCTTCGTCTCGTCGACGACGACGGTGCGGGGATCCATACGGGGATTGTAATGGCCCAATATCTCGATAAATCGGCCGTCGCGCGGTGCGCGAGCGTCCGATACTACAAACCGATAAGTGGGCTGTTTCTTTGCGCCCATGCGGCGCAGTCGAATTCGTACCATCTTTCCGTTGCTTTCATCGTTGGGGCATTCGAAACGGCGGGAAAACCCCGCGTCTCTTTCCGCCCAGCTGTTTAGTCATCTCGCGGACATGATCGAACTGTTTGACCAGCCGGTTCACGTCGGCAACTTGCGTGCCTGAACCGCGAGCAATTCTTTTGCGACGCGATCCGTTGAGCAGATCGGGATTGCGCCGTTCGTTTCGTGTCATCGACGAAATAATCGCCTCGACTTTAACAAACTCCCCCTCGGGAATCTCGAAGTTCTTCGGGAGCGCCTTCGATAACCCCGGCACCATTTTAAGCAGGTCGCTCATCGAACCCAACTTACGAACTTGTCTCATTTGCTGCAGAAAATCGTCGAGCGTAAAGCTGGACTTGCGCAGCTTCTCTTCGAGTTTCTTCGCCTGCTCTTCGGAGTAGAGGCTCTGAGTCTTCTCAATCAGCGTCAGCGCATCGCCCATGCCGAGGATCCGGGAGGCGAGACGCTCGGGGTAGAATGGCTCTAGCGCAGAGAGTTTCTCGCCGACGCCGATGAGCTTGATCGGCGCGCCGGTTACGTTGTGGATCGACAGCGCGGCTCCGCCGCGCGTATCGCCGTCCAACTTGGTCAGCATGACGCCCGTGATGCCGAGTCGATCGTGAAACCCTTTAGCGACATTCGTAGCTTCTTGGCCGGTCATCGCGTCGGCAACGAGCAGAATCTCGCATGGATTGGCGACGCGTTTGACGCGCGCCAGCTCGTCCATCAGCGTGTCGTCGATCTGCAGACGCCCTGCCGTATCGACGATCACCGTCGAAAGTCCGAGACGTTTTGCGTGAGCGATCGCATCGCCGGCGATTTGCACCGGATCGGCCGTACCGCGTTCGTAAACCGGTAGATCGATCTGTTTGCCAAGCATCTGCAGCTGCTCGATCGCGGCGGGACGATAGACGTCTGCAGCGACGAGCAGCGAGCGTCTTCCTTGCTCCTTGAGGCGCAGCCCAAGTTTCGCCGCTTGCGTCGTCTTTCCCGAGCCCTGCAACCCGACGAGCATGATCATGGAGGGGGGAGCATCCGAGAATTGCAAACGGCCCTGTGCCGAAGAGCTCGACGGTCCGAGCAACGCGACGAGCTCGTCGTAGACGATCTTCAGAATCGTTTGCGCGGGGGTCAGCGACTCCAGGACGTCGGCGCCGATTGCACGTTCTTTGACACGTGCGACGAAAGCTTTCGCGGCACCCAGCGAGACGTCGGCTTGCAGGAGCGCGACGCGCACCTCGCGCAACGCGTCGTTGACTTCGGCTTCGCTAATGCGGCCTCGGCCGCTCAGCCGATCGAAGATTGCGCTGAGGCTTTGCTCTAGTTGATCGAACAATGCGCTGCTATGATGCCGAGGAGCCTGCCGTCGTCTCGTCGATGCGCTTGACCGCATCTCCGACCGTCTTGATCTTCTCCGCTTCTTCGTCTGGGATGTCGATGTTGAACTCGGTCTCGAAGGCCATCACCAGTTCGACCTGATCGAGCGAATCGGCGCCGAGATCGTCGGTAATCGACGCTTCGGGCGTCACTTCAGACTCGTCGACACCGAGCTGCTCGACGATGATCTTCTTGACTTTATCGAATGTGGTAGGCATCCTAATCTCCTTTCAGATCAGAACCTATAATCCTGAGCTTATCGAAGGACGAAGGGCGAAGAGTCACATCAGGATGCCGCCATCGACGACGAGCGTTTGTCCGGTGATATATCCGGCGGCGTCAGAGCAAAGAAAGGCGACTGGGCCACTGACGTCCTCCGGCTTCCCGGCTCGGCCGAGAGCGGCTTGCTTAATCAAAAACTCCTTAGCGGCGTCGGGCATCTTCTCGGTCATGGCAGTTTCGATGATCCCCGGCGCGACGGCGTTGACTCTTATATTCCTCGAACCCAACTCCTTTGCCAGCGATTTGCACAGGCCGATCAGGGCCGCTTTCGAGGCCGCATACGCGGCCTGTCCGGCATTACCTGTCATTCCTACGATGCTGGTCATCAGTACGATCGAGCCGCCACGCTGCCTCATCATCGGTTTCGCGACCGCGCCGCAAAGATAAAATGCAGACTTGAGATTCACGTCGAGCATTTGCTCGACCGTTTCAGACTTCAAGCGCAGCAGCAGCGCATCAATGGATTGGCCGGCATTAGCGATGGCGCAATCGAGTTTGCCGAAACGATCGACGACCTCGCCGACGATCCGCTCGATCGCAGCGCGGTCGGTAACGTTGCCGAGAAAAAGTTCCGCAGTTGCGCCGACGCGCGCGTTTTTGCACGCGGCCGCAGTCTCTTCCAACGCCGCCGAGTCGCGCCCGAGCAGCGCAACATCAGCGCCGCAACGAGTGAACTCGACCGCGATCGCGCGTCCGATTCCGCGGCTCGCTCCGGTGATCAGCGCCGATTTTCCGGTGAGCATCATACGTTCGCCGAGGCCGCCCCTTCAATCACCGAACGCAGCCGTGCGATACCGGCTGAGTCGCTCACTATCATAGCCGGCGGCGCCACGCTCATACGCTTCATCAACGCGCCGAGGACGCCGCCGGCTCCGAACTCAACGATAAGATCGAGGGAGTACGAAAGCAGCCGTTCCGCGGTGTCGTGCCATCGTACCTCGTCGACGACGGAGCGAATCAGATTCGATTTGATCGTCTCGGTGTCGCGATACGGGCGTCCATCGACGTTTGAGATCACGTCGAAGCGCGGTAAGGTAAAGCGGCTCGCTTCTACGGCGCGCGCAAGGCGTTCTACCGCCGGCTCCATAAGCGGGCTGTGCCAGGCACCCGACACGTTGAGCGGAACGACGCGCTTCGCCCCGCCGGCGAGCATCGCCGCTCCTGCAGCCTCCACTTCGTCAAGGTCTCCACTGATGACGATTTGCGTCGGGGAGTTGAAGTTCGCAAGCGCGACGTGCGTAAGTCCTTCACCGCGTAGAATTCCGCGAACTTGCTCGGCTTCGAGGCCGAGAATCGCCGACATTCCGCCGCGGGCTCGTTGCGCCGCTGCCTGCATAGCCTTCCCGCGCTCGCTTACGATGTGGAGCGCCTGATCGAAATCGAGCGACTCCGCGATGACCAAGCTGCAGAGTTCGGCGATCGAATGTCCCGCCGTCACAATCGGCGCGAAGCCTTCGCCTGCGGCGCGGTAAAGCGCGAGATTCGTAGTAAAGATCGCAGGCTGACTGTATTCGGTCTCGCGCAGTCTTTCTTCGGGGCCGCGCGCTTGCAGCGCGAGCAGGTCGTAGCCGAGCAGCTCAGCAGCGCGATCGAAGGTCGCGCGCGCTTTTTCTGAATGAAGCGCGATGTCGCAACCCATCCCGACGCATTGCGAGCCTTGTCCCGGAAAAACTACGCCGATTCGCATCTACGCAGCCCACCTCCATGCGACCGCACCCCAGGAAAGCCCACCGCCGAATGCGACGAAGATGATGACGTCACCCGGTTTGATCACGCCGGCGCGAACCGTCTCCGAGAGCGCCATCGGTATCGAGGCTGCCGAGGTATTACCGTACTCGGTGATGTTGACGACGACTTTCTCTTCGGGAAGTTCCAAGTAACGCGCGGTCGCGTCGATGATCCGCTTGTTGGCTTGATGCGGAATGAGAAACGTCACCTCCGACTTCGCGAGGTTCGCCTTACCCAGCACCGCGTCGGTTGTCTCGACCATCTTCGTGACTGCAAGTTTAAACGTTTCGCGCCCTTGCATGTGGATAAGATGCTCCTTAGCATCGAGCGCGGCCTGATCGAATGGACGCCGCGAACCGCTGCCTTGCGCGTAGAGCAGCTCGGGCCGGCTGCCATCGGCGTGCAGGTCCGCGGCCAGAAAAGAATCTTCGTTCGAGCGCTCCAAGATGACGCTGCCTGCCCCGTCACCGAAGA
>Ga0306920_100006691_pt1 | contig 15087 bp, 12 predicted proteins | sample flu12Cox44000170_FD_204666 | JGI IMG/M metagenome (GOLD analysis project Ga0306920, IMG submission 204666) | Lab enrichment of tropical soil microbial communities from Luquillo Experimental Forest, Puerto Rico - flux4day.12C.oxic.44.000.170 (v2)... | ecosystem: Environmental > Terrestrial >... | reverse complement strand
GACGAAGTCGGTCTGTTCGCCGTCTCGGCTGCTTACGGGCTCGGGTTTAGCGGGATCGTCCCGGCCTATGTGCTGGCCATCCGCGAGCTGTTTCCTTCGGCCGAGGCGTCGTGGCGAATACCGACAGTGCTGTTCATCAGCATGTCCGGGATGGCCTTCGGCGGCTGGTTCGCCGGCGCGCTATACGATCACTTCGGTTTCTATGCCCCGGCTTTCGCCGCGGGGACCCTGTTCAACCTAGCGAACCTGGTCGTCGTCGGGTTCCTCGTCGCACGACAGGCGCGGGAGCCGCGCCTGCCCGCGGTACTCCCCGCCTAGCCGCCCAGCTCCGTCGTCAAGTGGCGGTTTTAACGAGCTTGTGGATCACCCGGAGGCGCTTTGGCGGCGGGTCTTTCGAGAACCGCGCCCAGCTGCGACCGGAAAGCTCGCCGACATAGATGTTGCCGTGCCCGTCGACGGCCATACCGTGCGGCGAAGTGAACTGCCCGGGGGCGAGGCCGGCATGCATTTTGCCGAGCCGAGCCAGCACCTTGCCCTTGGAGGTGTGGATGCTGACGCGGGGTCCGATATTGGGCCAATCCCGGTTGATCTCACCGGAGGGCCCGCCCTCGCCGATATAGACGAGCGGATCGGGACCGACCGCCATGCACATGCCGTTCGGCCGGTGCAGATTATTCCACTGGGTTTCGAACTTGCCGTTGCCGTCAAACACCTGGACCCGATGGTTCTCGCGGTCGGCGACATAGACCCAGCCGTCGGGGTCACAACAGATGTTGTGCGGAACGTTGAACTGGCCGGGGTCGGTGCCGGGCTCGCCCCATGACATCAGCAGCTTGCCGTCCGGGGTGTATTTATGAATCCTCGCATTGCCGTAGCCGTCGGAGACGTAGAGATCGCCCTGCGGCGAGAGTGCGGTATGGGTGCAGCGATGGAACGGCTCGCCGCTCATATAGGGCTTGGGCTCGCCGGGGATGCCGAGGGTCATCAGCACCTTGCCGTCGAGCGTGCATTTGCGCACCGTGTGGTCGCCGTCGTCGGTCAGATAGATCGTATCATCCGGGCCCATATGCACGCCGTGCGGACGCCGGAACACGCCTTCGCCCCAGGTGCGCAGCAGATTTCCTTCGGCATCGAACACGACGACCGGGTGCTCGCCGCGATTGAAAGCATAGACCCGGTTCTGCTGGTCGACCCCGACTGCGGCGCAGTCACCAAGGACGATCTCCGCCGGTACCTTCGCCCAATTCTCGTTGACCTCGAAAGAGTACTCGCCGCTTACGAGCTGAACTGCCATGCGTCTTCTCCCTCGTCCTCTGCTTTGGGCCGACGGTGATCTTAGGCAGGAAACGCAAATCAGGCGAGCGCTGCGCGCAGGCTCATGCCTCTAGCGCTGATAGTCAGTCAAGCTTACGATATTCTCGATATCCCGCGGAGGAGCACAAGGAACCCGTTATGCAAGACAAGCTGATCTCCGGCGACAACCACATCGATCTGACCTATTTGCCGCCCGACTTGTGGTCGTCCGAAGTGCCCGCGAAATGGAAGCTCCTGGCGCCTCGCGTCGAGGAGTTGGACGACGGTCTCCACTGGTTCGTCGAGGCTCAGGACAAGGGGATGTGGAACGGTATCGGCCCTGGGTTCATGCCGTATCAGAAAGGGATGTTCGGCCATATCGACGAGATGAAGGATCTGGGCTTCGAATGGAACTACAGCCGTGGCGCCAAGCCGCGGCCGACGACGCCGGAGCTGCGCCTCGCTGATCTCGACCGCGACGGGCTCGCCGGCGAGATCGTCTATGGCTGCCTGATGATTAACGATCTGATCGCCGACGCGCCGCTGCGCGCCTGGTCGGACAAGATTTACAACGACTGGGTCGCCGACTTCGCCAAGCGGTCCGACCCAAACCGTGTTTTTCCGCTCGCGATCATCCCCAACACCGACCCCATCGAGGCCGCTGCTGAGGTCAGGCGCTGCGCCAAGATGGGGCTGCGCGGCGGCGATCTCGCCTTCAAGCGGATGACCCCGCCGCTCTATACGGACGGCTGGTATCCGCTGTGGGAGGCGGCGGCGGAATGCCGTTTTCCGATCTCGTTTCACTCGACCGGGTTCAAGGCGTTGCGTGCGCCGGATAACCCCGAGCAGGAACGGAAATATTTCACCCAGTGGCGCCTCGTGCGGTCGGCCTTGTTTCAGCTCGACACGATGGAAGTGCTGGTCTCGCTGTTGGCTTCAGGCGCTTGCGAGAAGTACCCGGACTTCAACTTCGTGCTGGGTGAATCGGGGGTGACGTGGCTGCCCTACGTGTTTGATCGGCTCGATACCGAATATGCCGACCGCGGTCGCGCCCTCGGCTTCAAGCTGAAGCCAAGCGACTATTTCCGCCGCCAGGGCTACGTCACCTACCAGCAGGACCAATATCTCGAGCCGATCATCCCGCTGATCGGCGAGGACAACATCATCTGGGGCGCCGACTATCCGCACCCCGATTGCATCTGGCCGAACTCGCTCGAGACCCTCGACAAGAACCTCGCGGCGATCTCGCCGAGCGTGCGCCGCAAAATCACCAGCGAGAACGTGACCCGGCTATATCAGCTGCACCAATAATCCGCCCGTCTTTGTGCGTCTGAGCCGAGACCGAGGCGTCAGGGCGCGCTTCCTCCGACCAGGCGGCGGCCCCAACATCATGAATCCCGCTCGCGGGGGCGACGGAAGTCGTGCCCGGCCGCGGGCCGTAACGTTCTTTTCATCGCCCGTCATGGGCATATGCCATGCCTTCGACCTGGTGACATTTCCGCCCCAACTGAGGCGGGCGACGGGATCGGCGGCATCTAGGTTTCGGTCGCCGTTGTCGGATCGATCATCCGGCGGACTTCGGTGACCTTGTTCGCCGGAAAGCCGCTGCGCCGCGCGTGTTCCTGGATGATTGCCTCGTCCTTAGCGAGGTAGACGCAAAAGGTCTTGTCGTTGGCGACGTAGCTCTCGACCCATTGGATGTCGGGACCGAGTTCCTTGAGGGTCGCGTTCGATTTCTGCGCCGCCTCCCGCAGGGCCTGCCGCTCGGCGCTGCCGATCGCTGGCAGTTCGCGCTCGATGATATATTTGCGCATGATCGTCCTCCCGTTTTCCCCCGCCGATGGTGGCAGATCAGGTGGAGCCGGTAAAGCGCGGCATCACTTTTTCCGAGAAGAGCCGCATCGAGGCTTGCGCCGCAGCGAGCGGCATCATGTTGAAGTTGACCTGCAGCGAAGCGTGCTCGAAGCGGCCGAACTCCTGCCGACTCCGCTCGATCGCGGCGATGATCTCGTCCGGCGAGCCGATCCAGGCGGCACCGCTGGCGATCTGGTCGGCCGCTGTCGATTGGCGCAACTTGTCGATCATCCGGTCGTAGCCCGGGTAATCCGCCGAAGTAGGTCCATCGAGCCAATCGCCGGCCGCCTCGACCAGGGAATGCAGATAAGCGTCGAGCAACGGGCCGGCCACGGCGCGGGCGCTGGCGCCATCCTCGTCGCAGAAGGTGTGGAAGGCCAGCATGACCTCGCCCTCGCCCTGGTGGCCGGCCTCCTTCCAGGCTCCCCGGTAGGTGCCGAGCAACGGACGCATCATCGCGCCGGTCAGCGGTATCGCCATGACCGAGTGACCCGCGCGGCCGGCGAAGGCGAAGGAGTCCGGAGTGTTTTGCGCCGCAATATAGAATTTCGGGCGCGGCTTTTGGGTCGGGCGTGGCAGAGACGTCGTGTTTTCGATCGTGTGGAAACGGCCGCGATGGGTCACGTTCTCGCGGGTCAGCAGCAGTTCGACCTGTTCGATGCCCTCGCGGAAGCGGGCAACCGATTCATCCGGCGAGCGGCCGAAGCGGCGAAACTCATGCGGCAGAAAGGCGCGCGCAAAGCCGACATCGAGGCGCCCTCCGCTGATGGCGTCCAGCATGCCGATTTCGCCGGCGAGCTTTAGCGGGTGGTTAAAGACCGGTAGAACAGCACCGGTCACCAGGCGAGCGCGGCGCGTGCGCTGAGCGGCGGCGGCGAGGAATAACATCGGGTTAGGGCTGTACCCGCCATAGTAATGAAAATAATGCTCGACGATGCGGATATGCGAGAACCCGAGTTTATCGGCTTCCTCTCCAAGACACAGCGCGTCGTGAAAGTAATCGACGCCGGATTTCTGATCGGGCCTGACGTCGGGAAAAAACTGTATACCGAATTGCATGGCACACTCCGCGCCGGGCTAGGATAAGCGCGATAAGCCGGCCGTCAACCGTCAAAGGAGCGCACTTGACGGTTGCCCGTCGAGAATGATTCGATCCGCGCTGATCATCAGGAGACCTCAAAGATGACCGACACGGCGATTTGGAATTTCAAGCAGCTGGCGCATCACGAGCTCGACGGGTTCGGGGGGATCGGCGAGGGCATGTCGATCCAGATCGCCAAGGACGGCCGCCGCATTCTGTGGCTTGCTCACGAAAGCGCGCCGAAGAACTTTACCGCGGTTGATGTCAGCGATCCGCGCGCGCCAAAGCTAGTGGCGCGAGCCGACCTACCGCAGTCTCATATGCGGTCCAACTCGCTGGAAACGGTCGGCGACATCATGGCGGTCGCCTACCAAACCACAAAACAGGGGCTACAGCCCGCCGGGTTCGAATTGTTCGACATCTCGGTGCCGGAGAACCCGCGCTCGATCACCTTTTTCGACTGCTCGGGGCCGAATTCGCGCGGCGTCCACCAGCTGTGGTTCGCCGACGGCGAACATATCCATATGAGTTCCGGCTCTGCCGATTTTGTGCCGACCCATCCGAAGGATGACCAATTCTACCGGATCATCGACGTCAAAAACCCGTCGAAGCCGGTCGAAGTCGGCCGCTGGTGGCTGCCCGGAACAAAACAAGGCGACAACGAGCCACCGCCGGTGCGCCATCCGGAAAACGCCGACACCGGCTTCCGCCCCCACAACACCAATGTCTATCCCGAGCGCCCGGACCGCGCCTATCTCGGCTATATCGATGGCGGCTTGGTGATCCTCGACATTTCCGACATGGCGCACCCGAAGATGGTCTCTCGGTGGGATTACCACCCGCCCTATTTTGGCTTTACCCACACGGTCGTCCCGTTCTTCGACCGCAACCTCTTGATCGTCAGCGACGAGTGCACGCGGACCGAGGGTGCCGACTGGCCCAAGCTGGTCTGGATCGTCGACGCGCGCGCCGAGACCAATCCGGTACCGATATCGACCTGCCCGTTGCCGCCGCTCGAGAGCTTCATGCGGCGCGGTGCCCGCTACGGCGCCCACAATCTCTATGAGAATCTACCCAAGCCGAACGCCTGGAAATCCGATCGCATCGTCCTGGCAACATATTTCAACGGCGGGCTGCGCGCCTATGACACCTCGAACCCCTACCAGCCGGCCGAGGTCGGATATTTTGTCCCCGAGCCGCCGGCGCGAGCGCCGAGTGGTGCGATCCAGATCAACGACGTATTCGTCGACGAGCGGCAGATCGTCTATACGGTCGACCGCCATGTCGGCGGGCTCTACACGCTCGAAATGGAGTTCTGAGACGAGACCCGAAGCGCTTTTCGGCGGCAGGGACGCGTCGCTTTTCGGGCGGCGTCAGAAGCGCCCCCGCGGCGCGCGGCTGCCAGTCGTCGCGGTGACTGGTTTTCTCGGCTCCGGCAAGACAACCCTGATCCGCGCGTTGCTCGACAAGCCAGAGGGTGGGGGCACCGCGGTCGTCGTCAACGAGTATGGCGAAATCGGCATCGACCACGCGTTGCTGCGGTCGAGCAGTGATGCGACGGTATTGCTCGGCAATGGCTGTCTCTGCTGCAACGTCCGTAGCGATCTACAGGAAACCCTGCGGGCCCTGTTCGCCGACCGGGCGCGCGGCGCGGTACCGAGCTTTGTGCGGGTGATTATCGAGACGTCCGGTCTCGCCGACCCCGGCCCAATATTGCAGACCTTCGCCACCGACCGCGCGCTCGGCCGCGAATTCCATCTGCAGGCGCTGGTTTGCGTTGTCGATGCCGTCGCCGGCGAAACCAACTTCGAGCGTATGCCCGAGGCGAGAAAACAGGTGGCGCTAGCCGACCGCATTGTTGTGACCAAGAGCGATCTCGCCGATGCCGGTGCCGCCGAGCGTTTGGTCAAACGGATCGCCACGCTCAACCTCGCCCCGGTCGGCATCGCCGGACATGGCGAGATCGAGCCGTCCTTCCTTCTGGACGAGCCGGTTGCTGTCCGGCGGAATTTCGACCTCGGCGAGGCCGACCACACGCATGGGCTCGAAAGCTTCTCGCTGATCTTCGACGAGCCGCTCACATGGCCGAGCTTCGAGCAGGCGATGGCGGTGCTGATGAGCTTGCGCGGGCCCGATCTCTTACGCGTCAAGGGATTCGTTGCGCTTGCCGAATGCCGCGGGCCGGTCGTCGTCCACTTCGTCCAGCACGTCGCCCACCCGCCGGTCGAGCTCGAAGACTGGCCGGATGACGACCGGCGATCGCGGCTGGTCTTTGTCACGCGGGGTCTCGCACGCAAACCCGTGGCGCAGCTCTTCGCCTCGGTCGCCGCCTTCGCCGCAGGCGGCGCCTAGTCGGCTAGGATACGTCGGCGAAACCCCGTTACAGCCGGTCCCCGAGCCGGCCTCGCTGACCTTGCTCGGCAGCGCGCCTATCGGCCTGGGGTGGTTCGGCCGGCGCAGTAGCAAGCAAGTATAGGAGAAGGGAAGATACTTCCGAGATGCCCCGATACGCTCTGTTCGTAGTGCAAACCTGATCGAGCCCGGCGCGGCCCCGCCCAAAGCGGCCGCAGACCCGATCCCCCAGGTCAGCCACCGGCGCCGGACCGCGTCCGGGCGGCGCATAGAAAAAAGTATTGGCCGAGCAGGATGCCGGGCCAAAAGAACGCTGGCGGCGGATAAAGCGGGGTTGGCCGGGAAGAAGCCGACCATCAACGTGCACAGTGCGCCATTGGCCATCTGCATAAAGCCGTAGAGGCCCGAAGCGGCTCCGATCATCTGCGGGTCGCTGCTGATGGCATTGGTGATCGCAACCGGGCCGGAGGCGCCGACTCCGACTGAAAAGGATCATCGGCAAGAGCACGGTCGCGAGGTTGAGCATGCCGCTTGCCGCGGCGACAAAGAACAGGAGCGCGCCCAAGACGGCAATGGCGCTCGTCACACGCAGCAGCAGGGTCAGGCGCACCCGGGGCGCCAGCCGGCTCACCGCGAAGCTGCCGATCGGAACGCCGCTCATTACCACCAGGTAGTAGAGCCCGACCTTGGTCGCGGGACGATGCAGCATTTGCGTGAAGATGAACGGCGAAGCCGTCAGAGAGGCGTAGAAGCTGGTGCTGGTAAAGGCGCCGCCGAACATGTAGCCGCGAAAGGAGCGGGAACGCAGCAGGGCCAGATAGCTGCCGAGCATGCGACCCGAGCCGGCGATGCCGCGCGAGGCCGCCGTCTCTGGTAATGCCAGCCAGACGCCGCCGAATGTCACGACACCGAGCACCACCAACGCGGCAAAGATCGAGCGCCACCCGAACCATGCGCCGAGGAACCCGCCGACGGCGGGGCCGATACCGGGTGCGAGGCTTTGCACCATGGTTAGCAAGGCCATGCGCGAGGCGGCCTGCCCGGCGGCGGCGCTGTCACGGACGATCGCGCGACCCAGCACCAATCCGCCGCAGCCACCCACCGCCTGCCCGATCCGCGCGATCAGCAGGGTCGTAATGCCCGCCGCCCAGCCGGCGACCGCGGTTGCCGCGACGTAGAGACCAAGCGAGACCAACAGGGTCGACCGTCGTCCGAACTTGTCGGAGACCCGGCCGTGTAGCAATTGGCCGCCGGCGACGCTGAAAAGGTACAAGGTAACCGCCAGCTGTATCGTGCTGCGCGAGACGCCGAAATCGGCGGCGACGAGCGGCAACGCAGGAGCAGATGGAAGACAGCAGACGGCACGATCATTGAGCGCGACTACCTACATAATACGGTAGAGGTGTATGATGCTTCCGGCCGGAGACATCTCGGCGACTTCGATCCCTGGGATGCTAGGCAAGTAGGGCCAGCCGACCCAGCGCGGCATGTGGAGCCATGAGATGATCTATCGCGTTGTGACTTACGATCGAACGACAGAGCAGATGAAGGGAAATCTGCCAGTTCCTCCCAGTGTCCTCAATGAAGTAAAGGAAATCGCTGGCTTTCAACCGCAAGACGATGGCTTGGGGGAATATCCATTAGACGACGAGCAAACGAGACGCGTTGCTCAAATTTTAGGATTTCGCCCAGAGCCGAGCAGATTCTATTACTACATAGAGCCATATGAACCGCCAGAGGACGACGGTTTACAAAAGATACGGGATATTCCTCGTTAATTTCCGAACTGTCTCTATAGCATCGCGCGCCCGCAACCGATCTTCTCGACCTTGGCCTTATGGACCATGTTGTTGGGCTGCAGCGTGACCCGGCGCACGAAGTCGATCGGCTAACCAGATCATTGTCGGGATAAAGCCCCTTGTCACACATCGCGGCGCGCCCGTTATCCGCGAGCCAATGCGGGCGTGCTGAGAAGCCGGTCGCGTTATGCTGCAACGTTATGGAGCATGAAACGGATTGACCATGCGGAGCCGGCCATCGAGCACGTTTAGCAACTCCTCGCGCAGGGGCTTACGCGACACGCCGAAATCGCGCTCATCGGCAACATGGATTTCGATTTCGTCGCCCTCTTTTAATCCGGGCGGGTCGATTACAGAGGCAGATAGACGGACCGCGAGGCTGTTGCCCCATTTCGGCGCCGTTTCGATGGATCTATTCCCCTGTAGGTCGAGCACCAGGCCGGGACTAGCGCTGCGGCGGCGGGGACCGAGCAGCACAGCAGCACCTGGCCCTCGCCGCGCGGCGCCAATGGCTCCTCGATATAGTCGACGGCGCCGCTGGTGATCCGGGTGGCGCAGGTACCGCAGATGCCCGAGCGGCAACCGAAAACGGGCGCCAGCCCGACCGCTTCGGCAAATTCGAGCAGGCTGCCCTTGTCGCGCGACCATTCCGCGGTGATCCCCGATTTGGCGAAGCGGATCGGCACCGAGCACCGAGCCGTCGTCCGACGCGCTGATCCGCGCCGGGATCTCCGGATGGAGCTCCGGCTTTAGCGCCGTCCCGGAGCCGAACGACTCGTAATGGATGCGCTCGCGGCGCACGCCGATCCCGGTCAATCCGTCATAGAGCGACTGCATGAACGGCGGCGGCCCACAGAGATAGAAATCGTAGTCGTTCAGCGGCAACAGCTCTTTGAGCACATCGATCGTGATGCGGCCCTCGCTGTCATGGGTGATGCCGAGCCGGTCGGTACTGCCGGGCTGGCTGTAGCGGATATGGACCTTCATCGCCGGATGCTGACCGGCAAGCTCCTTGACGTTGCCGAAGGCGTGCACACGCCCGTTGCTGGTGCCGTGGATAAACCAGACCGGGCGGAATTTGCCGGTGCGGCGACCCTCCTCGACGATGTGGGTGGCCATTGCGATCATCGGCGTGATGCCGACACCGCCGGAGACGAAGACCGCCGGGCGTTCGCTCTGCGGGGTCAGCATGAACTTGCCGCGCGGCGTCATCGCTTCGATGCGCAACCCGGGTCTCCCATTAGCGTGAAGAAAACGGGAGACCAGCGAATTCTCGTCCCCGCGGCGGATCGACAGCCGGTAATAATCCGGGTTTGGCGTCGTCGACAACGTGTAGGTGCGCAAAGCCGGCTGCGGCTCGCTTGGGATCGTGACGCGGATCGGCAGGAATTGCCCGGGGACCCACGGATCGAGGGGTTTGCCGTCGGCGCGGCGCATATAGAACGAGCTGATGATCTCGCTTTCGGGTTCGATCTTGAAGATTTCGAGCTCGACATAGGCGTTGCGCTCGCTGTCGGGGACGACGGACGCGTTGGGGAGCAATGGGATCGTGCGCAAGACCGGCGGTAGGGCGACTAAGCCGGAGGGCGTCAACGCCGCCGGCTCACCGGTCACGGCATTGACAATCAGCTTTTGGAAATGGATGACGAGGTGCTCGCTGTTGGTTAGAAGCCGGCCGCGCTCCGGCAGACCGCCCAATAGCCCGCGCTGCACCGAGTCGGTGAGCACATCGTCCTGGGCGCCGACCTCCTTATTGAATGCGATCAGCTCCTTCGCGAATTCCTCGCTGACACCGGGCGCGAAATATTGTTCAGAAAAGCCCTCGGTCGCGTTCGCTCCATCTGGGTTCCACACATCGATCGACAGATTGGGGAAGCCCGGGTTGATGTTGATCGTCATGTTCGGCACAGCAGGTGGTATTGCGACTGCGCGACCTCACTGTCGACATCATAGATCTTGACCTGGCTTCTGCCTTCGAGCGCGGAAGGACGCACCGGGCCGATTTGGCTCGAAAACCAGCCATACGTCGTCAGATTGTAGTTTTCCTGCCGCACATCGATGGCCGCGCTGAAGCTCGGATGCGCGACCGCGCAGTGATAGCATTCGAGATAATTTTCGAGCATCGTCTTCCAGTTCGAATGCGACCGCCAACCCTCGCGCTCGTAGAGCTCCAGGGTGTCGAGGTTGACGCCGCTGCCGGCGATGATGTCGAGCACCGGGCCGAAATAGGCTTGCAGCGGCGCCGCGTCGGGGTCGAAATTGACAAAGACGAAGGGACCCAGTGCCTCGACCCTGAGCGGCAGTAACGGAAAGTTTTCGAGCGGAAGTTTGGTTCGCTTGCCGAGCGCGGCGCGCCTTTGAGGCACCCGGTCAAATCGTATGTCCAGGCGTGATAGCCGCATTGCATGACCTTGGCATTGCCGCGGCCCTTCATAACCTCGTGGCGGCGGTGCCGGCAGACATTGACAAAACCGGCAAGGTCCGTCTCGTTGCGAATGACGACCACCGGGACGCCGCCGGCATAGCCGGTGACGTAGTCGCCGAGGTTCTTCAGCTCGCTGAGCGGACCGATGTAGTTCCAGGCCTTGCGAAAGACATGGGCGATCTCCAACTCGGTGATCGCGGGATCGGTATACCAGTAGGCGGGAAGCGACTTGCCACGATCGAGCGCGGCGAGCAGCCCGGCGGGGTTATCGGATATCTGGCTCATGCGGCCTCGTTCCTCCTACCGCCCCTTTTGGAGGTCGGCCGACCCTCTCAGAGGTCGGCTCTGAATTCGCCTGCCGGTCCGCTGCCAATGACGTTTTGCGGCCCCGAAATTCGGCTGCTGGCCGACTTACCAAATTGCATACAAACGACTGATAAAACCGTATTTTGAATGTTGCGAGGGTTTTTTCAGAGGCTGAAAAAATGTTTTCCGCTGTCGTCAGCGGAAATGTGCATCGTCGATATGTCACCGGCGCGGTGCCGCGGGTGCCGGCTTAGCGCAGGGCCTCGAAGAATGCGACCATCCGCGCTCGCTGCGCTGCATCGGGGAGACGCCCCCTGCCGGCCCCGAGATTGTCCGCCATATGCTGGGCATTGTTGGTTCCGGGGATCACCGCGGTCACCGCCTGGTTGCCGAGGAGATATTTGAGGAAGAACTGCGCCCAGCTTGTCGCGTCGAAGTCGCCGGACCATTCGGGCAGCTTTTGCCCGCGCACCGCGCGGAAGAGCCGATTGCGGGCGAACGGCAGGTCGGTCAGCACCGCGGCACCGACCTCAGCCGCGGCCGGGATCACCCGCTTCTCGGCTGCGCGATCGGCGAGCAAGTAATTGACCTGAAGAAAGTCCGGTTTCTCGCGCCGAACCACCGCTTCGACGGCCTCGAAATCACCGCCGAAGGAGGTGGTGATGCCGATATACCGGCAGAAATCCTGCGACTTCCATTCACGCAGCATCGCCAAATCCTGGTGCGGATCGCCGACATTGTGGAGCTGCATCAAATCCACCCGGTCGGTGTGAAGCCGTTGCAAGGAAGCATGCAGCTGAGCGGCACCGGTGCCGCGGTCATAGTCTTCGAGCTTAGTCGCGAGAAATACCTGACCTCTCAGTTCGGTAGCGGCGAGCAGGTCGCCGACAACGCTCTCTGCGTTTCCGTAGGAGGGCGCGGTATCGATCAGTTTGCCGCCGCCTGCCACCAGCGTCTTCACCACTTCGGCGCATGCCTGCCGGCGCGCCGGATCATCGCCGACCTCAAAGACTTGCGAGGTGCCGAGCCCGACTATCGGCAAGCTCTCGCCCGAATGCGGGATCCGACGCGCGATCAACCCCGATGTACCGGTTTCCGCTTCGCTCCGAGCGGGCAAGCAAGCCAATGCGACGAGCCCCGCCCCGAGCCTCAGCACCCGGCGTCGGGAGGCCATCAAATGCGGTTGACCTCTCATAGCCCCTTCGCTCGCGCAGCCGCGTTTCGCCCGGCGAGGCGGCCGAAGACCGCACCCGCCATCAGCCCTGTGCCGCTCGCGTAGTTGTGGTAGTAGAGCCCGCCGACGATCTCGCCGACGGCATATAGTCCAGGGATCGGGTGGCCGGTCGTATCCTCGACCTCTGTGTCGTTAGTAATCTTGAGCCCGCCGAAGGTGAAGGTGATGCCGGTCGTCACGGCATAGGCCTCGTAGGGCGGCTGATCGAGACGCTGGGCCCAGTTGGTCTTGTCGATCGCCAGGCCGCCGGTCGCGAGCCTGTCGAGGATGTTGGGGTTGAACGGCACCGCGGGCCGCGGCGCCGCATTGAAGGCCCGGACCGTCTCGAGAAACCGGCGCGGATCGACACCTTCAAGCTTGCCGGCTAGGTCCTCGAAGCTATCGGCCTTCTCTTTGGTGATGCGCGGGATGCGGTACTCCTCGCGCAACAGATGGACGACCTTTTGGTCAAAGATCTGCCAGGCGAACATGCCGGGCTGGTTCAAAATCTCGCCGCCGTATTTGGCGTAGGTGTAGCTGTGAAAGTCGAGCCCCTCGTCGAGAAAGCGCTCGCCGCGAGCATTGACGACAATGCCGAACGGATAGTTGTGCTTCTGAAAGCGGTCGCCGACATCGAGGTCGCCAAAGGGCGGGGCGTTCAAATCCCAGGCGACGGCGTGCGCGCCCGACCAGTGCCCGGCGACTGCGGCACCGAGATCGAGCGCCATCTTCAAGCCCTGCCCGGTGTTAAAGCGCGAGCCGCGCACCTTAGCGAGGTCCCAGTTCGGGCCGAGATAGCGCGCCCGCATCTCGGCATTGGCCTCGAAACCGCCGCAAGCAAGGATCACCGCCTTGGCACGCAGGTCACGGATACGGCCCTGATGGCGCACCCGCACTCCCTCGACGCCGTTGTCGCCCTGCAACAGGCTGACCGCCGGTGTCTCGTAAAGGACCGCAATCCCGTCGCGTGCGGCGCGCGCGTGCAGCGCCTTCATCAGCTCCTTGCCGCCGCCCCAGATGTGGCAGGCCAGCCCGCCCCAGAACTTGAACTTGCCGTCGACGCGAAAGGCCTGGCGGCCGAGCCCGAGCTGAAATCGCACCCCCTTCTCGCGCATCCACACCGCGGTCTCGAAGCTCCGCCGGATCAGGATCTCGGTCAAATCGGGGTCGCAGCGATACTGGGTCAGCCGACCCATATCGTCGAAATATTCTTCTTCGCTATAGGTCCCGAAATCGACGTCCCTGAGCTCTGTCTCGTTCATGTCGGGGATCAGACGAGCGAGGTCTGCCGCACCGTGATAGACGACGCGGAAGGCGCCGCCGGTGAAGCGGGAATTGCCGCCGCGCGCCACTTCGGGGGCGATTTCCAGCATCAGCACCTCGGCACCTGCTTCGTGCGCCGAGAGTGCAGCACAGGTCGCGGCGTTGCCGGCCCCGACCACGATCACGTCGAACTTTTCGCCGCCGGCGATGTCCATGGCTCGATCCTCTCCGTCTTCAATCCCGACTGCCGCATCCCGTCTGGCCGCTTGTGCTCGGCCGGATTATTCTGACCCGCTCGCACCAAGGAGGCGACCCCCATGGGAGACGACCCTTATGCCGCGGCTCGATGAAACCCGTCCCTTCCTGCCCGTCAACATCGCGTTGCTGACGGTCTCGGATACCCGCAACGCGGCGCAGGACCGCTCCGGCAGTACCCTTGCCGATCTCGCCACGACCGCCGGCCATCACATTGCCGCGCGCCGCATCGTCCGCGACGAGCAGGACGAGATTGTCGCCCAGCTGAAGGCATGGATCGCCGATCCGGCGATCGACGTCGTGATCTCGACCGGCGGCACCGGGGTCACCGGGCGCGATGTGACACCGGAGGCCTTTCACAGCATCTACGAGAAGGAAATCGCCGGGTTTGGCGAGCTCTTTCGCTGGCTCAGCTACGACAAGGTCGGGACCTCGACGATCCAGAGCCGGGCAACGGCCGGGGTCGCCGGCGGCACTTATCTCTTCGCCCTGCCGGGCTCGCCCAGCGCCTGCCGCGACGCCTGGGAGGGCATCCTCGTGCACCAACTCGACAACCGCTTCCGCCCCTGCAACTTTGTCGAGCTGATGCCCCGGCTGCAGGAGCATCTCAAGAAATAAGTCAGAAGCCGCGGCGCGGTATGAGCCGGCGATAGGCCTCACCGTCATCGACGTCTTCGAGCCGGTCGATAAAGCCGACTGAAACCCATCTCGGCAGCTCGGCGAGGGTGTCCGCTAGCGCGTGAGGGCTGGACCATCGCACCCGTTGGAAGAGCGGCGGCAGACGTGGCGCGCGGCGGGCGCCGACGAGCCAGAACCCGCCGTCCTCTGCGGGACCGAAGACCAGGTCGTGGCCGCCGAGTAAGCGGAAAGCGGCGGCGACGTGACGGGCGGCGAGTGCGGGGATGTCGCCGCCGACGAGCACCACTGGTCCCGGCGGGTTGGCCGCCAGCGCGCGGCGCATGCGAACGCCGAGATCGCCGCCGCCTTGGCCGGTAACCGCCACGCCTCGCCGCCAGTGCCGGGCATGACGGCATGCCGTGTCAGGTGTCACCGCAATGCACAGCCGCCAGCGCTGATCTCCGCCGAGGCGGCGAAGAAGAAGTGCGGTCATCACGCGTTCAAAGCGCACCGTCGCGACATCGCCGATCGCGCGCGCGAGACGGCGCTTCCCACGCCCCAACTGTGGTGCGCGCACAAACAGCACGAGATGGTGTCGCATCAGCCGTATAGCCGAACAATGCGGCCG
>Ga0306920_100006690_pt1 | contig 15089 bp, 9 predicted proteins | sample flu12Cox44000170_FD_204666 | JGI IMG/M metagenome (GOLD analysis project Ga0306920, IMG submission 204666) | Lab enrichment of tropical soil microbial communities from Luquillo Experimental Forest, Puerto Rico - flux4day.12C.oxic.44.000.170 (v2)... | ecosystem: Environmental > Terrestrial >... | reverse complement strand
ACTTCTCTAGTTCGGAGCGTTCGTCGAGAGGGTTTTCTGGTAAAGAGGAGGGTGTGGTGAAGCCGATACGGCCAACGAACTGACATTCCCGGAAGCCCTGCAGCTTCCGCAGGAGTAAGTAGGCGGGTTGGCTCGGACTTGTGGTCGACAGTGATGGCGAGAGTGCCGTCGCTCGCTCGTTTATTTGGCTGGCGAGCAGTATAGTCGGAGGCCTTCGAGTTGCCCAACCTGCCACAAGTACGACTGCCGCAACGACAAGGGTATGTGGCTCGACTTCGAGAAGATGCTTCCCGCGCCGATCCCCGACGTGAGTTCGAACGCGCTGGTGGCGATGGCCGAGGTAGCGCTGAAACACTCGATGAGGCGAAAGAAGAATGATCACGACGTCGTAGAGCTCTTTGCGGAGCAACACAGGAGCAAGCGATTTCGGTGCATCAAGCCGACAATGGTAAACAATCCCAGCACGATGCTCGCGTGCAGCATACCGCCGAGCCAACGCTTCAGAGCGTCGTGCCAGCCGCCGAACAGGTCGGTACGCGCATGCTTCAACACGCCGAGGCTAATCCAGCCACAGCCACGCCCGCTGCCATTCTCGAGTTCCAACGCACGGTTGGCAATCGCGCGGTGCAGCGCTTGCTGGCAAGAATAGACCGACGGGAGTCATCCACGCCAACGCGGCCGCTCACACGTTCAGCCTACCAAGCATCGCTCGTTCAGCGCGATACGAAGCCTGATCCTACCAAGGCAGGTGCGATTGGTTGGTCGGATGCTTCGAAGCAAAGGGCGCAGACGTCGCAGCCTGATGTCAAACCGCTCAAGGACACGAGTTGGAACGCGGGTGAAAGGCAAATCGGTTCGATCAAGCGTATCGCGATCGAGGGTCTTACACAGGGGAATCAAGCCAAAGCCGAGAACCTGAGGCGTCGGGGTTTCACTCCAGAGTCGGCGATTGGAAGGGCAATCGTTCTCGTGCCCAACGACTTCGAGCCGAAGAACCCGACGACCGTGCTGTTGCATCTGCATGGGTTCGGCTCCGGCTATCGACAGCTTGATGAGCCAGTGGATCTCAAGGAGCAACTGAAGAAACTGATCGAGGAGAAGACCGCTCTCGAGAAAGAGCGTGACGCTGCCTCAAAAGGGGCGGAAAAGGCCAAGGCTCGTGCAAATCTAAAGCGGAAGGAAGACGAAATCAAGAAGACGGAAATGCAAATTAAGCAGGCACCCGACTACGGCGGTGTGCTGCAGCCGGGCCAAGTTCGAGACGTCGAGCTATACCGGATGGAGCAACAATTAAACACGCTGCACCAAGAGCAACAGCAGCAGAAGAAGAAAGCAGGCAAGAAGAGCGGGCCGCAGGTAATGGCGGTCCTGCCTCAAGGGACATCCAGTAGCGAGTTTGGTGAGATCGGCGCCAAGCCCACCGAATACCTTGATGAAGTATTGGGAAAATTGAAGGATAAGCCCACGGAGTTCCACGTCGTACTGTCGGGACACAGCGGGGGCGGACCGACGGTCATGAAGATAGCTACGACGCTAGCGGGGAAGGAAAAAGCCGGCAAGAAACCGCCGCGAGTTGACGAGATAATCCTGTTTGACGCAATTAATGGGAGCAGCGAAAGTACCACTGTTACAACATGGCTCAATGAACACATCGCAGCCGACAAAAGAGCGCTTGCGAAAATAAAGACGGAAGCAGACGTGGATAGCTATTTCAGGACCAGAGCCCGATTTCGTGGCTACTTCTCTTCCGGCTACAAGAGCTTATACGAAGACGTTAAGAGCATCACGGACGAACTAAGCAAGAAGGAAAAGAGGAAAGCGACCCTCTCATTACCAGAATACAAGCAAAATAAATTAGCAGATCAGTACCGGGTCTTCGGGCCTATCGGAGATAAACCGGCAGGCGCTGGTGATTATAGACCACATGAAAAGCTCATAGGCGCGGTGCGCGCCGAGGAAGAGGGTAAGCCTGCCCCATCCAAGACCGGAATCCTTCACGAGGCACTCAGCGCGCTGGATTGATTTCTGAGCAGCGCATCCCTGCGCCGCTCGCAAAGGCGATGGGGAACGCACCTCCGGCAATAGCCGAGGACCCGCTGCGAAAACTCTGTTCCGTCCACAGATTTGGTAACTTGAGTCGCTCTCGCGTTCATTTCGTCCGCCATTTCGTCATTGCGTCTGGCTCGGCTGTGGCGGCGGCTCCTGAAACGGCCGGTGTCCGAGTCTGGCGCTTTATATCACGAGGACGGGGCCCATGGATGAGGCGTGACGGTAACAGGGCTTGGTGCCAGTCTCCCATTCAGCCGGGTGGTATAAACGGCTTCGGCATTTTTGGCGGATCTCTAAGAGGAGATATAGCATGAGCCCTATGGATCTTTCTGAACCCGAGCATCTGGGGAAGCGTTTCGACCCGTTCGACCACTCCTACCTCGCCGACCCCTATCCGTTCTTCGCCGAGGCCCGGCTGGTCACTCCGGTCTTCTACAGTTCCAGCCTCAATTACTGGGTCGTCACCCGCTACCGCGACATACGTCACATTTTCGAGACGCCGAAGCTGTTCTCAGCTGCCAATGCGCTCGCGCCACTCCAGCCGATGTGCCCGGAAGCACAGCGAATCCTTGCCGAAGGGGGTCACCGCCCCGTGGCGGTCAATGTCAACTTAGATCCACCCGGCCATACGCGCGTGCGGCGAGTTTCAAATGTCGCCTTCACGCCACGGCGGGTCGCCGCCATGGGGCCGTTCGTGCGCGAACTCGCCGCACGCTTCATCGATCAGCATGCGGCCGCCGGGCGCGCTGACCTCGTGCGAGAGCTCGCCTGGGAGCTCCCCGTGCTCGTCATCTTCCGTGTCCTCGGCATCCCTGACGAGGATGTTCCCCGGATCAAGACTGGCTCGCAGAGCCGCAACATTCTCTTGTGGGGACACCCGCCTGCGGGGGAGCAGATTCGCCTCGCGCACGGCATGGCTGCGTTCTGGAAATATGCGGAGGAATTGACCGCGGCACGTACCACAGAGCCTCGCGATGACTTCACGAGCGACCTGCTTCTCGCACACGACGGCGACCAGCCAGCGTTGGCCACCCAGGAGGTAGTGTCCATCGTCAATGCCCTGCTCTCTGCGGCGCATGAAACGACCACCGGCCTGCTCGGCAACGCATTCCGGTGGCTCCTCACCGAGCGCCAGGCATGGGAGGAAATCTGTCACGATCCTGCACTGATCCCGAATGCCATCGAGGAAGTATTGCGTTTCGATTCATCGACCATCACCTGGCGTCGGAAGGCCATACAGACAGTCGAGATTGGTGGCGTGTCGGTGCCAGCCGAGGCCAACCTGCTCTTGCTGATTGGCTCTGCAAACCGCGATCCAGACGTATTCACCGACCCCGACCGCTTCGACATTCACCGGTCAAACGCGGATGCGCACCTTGCCTTCGGGCTAGGCATACATTACTGCCTGGGCGCGCCGCTCGCCCGCCTTGAGGCGCGCGTCGTCCTCGAAGAGCTGAGCACCCGTCTCCCGAGCCTGCGCCTTGTGCCGGGCCAGATGTTCCAGTTCCGGCCCGTGATCGCTCATCGCGGACCGCTCTCTCTCCTTGTGGAGTGGGACACCTGAGTGAAATCGAACGCGCATGAGATGCTTTGAGCGATGGGCGCCAGCTGACACCTAGCGTTGGTCGACGTAGTCGATCGATCGGTTTTGCAGGACCGAAGACCATGACGACCAGATCAGAAAGCTGCGGCCCCCCAAACGCAGCGCGGGACGTTGCGAATCTCGGCCTCGTCCGCCCGCCGCTTGTGTATCTGACCTCGCTCGTCTCAGGGGCGGTGATCCAACTCGCCAGGCCCTTACCGTTCCTTCCCGGAAGGCTCGCTATGCCGCTCGGAGTGCCTCTCGTTGTGATCGCCGTAGCCCTATTCGCAAGTCCCAGACATCGCAGAGGAGGACGCATATCGCGGTCCGCTTCGTGACGTGCTGCTCCGCACCGGAACTCGGGCGGTGCTTGCGATCCCGATGCTGTGCGAAAACCGGCTCATCGGTGGACTGACCGTTAACAAGCGCACGCCGGGCGAGTTCCGACCAGAGGTCATCGAGCTGCTCAAAACTTTCGCGACGCAGTCAGCGCTTGCCATCCATAACGCCCGGCTCTTTCGGGAGATTGCGGACAAGAGCCGCCAGCTGGAGGCGGCCAGCCGTCACAAGTCCGAGTTCCTCGCCAACATGTCGCACGAGCTCCGCACGCCGCTGAACGCGATCATCGGGTTCTCTGAGGTGCTGAACGAACGCATGTTCGGCGCCCTCAACGAGAAGCAGGACGAATACCTGAAGGACATCTACGCCTCCGGCCAGCACTTGCTGTCCTTGATCAACGACATTCTCGATCTCTCCAAGATCGAAGCGGGACGCATGGAGCCGGAGCTGGCAGACTTCAGCTTGCCCGCGGCCATCGACAACGCGCTGATCCTCGTTCGCGAGCGGGCGAGCCGGCACGGGATCAGGCTGAGCAGTGCGATCGACGACCGCGTGGGCATGATCCGGGGCGACGAACGGAAGGTGAAGCAGGTCCTCTTGAACCTCCTCTCCAACGCGCTCAAGTTCACACCCGAGGGCGGCCGGATCGACATCCGAGTAGCGATGAACGACGGCATGGCCGAGATCTCCGTCGCCGACACGGGCGTGGGTATCGCGGCGGAAGACCAGGAGGCGATCTTCGAGGAGTTCCGGCAAGTGGGCACGGCGGACAAGAAGGTAGAGGGGACCGGGCTCGGGCTGGCACTCTCCCGGAAGTTCATCGAGTTGCATGGCGGGCGGATCTGGATGCAGAGTCGACCGGGCAAGGGATCGACGTTCTCCTTCACGTTACCCGCCAGCTAAAGGTATCGAACTGAGTCGATGCCCGTTGGCGGGTGCAGGCTAGACTCGCGAGGTCACTTCTGCTGTGGCAGCGGCTCCGGGCGTGAGTCTGGCAGATTACGTCAGGGGGCCCTCGGCCACCCGGGAGGCCCCGCAGCGTGCTAATGTTACCTGCGCTCTCGATTCTTCAATTCAGGTCGCTGTCCTTGTAGTACTTCGTGCCTTTGGCGGTCAGCTCCAGGGCAAGGCCAGTATCGGTGAGCTGGTAGAGCCACACCCCTGGCGCCACTGACATGGCACCCTGCATCGCCGCCCCTTTCTCGCCGGCCTTCGCCGCCATCGATCCCTGGCCGCCCAGCTCCCAGCCCGAGTTCACGAACTGATCGAACGCCTCCTTCGTCTCGAACACCCAGACGAGGCTGAATTTCTTGACCCCGAAGCCCAGGCCGGCCTGGATCTCGACCATCTTCATGTAGACGGTCTTCTTCGTCTTGTTGTCGACGGCGATTCCGTGCCCGCTGCCGCCACCTGCAACAAGGATCTTCATACCGAAGTTGTTGAACACGGCATACCCGGCCGCGTTCGCCACTGTCTGTTTCGCGCTGGGCTGCGCTTTGTACAGGCGGGCCAGCGTGGCGTTCGCCGTCTTGCGAATGTCGGCGCGCTCCTCCTCCGCGGTCGCCGCCGCGGCACTGGTAGGGGCCGATAGGATCGCGAGCAGCATCATACAGACTATCGACTTCATGGCTTTCCCTCCCTCGTCTGATCGGTGGGCCCGGGCTCATACCCGATGCGGCGTGCTGATGCCCGCCGGCCGTCCACACTTCCGCATCACGCGGATTCGATGGATGCCGCGTTCAGGCCGCCGGATCTCGCAAGCCCCATCTCGCTACGCCGCCTGATCTCATTTACGCACCTATTGCCAGGACCTCCTGGGCGTTGTCTCGTTTCCCAAGGGTTACTTCACCGCGAGTGCCCATCGACTACCGGAGATTCGTCTCACGGGCCCGCCAGAGGATTGCCAATATTTGCACCCTCCAGCGGCGCTGGCCCGCGGCCCGCGCCTGGAGCCCGTCCCCGGCGACGTAATCTGCCAGACTCGGACACCGGCCGCCTCGGGAAGCGGAGCAGGCGCTCCAGCCTCCAGCCACACCGCTGTTCTGCATGATCTCAAGCTGCCATGGGATTTGAACGAATCGTCATCGGGGCCGCTCAGTTGATTACGACCTCCCCTGCGCCAACCATCATGCCGCCCACGACGGGCGAAGATACGGCTCCGACGAAACGGGCTGATGCTGGGAGACGAATGACGGGAGAGTCTGCGGCAACCGCGAGTATGGCCGCATGTCTCCACCTGTTAACGGTGGTGCGGGAAGAGGCCGGGTTGAACGCGATCGCGCGCCGATGTAGCGTGGCGCCAGACGAGGCCTTCTGTGCGACGGTCGAGCCGCGCGAGACGCCGGGACGTCCGCGGGTCCAACCCGCGACTCCGCACCTTGCCCTGGGCGGTGCTCGGCCTCCTGCTGGTGCTGGCCAGCCCTACGCTCGCCCAGAGCCCGAGCGGAGGCTCGTCGCGCGCGGGCGGGGAAGATCCGAAGCGGAGGGGCGCGCCCGAGGCCCCCACCTCCATTCCCGTGGCCGAGATCGCGCGGCGGGCGGAGGAGGTGAGCGAGTTCCTGCGCGCGGTGGACGCCGCCGTCGCGCCGAGCGCACGCATCGCGAGCATCGAATCTGACCTCCCCAGCCTCGTCGAGCGCATCACGACCCGCACGACCCAGACCCGCGCCTCCCTCGCCGCGCAGCCCACCCTGGGGACGCTCGACACCCTCACCGATGCCTGGCAGTCGACGCGCCTCATGCTTTCCGCGTGGGTGGAAGAGCTGACGGCGCGGGCGATCAAGCTCGACGAGCAGCGCGCACGGCTCGCTGCCCTCAAGGAGACGTGGACGCGCACGCGCGCGGAGGCGCGCAGCGCGGGAGCCCCCGCGCCCGTCGTCGAGCGCATCGACGCCGTCCTCGGCGAGCTCGACACGGCGCGCGCGCGGGTGGAGAAGGCGCGATCTGTCACCCTCCTCCTCCAGGACCGCGTCGCCCGTGAGGTGATGCGCTGCGAGAAGGCGCTCGTGGAGCTCGCGGCCGCCCGCCGACAGGCCGCGGGCGAGCTCTTCGAGCGGGACAGCCCGCCCCTCTGGCGCGTCCGCCCAAGCCCGGTGGGAGAAGCCCTGGCGGAACTGGGCGAAGGGCTCCGGTCCCAGCGCGTGGCGTTGTGGCAGCTCTTCGAGGATGAGTATGGCCACATCATCCTGCACGCGGCACTCGTGCTCGGGCTCATGGTGACCTTCTTCGTCGTCCGCCGCCGGGGGCGCCGCCGGTCACCCGGAGCGCCCGCCACCAGCTTCAGCCCACTGCTCGAGCACCCGGTGGCAGGCGCGCTCGTGCTGGGGTTCCTCGCCTCGTTCTGGATCTACTCGGGCGGCCCGCGCACCGCTCGCGCTTTCGTCGAGATCGGCACCCTCGTACCCCTCGTGCTGATCCTCCGCGGGCTCGTCCCGCCCCCCGTCCGGCCCGGGCTCTACGCCCTCGCCGCCTTCTTCCTCGTGGACCGGCTCCGGGAGCTCATCGTCACCCTGACCCTCGTGGAGCGCTACGTCTTCCTGCTCGAGATGCTGACGGCGGCGGTGGTCCTGTCGTGGTTCATCCGCACGGGACGGGCCCGCAACCTCGTCGACGGGATGGGGCCGGCCACCGGACGGGCGGTCCGGGTGGCGCTCGCCCTCGGCCTCGCGGGCTTCATCCTCGCCTTCGGCTCGGCCTTCTTCGGCAACATAAGTCTGGCCCGGCTCGTGGCCTCCGGCATCTTCGCGAGCGGCTACCTCGCGCTGCTGCTCGAAGGGGGCCGCCAGCTGGCCAACGGCATCGTCTCCTTTGCCCTCCGCGTCCGACCGCTCCGCCTGCTCAACATGGTGACGCACCACCGCCCTCTCCTCGAGCGGCGTGCGCACGCTATCCTCCACGTGCTCGCGGTGGTCGCGTGGGTGGTGGGGACGCTCGACTACTTCGGGCTCTACGCGCCGATCTGGGACGCGGCACGCCGCATCCTCGGTGCCGAGCTCACCCGGGGGGCGCTCCGCTTCTCCCTCGGCGACGTCGTCGCCTTCGCGGTGACGGTGTGGGTCTCGTTCCTCGTTTCCGCCCTCGTCCGGTTCGTCCTCGACGAGGACGTGTTCCCCCGGATCAACCTCCGGCCCGGCCTCCCCTACGCGCTGTCGACCTTCGTGCGTTACGCCATCGTCTGCGTGGGGTTCGTGCTCGCCCTCCTCGTCCTCGGCGTGAACCTCGACCGCGTGACCGTTCTCGGAGGCGCGCTGGGCGTGGGGGTGGGCTTCGGCCTCCAGAACATCGTGAACAACTTCGTCTCTGGCCTCATCGTGCTCTTCGAGCGGCCGGTGCGGGTCGGCGACGCCGTGCAGATCGGAGACGTCCAGGGCGAGGTCCGGCGCATCGGCATCCGCTCGAGCACGGTGGCGGCGTGGGAGGGCGCGGAGGTCATCGTGCCCAACTCGATGTTGGTGGCGGAGAAGGTCACCAACTGGACGCCGGCGGCGCACCGGCGGCGCATCGACATCCAGGTGAACGTCGCCTATGGCACCGCGCCCGAGGGCGTGCTGAAGCTCCTCGCCGACGTCGGCGGCGCCCATGCCGACGTGGCTGCGCAGCCGCCTCCACAGGCGCTCTTCCTGGGCTTCGGCGACAGCGCCCTCCGGTACGAGCTCCGTGTGTGGACGAGCCGCCTCGACCGATACGCCGCGGTCAAGAGCGAGCTCGGCGTCGCCCTCTACGCCGCCCTCCGCGGGGCCGGCATGAGCATCCCCTTACCGCAGCAGGAGGTGCGCATCTATCACGAGCCGCCTGAGATTGGCACTGGGTGACGCCGATGCGACGTCTCCATACATGACGTGAAGAAGGAATGAAAGCGTTCAACTGGATCACGATCGGCATGTTCGCGCTCGCGAGCGTGGACTGCGCCATGGCCCCGACCCAGGCTCCTACGGTCAACGTTACCGGCGGATGGGCTGACGACTGGGTCTGCAACCGACCGGCCGATGGCAACAGCGGCTTGGTGCTGCAGTTGGCACGGGATGGCGCAAACGTGACAGGGTCGGCCACAGTGACAGTGACCGCGTCGTCGGGAGGGACGCCTCGCTCCACCAACAACTTCCGGGGGATTGTGTCTGGCGACACCTTGATCACGAAGACGTGGACTGACCTGACCGGAGGCTTCACCGTTGCCGGCGACCGGATGACCGCGCCGTTCACGGGCTTGACTTGCGTCGGGAGGATCACGCTGACCCGCAGGTAGCCCGACGGAGCGAGAACCAAGCAGGCGTCCCCTTCTTCTCCATTCGTCCGGAATGTTCCCGGTGAGGCGGTGATCGAATCACCGGAGCAGAATTGGATCCACGCCGGGAGAACCGCCAATGGGATGGAACCGCTCGGATGTCACCAAATGCTCAGCGACGTGCTTGCTGACTGGCGCGTTGTTGCTTGGCTCTTCGCTGGCGGCGCTCGCGCAAGAACCTGGCGAAAAGGCGAAACCGGATCCCGCGAAGGTCCACGCGCTCCCGACGGATACCCAGGCATGGAAGGGCGACTTCGACGGCATGCTCGAGCGCCGTCAGATTCGGGTGTTGGTTCCCTACAGCCGCACGCTCTACTACAACGACAAGGGCAGGGAACGCGGAGTGGTCGCGGACAACGTGCGCGACTTCGAGGCCTACATCAACAAGAAATACCGGCAACGGCTCGGCAATCGCCCGATCACGGTATACCTCATCCCCACCACCCGCGACGTGATGCTCCAGAAGATCGCCGACGGATTCGGCGACATCGCGGTCGGCAACTTGACGGTCACCGACGAGCGCAAGAAAGTGGTCGACTTCGTGGCGCCGACCGACCAGAGGCCGGTCTCTGAGCTGGTGGTGACCGGCCCGAAGTCGTCCCCTGTCGCGAGCGCCGACGATCTCTCCGGCAAGACGGTGCACGTCCGCAAGGCGTCGAGCTACTACGAAAGCCTGAACGGCCTCAACGGCCGGCTCAAGAGAGAAGGCAAGCCGGCGGTCAACCTCGTGCTGGTTCCCGATGCCCTCGAGGATGAGGACATGATGGAGATGTTGAACGTCGGGTTGCTCGAGGCCATGGTCGTCGATGACTGGAAGGCGAGAATCTGGACCAAATTGCTCGACAAGATCAGGGTCAACGAGGGCGCGGTCGTACGGTCGGGCGGGTTGATCGGCTGGGGAATCCGCAAGGACAGCCCCAAGCTCGCCGCCGAGCTCAATGATTACTGGGCCAACTTCATGAAGAAGCAGGTCGATTGGCGCAGACTGGAATATTACAAGCGGATCAAGCAAATCACCGACGCCGCCGGCTCGGAGGAGGCGAAGCGCTTCCGGGGCACGCTGGAATTCTTCAAGAAGTATGGCGACAAGTATGGCTTCGATCCGCTGATGCTGGCGGCCCAGGGCTACCAGGAGTCCCAGCTCGACCAGAGTAAGAAGAGCCAGGTCGGGGCCATCGGGATCATGCAGGTGATGCCGGCGACGGGCGCCCAAATGAAGGTCGGCGATATCAAATCCGCCGAAGCGAACATCCATGCGGGGACCAAGTACATGGATCAGCTGATGAGCGGATATTTTCGCGACGCGAAGTTCGACGAGGCGAATCGTTCGCTCTTCGCCTTCGCCGCCTACAACGCGGGCCCGGGACGCATCGCGGGCATGCGCAAGGAAGCGGTCAAGCGCGGCTTCGACGCTGACAAGTGGTTCAACAACGTCGAGATCGTCACGGCGGAAAAGATCGGAATCGAGACGACCACCTACGTGCGCAACATCTTCAAGTACTACACGGCCTACAAGCTGATGCTCAGCCTCGAGGAAACGCAGAAGAAGGCGCGCGAGACGGTCAAGTAGCCTCCTCGAGCCCGACCGCGTCCCACAGGGCGCTCGGCGAGGGTCGCTCGCTGTGGCATCGGCCCCTGCGGCGGTCAGCGTCCGAGTCTGGCAGGTTATGTCAGGGGTGCTGCCAGCCCCCGAGAGGCGCCGCAGCGTGCTGCCGCAGCGCGCTAATGTTGCCTACGCTCCATTGAGGTCGGCTATCCGCGCGGTCGAATTTGCTCCCACTGCGCGTCGGTGAGCGCTCGCCATGCCATGGCATCACGCTACCGGCCCCTCCCCCTCAATCCCAAGTTTTGAACATGACTTCTGGGGTTTATGTGTCCACTCGCGGAACGAGCAGCTGGCGAGTCTCGTGAGGTTCGTAGCTCTTTGACTGCGAGGGTATCTGGTCCTACTATGGGGCGTTGCCGCGCCCAGTGAGCGCCTATCGCGAGCTAGGGCTGGAGGCATTTGCATGGCAATTGCGCCAGGTTACGTGTATGACCTGTTCATCAGCTATGCCCATGCCGATGATGTCCCTTCTGAGGGCGAAGACGGTTGGGTGTCGCACTTCGCCAAGCGATTGGAACTCGCGCTTCGTCAGCGGATGGGAGGCGCAGAGGCGCTGAAGTTCTTTTTCGACAGCCGAGCTAATCGAGCCAATTCTCAGCTGTCCGAGCTACTGGCCGCCGCGACGCAGTCGGCTCTCTTTCTAGCCGTCGGTTCGCCAAGCTATGCGGCGCGCGATTGGCCTCGACAGGAACTCCATACATTCATTGCGCAGGTACCGGATCCCTCACGGTTATTCATGATCGAGTGCCTGCCGCTCAACGAAGGGGAGTATTATCCGCCCCCGCTCGATAGCCACATCCGTGTTCCGTTCTGGAAAGCGAGCGGACCACGGAGCATTCCGATGTCTTACTCGCCGATCGGGGATGCGGAGGAGTTCCAACTGTTGATCCATGGCCTGGCGGCAGATATGCGCAACCGCCTACTGCCGTTGCGCCTGTTGGCAACTCACCAGACTGAGTTTGGCACCCGTCTGGAGGTGAAAGAACCGCCCTCAAGACCCGCAGGGCAGAGAAAACTGGTTCTTCTCGCGCAGGTAACGGACGACATCGAGGACGAGTCGGACCAACTGAGACGCTACCTGAGCCAGTACGAGGGAGAGATTTCCATTTTGCCTCGAGCAGCCTACCCACAAGGCGGGCAGGATTTCAAGAGAGTTTTGGAGCAAGACCTGACTCACGCTCATTTATTCGTTCAGCTTCTTGGACGACGAGCCGGTCGTGTGCCGCCCGACCTGCCCGAGGGATACACCCGCGGCCAGTTCGAGGCAGCCAAAGCGGCGGGCGTCCCGATCGTGCAATGGCGACATCCTGCTCTCGATATCGAAGCTGTCGATCCCGCCTACCGGGTGCTGCTGACGGCAGAAACGGTGGTTGCCTGCGGGTTCGAGGCATTTAAGCAGCACGTTCTGAGCTTAATACGTAAGCCGGAGACGAAGGCGGCTTCGGTGCGACCTTCAACAGTATTCATCAACGCCGATGATAAAGACATAAATGTTGCCAAAGAGATCGGACGGGAGTGCTTGCGCCACGCGCTGACGACGGTCCTTCCGGTTGCAGTGGGATCGCCTTCCGAAGTCAGTCGTAGGGATCTTGAGGACAACCTGACCGACTGCGATGTGCTCCTCTTCATCTATGGCGACACCTCCCTGGAGTGGATTCGGAGTCAACTTCGGTTTTTCAACAAAATAAGGCCAAGGAGGGAAACAGATCCCAGACTGCTGGCCATTTGCTGCGGACCTCCATCTGGTAAGCCTGAAATCGGAATCACATTTCCGAGTGCGCACGTGATCAACTGCCCCGACGGTTGGAGTATGGACGAGATTCGGACGCTCATCTCAGGGCTGGATCAATGATGTTGTCGAAAGATCGACTGCCATATCCCGGTCTCCGAGCTTTTGCTCGTGAAGAGTCAGACCTGTTCTTCGGGCGGGAAAGTTGTGTGGACGCCATGGTCGACCGCTTGGCCACAACCCGGTTCCTGGCAGTGCTGGGGGCGTCGGGGAGTGGGAAATCCTCGCTGGTCCGTACGGGACTCATCGATGCCCTGGACCTCGGTCTCCATCCTTCGCCAAGGCCGCGTTGGAAGATCGCCGACCTGCATCCCGGTGGACAGCCGCTCCGCAATTTGGCCGCCGCCCTGTTGGAGACGAAGGACTCGCCGTACGAGTCCATGGATGTGGACTTTCTGGCCGCGTTTCTGAGAAATGGACCGCGCTCCATCGTCGAATGGGTTTCTGGCGGCAACCTTCCCTCCGACGCCAATCTGCTCATACTTGTGGATCAGTTCGAGGAGCTGTTCCGTTACAGCGACTACGCCCAACGGGAAGAAGCCGAGGCATTCGTCTCACTGCTTCTGGAGAGCACCACGAACGTTGACGTCTCGATTCATGTTGTCCTGACCATGCGCTCGGAGTTTCTCGGGGCCTGTGCTCTGATTCCAGGCTTGGCGGAACGGATTAACGCGGGGCTGTACCTGACTCCACGGATGACTCGCGAGGAATGCCGCGCCGCGATCGAAGGACCGGCCAATGTGATCGGCTTCACCATCCAGCCGGTCCTCGTGAACCGTCTGCTGAATGACCTGGCCGCTTTCGCACCTTGGGAGGATGACGGACACTCTGACCACGCGGAGCAGTTGTCACGCCGTTCTGATCAGCTTCCCATCATGCAACATGTGCTCAACCGCCTTTGGGTCCGGGCAGCGGATGCTGCGCAGGGGTCGGCAGTGGAACTGAAGCTGGCCGAGTATGAGCAAATCGGTGGTCTCTCAGGTGCCCTCGACGCGCACGGCGCCGAAGTCCTGGCAGGATTGAACGCGAGCCAGTCATGCCGCGTGGAGGACGTCTTCCGGGCTCTCGTGAGCGGGACGTCGGTCGCGTCGGCTGTGCGGCGACCCGCCCGACTTCGGGAACTCATCGAACTTGCGGGGGGGGCCCGTGACGACGTCGTGGCGGTTGTGGAAGCCTTCCGCGCGCCAGGCTGCAACTTTGTCCGAACATCGGAATCATCGTTCCGCAGCGACATGCTCATCGTGGACATCAGTCACGAAAGCTTGATCAGGCAATGGACACCGCTTCGGGAATGGTTGCATAAGGAGGCCCGAGACGACGCCGCCTGGAGGCGATTGGCTGCCGCTCAGGAGCGCTACTCGGAAGGTCAAGGTGATCTGCTCACTGGGCTGGATCTGGATAGCATCGCAGCGTGGTGGGAATCAGCGAAGCCTACCCCGATATGGGCTTCCCGCCACGGTGGCCAGTTCGAGGCAGCGGCTACGTTTCTTCAAGAGAGTCGCCAGGCTCAACAAGCCCGAGTCAACGCTGACCGTCAGCGCCAACTGAGAGAACGGAATCGCCTGCGCAGGCAGCGCGCTGCTTTGGCCGTAGCATTGATTGCTGCTTTGGGCCTTGTTGGACTAGCCTTGTATCAGCGGAGCAGCGCGAAGCAACAAGAGACCAAGGCGAATGAAGCTGCTCGAAGCGCCCTCGCTCTCCGGAATGAGGCGGAGGCTCAACGTGCCGAGGCCGCACGGCAAGCGAAGGTGGCAAGCGAGGCCCTGCAGACCGCAAACACTGCGACCGTCCGAGCCGAACGAGGAGAGGAGGCAGCCCGTGAGCAAAAGGGACAGGCGGAAGAGCAAAAGCGACAGGCGGAAGAGCAAAGGCGACAGGCAGAAGAACAAAAGCGACAGCTAAAATTGGTCACCGATTTCCTGGGGGGAAATCCAACTCTCAAGGAGGCGGTAGAAACCGCATTGGCTCAAATTGACCCTGCGGCTCTGGAGCAACTCCTCAGCGAATTGAGTAGGATCTCGTTCAAACCCAACCCTGCGCTGAGCACTGATGAAGCTGGCATCGCAATTTATGGCTATGACCCGGTGGCGTATTTTGGGCCGAAGGGCCTCCCCGTTGCGGGCAAGGTCAACTTCTACCTCGTATGGAACGGCGGAATATGGTTGTTCTCGAACGCGGAGAACCGTGAACGCTTTAGGATCGATCCACGGCACTATGAACCTGCGTATGGAGGATTTTGCGCTTTTTGCCTCGCCACTGGTCATAAATACGTTGGCGACCCCAGGCAATGGGTGATACACGGGAATCGACTTTATCTGCATGCTAGGGAGGACTATCGCCAACTGTGGTTGAAGGACCCCGATAATTATATCAGGCAAGCAGAAGACCAATGGTCCACTATATCTGATTGGCGTGTCGAGTCGATCAAGAATATCGCGATTTC
>Ga0306920_100006689_pt1 | contig 15089 bp, 9 predicted proteins | sample flu12Cox44000170_FD_204666 | JGI IMG/M metagenome (GOLD analysis project Ga0306920, IMG submission 204666) | Lab enrichment of tropical soil microbial communities from Luquillo Experimental Forest, Puerto Rico - flux4day.12C.oxic.44.000.170 (v2)... | ecosystem: Environmental > Terrestrial >... | reverse complement strand
ATGACCGAGAAACTAGCCGGCGAAATTATGGATGCGGCGAACGGCCGCGGCGGAGCCGTAAAGAAAAAGGATGACGTGCATCGCATGGCGGAAGCGAACAAGGCTTTCGCGCACTATCGCTGGTAGCACGACGAATTTGAGAGTATGGCCAGGCAGGTACAACTCGAACAAACCCGCAACATCGGGATCATGGCGCACATCGACGCGGGCAAGACGACCTGCACGGAGCGCATCCTGTTCTACACGGGTGTGACCTATAAGATTGGCGAGGTGCACGAAGGCACTACGGTGATGGATTGGATGGAGCAGGAGCGCGAGCGGGGTATCACGATCACGTCCGCAGCAACCACGACTTCCTGGAAGCGTTTCGAAAAGGGCTATCGCATCAACATTATCGATACGCCGGGGCACGTGGATTTTACCGTCGAGGTTGAACGGTCGCTGCGCGTGCTGGATGGCGCAGTTGCCGTGTTCGACGCTGTGGCCGGTGTGCAGCCGCAGTCGGAAACCGTCTGGAGGCAGGCCGACAAGTATCGCGTGCCGCGCATCGCGTTCATCAACAAGATGGACCGCATCGGCGCCGATTTCGATCACTCGATCCGCTCCATGCGCCAAAGGCTTTCTGCACATCCCGTCCCGGTGACCTATCCCATCGGCCGCGAAGATAATTTTGTAGGCGTGATCGACTTCATCGAAGAGCGCGCCGTCGTTTGGAAGGATGAAACGCTCGGCGCGGAATTCGAGATTCTCCCACTCGAAAGGCTTTGGGACGCTGCTTATTTGAAGACGCGCCCTGCGCTTGAAACCGCCGTGAAGGCTTCTGCGCTCGGTCCCGAATTCTACAAAGAACATCGCGAGAAAGTCGTCGAATACATCGCCGAACATGACGACGCTATTCTGGCCAAATACCTCGAGCAGCATACCCTCGAGCCGGCCGAACTGCGCTCATCTCTGCGTCGTTCGACCGTTGCGCTGAAGCTTGTGCCGGTCATCGCAGGCTCGGCCTTCAAGAATAAGGGCATTCAGCCATTGCTCGATGCGATCGTGGACTATTTGCCCTCTCCGGTCGATGTGCCACCGGTGGAAGGAACGAGTGTGGATGGGTCGGACGCGCTTTTGCGGCGCGCCTCGGACGATCAACCGTTTGCGGCGCTGGCCTTCAAAATAATGACCGACCCCTACGTGGGTCACCTGACATACATCCGCGTCTATTCTGGTGTGCTCAAGACCGGGCAGTCGGTTTACAACTCGACCAAGAGAACGCGCGAACGCATCGGCCGCCTGCTTCGAATGCACGCCAACAAGCGCGAAGAAATCGAATCAATCGAAGCGGGAGACATTGCCGCGTGTGTTGGTCTGAAAAACGTAAGTACCGGCGACACCTTGTGTGCGGAAGATAAGCCGATCGTGCTTGAATCGATTGAATTCCCCACCCCCGTAATTTCCGTAGCGATTGAGCCCAAGACCAAAGCGGATCAGGAAAAAATGGGCGCTGCGCTCAATAAGCTGGCCCAAGAAGATCCTACCTTCCGAGTCCACACCGACCACGACACCGGGCAAACGCTGATTTCGGGCATGGGCGAGCTGCATCTGGAAATCATCGTCGATCGCATGCTGCGCGAATTCAATGTGCAGGCCAATGTGGGTAGACCTCAAGTTGCCTATCGCGAAACCATTTTTAGACCGGCGGAAGCCGAACATAAGCACATTAAGCAAAGCGGCGGGCGCGGCCAATATGGCCATGTGAAGCTGACGGTGCAGCCGTTGCCGACCGCGGCACACGAGGACATGCATGAAATGTCCGCGGACGAACTCGACACTTTGGCTCAGCAGGTAGTGGGCAAGGGCGGGAAGTGGCGCTTCGATAAGGAGCACAGACTGCTGTTCATCGACAAAATCGTGGGCGGGGTGATTCCGAGGGAATTCATTCCGCCCATCGAAAACGGCGTGAAGGAAGCCATGGAGAACGGTGTTCTGGCTGGGTACGAGATGGTCGATCTTGCCGTTGCGGTGATTGATGGCAGCTATCACGAGGTGGACAGTTCAGAGATCGCCTTCAAGATCGCCGGATCGATGGCCTTTAAAGAAGCCTGCCGACGCGCAAATCCGAAGCTGCTGGAACCCATTATGCGCGTCGAAGTCGTGGTCCCCGAGGAGTATATGGGGCCGGTGATTTCGGATTTGAACTCCCGGCGCGGACAGCTGCAGGGGCGCGAATCGCGCGCGGGGAGCGAGATTATTAACGTGCAGGTGCCGCTCGCAGAAATGTTCGGTTATGCCACCGACATTCGCAGCAGGACCCAGGGGCGCGGCAGCTTTACGATGCACTTTTCACATTACGAGCAGGCGCCGCCCAACGTGTCTGAAGAAGTCATCTCGCGGGCAACGGGCCGGGCGGTACGCACGTGATCAAAAGATCCGGTTCAGTACGCTGAGACTGAGGAGCATAGACAGATGGCCAAGGAGAAATTCGAGCGGAGCAAGCCGCACGTGAACGTGGGGACGATCGGGCACATCGACCACGGGAAGACGACGCTGACGGCGGCAATCACGAAGGTGCTCAGCAAGAACAATCCGAAGGTATCGTTCCGGGCATTCGACACGATCGACAACGCGCCGGAAGAGCGGGAGCGCGGCATCACCATCGCGGTGTCGCACGTGGAGTACGAGACGGCCAATCGGCATTACGCGCACATCGACTGTCCCGGGCATGCCGACTACGTGAAGAACATGATCACGGGGGCCGCGCAGATGGACGGGGCGATTTTGGTGGTGGCGGCGACCGATGGACCGATGCCGCAGACGCGCGAGCACATTCTTCTGGCGCGGCAGGTGGGCGTGCCGTACATCGTGGTGTTTTTGAACAAGTGCGATGTGGTGGAAGACCCCGAGCTGCTGGAACTGGTTGAGTTGGAAGTGCGCGAGCTGCTGAAGACGTATCAATTTCCAGGCGACACGGTGCCGGTGATCAAGGGTTCGGCTCTGAAGGCGCTGGAAGGGGATGCCAAGTGGGAGAAGTCGATACTGGAGCTGATGGATGCGGTGGATAAGAACATTCCCCTGCCGCCGCGGGATGTGGACAAGCCGTTTGCCATGCCGATCGAAGACATTTTTTCGATTTCGGGCCGCGGGACGGTGGTGACGGGGCGGGTGGAGCGAGGGAAGATCAAGGTGGGGGAGGAAGTGGAGATAGTGGGGTTCCGGCCGACCATCAAGAAGACCGTGACGGGCGTGGAGATGTTCCGCAAGCTGTTGGATGAAGGGATTGCCGGCGATAACGTGGGTTTGCTGTTGCGCGGGACGGAAAAGGATGAAGTGGAGCGGGGGCAGGTTTTGTCCAAGCCGGGGTCGATCACGCCGCACACGAAGTTCAAGGCGGAGGCGTATGTGCTGACCAAGGAAGAAGGGGGGCGGCACACCCCGTTTTTCACGGGCTACCGGCCGCAGTTTTACTTCCGCACGACGGACGTGACGGGGGACGTGAAGCTGCCGCAGGGGGTGGAGATGGTGATGCCGGGCGACAACGTGGCCATGGAAATCAGCCTGATCACTCCGGTGGCTCTTGAGAAAGGACTGCGCTTCGCCATTCGCGAAGGCGGACATACGGTCGGCGCCGGCGCCGTCGCCGAAGTCATCGAGTAAACGACGATGCGAGAAATCATTACCCTGCAGTGCAACGAGTGCAAGAACCGGAATTATACGACTACCAAGAATAAGAAGAAGCACTCGGAGCGATTGGAGACGCAGAAGTTCTGCAATACATGCCGAAAGCACACGGCACACAAAGAGGTCAAATAGTGGGTTTCCTGATAACCGGGCTGGCTTGAAATCAAGGCCGCGGCCCGAAATCTCAGGGGAGTAGGTTCAACGGTAGACCATCGGTCTCCAAAACCGAGAGTGGGGGTTCGAATCCCTCCTCCCCTGCCAGTTTTGGAGCGGCGGACGCAGGGCAGATGATGCGAAACCGCTGGGGCAAGGAACAGGTAGCGATCTATGGCCGAGGCTGTAAAGTTGAAAGATGAAGGGATTCGCAAGGAAAACGGAAACGGCGCCGGAGAGAAGATCGGTTCGACGCTCGGCGGCTTAAGCGAATATCCGCGGCGCATCCGGAACTTTTTGCACGAGGTGCGCGTGGAAATGAAGCATGTGAACTGGCCATCGCGCCAGGACGTATGGTCAACGACCATCGTGGTGACCGTGACGGTTGCTTTTTTCGGGATCTATTTCTGGATTACAGATGGTATTTTCGGCCGTTTATACATTTGGGTGAACAACTACTTCCACCATCACTGAAACTGAGATGAACGACGTCATGGCAAAACAGTGGTACATCGTCCATACCTACTCCGGGTTCGAGAGGAAAGTGAAAGAGAGTCTCGAAGGCCGGGTGCAGGCGTTCGGTCTTCAGGACAAGATCGGCCAGGTGATCATCCCGACCGAATCGGTCGTGGAAGTGCGCGGCGGCAAGAAGGTGATTTCGCCGCGAATGTGCTATCCGGGCTACGTGCTGGTCGAAATGGATATGGACGACTACACCTGGCACGTGGTGCGTTCGACCCCCAAGGTAACCGGATTCGTGGGATCCGGGCAGTATCCTTCGCCGCTTACCGAGGAGGAAGTGCAGAACATTCTGAACCGGGCGACCACGACCGCGGAAAAGCCGAAGCCGCGATTGTCGTTCGAGCGCGGCGAAAAGGTGCGCATCGGTGAAGGGCCCTTTGCGAACTTCACCGGTGTTGTGGAGGAAGTGAACTCCGATCGCAGCACGCTGAAGGTATCGGTGACGATTTTCGGGCGTTCGACGCCGGTGGAACTCGATTTCGCCCAAGTAGAGAAGGTGGCCTAGGGCGGCAATTGGCTGAGGGGTAATCAGCAATGGCAAAGAAAGTGAACGCAGTCGTAAAGCTGCAGTTGCCGGCGGCAAAGGCGACGCCGGCGCCGCCGGTTGGCACGGCACTTGGCCCGCACGGGTTGAACATCATGGATTTTTGTAAGCAGTTCAACGCCAAGACCGCAAAAGAACCCGATGGAATGATTTTTCCGGTGCTGGTTACGGTCTATAGCGACCGCACGTTTTCATTCATTTTGAAGACACCGCCCGCCTCCGAACTTTTGAAGCGCGCGGCGGGAATCGTAAAGGGATCGCCCGAGCCCAACCGCAACAAGGTGGCCAAGGTCACGCGCAAGCAGGTCGAGGAAATCGCCAAGACCAAGCTGCCGGATTTGAACACGGCGAATCTCGAAGCCGCGATGCGTTCGGTGATGGGCACGGCCCGCAATATGGGCATTGAAGTCGCCGACTAAGGGGACAGGACGATGGGCCGCAGCGCAAGGGAAGGTGGGAAGAACATCGACCGCGCCCGCAAGATGGTCGAGGCGCGGCCATACGGGCTGGAGGAGGCCGCCGAGCTGCTTCGCAAGGCGCACTTCGTGAAGTTCGACGAGACGGTCGAACTAGTGTTGAACCTAGGCGTCGATCCCAAGCAGTCAGACCAAATGGTGCGCGGGACCGTCGTGCTGCCGCACGGACTTGGCAAGTCGAAACGTGTACTGGTGATCGCAAGTGGCGAAAAAGTCCGCGAAGCACAAGAGGCAGGCGCAGACTTCGTGGGTGGCGAGGACATCGTCCAAAAAATCACCGAGGGCTGGACCGACTACGAGGCGGTGATTGCGACGCCGGACATGATGAAGTCCGCCGGACGACTCGGCAAGGTCCTGGGGCCACGTGGATTGATGCCTAACCCGAAGACCGGCACGGTGACCTTTGAAGTTGCCAGGGCGGTGAAAGAGATCAAGGCCGGCAAGGTCGAGTTTCGACTGGACAAGACAGGGCTTATCCACTCGCCGGTTGGCAAAATCAGTTTCCCGGCCAAGAATCTGGCCGAAAATGCTCAGGCCCTGCTCGGAGCGGTCGTGAAAGCAAAGCCGGCGAGCGCGAAGGGTAAGTACATCAGGAAGATTACACTCACTTCAACCATGGGGCCCGGGATCCCCATCAACTTGCTGGAGGCAGAAACGGCAACGGCCGTTGCAGCTTAATAGATGTCAGTGGGGTGGAACAGGGGGAGTTCGGTGTTATGAAGAAAAGGGCCGAAAAGCAGAAGCAGGCCGAGGAGTTGCGAGCGCAGCTGGCCACCGTTTCGACCGTCATTCTTTCCACGTTTCAGGGCATTACGGTTGAGGAAGATACGAAACTGCGGCGGGCCGTCGAGGCGGTTGGCGGACACTATGAGGTCGTGAAGAACACGGTAGCCGAACGCGCGGCGGCGGGCACTCCGACAGAAGGCCTGCTCAAAAATCTCAAGGGCACGAACTCGATCGCCTACACAAGGACCGATCCTGTTGCGCTTGCCAAGATCCTTAGCAAGGTCGCCAAGGATGCGCCGGCCTTCCAGTTCCGGGCGGGCTGGGTGGAAGGGCGCGTTGTGTCCATCCAGGAGATCGGCCAGCTGGCCCTGCTGCCGAGCAAAGAAGAGTTGATCAGCAAGATCATGTTCCTGCTGAACGCTCCGGCGCAGCGAGTCGCCACGGCCCTGGCGGCGGTGCCGCGAAATCTCGCCGTGGTCCTAAGCGAGGCTGTGAAAGCGAACAAGTTTGCGGGTGCGGCGGCCGGTGAGGCGTCCGAGGGCACCCCAGCCTGAACCTGGGCGGGCAGTCAGTCAGGAGATCTCTCAAAACGATTTCTTTTCATCTTGTGAGGAGGAAAAAGGACGGCAATGGCTAGCAAAGTGGAGACGATACTGGAGGAAATTAAGGGCCTGACGCTGCTCGAGGCTTCCGATCTGGTTAAGAAGATGGAGGAAGCCTTTGGTGTGTCGGCGGCTGCGGCGGCGCCTGTGGTGATGGCGGGCGGGGCGGCGGGCGCGGGAGCGGCAGGCGCACCGGCAGAGGAAAAGACGGAGTTCGCGGTGGTACTCACCGAAGTGGGCGCCAACAAAATCAACGTCATTAAGGCGGTTCGCGAAGTCACCAGCCTGGGCTTGAAAGAAGCCAAGGATCTGGTCGACGGCGCCCCGAAGACGGTCAAAGAAGGCGTCAACAAGGAAGAAGCCGCTGCGATCAAGAAGAAATTCGAAGACGCCGGAGCTAAAGTCGAAATCAAGTAGTGGCAGCCCGCGTTGGGCCAGGCGGGCCGGCAAAGGAAAACGCGTACGCACGCGCTCCTTTGGAGATCAGATCCTCAAAACACGTCCTACCCGGACCGGTGGAGTGGTGTCCATCCGCTTCGCCGTTTTCGGCTTTTTTGCCCTGAAGGGGATAGTCAATGAGCAATCGAAACGGTCATCGCGTCGTTCGTGAGCGGGAACGTCTGGACTTTGCCAAGATCAAGACAACAGTCCAAATCCCCAACTTGATCGACGTGCAGAAGAAGTCGTATCAGCGGTTTCTGCAAATGGATCTGCTGCCCAGCGAGCGGGAAGACACGGGCCTGCAGTCCGTGTTCACTTCGGTCTTTCCGATTCAGGATTTTCGCGGACTCTCGCAGCTCGATTTTGTCGATTACGCCATCGGCAACTGGGAATGCAAGTGCGGCCACTTGCGCGGCCTGCATCACCTGCGCGCCACTTGCCGCAACTGCGGCGCCTCGGTGGTCACCAACCCTTACAAGACGGGCGACGTGATCTGTGCGAAGTGCGGCACGTTCAACAAGAACACGCCGACTTTTTGCAACAAGTGCGGCGACCCGGTCACCCTGCAGCTGAAATATGATGTGAACGAATGTCAGGAGCGCGGGATGACCTATTCGGCGCCGCTGAAGGTCACCATCCGTCTGACCATTTACGACAAGGACCCTGACACCGGCGCCAAGTCGATCCGCGACATCAAGGAGCAGGAGGTTTTCTTCGGCGACATTCCGCTGATGACCGAGAACGGCACCTTCATCATCAATGGAACCGAGCGCGTCATCGTCAGCCAATTGCACCGCTCTCCCGGCGTGTTTTTCGAGACGGCCAATAACCGCACCTATTTCCTCGGCAAGATCATTCCATATCGCGGCTCGTGGGTGGAATTTGAATACGACACCAAGAACGTCCTCTACGTGCGCATCGACCGCAAGCGCAAATTCCTCGGTTCGATCTTTCTGCGCGCGCTGGGAATGAAGTCGAATGAAGACATTTTGCGCACCTTCTATCAGGTCGAGCGCATCACGTTGCGCGACGGCGATCTTTTCTGGAATGCATCAGAGGGATGGATCGAGCGCAAGCTCTCCAAGGAAATCAAGCACCCGAAAACCGGCGAAGTGCTAGTGGGCGCGCACAAGCGCATATCCGACCCACTGTACAAGGAGCTGGTGAAGGCGCGTGTCACCCAGGCCGAAGTCGGCGTGGCCGATCTTGAAGGTGCCGTAACCGTCAGTGAACTGGTGAACCGGCAGACCGGCGAAGTGCTGCTCGAAGCCAACAAGCCGCTCAGCGTCGAGATTTGGGCCACGATCGCCGAAGCCGGGATTACAGAAGTGGATGTGTGCTTCCCGGAACGCGACGACGTCGGTATCATCGTCTCGCGCACGCTTGAAAAGGATACGATCCATTCTCCCAAGGAAGCGCTGATCGAAATCTACCGGAAGTTGCGTCCTGGCGATCCGCCCACGCTCGAAACAGCTACCGCGCTTTTCAATGGGATGTTCTTCGACGCCCGGAAATATGACTTCAGCAAAGTGGGTCGACTGAAGTTCAACATCAAGCTGGGTCTCGAAACGCCGCTCGATAAACGCACGCTCGATCCCGGAGATTTTGTCGCCGCCATCAAGTACCTGTTAAAACTGCGCAAGAACATCGGCACGGTCGATGATATCGACCATCTGGGAAACCGTCGTGTCCGCGCGGTGGGCGAGTTGCTCGAAAACCAATTCCGCATCGGCTTGGTACGTATGGAGCGGGCCATCAAGGAAAAGATGTCCGTGTACCAGGAAATGTCCACGGCCATGCCGCACGACCTGGTCAATGCCAAGCCGGTCATGGCCGCGATCCGCGAGTTCTTCGGCAGCTCGCAGCTGTCGCAGTTCATGGATCAGACCAATCCGCTGAGCGAAATCACGCATAAGCGGCGGCTTTCGGCGCTGGGCCCGGGCGGCCTTTCGCGCGAGCGCGCGGGGTTCGAGGTCCGCGACGTTCACCCGACCCACTACGGCCGCATCTGCCCGATCGAGACGCCGGAGGGACCGAATATCGGTCTGATCAGCTCGCTTTCTTGCTATGCGCGGATCAACGAGTTCGGTTTCATCGAGTCCCCGTACCGCAAGGTCAAGGCCGGCCGGGTGATCGATTACGTGCAGATCGTGAATGCGGGAGATAGTGAATTCAAAGCGGGTGAAATCGTCGAGAAGGACAAAGTCGACGAAATGAACGAGGAGCTGAAGCGGCGCCGCATTGTCGTTGAACCGCACTGCTTCTACCTCTCGGCATGGGAAGAGGACCGCTATGTAGTGGCACAGGCAAACGCCTCGCTTGACGAAAAGCTGCGCATCACGACGGATCTGGTCAACTGCCGGCAGGCGGGCAACTTCGTTTTGAAGAGCCGCGAGGAAGTGGACTACATCGACGTGTCCCCGAAGCAGCTCGTGTCAGTGGCCGCGAGCCTTATCCCCTTCTTGGAAAACGACGACGCCAACCGGGCGTTGATGGGTTCGAACATGCAGCGCCAAGCGGTTCCGCTCATCAAGGGCGAAGCGCCGCTGGTCGGCACAGGCATGGAGCGAGTCACCGCGCGCGACTCGGGCGCGGTGATCGTGTGCAAGCGCGACGGCGTTGTCGATCAGGTCGATTCGGAACGCGTGATCGTGCGCGTCGAATCGGATCAATCGGGCGTGTTGAGCCGAGAAGTCGGATCGGACATTTATCTGCTCACGAAGTTCAAGCGCTCGAACCAAAACACGTGCATTAACCAAAAGCCGCTGGTTCGCGCCGGCGATCGCGTCAAGCAGGGGCAAGTGCTGGCCGATGGTCCGTGCACCGATCGCGGCGAACTGGCGCTCGGACGGAATGTGCTGGTGGCCTTTATTCCCTGGCGCGGATACAACTTTGAAGACGCCATCCTGGTCAGCGAGAAACTGGTGAAGGAGGACTACTACACTTCCATTCACATCGAAGAGTACGAAATCGAGGCGCGCGATACGAAGCTGGGCCCGGAAGAAATCACACGCGACATTCCCAACATCAACGAAGGCTTCTTGCGGAATCTTGATGAAAGCGGCGTCATCCGCATTGGTGCGACCGTCAAGCCAGGCGACATTTTGGTCGGCAAAGTGACGCCGAAAGGCGAGACCACCCTCACGCCGGAAGAAAAGCTGTTGCGCGCGATTTTTGGAGAAAAGGCGGGTGATGTCCGCGATGCTTCGCTCTACTGCCCACCCGGAATCGAAGGCACCATCGTCGATGTAAAAATCTTCTGCCGCAAGGGCGCGGAGAAGGACGAACGTCATAAGGCCATCGAAGCCGCGCAGGTGGCGAAACTTGAAAAGAACCTCGCGGACGAAATCCGCATTCTCACCGACGAGCGGTTGAAGCGGCTTTCCGATCTGCTGGGCGGCCAGAAGCTGATGGCAGACCTCCATGACGAGCGCACCAACAAGCGCCTGCTCACCAAAGGCACGGAGCTGACCCGCGACATCTTGGAGAAAATCTCCACGCGCAACCTGAAGCGCCTGCGCCTCAGCGACAAAGACCCCTTGCTCATCGAGAAGATCGACGAAATCGAAGAGATGACCTCGCGCCAGATCGACGTTCTGCGTAAGATCACGGACGAACGGATCGCCAAGCTAAAAAAAGGTGACGAACTGCCGCCGGGCGTGATCAAGCTCGTGAAGGTGTATATCGCGATGAAGCGCAAACTGTCCGTCGGCGACAAGATGGCGGGCCGCCATGGAAACAAGGGCGTAATCGCGCGGATCGTTCCGGCCGAAGACATGCCCTATATGCCCGATGGGACGCCCGTGGAGATCGTGCTCAATCCACTGGGCGTTCCGTCTCGTATGAACGTCGGCCAGATTCTCGAAACGCATCTCGGCTGGGCCTCCAAAGAGCTCGGCGAACGCGTGGCCACAGTGCTCGCAGATGGCGAGCGAGTCGAGGCCGTGCGCAAATGGTTTAAGGAGGCCTTCGGACCCACCTCGGTGTGGAAAGCCATCTCCGAGTTGGATGATGACGGTCTGCTCGATCTCGCCTATAGCTTCAAAGAGGGTGTCCCGGTAGCCACGCCGGTTTTCGACGGAGCGCGCGAGGCGGACATTCGCCACTTGCTCAAGTTTACCGAGTTGCCTGAAAGCGGAAAGATCACGTTGTACGACGGCATGACCGGAGACGAGTTCGCGCAGAACGTCACGGTCGGTTACATTTACATGCTCAAGCTCTCGCACCTGGTGGATGACAAGATCCACGCGCGTTCGATCGGTCCGTATTCACTCATTACCCAGCAGCCTCTCGGCGGAAAGGCGCAGTTTGGAGGCCAGCGCTTCGGAGAAATGGAGGTTTGGGCGCTCGAGTCCTACGGCGCGGCCCACATTTTGCAGGAGCTGCTCACCGCCAAGTCGGACGACGTTTATGGCCGCGCGAAAATCTACGAGGCCATCGTGAAGGGCGAGCCGGGAATCGAGCCTGGCGTACCGGAGTCGTTCAACGTACTGGTTCGCGAATTGCAGTCGCTTTGTCTCGATGTCGAATTGATGAAACGCCAGAAACCGCAAGTAGAGCAAGCCGAAGCGGCCGATTAGACCGCGCGCCTCGGTCGCACCTGGACCGGGCGCGCCGACCATATTCTGGAATTCTAGTTTTTGCTCCGGCGTAGCCGGAGGGGAGGAATCGCCCTTGTATCGATCAAGTCCTTATGACCGTGCCAGTCAGATTGCGGATTTCGATTCGATTCGCATCAGCCTGGCGAGTCCTGAAAAAATCCGGTCGTGGTCGCATGGCGAAGTGACCAAGCCGGAGACCATCAACTACCGCACATTCAAGCCCGAGCGCGACGGTCTTTTCTGCGCCAAGATTTTCGGGCCGGTGACCGACTGGGAATGCCTGTGTGGAAAGTACAAGCGCATGAAGCACCGGGGGGTCATCTGCGATAAGTGCGGTGTGGAGGTGACGCTCAGCAAAGTTCGCCGCGAACGCCTCGGCCATATCGAGTTGGCTTCGCCGTGCTCGCATGTCTGGTTTTTCAAGGGCCTGCCCAGCCGCATCGGTTACCTGCTCGATATCACCATGCGCGACCTCGAACACATTCTCTACTTCGAGACGTTCGTGGTGGTCGATCCAGGCGAAGTGCCTGGAATCAAAGAGAAAGACATTCTGCCGGAAGAAAAGTTCCGCGAGCTTCAGCGCGACAACCTTGGAAAATTCGACGCGCGCATGGGCGCCGAGGCAATCAAGGAACTGCTGCGGCGCGTCGATGTGGACAAATTGTCGAGCGAGCTTCGCGAACGGATGAAGGCCGATCCGAGCCTGCAGAAGCGGATCAAGTTCGCCAAGCGGCTTAAGGTTCTCGAAGCATTCCGCAAGAGCGGAAACAAACCGGAATGGATGATTCTGGACGTGATTCCGGTTCTGCCGCCGGAGCTCCGCCCGCTGGTGCCCCTGGACGGCGGCCGCTTTGCCACTTCCGACTTAAACGACCTGTACCGCCGCGTGATCAACCGGAACAACCGGTTGAAGAAGCTGATGGAACTGCACGCTCCCGACGTGATCGTGCGCAACGAAAAGCGCATGCTTCAGGAAGCTGTCGATGCGCTCTTTGACAACGGCCGCCGTGGCCGCGTTCTTCGCGGCACCAACAACCGCCCGCTCAAATCGCTCTCCGACACACTCAAGGGCAAGCAGGGCCGCTTCCGTCAGAATCTGCTCGGCAAGCGCGTCGATTACTCGGGGCGTTCGGTGATCGTGGTCGGTCCCGAGCTCAAACTGCACCAGTGCGGTTTGCCGAAGAAGATGGCGCTCGAGCTCTTCAAGCCGTTCATCTATCACCGGCTCGAAGCCGCAGGTCATTGCACCACCATCAAGCAGGCCAAAGAGCTGGTCGAGGCGCAGGAATCGATTGTGTGGGACATCCTTGAGGACGTCATCCGCGAGCATCCCGTGCTGCTGAACCGCGCTCCCACGCTTCACCGTCTGGGTATTCAGGCGTTTGAGCCCACGCTGGTGGAAGGAAAGGCCATTCGCATTCACCCACTGGTTTGCACGGCGTTCAACGCCGATTTCGACGGTGACCAGATGGCCGTGCACATTCCGCTTTCGCCGGAAGCCCAAGTAGAAGCGTCCGTGCTGATGCTCAGTTCGCGCAATATCCTTTCGCCGGCCAACGGCTACCCGCTGGCGGTGCCCACGCAGGATATGGTCCTCGGCATCTACTACATGACCAAAGCGAAGCCGAAGGCCAAGGGCGAGGGGCGCGCGTTCGGAACGGTCGAAGAAGTAATCATGGCGCTCGAAGCGGGCGAGGTAGAACTACTCACTCCCATCCGTCTGCGTTACACCGGTGAAGTGATTGACCTCACGAACGCTTATGACGACCAAGATGTCATTCACACCGAGCCTGTACAGCTCAACAAACAATTCCTGCAGACCACAGTCGGCCGGGTGATCTTCAACGACCACCTGCCTTCGGATATGCCTTTTGTCAACGGCCTGCTCAAGAAGAAGGGCATCCAGGCCCTGGTGCAATACGGCTATTTGCGCTTCGGACTTGAAAAGACCGTGCAGATGCTGGACCGCCTCAAGGAACTCGGCTTCCTCTACGCCACCAAGGCCGGTGTCTCCATCGGCATCAGCGACATGGTCATTCCCAGCGTGAAATTCAAGCTCGTGGATACGGCCGAGCATGAGGTCGTCAAAGTCCAGCAGCAGTACCTGGATGGCGCGATTACGAACGGCGAGCGCTACAACAAGGTCATCGCCATTTGGAGCGACGTCACCGAGAAGGTTGCCGATGAAATGTTCAAGGCTCTCGAACAGCAGGATAAAGAGGGCGTGATCAATCCGATCTACGTCATGGCCGACTCGGGCGCACGCGGATCGAAACAGCAGATCCGGCAGCTTTCCGGGATGCGCGGATTGATGGCCAAGCCGTCGGGCGAGGTCATCGAGACACCCATCACGTCGAACTTCCGTGAAGGACTGACCGTGTTGCAGTACTTCATCTCCACCCACGGTGCTCGCAAGGGTCTGGCGGATACGGCGCTGAAGACTGCCGATTCCGGCTACCTGACCCGCCGGTTGGTGGACGTGGCGCAGGACGTGATCATCAACGAGTTCGATTGCGGCACCGCTGACGGAATCTACGTCGAACCGATTCTCGAGGCTGGTGTCGAGGTCGAGCCGTTGCGCGATCGGGTTGTCGGTCGCGTTTCGCTAGAGAAGATCAAAGACTACGAAGGCAACGTGATCGTCGAAGTCAATCAGGAGATCACCGAAGAGTTGGCCAACGCGATTCAAGCGGCGGGCATCGAGCGGGTGAAGATCCGCTCCGTGCTGACGTGCGAATCCCGTCGCGGCGTGTGTGCGCGCTGCTACGGACGCAACCTCGCCACGGGCCGCTTCGTGGAGATGGGCGAAGCTGTCGGCGTGATTGCGGCTCAGTCGATCGGTGAACCAGGCACGCAGCTCACGATGCGCACGTTCCACATCGGCGGAACGGCAACGCGCGTCACCGAACAGTCAAAAGTCGAGGCCCGCAGCAACGGCTTCGTCAAGTTCATCGATTTGAAGGCGGTAGAGGGCCGGGGCAAGACGCTCATCGCCATGAACCGCTCCGGCTTGATCGCCGTCGTCGACGAGAAGGGCCGCGAAAAGGAACGCCACCACGTGGTTTACGGTGCGCGGCTTCGCGTCGAAGACGGCCAGCCGGTCACCCTGGGCCAGGTGATGTGCGAGTGGGATCCGTACACTTTCTCGATCTTGACGGAGACGGGCGGTACGATCGAATTCAAGGATCTGCAGCCTGGCCTCACGATCGAAGAGCAAGTGGATGAAGTCACCGGTCTTTCGCAACTTGTGGTCACCCTGCCGCCGGGCGATGAAAAGCACCAACCGACCATCCAGGTGCGAGACTCGCAGGGACGCGTTCGCAAGAAATACCTGATGCCGTCGCGTGCTCACTTGATG
>Ga0306920_100006688_pt1 | contig 15090 bp, 11 predicted proteins | sample flu12Cox44000170_FD_204666 | JGI IMG/M metagenome (GOLD analysis project Ga0306920, IMG submission 204666) | Lab enrichment of tropical soil microbial communities from Luquillo Experimental Forest, Puerto Rico - flux4day.12C.oxic.44.000.170 (v2)... | ecosystem: Environmental > Terrestrial >... | reverse complement strand
CGGCTGTCGCGAAGACGCGCTCGGAAACGTAATTATTGCGGTCGAAGCCACCAGGCACATCATTCTGTTTCAGCAGCGTGGAGCGCTTGGTTTCGACGTTGTAGTCGAATACCGAAGGCGGCGTCATCAGCGACTGGTAGTGGTAACGGAAATTGGTTGTGTTGAACTCGGCGTTATTGGCTGCAGTGGCGAAGTACGCGGGTTCAGGGAACTGAATGTTGGCCGACGAGCCGTCACTGAACTGGATGACGCGAAAGACCTGCAACCCGGAGACGCGTTCGGCGAGAACGTAGAACTTCTCGAAGATATCGAAGTCTTCGAGCGGAACGTCAGGTCGCGCAGCCACAAGCTGGTGCCAATACGCTTTGCCGGGACTGGCGACGGGCGCGGTCACCAATCGGAAGGTCTGGGCCGTGTCGTTGGTGCGGATATAGAAAAGGTCACCACGATGTCCGACGTAGTACTCGACGTTGTCGACCCGCGAGGCGATGATCTTCCATTCTCCGGTCGGTTCGCCGGCCGGAAGGTAGCGGACTTCGCTGGAGATGTGGCTGGCAGACGTGAGCAGCAGGTACGCCTTGCTCAGGGTGCGGCTGATTTCGATATTGAAGCGCTCGTCAGGGTCTTCGTAGACGATCGGGTCCTGTTTGCCATCGGTGCCCACGCTGTGCCGGTACAGGCGGTAGCTGCGCTTCTGGACTTCGTCTTCGGTGGTATAGAAGAGCGTGCGATTGTCGGTCGACCAGGCGAGCGAGGTGACGCGCTCGGCGGTGTCGGGCTCGTCTTTCATGGTGCGCAGGTCGCGAAGATGGAGGTGATACTGGCGGAACCCGACGTTGTCGGTGGTGTAGGCCAGCCAGTTGCCGTCGTCGCTTATGGCGATCTGGCCCACCGCCATGAACTTTTCGTTCTCGCCCATTTTGTTCAGGTCGAGGATGACCTGCTCAGGCGCATCAAGCGAGCCCTTTTTGCGGCAAAGTTCGAAATACTGTTTCCCCTTCAGGGTGCGCGTGTAGTAGTAATAGCCGTCTTTGAGATAGGGAACGGTCTCGTCATCTTCTTTGATATGGCTGATGATTTCCTCGTACAGCTTCTTCTGGCGGGCCTGTGTGGGCTGCATGACGAATTCCGCATAAGCGTTTTCGGCTTCCAGCAACGCTTTCACGTCGGGATTGGAACGTTCGCGCAGCCAGGCGTAATTGTCAACGAGCATCTTTCCGTTGACGGTTTTTTCGGTATGGATTTTATTGGCGACCGGGGGCTTGACTTCCGTTGTTGTCGCGCCGGATGCATTGTCGGGAGCCGATTTTGACGTGTTCTGCGAGTTGGCGTGCATGGGAACCATTAATAGGAGGATGGCGAGAAATACTCGTAACATGAGCACTCCGCGGGTTGTTGAGTCGTCAGATCGACGAGCGCTGATTATACGTGAATTGGCCGAACCCAAGCCGTTCGGCGGTATGTCGCGGTGGCAATGAACTTCTCTTTGCAAGGACGCAATTTCGAATGGGCCTGAATGGGCTGGATCTCGCCGTCATCCTCGCATACCTACTAGGCGTGACGGCGTTCGGGTTACGTTTCCGCAGACACCGTCGGTCGCTGAAAGACTACTTTCTCGCCGACCGCCAGATTCCCTGGTGGGCCATCTCGCTGTCGATCGTCGCCGCCGAAACCAGCACGCTGACGATCATCAGCGTGCCGGGACTTGCCTACGAGACGAACTTTGCGTTTCTGCAATTGGTTCTGGGGTATCTCGTGGGGCGCGGAATCATCAGCCTGATGCTGATTCCACAGTACTTTCGCGGTGAGTTGGTGACTGCGTATCAACTCATCGAGCGGAGATTTGGCGAGAGGCTGCGCGCACTCACAGCGGGACTGTTTCTCATCACGCGAGCGGCGGCTGAAGGGGTCCGCGTCTTCGCGGTTGCCATCGTGGTGGGCATCGCGCTGTCGAGCTTGCTCTCGGGAATGAGTAACTTTTGGCGAGATGTGTCGGCGATTGCAATCGTCAGCCTGCTGACGCTGGTCTATACGTTTGAGGGCGGCATGACGGCGGTGATCTGGACCGACGTGGTGCAATTGTTCATTTACGTGGGCGGAACGCTGGTGGGTTTATTCACCATCCTGCACCTCGTGCCCGGAGGCTGGAGTGCCGTGCACTCGGTGGCGGGAAGCACCGGAAAATTTCATGTGTTCGACTTCTCGTGGAACTTCCGTACCACCTATACATTTTGGTCCGGCGTGATCGGCGGGACGTTTTTGACGACTGCAACTCATGGAATCGATCAACTGATTGTGCAGCGGCTGCTTGCGGCGCGCAGTCAGCGAGAGTCGCAAATTGCGCTGATGACCAGCGGGCTGGCGGTGCTGGTGCAGTTCTGGTTGTTCTTAGTTGTCGGCGCGATGTTGTTCGTTTTCTATACGTTCTATCCGCCTGCAAGGCCCTTTACTCGCCCTGACGCGATCTTTCCGACGTTTATCGTGACGCGCATGCCGCACGGCGTGAGCGGATTGTTGATCTCTGCGGTGCTGGCGGCGGCGATGTCGAATCTCAGCTCGGCATTGACTGCGCTGTCTTCCACGACGGTGGTCGACTTCTATGCGCGATGGCGACCGAGTGCCAACGAAGCCCGTCGAGTGAGAGTGTCCCAGGCCGCGACAGTCGGTTGGTGCATTGCTCTGTTTGCACTGGCGATTTTCACTCGCCACGGCGGCCGCGTGCTGGAAGTTGGGCTATCGATCACCTCGGTCGCGTACGGTTCGCTGCTAGGTGTGTTTCTGCTGGGCGTATTGACTCAGCGAGCCTCCGAAGGCGGAGCGTCAGCCGGAATGTTGGTTGGCTTTCTGCTCAATGTTTACCTGTGGCGGTTCACTCAGCTTCCATTTACCTGGTATGTCGCGGTAGGGAGCATCGTGACATTTGTTGTGGGCTATGGAATGAGTCTTGCGCTGCCGGAGCGTAAGGCTGTTTAGTTCTTGGTATAGCCGATGGATGATCTTGTGCCACTGGCTGAAACCGGCTCTGATCAGGCCTCGGCGGCACGGCTGAAGCCGTGCCCATTCAAAACAGATATAGAAGATGGCTTCTAATCTGATCTAGCGATGAGAAAACGCGATCACTCTGCTTCGCGCTTCTGTAAATCAGGAATCCAGTAGAACCAGACAATGGCCAGGCAGCCGAGAAGAGGGACGAGCAGGGCGTTTCGCAGGCTGCCTGAGTGAGTGGAGACAAATCCGACGAGGGACGGAACGATGGCGCCGCCGAGGGTTGCAATCGAGAATAGTGTTCCACCGATCCGCGAGGCAACCGCGCCAAAACTGGCTGAGAAGAAGCCGATTGCGATCGGGTAAAGAGTTGAGAGTCCGAGCCCGATCAGCGCCGCACAGAATGCGATGCCCGGGAGGGAATGGACGAGGATGAGCGCTGCTCCGCCCATGCAGGCCAAAGCCGAACCGATGCGCGCCAGCCTGATATCGGAGATTTCCCTGAGCGCTAGCGGAGCAGCCAGGCGACCGAGGAGCAGTGCGCCATAGAAGTAGGAGGGAACTGTAGCCCACCACATCCCTTGCGCGTTACCGGCACGCTTGGCATAGGACGCGAGCCAAAAACCAAATGAGATTTCGGTTCCGATATAGACAAAGAACAACGCTCCCAACAGAACAGCAGTCGGAGTGCACAGGTATCGCGAACGGGATCCTGATTGACCGGAATGTGCATCCTGTTCAGGGATGTGGATTGGCGCCACGATTAGAGCGACGGTCAACACGCCCATTGTGCCAGCTGACAGAAGTAGAAAAGCTTGAATATGCTGTTTGCTCTGGAACGCTGCGACCAGGAAAGGACAGGTCATGGCGCCCGCGCTCCAAAAGAAATTGAGCAGGTTCAGTGAAGACGCGCGGCGATCGGCAGGCGTGCGAGCGACGAGCAGATTCGTCGTGGGTGTGGCGAGCCCAATTCCGAGCCCATTGCAAGAGAGAGCGAAGATGGCCCAGGCGTAGTTGGACGCCATCAGGGTCGCTGTGCCGAAGGTCATGAAGGCCAAGCCGACCACCATAGTCCAACGGAAACCGAGCCAAGGGAGAATTTCTCCGGAAGCCAGTGTGGCCAGTAAGCAACCAACAAACTGCGCGGTCACCAGATATCCCGCTTGCGTATCGTTCAGCCCCCAGCGCGCGGAGAGTAAAGGAAGCAGCGGGCCGGGGACGATAGTGATTACTCCGTTGGGTACAAACAGCGCATGAGCGATGGCATTGGGGGAGAAGTGAATGCGGCTATGTGTCTTGACTGGCGAGGTGACTTCCATAGGTAAGTCGGTGTACCGCGGTGAATCCGCCGCGAGCGCGACCGAGTCCAGATTCCTAAGAGCCTAAAAAGCCCCGCAATTCTCGAAAACGAGTGCAGGGGCTAAAGCCCCGACCTATTTCAGCATCTTACGGCACGACCGAGGTCGTGCCCTGACGCAATACCGTTGATAGAGCGAGTTTTTCCGCGCGCTGTTAAACGAGCCGGCGGACGGATTATAACGGTCGCTTCCATATAATGCCGTTTGTTATGAGTTGGAGCCCCGCGCAGGTCATCCGCAGGCTCTTCTCATCGGAGGAGGGTGCAGGCGATCGCCTGTTGCCCCGCTGGCTGTTCCTTCGCGGCCTCGGTCTGATCTATTTCTCGGCATTCTATTCGCTCGTATTTCAGATCAAGGGTCTGATCAGTCCTGATGGCATTCTGCCCGCGGCGGAATATCTCCGCGAAGTGGGGAAGCTTGGGCCGGTGCGCTATTGGTACGCCGCGACCCTGTTATGGCTTTCGAGCGGATCGCACATGCTGGTTGCCATTTGTTGGATTGGGATGATTGCGGCGCTGTTACTCGTCCTGAATATCTGGCCGCGCGCTGTGCTGGTTGTGTGCTTTGTGTGCTTCCTCTCGTTCGTGGCCGCGGCGCAGGATTTCTCGGGTTACCAATCTGACGGAATGCTGTTGGAGGCAGGATTTATCTCGTTGTTTTTTGCTCCCCCCGGCCTTCGGCCCGGACTCGGGCGCAATCATCCTCCGTCGCGCGCCAGTTTATTTCTGCTGCAATGGGAATGGTTCCGGATTTACTTCGAGTCGGGCATGGTGAAGCTGGCCAGCGGCGATATCGAGTGGCGAAACTTCACCGCTATGGACGAGTACTACCAGAACGGCCCGTTGCCGACCTGGATTGGGTGGTATGTGCAGCACCTGCCGCATAGAGTGCATGCGTTCGCTACGGGCGCTACTCTGGTGCTCGAGCTGGGACTGGTGTGGATGTTTTTGCTGCCGCGCCCGTGGCGCATTGCATGCTCTCTTATCGTAACCGCGTGGCAAATCCCTGTAATTCTTACTGCGAATTACACGTTCCTGAATTACCTTGTGCTGCTTTTGGGAGTGCTGCTGCTCGATGATCGATTTCTGCTCCGTTGGCTACCACCTTGGGTACTGCGACCGATTGACGAGTCGTTGCTGGTAGAGGCTCCCGGGCGGGAGTCGACGGCGACGGATGTCGCTCCCAGCAAGGCCGTAAAGTATCTTCAAGCGATCAAGTTGGCGATCGCCAGCGTCATTCTAAGTTGGATTTTTTACGCCACTACCCTCCAGATGCTCTGGATTCCATTTGGGCGGCTTCCTTTACCAACATCTCCGGTGATTGCGCTTGAACCGTTCCGTATCGCGAACCGCTACGGTCTGTTCGCGGTGATGACGCGAGGCCGCTACGAGATCGAATTCCAAGGTTCGAACGACGGCCAGACGTGGACTGCCTATCCGTTTCGCTACAAACCTCAAGATCCTGCCAGGGCGCCAGGCATCTATGCTCCCTATCAGCCGCGCTTCGAGTGGAACCTTTGGTTCGCATCGCTTGGGGGCTGGCGCGACAACATGTTCGTTGTCAGTGCTGAGGAGCGGCTGCTCGCCGGTAATCAGGATGTCCTGTCGCTGTTTGCCGGCAATCCGTTTGCCGAGAGCGCACCAAAGTTCGTGCGCGCGGTAATCCGGCAATACTGGTTCACCTCGCTTGAGGAAAAGCGAAGAACAGGCATGTGGTGGCGCCGGGAGGAATTGGGATTGTATGCTCCGACCCTAACGCGGATGCCGGACGGAAAACTAGGCGTGGTTGAGTGGCCGCAGCAATCTCGGCCGCGATTCTGAGGCGCCATGACAGTCAGGCCCACGAGTTGGAGCCGGGGGAGGAATCGGAATGGCTAGCAACCGGTCGAAGAAAGCGGGGGCGCCACGCACGAGATCGGGGTCGGCGTGCGTCATCGGTGCGGGGCCGAACGGCCTGGCAGCCGCAATTGTTCTGGCGCAAGCTGGGCTATGGGTTGATGTTTACGAAGCGCAACCCGAGCCCGGCGGGGGCGCCCGAACGATGGAACTGACGCTGCCAGGCTTTCTGCATGATTTTGGCTCGGCGGTGCATCCTCTTGCGATCGGGTCTCCGTTCTTCTCGTCACTGCCACTTGGCGAGTGCGGTCTGCACTGGATCCACTCTCCGGCCCCACTGGCCCATCCGCTTGACGACGGCACCGCTGTAATGCTCGAGCGCGACTTGGGCAACGCGGTGTCTGAACTGGGCGCGGATGGCGCCGCGTGGCGCCGATTGTTTGCGCCATTCGCAACGCACTGGAGCGAGCTCACTGAGGATGCCCTTCGACCTGTGAGGATTCTGCCTCGGCATCCATCCTTGTTGGCTCGTTTTGGTGTGGATGCGATTCAATCGGCACAGTCTTTAGGGAACGGAACCTTTCGCACCCAGCGTTCGAAGGCGTTATTCGCTGGGATCGCGGCACATTCCGTTCTCGCCCTCGACGAGCCATTCAGCGCTGCTGCCGCTTTGCTGCTGGGCGCTGCCGCGCACGCCGTTGGCTGGCCGATTCCCAAAGGAGGCGCGCAGTCCATTACGCAGGTCTTGTGCGCTTATCTTTCGACTTTTCAGGCGAAGGTGCGTACCTCTGAGCCGGTGAAGTTACTCTCCGAGTTGCCCAAGTACGATCTCACCTTGTGCGACCTGACTCCCCGGCAGCTCTTGCCGGTTGCAGGAAGTCGCCTATCGCAACGGTTCTCCCAACGCCTGGAAACATATCGGTATGGCCCCGGCGTTTTCAAAGTCGATTATGCGCTATCTTCACCCATTCCGTGGAGAGCCGCCGAGTGCCTTCGGGCGGCCACCGTTCACGTCGGAGGAAGCATGGAGGAAATTGCCGCATCAGAACACGCTATGCGCCATGGGCGCCCTCCGGAAAAGCCGTTTGTGCTTGTTACTCAGCCAAGTCTCTTCGACTCGTCGCGAGCACCCGCGGGCAAGCACACGGCGTGGGCATACTGTCACGTGCCGAACGGATCAGATTTCGACATGCTGGAGCGGATCGAAAACCAGTTTGAGCGCTTCGCGCCCGGCTTCCGCGGTTGCGTCTTGGCCCGCCGCATCTTTAGGCCCGCCGACCTCGAGGCCATGGACGCGAATCTTGTTGGCGGCGACATTGTGGGAGGGGCATCCGACATGAGGCAAATGCTATTTCGCCCAACCTGGCGTCAGTACGCAACGTCGGCTCCGGACATTTATTTGTGTTCGGCTTCCACACCACCGGGAGGCGGCGTACACGGCATGTGCGGGTTCAACGCAGCGAGCCTGGCGCTGTCGCGGTTCAGGACATGAAATCGGCGGTACCAAAGCTGTGTCTCCTGGGTGAGCGCATCTTTTGCTGCGGCGGGTCGAGCAACCCTCCGAGAAATATACTGAGACCGTCGTCACGTGACGGACCCGACTAGAAGCTACGCCACCCACATGGCAGGAATCTGCCGCGTTGTCATCGCGCTTTTGCTGGCATCGGTCCCGACGTCGTTACTCGCCTTAGCCACTCGGGGCGTCGGAAGGCAGCGTTAATATTACTGGCCCGGATGGTCGAATCACGAAACTGAAGCACAGCGCATTTCGGCCAGCAGAACCCAGCAGGGGTTCGCTTCGCGGTTTTGTCGAGGCCGACGGTTATGTATCGATCGAGGCTGAACAGTACACCCACAAGGACGATTCGGGCCCCGTCGGCTGGCAGAAGATCGACGACTACGACGCACCCTGTCCTCGACGACGATAGTTCCTGTCACGGCAAAAAGCGCGATGCCACCCGTCGACTCGCCGCGACTCAGATGTACCTGCTCCACCCCAGCCAAAGTCGAAGTTGAAGCGATCGTCGCACCCACACTGAACGTTGTGCCCGGGAGAGGACTCCGATATGCAATTTTCATTCGACGATCAACCTCCGCAAGTCATTGACGCACCCACCCCGCGGACTGGGCGCGGGCGGGTGTAGGACAGCGTACGCGAGGTGAAGTTGACTCACGTGTGGAAGGTGCCGGCTATCACACCTTGAAATTCAGGATGGTCGATCCTGGAATAGTCCTGCAGAAACTCATCGTCAACACAGGCGGAGTTAGGCCGAGCTATCCCGGACCGCATGAGAGTTTTCATAGTCCATAGGCCATCAGCAATAGAAGGACTTGCGAACGCTCAGGAAGGAGCGAACTAGCACGGCGCGGAAATTTTTAGTCGGGCAGCGTCTTACCGCGCGTCTCCAGGCCCAACGGAATCACCAGCAGCCCGATCCCGAACGCAATGGCCGTGATGGCTACCGGCTTCCCCAGCGTGCCCATTCGGCCAACCAGGGCTCCGATCGCGAAGTTCACGCCTGCGGCGATGAATCGCCCAAACGAAGTAGTAAATGCGAAGGCAGTGGCGCGCACTGATGTGTCATATTGCTCCGGCAGCCACAGGCTGAAAATGGCGAAGTTGCCGCCGAAGAATCCCAAGAAGAACAGCACAGTGATGAATGGCCGCAATCCTAGTGGCAGGTAAAAGGCCCAGCCAAAACTAAGCAGGATGCAGGTACCCATTCCGAAGAAGTAAATAGCTAGCGTCACTTTTCGTCCCAGACGTTCAGCCAAGGGTGGAACCGTCAGGCAACCGAGAATCGTGCCCAGTGACAACAGGCCCATGCCGAAAGATGACATCCGGACGGCTTGCGCCTGCATCATTCCTGTGTGTTTTGCCAGCGCGATGATTGCGGTCGGTGCATACACGGCGCCCGCCCACAACCCGCAGATTGCCGAAGCTAAAAGTACGGTGTTGACTAAAGTGCGGCGTATGTATGGAGGACTGAAGATCGCGCGTAACGCTCCGTGCTTGCGAGTGGCGTGAGCGACGGCTTTCCGCTCCCAACGTGCCGGTTCCTTCACCCGGCGGAGCACGATGAAGGCTACGATGACGGGCGTGAGCCCACACCAGAACATAGCGCGCCAGCCGAAATGCGCTCCGACCGTGAAGTTCAGCGCCGATGCCAGAAAGAATCCTGCGTAATAGCCGGTAGCCTGCGCCCATCTTCCGCCGGTCCTCGGGCCAGGCTTCGGCCACATAGGTTCCAGCCAGGGCCCATTCTCCGCCGATTCCAATGCCCGCCAGCAGGCGAAACACCGCGAGCTGCCACACGCTTTGCGACAAAGCTGCGGCGCCGGTGAAGATCGCATACACAAAGATTGTGGCTGCAAGCACGCGAGTGCGGCCGAATCGGTCGGCGATCGGTCCCCAGAACATCGACAGTCCCCACCCCACCAGGAACAGTGCGAAAAGAACCGATCCCGCAAATCCCAAGTTGCCGGGAGTCGCTTTGAAACCTGACTTCGGAAGCAACTCGGTCAGAGCCGGACTCAATACCAATGCGTAGATTACTGAGTCCATGCCGTCGAGGGTCCATCCGGCCCAGGCGGCCCAGAAACCGGTAATCTGTGAACGATTGAGCCTAGTTCGAGTTGCTACGGGAGGAAGCGGGATTGCTGTGTCTGACATGCGGGGGCCTCTTTCTTACAATTGCGGAGCGCCAGACCCTATGAAAAACGTGGGGCAGGATAACACGGCAGTCCGAAAGTCGAGCACACAAGAGACCTGCATCAGGAAAGTTCAGCGTTTCTCTCAAACAGGGATTTAATGGCCGGTTTCGTAACCTTGCCCATGGCATTTCGTGGCAACGCATCCAGCAGCAACAGCCTCGACGGAACCTTGTGTGCTGCCAGTCTCTGTTTTCCCCATTCGCGAAGTTCCTCAAGTTCCAGCGTATTACCCTCCCTGAGAACGAGAGCTGCGCCGACTCGTTCACCCCACTCCTCATCCGCAACTCCAACGATGGAGCACTCAGCAATTGCGGGATGATCGCGCAACGCCTCCTCAATCTCCAGGGCGGAGACTTTGTGCCCCCCCGTTTTCAGGATGTCGATGTTCGTGCGTCCGAGAATGCGATAGACGCCATCATCGACGACCGCAGTATCGCCAGTTCGAAACCAGCCATCGCGGAAGGCTTCTCGCGTGGCGTCTGGCTTACCCCAGTATTCCGGGAAGACGTTTGCGCCACGAACCTCGATCTCACCTGCCTCTTTCGGCCCGACTTGCGCGCCAGCGTCGTTGACGAGTCGGACTTCGACGCCAGGTAGCGGCCTGCCTACGCATCCGGGAAATCGATCGCCTCGGTAGGAGTTGGATAGTGCCATGCCAATCTCGGTCATGCCATATCGTTCCAGCAGAGTATGTCCGGTGATTTCCCGCCAGCGCTGCAATGTCGAAATAGGTAAGGCGGCCGAACCCGACACCATCAATCGCAATTTCGCAGCGGCCCTGCTTATTTCGTTGCGACGCTCGGAAGATATCGCCTCCCAGGCTGCGATCAGCCGTACATAGATGGTCGGCACTGCCATGAAAAGGGTCAGGTGACCACGGGCGATACGTTCCCAGACTGTGCCTGCATCGAATCGTGGAGGCATCTCGCATGTCGCTCCTGCCCACAGCCCACAAGAGACGACATTGATGATCCCGTGCACGTGGTGCAAGGGCAGGCAAAGCACAATACGATCGTCGGCCGACCATTCCCACGCCTCAATCAGAGATGTGATCTGCGCCGTGATATTTGCATGTGTCGTGACCACACCCTTTGGACGGCTAGTCGTGCCGCTGGTGTAGAGGATCATGGCGCGCCGCTGATCGTCGATCCACGGAAGACCCCGCGCTTCCCGTATGCCTGTTTCTTCATACGAGATGACGCGAATTCCACGACTCTTTGCGAGGGTCACGGCGACTGCCTCATTCGCTTTGTCGTAAATAAGTGCCGAGGCTTGAGTGTCATGCAGAAAATATTCAAGTTCAGCCGGCGGAAATCCTATCGGCAGCGGTACCGCGATGCCTCCAGCGCGCCATATGCCCCATTGAACGGCGACCCACGCGAAGCTGGGCGAAAGCAGAAATGCCACCCGCTCTTCGCGAAGATCGTCGCGACCTTCAAACCGTGCCGCCGCCACCTGAGCTGATGCATCAAGCAAGTCGCGATAGGTATGGGTTCCTGTGGAGTCGACGATCGCCGTTCGAGCAGCATGATGCGCGGCGTGCGCAATTAGCGGCAACCCTGTGCCATCTTTCATGGCCCGACTATACGGCGAGCGCTTTGCATTGTCACCGAGAACTGATTGGGTTAGTTCAGTTGACCTTGGCCTGTTCGGCTTTCTGTTGCCCTTGCTGGCCGCTCAGTGCCAGCTTGTACGCAATGTAGTATTTGTAAATATTGCTGACGTAGTTGACCGTTTCTTGCCCGACATCTTGGGCCACCATGAGCTCAACGTTGCCAAACCACTTGTTCGGGTCGAGCCCGTTATCAGCAGCCTGTTTCCGCAGCCGCGCAATTCGATTCGGCCCGGCATTGTAGCTGGCAAAGACCATTAGCGTCTTGTCCACCGGATTGAGGCTCGGATCGTTAAAGTACCGGTCCTCGATGTCGCGCAACATCTTCACACCCGCCTCAATATTCTTGTCCGCCGTCATAACGTTGGGGATATTGATGGGCGACGCCGCGGCATTCTTTGGAATTACCTGCATGATCCCGACCGATCCGCTGGGATTTCGTTTGCTCTGGTCCAGCAGCGACTCCTGATATCCCTGCGCCATAATCATCAGGTAGTCGAAATCATACTGCCCGGCATATTGCTTGAAAATCGAGCTGAGAGTCGCGAACTTCTTCATTTCTTCGGGCGACGTCGAGTCCTTCACCCACTTGGTGTTCTGCAGGTATCGTCGCAGCAGCGTATTGCCGAACGAAGTTCCCACGGCCCGAGGTGCGATGAATTCATCCAGCAATTGCTTGAGCTGGGGATTGTCCTTCCGCACCGCCCAGGCTGCTTGCTGTCCACTGGCGATCACTGCGTTTTTTTGCACTGTGAGGTTTGCCAGGATTTGCGACCAGAGATCGGCCCTCGCAGCTCTCATTACTGTGGCTGGAACCAATCCAGCATTCACCATCTGCACAAGGTCGTCGTCGAGTAGGTACTTGTCCGCAGGCTTGATGACAATGGGCGGCTTTCCGGCTTTCTTCAGGGTGTCGTTGAGGCCTTGCAGGTTCTGGTAAGCGACCGTCAGCGGATTGACGAAGACCTCCTTACCGCTGAGGTCATCCACACTGCCGAGCGTGCCGAAATTCGGTCCGGAGACGACCACCTGCTTCACATCGGTGCGCAAGGGAACCGTGAATGCAACCTGCTGCTGTCGTTCCGGCGTGACGATCAGTGGATAGGCGACAACGTCGCCGACTCCTTGCATTAGCGCAGCTTCTAGCTGATCTGCCCTTAGGGGAATAAATGACACCGTTAGCCGGAATGTGCCTGTCTTGTACTTGTCGTTGATGTACTTCTCCAGCTCGCGTAACGCCTCGTAGAAGATCCCCATCGGGTGCCCGTTGCTGTAGAAAAAATCGATGGGATTGATTATCACAAGCGCGCGGACATTGCGACGCTTCAGCATCGCATCCAGATCGTCGGTGTGGCGGCCGAACGGTGCAGGCAACTTCATGTTTGCGTCCGCCGTTTCCTGTGCAGCCGCCGGTCGAGGCGCTTTCTGAGCGGTTCCCACACTAGGCGAAGGCGTCGCCGATTCAGCCGGCGCTTGTTTCTTGCTGCAGCCCACGAGGAGCAGCGCCGTCGCGGATGCCACACACACAATGGCTCTGTACGGTCTCAAGTGGCTATTCACATGTCCACCTGTGCTTTGGGTCGCTAGAACGCAAGACGAATGCTGTACAAACCGACCGCTCTTGCACCGCTTTTCCAGTCGTCATCTTTTGCCGGCTGGTCGAGGTAGTTCCCGGGCCGCAGCTAGTTCGTGCTGTGCTTCGACCCGTATACCAATGTCCGGAATCCTTCGTCCCCCATGGCGCGCCGAAATTCTCGCCAAACAAATAACGGAATGAAAACGCAGAACACTATGATGGCTCGACCGGCAAATTGCTCGAACCGGATGTCCCTGGAAGCCTTGTCCAGGTCGGCTCCATGAATCAGTCGCTTGATGACTTCCTCTAGCACATGAAAGGCGAACACCAGTAGCCCAAATACAAAAGCCTTCCACACGACGGAAATCAGCAAAGCCTTGTCCTCATGCCTTTTCCCGAGTTTCGCATATTCGCCAATCATGATGACCTTGGTAATCACCAGAGCGTTAACGATGGCGAAGGTGATGGTTACATATTCGACATTGTACCGCCTCAGCAGCAACATGTCGTAAACGGCAAGAGCGACAAAAAAGAAGGCCAGGTACAAAAAAAGCTCAAGCATCTCCGTCAGCTCATGCTTGATCTTTTGTTTACGGTCTGGATGTGCAGAGCTCATAACCGCCTCCTCACTGAGCGTACACCCACTCGTGACCACGATCCCCGCGCGCATCGGGTTTTATGACCTCAACAATCATTTTCGCCGCTGCAGCTTGAGCTTCCTTTTCCTGGCGTAGGTAATAGGCATACGCGCCGACTGTGCCTAAGTTGATCAGCACCGCAATAACGTTCCACAGGATCACCAGCCGCGAAGCGATCAGCAATCCGTAATAGACCCACAGCACCTGGAACGTACCCATGATGGCGCCCATCCGCGGATTCATGCCCTCGCTGGACCGTCGCCGAAGCATCGCCAGCAAGTCCGGCACCCGCGGCGAGAGTTGTGGCGAATCCTGCCAGGAAGCCCACAATCTCCGATACCTCGCCCGGACGGAACAGCTTCTCCTTGTCGACAACCAGGTCTTGGCAACCTGCCAGCGGGATCAGACACAAAACAACGCTAAGCAGAGCGACCACGTTGATTCGGCGCATGCATACCTCCATCACAGCGGCTGCAAAACGGACAAGCCAGCAACTTCGTGGTATCTCGCAGTGCCCGCGGATTTCAAGCATCTTCGCTCGAAAATGCGGTTCCGCCCTGCCGCCTGAGATGTTATAGACTAGTGGCGCTCGTGCCGTTGGGTCATTGCACTGCTTTGGCCGTTGCTTTTCCGGCCGCCTTGATCCCCACCGCCGTCTTCTCGCCGGCCTTTTCGGTGTACTTCCCCGATACCTTGGTTCCTTTGGCGATGCCCTCGCCAATATCCTTCGCGCCGTCCATGGTCGTTTTGTCCGTCCACTTGATCGTATGCTCGGTCCCATCAGCCGCCTTCACGACCATAGTCTTCGAGTCCTTATCGACGGACTTCACGGTGCCCTTGACGATATGCACCAGGTCTTCATCGGCTGAGGCAGTCTGCCACGCGACGGCAGTGAAAACGACCGCTACCGCGGCGAGGACCACGACACGCCACTTCGATTGCGACAACATGAACACTCTCTCCTTCTTTGGTTTTTCGCACTCGGCGATGTATTTCGTGCTGCTGGAATTCTAAGGGAGCGTGTACTTCCCACGCTCCCTTCTTTGTGGCCCATTCGTGTGCGATCTAATCGCTCGAAGGAACGGCCTTCGGCAGGTTGTTGGGATCGAGCGCCGGTACCGGGTTCTTGGGATGCTGCAAGTCCGGTATCAAATCGTTCGAAGCTCCGCCCGGGAAGCGCTCGACGTTGGGATACTTGATAATCGTCTTATCGAAGTCCAGCAGCACCGCCGAAAAGAGCGCGGCGGACCAACCATTATCTTCGCCGGCGTACCTTCCCGGAGAGGTCTTCAGATTGTTCATTTCACCCTCAGCTCCGTTGAAGATCATGTCGTATCTTTCGAATGGATCCATGGTGAGGTTGTACACGGCA
>Ga0306920_100006686_pt1 | contig 15092 bp, 12 predicted proteins | sample flu12Cox44000170_FD_204666 | JGI IMG/M metagenome (GOLD analysis project Ga0306920, IMG submission 204666) | Lab enrichment of tropical soil microbial communities from Luquillo Experimental Forest, Puerto Rico - flux4day.12C.oxic.44.000.170 (v2)... | ecosystem: Environmental > Terrestrial >... | reverse complement strand
CTTGCTCGATCGGTTTTCTCTCGAACCTCCTGATGTCGCACATCCTCGAACGGCATCCGCGCCTTTTCGTAATTTTCGGTGAGAGTTCGCTCGGATGGGTGGATTTCGTGATCGAAACCGTCGAACACAATGTGCGCCAATTCGGCGCCGGCAAGGTCAAGTTCGCGGTGCCGCCGCGGGAACTACTGAAGTCTCAGTGCCGCTTCATAAGCTGGTACGATGACGCCAACCGGCGCACGCTATGCGATCAGTTCGGCGCCGATTGCGTCCTCTGGGCGTGGAACTTTCCCAATGCGACGTCAGAATATCCGGAGGCGCCGCTGCTTGGCGGAGCGCGCTTGCGCGATCTCACTGTAGAAGCCCGCTCGAAGATAATCCGCGAAAACGCCGGTCGTCTTTATCGACCGTGAAAACCTGCTAATGCAGCGGCGAGAACGACGCTGGCACCACTAGAGCGTTCTCCTGCCGGAGCAGCCCTTCGCCAGACCTTGGTGGCCAGATCCCTTGCTGGATCGCTTCGCGGCGGATGCGTTCGCGTTCCGCGTAATCGCGGTAAGCCCAGATATGAACCCATTTGTTCAGCGCGCCGAGGTCCGAGTACCAGCATCCTGCGAGCGGCGACAGCTTCGTTCGCGCTTCAATTTTCTCGCTCCAGCGTTCAATAACTTTGGGTATCGCGCCCGGCTCGTAAGTGTAAGTGCGGATCTCGTAGAGGTTGCCCAGGGCGCGTTCCGCCAGCGCCGGCGAGAATGGCGCCGGAATGAAGATCTCAGCCTTTGCCTCGACGATGAACTCGGCAATATTCGGCGGCCATCCCGCTGCCTTTGCTGCGGCCGCCCGCGCCTGTTCGCGATGGGCCAGACTCTCGTACGGCCAGACATGGATTATCTGGTTCAGCGGGCCAACTTCCGTATGCCAGAAAGCGGCAAGCTTGGAGAAGTTAAGCCGCGCTGGCAGCGCCTGGCCGAATCGCTCTTCGGCCCCGGCAATTGTGCCCGGCTTCAATGTGTAGGTACGCATTTCAACGATCATGATCACGCTCCGCTATTTGGATTTGACATGATATCGCGGAATCCTCTGAGGCGAATACGCAACGAGTGCAACTGGCACAATTCTGATCCGAGTGCGACCGCTCGAGTGTGCCTTCGCCGCAGCCGTAGTTTGAGCATACTTCGACCAATCTGTTTCTTTTCGAATTGAAGCGCAGCCTCTGCTAAGCTTGGTCAATGGCTGACTCAGCGTCTCCAGCCAATACGCACAAAGCGCTCCATCTGTTGCTCTACGGCTCGATGATTGCCGGCGTCGTGGTGGCGTTTGTGGGCATCCGCTCGTGGGGCGAGAAGCTCTCTGCTCCTGCTGCCGCGACCGGCGCCGTTTATGGGAGTCCGGCGGGGCATGTGGATGTTGGCGCCCTGCTGCATGTCCTGCTGGCGCTCGCGCTGGTAATCACCACGGCGCGTCTGCTAGGCACTTTTTTTCGCGCGGTCCATCAGCCGCCGGTCATCGGCGAGATTCTCGCGGGCATTTTGCTGGGGCCGTCGCTGCTCGGACGCTTCGCGCCGGCGGTCTCTCACTATCTGCTCCCCGCCACTGTCGCGCCCTTCCTCAATGTGATCTCGCAAGTCGGGATAATTTTGTTCATGTTTCTGGTCGGGCTTGAACTCGACCCCGGACTGATGCGGCAGCGCGGTCAGGCTACCGTCGCGATTTCGCACGCCAGCATCACCGCACCCTTTCTGATGGGGTCGCTGTTGGCGCTGTTGCTCTATCCGATCCTTTCAAGCAGCGAGGTTCCGTTCACCAACTTCGCGCTGTTCCTCGGCGTCTCGATGTCGGTGACGGCGTTTCCGGTAATGGCACGTATTTTGACCGACCGCCGCATCCATAAGACGCGGATGGGTACGGTCGCCCTGACGTGCGCGGCGGTCGACGATATCACGGCATGGTGCCTGCTCGCGTTCGTCGTAAGCATCGCACGAGCGCAAAGCGGCAGCGCAATGAAGACGGTCATCTTGGCTGCTACCTATCTCGTCATCATGTTCCTGGTCGCGCGCCCGGCGATGGTTGCCTTGTCGAGGATTTACGGTAACCGGGGCGGCCTAACCCAAGGTCTGATGGCGGTAATATTCGTCACGTTGCTGCTGTCGTCGGCCACCACCGAGTTAATCGGCATTCACGCGATTTTTGGAGCCTTCGCGCTGGGGGCAGTGATTCCGCATGACAGCCAGATGGCGAGCGAGCTGACTGACCGGCTCGAAGACCTGATCGTCGTGCTGCTGCTGCCGGCTTTTTTCGCTTTCACCGGATTGCGCACCCAAATTGGATTGGTAAGTGGCTTTCAGCAGTGGATGCTGTGCGGATTGATTATTCTGGTCGCGTCGGCGGGTAAATTTGGCGGCAGCGTGCTCGCTGCGCGAATCACAGGACTGGGATGGCGCGAAGGCTCGGCGCTGGGCGTGCTGATGAACACGCGCGGGCTGATGGAGCTGATCGTGCTCAATATCGGGCTCGAACTGCGCGTGATCTCGCCGACGCTGTTTGCGATGCTGGTGATAATGGCACTGGTAACCACGTTTGCTACTACTCCTATTCTGCAGCTGATCACACGGCGTCAACCGATGGAGAGCGAGGCGGCCGCGGCTCGCCGCATCTCCGTCTCCCACGTTGAACCCGACCGCGGTGCGATTCTCGTACCGGTCGCCGACCCGCAGGGGGTTGCGGTCCTGGTCGAAATCGCGTTGGTCGCAACCCCGCCCAACGCTCCGCCACCACGGGTGCTGGCGCTCGTGCGTCCGCCGCTCGGCGGAGTGCGCTCCGGCTTAGGTGAGGACGGGCAGCGCACGGCGCCGCGCTCGCCCGCGTTATCCGCAGCACTCGATTTTGCGTGGGAGCGCGGGGCGGTAATCACGCCGCAGGCGGTCTGGAGCGAAGACCCGCCGACCGACATCCTCCGGACCGCCGGGGACGCTCAGGTCGGATGGATTCTACTGGGGGCGCATCGCGCGGTGTTCGGGAGTAATTTCACCGGCGGTGTGGTGCATCGGATTCTGGATGGCGCCCGCCGGCTGCCCGTCAACGTCGGGGTGGTAATTCACAGCGGAGATCCGTCTTTTCCGCAGGTCTGCGTGGTCGCCGATTGTAGCGCAGATGGACGCGCCGCAATGGGCTTGGCCGCGCGCATCGCCCAGCACAAGGACTGTGAACTGCATCCTTTCATCGTTTTGGCCGAGCCTGTCTCGCCCGGCCTCGCCGGTCCGAATGGTGCGAATGCCGCCGCGAGCCAGGCACTGGCGCAGATGCTGACAAATGCCTCAAAGATGGTGGGACGGCGTCTACATCCGCAGATGCTGGCCGCGCTCGACAGCGCTCGGATCGCGCAGCAAAGCAAAAATAGCATCGTAATTATCGCCACGAACCTTGCCGATGATTTGGACTATGCGCGCGACGGCCTCGGCGATGGCCGCGCGATAGTGCTGGTTCAAGGTTCGCAGATGGCGATTTCGGCAACTGCTCCGGAGGAACTAGGTCAGAGCACGCCTAATCGGCAGGCAGGTTGAGGTGGTGATTCGGTTGGATTCAATCAATGCGCCAATTCGCTGAACATCGCGAACAGCCAGGCCCTGCGATTCCCATGAACGGCGGGAGCAATACTCCCGGGATAAAGCGCGCCAGGGTTAACCCTCAGTCATAGCGTGGCACCAGCGCACCTTTCATGTTTCACTTTAGTCCCATCTTTTGCAACGCGGCTAGACATTGCGCCTGCTTCGGGTTTCGCCAAATCGCCGACACTCTTTGCTGCATGCCTTCTAGAGAGAACCCAGGGCTGAGCCGGAGAACTTCGGCCGCCTCAGCCCGCGCCTCCGCATACCGCCCCAGCCTCGCATAGTCGCAAGTCAGCCAAATGTGAAGGTACGGGTTCGATTGATCGCTCTTTTGAAGCGCATCGATAGCCTGAGAAAATCGACCCATTCTGGAATAAGCGTATCCCACAAAGGACAGGTAGATCGCTGTTTGACGCGGATCCAGACGCATCGCCCTTCGAGCATACTCAATTTGCTGCTCGGGATTGCCGTCTAGCGCAAAATTGCTGTCGGCGAGCATGTTGTAAACCAGGGCGCTATTCGGTCCTAGAGCGACGGCACGCTGTGCGTTGCCAAGGGCCTGGTTCCTGTCGCCCTTGAAGGAATCGATCCATGCGAGGATTACATAGGGAATTGCATTCGAATCATCCAGCGAGATTGCCTTGTTCGCCAGCTCAGAAGCATGATCAATTACTCCAGGGTCTTTATCCCATTGCCAGACGTAGGCGATAAAATACGACCAGCTCAGGTCCGCATAGGGATCGGGATAACCCGGGTCCAGCTTGATTGCCCTCTCGAACATCTTTCGCGCTTTGGCATATCCCTCGGGAGTAGGTTGCTGAAGATACTCGTGCCCGCGCAAAAACGAGTCATAGGCTTCGAGATTGTTCGTCCTCTGTGGTAGGACGATTCCCTCCTGGAGCAGCGGGAGCTGAACTTTAAGCGTCCCGGTGATACTTTCGACAATGTCGTCTTGAACCTTGAACACCTCGCGGAACTGCTCATCATATCGCTTCGCCCAGACCTGACTACCAGTATCAGCCTCGACGAGCTGCACATTGATCCGCATTTGGTCCGCCTGTTTGCGTGCGCTGCCCTCCAATACATATTTCACGCCGAATTCTCGGCCGACGTCCTGCACCCTCGGCGATTTGTTCTTATAGGAAAAGGTCGAACTTCGGTCGATCACAAACAGACCCGGCAGCCGCGAGAGACCTGTGATGAGGTCGTCTGTAATGCCGTCGCTGAAATAATCCTGTTTGGCATCACCGCTTAGGTTGGCGAAGGGCAACACGGCGATCGAGGGTTTGTCAGGCAAGGGCAGAGCCGACTTTTCCTCAGGCTGAATTGAGGCGTTCGTGTGCGGGGGTTTAAGCGAAACGTGTTGCACGAGAAGGGTAGTGGCGACAATGATCGCGACGGCTCCAATCGACAAGACGCCACGGCGCAAATATTTCGGCGCAACTCTCGGGGTCTTTCTTCGCGTCGCGTCGCCAGCCTGCGACAGCACTCGAAAAACTCGCACAGGCCTGGCGATGTTCTTCACCTCTTGGTCGCCAAGGTCCTGATAGCCCAGCGGGAGCTTGTCTCTGATCTGCTCGTGGACGGTGCCAGAGATGCAGATTCCGCCGGGGTCCGCAAGATTCTCTAACCGTGCCGCAACGTTGACGCCGTCACCGTAAATCTGGTCGCCCTCGACCATCACATCGCCCGAATTAACGCCGATGCGAAATTCCATCCGCCGACCTGGCGGCAGATCCGTGTTTTCAGCCTTAAGCCTGGTCTGTATATCGACGGCACAATTCACCGCCTCGACCACACTGGTGAACTCGGCCAGGACGCTATCGCCAGCGGAGGTGACAAAACGCCCGCGATGACTTTCGATCAGGCTGTCTATGATTGCGCGATAGGCTGATAAGGTTCTGAGTGTTGCCTCTTCATTCTCTCCCATCAGGCGGCTGTAGCCGTAGACGTCGGCGCACATTATAGCGGCCAGCTTGCGCTGCACATTCACCTCTGGCGGTTGGGATCTTCATGCTCGCGGCGAACGATTGTCAACAGCGCCAAGGGCAACCGGATAATGAGTATCTCGATTTCAATGTCCGATGTCGCTAAACGCTGCAAACAGCCAGGCCCCTGCGATTCCCATGAACGGCGGGAGCAATACCCCTGGGATAAAGCGCGCCAGAGTCAAAGGCCAGCCCAGCAGCGGAGCCTCATAGGTCAACATTCGGACCGGACTCACCAGGGTTTTCGCAGTTATCAGCGTGATGAGCGGACCGGGTGCGGCGCCTTTCTGAAAGAGACTCGCCAGGATCGGAAACACCAGGTACGGCCCGCCGGGGATCAGTAATCCTGCCGCCCAACCGACCAGAATTGCCTGAGCAGGATGCTGGCTCCCTAACCATCGCGAAAGCACCGGCTGCGGAATCAGCACGTCGGCCAGGCCCGCGAAGATAAAGCCCAGCAGTAGATCCAGCCAGACTCCGCGCAGTAGACGGGCGCTGCCCTTGAGCGCTTCAAGCGGCATATCCAGCCGCCAGACGACCGCGACCATTTCGGCGATGAGCACCATCGCCAGCAGGATGAGTAGACTGGGGTCCATACGTCGCCTCTTGCGTGCGGCGCTCATTGTACGTTGGGGTTGGTCTTCAACCGCGGGTTCCGGTGGGGAAGCCATGAGGATTTTTCTTCTACTGAAGCCGCACTCCAGGCGTCAATCCTTGCCGCTCAATTTCGCAATCGTGTGTTCGCTGGCCTTATCGTTGATGCGAGTGCAAGATCTACGTGGAAAACCTCGCAGCGCCGGTCGTTCATTAATAATGGTTGGGTTAAGTTCGTGCGGGAGATCTGCTGATGTTCGAAGACGAAACCGTCGATATTGCCTGTCCCAAGTGTGGCCAAAAGAATTCCATCCTGGTTCGCGACTTTGAGGCAAGTGCTGAAGCTCGCGTAAGCTGTCATCATTGCGGAATCATGGTGAGAGTCGAAGCCGAGGAATTCCGGCAGCGGCTCGCTCTCGTGCGCAAGGAACTGGAGGAAATTCAGCTTGAAGCCCGGCGCGCCACCAAAAACCGCCGTCCGCGCAAGGACGATTTTCAGATCTGATTCGGTATTGCTCGATTAGAGAAGGAGCAGTTCGACCATTACGGAGGACAGGTCCAATGCCATTGCTCTACGAAAAGCGCGGCCATGTGGGGATTTTGACGTTGAGCCGGCCCGAAGCACGCAACGCATGGTGCGTCGAATTTCACGCCGGCTTGCAAGAGCAACTGCCCCGGCTTGAAGACGATCCTGAAATCCGCTGTGTGGTGCTGACCGGCGATGACAAGGGTGACGCCTTCAGCGCCGGCGCCGACCTGAAGAATCCCCGCACTCACACCGAAAGCTCGGCCGCGCATTTCATCGAAGAATTGCCGCGCCGCCGCCGGTTCAGCCCAATTATGATGCTGGCTGATTTCGCCAAGCCGGTCGTCGCCGCCGTCAACGGCTATGCGATTGGCATCGGCTGCATCCTCACCTATTCGTGCGATCTGATAGTGGCCTCTGAACGCGCTGAATGGCGTCTGCCGCAGGTCGCCCTCGGTATTCTGCCGGCCCAGGGTGGCACAACTCGCGCCGCACGCTGGATCGGTAAGGGTCTCGCAATGCGGCTCGCCCTGGGGTTTCCGCTGAAAGCCGACGAGGCTTATCGGATTGGGCTGGCGCAATGGCTTGTGCCCCATCCTGAGTTGATGGCGAAGACGATGGAGGTGGCGGAGCAGATTGCGTCGTTACCGCCGCTCGCGGCGCGGCTCGCGAAAGAGTCGGTGAATTCCGGATTTGAGGTTCCGTTGAATGAGCTTGCCAACGTCGATCTCTACCGGTTTATGGCGCTGGAGCAGACCGAGGATAAAAGCGAAGGCCATCGTGCCTGGCGCGAACGGCGCAAACCACAATTCAAAGGACGATAGGCCGGACGGTTGACCGGGTCGCGAATCGCTTCCTGCCGCATGGCGTGAGCAGAAGACCAGCTATTTTTTGCCTACGGTTCTGCGCAGGCGGCCGCTTCTGGCGCCGAGCGAGAAATCGTCGCGGGTCCCGGTGCGGCGCTCGCGGATGATTTCGGCGATAATCGAAACCGCGATTTCCTCGGGCGTCTCGGCGCCGATATCCAGCCCCAACGGAGCATGGATCTCGTCAAGCAAACCGTGGTCAAACCCTTCTTGCTCGAGACGGCCGAGCATTGCGCGGACCCGCCTGCGCGAACCGATCATGCCGACGAAGCAGCCCTGCCCCTCCGGGAGACGAGCCTGCTGCCGCAAGACCGTTCGCACGACTTCCTCGTCAAATGAGTGGCCGCGCGTGACCGAGATGACGTAACAATGCCGGTCGAGGTGAAGCGATTCGAGCGCGGAATTAAATGGCCTGACGATTATCTTGTCCGCATTCGGAAAACGCTCGCGATTGGCAAATGATGCCCGATCATCAATCACGGTCACATGAAAACCGAGCATTGAGCCGAGCGCGGCCAATGGCACCGCAATATGGCCTGCCCCTGCGATTACCAGCCGCTGCGCGCCACTGATCGGATCGATGAAAACGCGCGGCGCGCCCGACGGCTCAATGCGAACGACCCCGCGCACCGACCCATTCTCATTTACTTCGAGCAATCCGGGTATCGCATCGGCCGTGCGTTCGAACAATTGCGCGAGTGCCTCGTCTGACAACCCGCTGAGGATGCCGGTCTGGCGAGGTTCGGACCGATCGAGTACAGCTTTGGCCCCGGGCGCCGCTTCGCTTCTCATTCCGGCATCGACCAGCGTCATCAAAGCCGCCGTGTGGCTTTGCTCCACCGAATCAACCAGCTTGCGTGCGACAGCGAGATCGGTTTGCGGCGACCATCGATCGATGAACACGTCCATAATGCCGCCGCAACTGCCGATTTCCTGTTGGTCAAAATCGCCGGTCAGATCGACTTCGGTCAATCTGGCGCCGAAGCCCTCCTCCAGCAGCAGCCGCGCCTTGCGAAAAACCTCGGCCTCTCCACAGCCGCCGCCGATTGTGCCGAACTGGCCGTCATCGCGTACGATCATCTTGGCGCCGACTTCGCGCGGCGTGGAACCACGCACGTTGATCACCGTGGCCAGCACGAACGGCTTGTCGCGTTCGAGTGTCCGCACCGCTTCAGACCAAATGTGATCGGATCCAGCCATTCAGGAACTCCGCGCGCGGCGGTATCGAGCATTTAAATCAGCGTGCCGCGGCGAGTTGCAGCGGCCGCTCACCGGGTTGCGCCGTCACGTGAAAATTGTGACGTGAACTGCTGCTCGGCCTCCAGTATACACAGTGTCGTGCGCGGGTTCGAGGCGCGGGAGGGGCGGGGAACGATGCCTCGTGAAGGTTAACGGGAAGGGATCGGTTCGGCCCGCGGTTTTGGCTGATAGGCGTGAGGGGTCAAATATGGCGTTCTGGTGAGCGTCTGCGACCGGTTACCACGTCGACCAGCTTATAACGCGCGAGCATCCTGTAGAGCGTCGAGCGCGAGACCCCCAACAGGTCGGCCGCACGCCTCCGATTGCCCTCGGTCTCTTCGAGCGAACGCACAAGCGTTTTTTTGATTACCTCATCCAACAGCAGCGGCGATTGCGGCTCGGGCCCAGGGCCGGGTGGCGGAGCCGTGGCCGAGGGGAATGCCGCGGCCGGCGGCCGAAGTAGGTCGGTGCTATTCGCAGCGTGGGCGATGTGCTCGGGCAGCGCCAAAACATTCAGGTGTGCGTTATCAGTCAGCATCACCGCACCTTGGATCGCATGAGATAACTCGCGCACATTCCCGGGCCAATCATAGGCTTCCAGCGCCGAAAGCGCCTGGCGCGAGATGAAGTGGATGCCCTTCCCAAACAGCCGGTTGTAGTGCTTGATGAAGTAGAGAGTTAATGCCCCGATACCGTCGCGCCGCTGGCGCAGCGGTGGAATCATGACGGTGGTGGCGCTCAGCCGGTAATAAAGATCATCGCGAAACTGGTGCGCCTTCACCTCAGCGCGCAGGTCGCGATTGGTCGCCGCAATCAACCGGATATCGACCTCGTAGCTCTTAGCCGAGCCGACCGGCTGCACCTCATGCATTTCAACCGCGCGCAACAGCTTCGGCTGCAGGCGCAGGGGCATTTCGCCGATCTCATCGAGAAACAAGGTCCCGCCGTTGGCCGAACGAAAATAGCCGAGCGAATCCTCACGTGCGTCAGTGAAGGCGCCGCGCACATGGCCAAACAGCTGTGACTCAGCGAGCGATTCAACCAGATTGGAGCAATTGAACGTGACGAACGGTCCTTTCGGCACCGGACCCAGGGCATGTAATGCGCGAGCGACCAGTTCCTTGCCTGTGCCCGATTCGCCGTAGATCAACACGGTTGCTTTGTAAGGACCCAACCGCGCAACCGTCTTCAGCACCTTGTGCATTTCGACCGACTGCACCACCATGCCGCCGATTTCTTCGGCGCCCGCGGCAAGAGACTCGATCTCAAGCCATTCATTGTCGGGGGGAAAGATGTCGCGGCCAGAGGAAGCACTGGTCCGATCGCTGCTATCTTCGTCGAATTCCAAGTATTCCTACCCCTGCCAACATGGTAGCGGCACTGATCCGTTGCCACTGTGCAAAGCAGAGGCCATCACCACATATGAATTCAACCCGAATTCAGAGCAATTATTGCACCCATGATGCTTCGACGACGCCAAATTATTGGCAACGCGCCAATGGCCGGACCGCGCTTCCGTCCGGTTTTGGTCCGGACCGGTGAGCTAACCGCCGGCGCGACTGATGCCTGCGGGGAGAGCTTAGGGGGAATCGATTAGATCGGCCAAAACCCGGGCAGCATGATCGCGCGGATCGACACTGTCGTAGAGTCGCATCACACGCCCATGCTCATCGATCAGCACGCTGATGCGTTCGGGGTAACGAGCTTTCAGGTCCCGACAAGCGCCATAAGCCAGCGCCAGCACTCGCGTAGTGTCGCACAGGAGCGGGAAATCCAGGCCTAGCTTTTGTGCGAATGCGGCGTTTTCCTCGACCGTGTCGAAACTTACGCCCAGCAGCATCACATTGTTCTCGTCGAAATACGGACGATGCTCCTGGAAGCTCTTTGCTTCAGTCGTGCAGCCGGGCGAACCGGCTTCCGGAAAAAACCAGAGCAACACCTTGCGCCCACGCAGATCGGCAAGCGACACTGATTTGCCTTGATGCGTGACTTGGGTAAATTCCGGGGCTGTGTCGCCAACCTTAAGCATGAGGCAACTGCTTCAATGTCCGCGCGAAAGGCTCTTCCAGATGGCCGGCGGCTTAGTTGAGCATGCCGCGTAATTCGGCCAGCGCCCGGCGGCAGAACGGCTCATCGGGCTCGATTCGCAAGGCTCCTTCGAACTCTTCGATGGCGCGCAGGACCATTCCTTTGGCGGCATAAACACGGCCAAGGTTCATAAATGGGAAATGACGTGGTTCGTAGCGCGGCGCCCGCTTGGCTTTCTCGAGCCATTCAACCGCCTCATCGAACCGTTCCTGGGCGATCAGGTACGCACCGATATCGTTATAAGGATTGCCAAAATCGGGATCGACTTCGATAGCCTTATGGCATTCCGCAACGGCATCGTCGGTCCGCCCCATCCGGCTATAGGCCCATCCCCGAAACGTGAACGCCTCGGCGGTCGGCGATAGCTCGATTGATTTGGTGTAAAGCTCGACAGCACGTTCCAGGTCGCCTTCCATGAACGCCTGGTTACCCTCTTGCCAGAGCGACATTGCGCGCAACCTGAGCCGCTCGTCCTCCATCGATCGAGCGTTAATGGCTGGCGAAAGATTCGTCAAGAGGTGGGAAAAGGCAGCATCCAGCGGTTAGCACTCAGCTTCTGCACGGGGCCGCCGGACTTTACGCTGAATCGCTTACAGTTGAGCGCTAGTGTGGCGTCCCGCAAATAACTTAACGAAATGGGGCGCCGGTCTGTCATGCTGAACGAAGTGAGCAACGCGAACGAAGTCGAAGCATCTCGGACAGCTTCACGCGCCGGCGTGAAGCCGGTACCGGTTTCTGGATCCGCGAAGCGCTCCTTAGTTGCTGCAAGATATTAGTGGGACGGGACATTAGTAATAATCGACCGGATCGATCTGACGCTTGGCGCCGTACCAGAACAGCATGTTTTCTGTCAGCCCCTGCCAGGTGAATTTTCCGGGCGGCATGAGCAGCCGCTGGAACATCGATTTGAACGAATAAAATTCCTTGGTGCAGCGCCAGACGCCCTCTTCGACCTGCTGCGGCGACAGATTGCGCGGCACGAACATGCAACGGAAATTATTTGTGTACATATCGGCGTCGGGGATAATCACGCGATCCTCGGCTTCCAATTGCTCGCGCATCGGCGTGCCCTTGCGCGGAGTGACGGTATTGAAGAACGCTTCCGGCGCCTTGACCTCGTGCAGGAATCTGAGCGTGTCATCGAAGATTCGCTCATGGTCCTCCTCCAGTCCGAACAAGAAGTTGAGCGAATAATAGATGCCGTAGTGTTCCAACCGCTTCAGCAGTTTCTTGTAATCTTTGGCGTGATTTTGGATTTTGTTCATCGAGAGCAGTGAATCCTGGCTGATCGATTCCACGCCGATATTCACGTGAAACACCCCAGCCTTCGCTGCCAGCTCAAGCAATTCTTCGTCGTGGTTGGAGTTGACGGTCCACAGGCATGAGAAACGGACATTCAGCGGCGCCAGCGCTTTGAACAATTCCTTGGCGAATTTGTGCTTGCCGGTGATCTGGTCATCGATGAATTGGAAACGGCGAAAACCGGTCACCTCCATCACCCGCTTAATCTCGCCGATTATGTCGGCCACGGGACGCGTGCGGTAACTGCCGTTGTAGAAGACCGGAATTTCACAAAAGGAGCAGCGGTATGGACATCCGCGGCTCGCCTGAATCGGTACGGCTTTGAACATGTAACGGTTGAGCTTGAGCAGCTCATGGCGGGGACGGGGCAGGTTCTTGAGATCGTGTAGTTTGTCGGACTTGTAAATCTGCTGGAGTTGGCCGTCGCGCCAATCTTGCAATAGCGGAGCCCAGACCAGGTCGGCCTCACCCTGTACCACGGTGTCGGCGTGCTTCAGGGCCTCGGCGGTTTGCAAGGTCGCATGAAATCCACCCATCACGACCGGAATCCCGCGCCGGCGGAATTCATCACCCAGTTGATACGCACGCAGAGACGCGCCGATCGTGGTGGTCATACCGACCAAGTCCCAACCCGCGTCGAAGTCGATATCTTCGAGCCGCTCGTCGCAAAGCGTAACGTCGTACTCGGACGGGGTAAGTCCCGCCATGAGCGGAATCATCAGCCCCATGATCAACCGCCAGCGCGTCTTGTGCGGTGTTCCGTCGAGATGGACCGTGGTCGGTTGGACCAACAGAATGCGGGGTTTTGTCACAATCGCTCCTTGCCCGTTGTCACGTCTGCTGAGGCCGAATCAGCGGCATCGCACCCAGCGCGTTTTTTTCTGTAATGATCGGTAAGCCGCCACAGGCTTAGCGCGAAAATATGCGTGCCGACAGCGGCGCCCCAGATGAAATAGTAAAGACGATCGAAAATCGCGAGTATAACCAGTATATACGCGAAATCGCGCCCGGTGGCGCGCTCAACTTTGCCGATCCATCGATGAGCCTCGTCGCCCGCCACGCTTATGGCGCGGTTGACCGAGACCGCGCATGCGCCGAACCCGGCCAGCAATACCGGCAGTACATAAAAGTATGCGCTACTATCACTCAGGCGGTAGCAGCCGATGGCCATCCCGGCAAAAATCGCGACGTGGACCACGTTGTCTGTTATCACATCGAGCCGCTGGCCGAAGCGCGATTCGAGCATGCGCAGCCGCGCCAGCTCGCCGTCAACGCCGTCGAGGACAATCGACAAAAGGAAGAGCAGCGCGCCGCAAAGCCTGAGCCAGTAGAGTGTCGAAGCCAACAATGCCGCGCAGCCCAAGCCGAGCGCGGTGTTGATCATCGTGACCTGATTGGGCCGGATGCGCGTTCGCGCCAATCGTAGGCTCAGCCGCCAGGACAACCGCCGATCGATTATTCGCGCCATCAGAGCGTCCGTGCCGGCGCTCTCATCGCGGACCGCTCGCGCGAGCCGAATCTCTGCGTCCTCGCGGTCTTCCGGCCTGCCATTCAGTGCAAACGGCAGGGTCACGGGATTCCGCAAAGAGCCGGAGGAGGGGGCCGCCGCTCGACTAACTGCAGATGGCTCAGGCGGAAATGCGAGAGGTGAAGCGCCCACCAGCGCCCCTACCGGGCCTATCGCCATCGCTCCGCCATGTTCGCGGTCGGCGCTTATTATGCTCAAAGGCGTGCCTGGCTGCGCTTGATATTCCTCCATCGCACGAGCCAGTTGCGATTGCCCCAGCACGAGATTACCGGAGAATCGAATACAAGCGGCGGCCGGATAGAGATTCGGCGCCGCCGGCACCTCCCGGAGTGATCGAACCATTTGGACCGCCGGATCACCCGAGAAAATACCCAACGCGGCTGCCGCCCGATCACGCTCATCGCCGCCCACTTCAATAAAGAATCGGGGGATACCAGCACGGCGGCAAAGCATAACCAAACGCTCTAGCAGGGGCCGTCCAAAAATTCGTTCATCTGCTCGCGACGGCAGGCTTATAAGCGCGGCTTCAATCACATGTCACCAAGGTGCCAAGGCTGGCCCACTTTTCTAGCATCACCCCATCATCTCCCCGCGCGAGACGGCGACAGACGCCGAATTGAAACCTTTTAAGGCATCCTGACCGATGAGTCAATGTAACATGTCGAACACCCTGCCGTAATCAAAAAGGGCAAATTCGGGGAAGATTCTTTCAACAAAGCTCGGGTCTATTGGTGGACAGGAATCGCACAACCTCAGCATCTGCTACGAATCATGGGGTACAGCGAACGATTCCCGCCGACATTGGCTCCGGCCTTTGCATGCTCCAGGCGCTGTGCATCTTCCGCGAAGATGCCTGGAGCGAAGATCTGTGGCAGAGCGCGGCCAGCCTGGTCGTGAGCGGAAATCCGCGGCTGATAACCAGGAGCTTGCATACCGATGCGCTTCGCGTTTTATAGCAGCAGCTCAAGTCCGATAATGGAGGTTTCCATGAGCAAGACCACCGCGGTGGTTGGTTTGTTCGTCTGCAGTATCATCCTCAGTGCATCCACGGTGATGCTGGCGGACGGTGCTCCGGGTAGAGATCAGGCGGCTGATGCAAAGCAGGCGCCCCCGACGGGCGGCGCGGGCCCTATCGGTTGCAAAAGCGTGAACGTAACCAGGGATTTAGTAAGCACCGCTGGCGAACCGAGTATCGTTCAAGCAAGTGGCCATGGTTTGCAGGGCATAAGTTGGTCACCGGTGGGCGACAAGATTCGGTTCACCATCCAGAGTTTCAATGCAATTCCGGCGGACGCCTCGTTTTTGGTTTGCTTCAGCTGGAAAAGCTCGTCGAGTTCCATGCGAAGCTTTGTCCCTGCG
>Ga0306920_100006685_pt1 | contig 15092 bp, 15 predicted proteins | sample flu12Cox44000170_FD_204666 | JGI IMG/M metagenome (GOLD analysis project Ga0306920, IMG submission 204666) | Lab enrichment of tropical soil microbial communities from Luquillo Experimental Forest, Puerto Rico - flux4day.12C.oxic.44.000.170 (v2)... | ecosystem: Environmental > Terrestrial >... | reverse complement strand
CGCCGCCTTGCGGCGATTGGCTAACGGTGCCGACCGTGGCGTTAGTCATCACCCCGTCCTGCTTGACGTCCCACGGGCGCTGACCTTCGCCGGTGCCGCGCAGCGTTTCCGGAAAAATCCGCACCTCGACCGCGTGGATCTTCCCATCCGTGCCCCTGACCCCGCCCGAGGCGAGGTAGTCCCCGGGCTTGATGTTTGCAAGGCTGCGTTTTTCGACCCCAAATACCGCCGCGTTGTCGGCGAGCAGCACGGTGACGGCCGGGCCATCCTTCATGTTAACCGTTAGATTGTTGCCGTCGAGCTTGTCTACGGTGCCGGTGACCCGCGTCGGCGTGGTCCCGGCAGGGGTCTGAGCCAGGGCCGGCACGGCAAGCAGCGCAATCACAACCCAGGCGCTATAGGTCGAGCGCATCAGGCTCATCCTTCCCTCGAACTTCGTTTTACGAAGTCTAAGACCGTTCGGGCGTCGGACTACATCGGCGGTTTGACGCCGTCCTTTTCGGCCGTCACCCGGGCGGCCGTCAAAGTGCCATCAGCCTGTTTCTGGGCAACGATAAAGACTGCCGCGCCGGGTTTCAGGAGGCTCATGTCGCCCGCGCCATAACCGAGGATCGGCGTCTCGGGTCCGACGACGAGTTCCGATTCGCCGCCCTTATAGGTGACCTTCAAGGTTTGACCCTGCGGCGCGCCGGTGACGCCTGACACCGTGGCGTTGGTCATCAGGCTCTCCGGAGCGAGATCCCAGGCGTATTGTCCCTCGCCCGCGCCACGCATCGCTTCTGGAAAGATGCGCAGCTCGATCGAGTGATTCTTGCCGTCAGTCCCCTTCATCGAAGTCGAGGCGACAAAGTCGCCGGCTTTGATATCGGCGAGGCCTTTCTTGACGAGATAGGCCACGGCGACGTTCGGGGCGAGGGTGATCGTCACCTGCTGCCCCTCGCGCGACTTGACCGTCAGGGCCTGGCCGTCGAGCTTCTCGACGGTGCCGCGGATACGCGTCGGCGGGTTCTGCGCGGCAACCGGGAAGGCCAGGATCGTTATGACGATGGCGGTGAGAAGGTATTTTATGCGCATGACATCTCTCTCCCCCGAAATTGTCATTGCTTGTTTGTAACAGCTGCAGAGATAGACTCTTACCGAGCAGAGCGCATCTCACATTTCAGTGACCGAAGTGCCAAGAAAGGAAAAGTGTTCGCGTATAGCGGGCATCAGCGGCGCGACAATGTTTGCCAGAGCCCGACGCCGGGGTGTCGCTGCCGGAGTACTCTGGCTCTCGGCCTGCACTGTTGGGCCCGATTACAGCCGCCCCAGCGCTCCTGTGCCGGCGCAGTACAAGGAGGCGGGCTGGAAAGTCGGCGAGCCGGTCGACGGGATCGACCGTGGCGCTTGGTGGTCGATCTACAAAGACCCGCTGCTCGACGATCTGGAAAAACAAATCGACATTTCCAACCAGAACCTCAAAGCCGCAGAGGCGGCCTTTCAGCAGGCGGAATGGATCGTCGCGCAGGCCCGTGCCGGTTTTTACCCGACCCTCGATCTGAATGCGAGCGCGCAGCGTTCGCGAACCGGCGGTGGCTCGAGTAGCAGCACGGGCGCCGGCCGATCCGGGTTCATCAGCAGCTCGTTCAGCACTTCCGCGTCAGCCAGTTGGACGCCGGATCTTTGGGGTAGGATCCGCCGTACCGTCGAAGGCGATGTGGCGAGCGCCCAAGCGAGCGCCGGCGATCTCGCAAGCGCGCGCCTGTCGGCTCAGGGCACGTTGGCCAGCGACTATCTGCAGCTGAGGATGGCAGATGAGCTGAAGCGCCTGTTCGATGCGGCGGCTGGGTACTACACTGAATCGCTGCGGATCACTCGCAACCAATATCAAAGCGGCACCGCGGACCAGTCGGCCGTCTCCCAGGCCGAGGCTCAGCTCAAGGCGACGCAAGCGCAGGCAATCGCGGTCGGCGTGACGCGCGCTCAGTTCGAGCACGCGATCGCGGTTCTGATCGGCAAACCGCCTGCCGAATTTTCGATCCCGCCAACGGAAGCGAGGATCGCGGTGCCGGTGATACCGCCAGAGATGCCGTCCGCGCTTTTGGAGCGCCGTCCGGACATCGCCGCGTCGGAGCGCCAGATGGCCGCGGCCAATGCCCAGATCGGCGTCGCCGTGGCCGCGTTTTATCCCGATATCACGCTTTCGGGCGATTACGGGACTTCAGCGTTGACGCTGAACCGTCTGTTGGGCACTTCGAGCCGCTTCTGGTCATTCGGCTCGAACCTCGTGCAAACCGTATTCGACGCCGGCGCACGCAGCGCCCAAGTCGACGAGGCCCGCGCCGTCTTTGACCAAGACGTCGCGAATTACCGGCAGACCGTTCTGACTGCGTTCCAGCAAGTCGAAGATCAGCTCGCGGCCATGCGCATTCTCGCCGAGGAGGCCGAGGTTCAGGACAAGGCCGTGGCGGCGGCATTTGAGGCTGCGCGGATCCTCAACAACCAGTATCTGGCCGGCACCGTCGCGTATACCAGTGTTATCGTCGCCGATCAGACCGCGCTGGCTGATGCCGAAACCGCCGTCAACATCCGGCAGAGCCGGCTGGTCGCCAGCGCCGCGCTGATCCAGGCATTGGGCGGCGGATGGGATTCGGCGCAGCTACCGAGCCGTGAGCACATCGAAGAGAGTGCACCGCTCAATTTCAGCCCGTTCCCGCCGCCGCCCCGGCAATCGCTGACGTCTGCACCTTAGCTGGGTATGGCTGGTATCGGGTCACGCTGGGCGCAGCGTCCGGCGATGGCCGCTGACTTCAGCGCCGTCCGCCGGTGACAGGCGCAGAAAGCCAAGCGCCGAGAGAAGAGGAAACATTGCAATAAGAAAAAAGGCGAGGCGGAAATCGTCGATCGTCAGCGCCCGCGGACCGGCGATGACGGCAAGCAGTGCGGCCCCGACCGCGATGCCAAAGCCGCGCGCGAGCTGTTGCGCGACACCAGCGACGCCGGTGCTCTTGCTCAAATCGGCAGCGGGCACATCGGCGTAGCTGATCGCATTGAGGCCGAGATATTGGATGCTGCGCAGACACCCGGAGGATAGGACCAATAATACGATGATCCAGACTGGCGTATCCGGGCGCAAGAGCCCGCAGCCGGCGGTCACCGCAGCGGCAAGGCAGGCGTTGCCGGCGAGCAGCCGGCGGAAGCCAAACCAGCGCAAAAAGGTACCGGAAAGCGCTCGCACGAGCATCGCGCCGAGGCTCGAAGAGAATGACAGAAGCCCCGATTGGAGCGGGCTCATCCCGAACCCGACCTGGAACAAGAGCGGCAACAGAAACGGCGTGGCGTCGAGACCCATTCGACAAAAGGCGCCGGTGACTGTGCCAATGCGGAACGTGCGGATTTGCAGCAACCGGAGATCGAGGATCGGATCCGCGCGCCGTCGCGCATGTCGGCGGTAGAGCAGCAGGATGGCAAAGGCGGCGACAAAGAAGAGTCCACCCAAGGGTCCCGGGACCAGCGGGCGCCCGACATTCTCGATCGCGAGTTCGAGCAGCCCGAGGCCGAGCCCGGCGGTAAAGAATCCGGGCAAGTCGAATCGGGTTGGCGCCGGAGCGCGGAAATCCTCGATCCGCCAGAGCGCCAGCGTCACGCCGATGACGCCGATCGGCGCATTGAGATAAAAAATCGCGCGCCAGGAAAAATAAGTGGTAAGAAATCCTCCGACGATCGGGCCCACGGTCGGCCCGATCATCGCCGGGATCGTCATCCAGTTCATCGCAGAGACAAGGCGCGAGCGCGGAAAGCTGCGCAGCAGGATCAGACGGCCGACCGGCGACATCATCGCGCCGCCAAAACCCTGCAGCACGCGCAGGACCAGCATCATCGGCAGGCTGGTCGAGGCACCGCACAGCGCCGAACCTGCGGCAAAGATCGCGATCGCAGCGCAGAAGACGGGTCGGGCCCCGAGCCGGTCGGCGATCCAGCCGCTGACCGGAATGAAGACCGCAAGGCTCAGCAGGTAAGTGGCAATCACCAAATTGAGCCTCAGCGGCTCCTCGCCCAGGCTTTTGGCCATGTCGGGGATCGCGACGGCGATCATCGTCGAATCGAGGCCTTCCATGAAGAAGGCGCAGCCGATGACGAGCGGAATCAGGACAGCGTGCCGAGATTGCCTTTCCGCATCGGAAATAAGTCTTGACTGGCTGAGGCGGGATGCTCGGCTTATTGCAGTGTCTCGCAGTTGACAGGAACAAACCCGCAAGACCATAGCCGATTGCAGACATGAGGGACCACAAAGGTGGATCGGCGCGAGATCGAACCGGAACTGCTCGAACGGTGGGCGCTCCACTATCTCGGCCGGTACGCGAGCTCGGCCGAGAATTTGCGGCGGGTGTTGAAACGCCGGGTGCGCCGGCACTCTCCCGAGGCCGCGCAGGCTACGGCAACGCTGATCGATGAGCTCGTCACCCGCTATCGCGAGGCCGGGCTGCTGGACGACGCAGCCTATGCTGCAGGACGGGTGCAGTCGCTGCACCGGCGGGGCGAGTCGCTGCGGGCGATACGGGCACGGCTGGCAGCGAAAGGGGTAGCGGCGGGAGACATAGCCGATGCCTTGTCTGACTTGCGCGCCGCGGTGGATCCCGATCTCGCCGCCGCCTGCGCATTCGCTCGCCGCCGCCGGCTCGGGCCCTATCGGCGGACCGCCGCCGCTGACCACACGCGCGAACTCAGCGCCTTTGCACGGGCGGGCTTCAGTCGTCGAGTGGCAGAGGCGGTGCTCGCTTGCGCCGATATCGAGGCGGCCGAGGCGCTGACCCGCGAGGGGCTCGATTGATGGCAGCCGCTCTCACATTGTCTCCCGTGCTCGCATCAGGCGGGCAACGGCGCCTGCATCAGCATCGCCTTGCGCCTCGAGCGCGGCAATGATCCCGGGGCGGTCCACCACCGGGCGGTTCTGACTTAGCTTGTACTTGCCTTCGAGCCGGGCGACGGTGATGTCGAGTCCGATAATGCCTTTGAGCATGCCCTGCAGATAGGCTTCGGGCAGATCTTCCATCCGCCAAGGGTCGGGGCTGCGAGCTTCGTGGCGCTCGGACAAACGGTGAAGGAAACGGCGCAACCAATTGTCGTCGTCGACGAGGCGCACGGTCCCATAGGCATGCACGTCGACATAATTCCAGGTCGGCACGCTCGGGCCCGTCGTGTACCATCTCGGCGAGACGTAGGCGTGCGGCCCGTGGAAGAGTGCAAGCACCTCGCCGGCCCGAGCGAGATCGCCGACCTGCGGGTTGGGGCGAGCAAGGTGGCCATGGAGGTGCAGCACCGACCCGTCGTGTTCGACCAGAAACGGAATATGGCTCGCCACCAGACCGTCCGCTCCGTGGCTGACGAGCATGCCGAATTCGTATTGTTCGATGTGCGCTATCAGCACTTCGGATCGAGCTTCGGTGAAGGCAGGGGGTAGATAGACCATGCAGTCAGCTCATATGCCTCAAGAGGGGAACGGCGAGCAGCGCCGCACCGGAGACCAGCAGGATGGTCCCCGAGCCGCGGTTGATCCAGCCGAGATAACGCGGCTCAAACGCGCGAAACAACCGTCCCAGCCCAAAACTGACCGTCAGCCACCATAAAAGCGAGCCGAGCCAAACTCCGAGCACGAGGATCGCAGCACGGTCGAGCGTCGCTTCCTCGCCGCTGAGACCGATCGCCGAGAAAACGCCCAGAAAAACGAGGATCGTAATCGGATTGCTCAGGGTCAGAGCGAAGGTCGACACAAAGTCGCGGATCTCCGCGCTCCGCGGCGAGCGTGGTGTGATTTCCGGCGGAGCCAGCAATGCCGAGCCGCCGACCCAAATGAGGTAAACGCCCCCTGCGACCCGCAGCCATTGCTGGTAGCCGATCAGCAAGTCGGAAATGAAGGTCAGGCCGAACGCGGCGATAAAACCGAACATTGCATCGCCAGTCGCAGCGCCGACTCCAGAGATCAAGCCGGCAAGCCTGCTCGCGAAGATCGTACGGCGAACGCACATGACGCCGACGGGGCCGACCGGGACGGCGATGACGATACCGACCACGATGCCCTTCAGCAGAAATATCAAAAGCAAGCTGAGATCCCGCCGCCGCAGCGTGACGAGAGTCGCGCTATGCTAACATGCACCGCAGCAACCTTTCCGGCGCTTGGAGATCGTGATGGCTGACACCGATGATGCCTACGGGTTCGAGTTCGTCTCGATCGACGGCGAGCGCCTGCCGTTTGATGCGTGGCGTGGCCGGCCGGTGCTCGTCGTCAATACCGCGTCGTTCTGCGGGTATACCCCGCAATATCGTGATCTCGAAGCGCTCTGGCAGCGCTATCGCGATCGTGGTCTCGTCGTGCTCGGGGTGCCATCCAACGATTTCGGCGAGCAGGAGCCGGGATCGGCAGCCGAGATCAAGGAGTACTGCGCGACGAACTACGCGGTTGACTTCCCGCTCACCGGAAAATGCCGGGTCATCGGCGGCGAGGCGCATCCGTTTTACCGATGGATTGCCGAGGTAGTTGGCGAGGCCGGCACCCCGCGCTGGAACTTCCACAAATATCTGATCGGGCCCGATGGGCAGCTCGCCGGCGCCTGGCCCACGCAAGTTGCTCCAAGCGATCGCCGGATCACCAGCGAGATCGAGCACTTGCTGCCTCAAGTCTCTCAATAGAGACTGCCGGCGATGTTGCTGACGAGCACGCCAAGGATGAGGTCGATTACAACGATCAGCGCTGCGGCGGCGGCGGTTGTATCGAGAGCCACCCGAGCGATAAACCATTCGTAAACGAGAACGGCGACAGCAGCGACGGCCTCGATCGCGTGAGCGGGCGCGGCGTCCGGAGCGCCGCTCCCGGTTCCAAGACCAACCAGAACAAAGAGCGCGCTCTGCGGCACTTGCGACCAGTTGTAGGGCACCATGAAATCGAAGTAACGGTGGGCGCGGCCGATCAATCGCGTGACGGTTAGCATGATGAGCGGAAACGCCACCCACCCGATGACGTAGGCGATCGTCTCGACAGTGACGATGACAAAGCCGCCGGCCCGTTCCCATTCCGCGACCGTGACCCGCATCGCCAGCAGCAGGAGGTAGAGCGGATAGCCGATGACGGCGGCGCCGAACGAACGCCAGAAACCGTCGAGTGAGCGGTCGAAGCAGGCAAGCCCGCCGCGATCGCCGCGCGCTAGCCTCAGCGCCCCGACCAGCGCCAGCCGCGCCTCCGGCCACACCCTCGTCGGCATTAGACACCCTCGGTCGGATTTCGGAACAGCGGCCCGGCCCCGAAAGGTTGGGCGCGCCTACCAGGGTCAGCGCTAGTCATGATCGTCATTACCGGGCTTGGCCCGGTGATCCACGCTCCCCGACGCGTCACAGCCGGCAATTACGGGGGCGTGGATGGCCGGATCAAGTCCGGCCATAACGGCTTCCGAAACCATGATCATTCGAAGAACAACGAAAGAAAAGTGTAATAAATCTCGGTCAGCGCCGAGAGATCCGAGAGATCGACCCGCTCGTCGACTTTGTGCATCGTCTGCCCGACGAGGCCGAACTCGACCACCGGGCAATAAACCTGAATGAACCGCGCGTCCGAGGTGCCGCCGGTGGTGCTGAGTTCGGGTGTCCTGCCGGTGACGCGGCGGATCGCTTCGGCGAGGCGGTCGCTGAGCGGACCCGCTGCGGTCAGGAACGACTCCCCGCTGGCAGCAACGTCGAGCGTGTAACGCCCACCCACCGCGTCGAGTTTTTCGATGAGCCAAGCCCTCAGCTTCTCGCTCGTCCAACGGTCGTTAAAGCGAATGTTGAACACCGCCCGCGCGGCTGCCGGGATGACGTTGGCGGCCGGGTTGCCGATGTCGATCGTCGAGACCTGCAATGTCGAAGGCTGGAAGTGCTCGGAGCCGCCATCGAGTTCGGCCGTCGTCAGCGCATGCAGCATCGCGACAAGCCGGTGAGCGGCGTTGTCGGCGAGATGCGGATACGCCGTGTGGCCCTGGACGCCGGTTACCATCAGCCGGCCGGTCATGCTGCCGCGCCGGCCGATCTTGATCATATCGCCGAGAAATTGCGCACTGGTCGGTTCGCCGACGAGGCAGGCGTCGATCGTCTCGTCGCGCGCAGCCAGCCATTCGAGCACCTTGCGCGTACCGTTAATCGCCTCGCCCTCTTCGTCGCCGGTGATCAAGAGGCTGATCGAGCCGGGCAGGTCCAGCTCGCGTTCGGCGAGATAACGCTCCGCCGCGGCGATGAAGGCGGCGATCGCTCCTTTCATATCGACGGCGCCGCGGCCGCACAGCGCGCCGTCGCGAAGGCTCGCGGCAAACGGGTCAAAGGACCACGCCTCCGCCGCGCCGGCCGGCACGACATCGGTATGCCCGGCAAAGCACAGGTTGGGACGACCGTTGCCGTGGCGGGCGTAGAGATTGTGGATGTCGCCGAAGGCGAGGCGGTGGCAGGTGAACCCGAGCGGCTCCAATACGGCGGCGACGATGTCGAGCGCGCCCTCGTCCTTCGGGGTGACGCTCGGCTGACGAATCAGCGCCGCGGCGAGCGCCGCCGGGTCGAGGGCAGCCTCGCTCATTCGCGCAGCAACTCGTTGATCGAGGTGCGGGCGCGGGTGCTTTCGTCGACCTTCTTGACGATGACCGCACAGTAGAGGCTCGGTCCTGGCCGGCCGTCCGGGAGAGCCTTGCCGGGAAGCGAGCCGGGCACGACGACCGAATAGGCCGGGACGCGGCCCATCAAAACGTCGCCGGTATCGCGGTCGATGATCTTGGTCGTCGCGCCGATAAAGGTGCCCATCGCCAAGACTGCGCCGGTCTCGACAATGACGCCCTCGACGACCTCGCTGCGCGCGCCGATGAAGCAATTGTCTTCGATGATGACCGGCTCCGCCTGTAGCGGTTCAAGTACGCCGCCGATACCGACGCCGCCCGAGAGATGACAGTTCTTGCCGATCTGCGCGCAGGAGCCGACGGTCGCCCAAGTGTCGACCATCGTGCCGGCATCGACGTAAGCGCCGACATTCACAAAGCTCGGCATCAGCACGACATTTGGCGCGATGTGGGCCGAGCGCCGCACGATCGAACCCGGCACCGCGCGAAACCCGGCGTCACGAAAGCGGTTCGACGACCACCCGGCGAATTTCGAAGGCACCTTGTCCCACCAGCGCGCGGCGCCTCGGTCGGGGTCGGTCGGGCCGCCCGGGATCTCGACCATGTCGTTGAGGCGGAACGACAGCAATACCGCCTTTTTGAGCCATTGGTGGACGTGCCAGCCGCGGGCAGTCCTTTCGGCGACGCGCACCCGGCCGTCATCGAGCTCGTCGAGCGCTTCTTCGACGGCCTCGCGCCAAGGCCCGCGCGTCGCCGGCCCCAGCGTCTCGCGAGCTTCCCACGCGGCATCGATCGTGGCGGCAAGATCGGCGTCGGTCATAGCTTATCCAAAGCGGCTCGAAGCGTCGAAAGGTGTCCGCACCATGCTCGACCCGCCCCCAAAGTGTCAACGCGGCTCACCGCGGACGAGGGAAGGGATCCGACGTCGCCTCCAAGGCCAGATCAAGGCTACAATCAACAATTGCATCGAAAGTCCACTATTGTGCAATCTGTAGCGAATCAGCAGCAAATTCATCCATAGGTTGTAGGTCCGCATGTCCGTGGGACGCTCCAGCAACCGCGGTCGTGAATGCGCATTTCGGACCGGGCTCTCCTCGCCTGGAGCCGTCCTCAATCGCAATATGTAGTGTAAATCTGGCGATTTTATGGTCGCAATAATATCGGCTACCTATCGTCATCTCGTGGACTGCAGGAATCGAGGACTGCTGCGGCGACCCTAGCCGTCTGGAGGACGACAATACTCACGCCTGCCGGATAACGCGCCAGAGGCGCTCTGGGGTGGCGGGCATTTCGACGTGACGGATGTCCAAGGGCGAGAGCGCGTCGACCAGCGCGTTGGCGACGGCGGGGAGTGCGCCGACATTGCCGGCCTCGCCGGCGCCCTTGACGCCGAGCGGGTTGGTCCGCGTTGGCACCGGGTTGCTGTCGCAGTGGATCGCCGACAGGTCGCCCGCGCGCGGCATTGCGTAATCCATGAACGATCCGGTCAAGAGCTGGCCCGAAGCCGGGTCGAAGCGGATGTCCTCCATCAGCACCTGACCGACGCCTTGCGCGATGCCGCCGCAGATCTGGCCTTCGAGCAACAGCGGGTTCAGAACCGTGCCGACATCGTCGACGACGCTGTAGCGCAACATTTCGACCTCGCCGGTCTCCGCGTCGATCTCCAGCTCGCAGATATGGCAGCCGTTGGGAAAATTCTGCTCCTTGCATCTGAAGGTGGCGCTCGCGACGAGCCCGAGATCCATGTCTTCGGGCAGGCTCTCGGGGTTCAGCGATTCCTTGGCAATCTCACCGATTGTCAGCGCCCGGTTCGAGCGCGGCGCCGAAAACAGGCCGTCTTCGAAGCGGACCTCCTCGGGTTCGGCGCCGAGCACGGCAGCGGCGACCCTTTTTGCCTTGGTCACGATCCTTTCCGTCGCGAGGTAGACCGCGGAGCCACCGATCGTCGCGGTGCGCGAGCCGCCGGTGCCTTCGCCGATCGCGACCTTGTCGGTGTCGCCTTGGACGTAGTGCACCTGGTCGGGATGAATGCCGAGCCGGTCGCATAAGAGCTGCTTGTAGACGGTCTCGTGCCCCTGGCCCTGCGTGATCGAGCCTGACAGCAGGGTCACGGTGCCGCCGCGATCGAAGCGGATCTCGGCGGCCTCGAAGCCGCCCGCCGCAGCGCGTTCGATCGTGTTGGAAATACCAAAACCAAGCAGCTTACCCCGTTGGCGCGCCTCGGTGCGGCGCTCCTCGAGCCCGGCGAAATCGGCGAGGTCGAGAGCCAGTTCCAGGCCCTTTTCAAACTCGCCGCAATCGTAGGTGAAGGTCAGGCCTGATTTGAACGGCATCGCCTCCGGCGGGATCATGTTGCGCCGGCGCAAATCGACGCGGTCGATGCCGAGCTCGGCGGCGGCGAGATCGACCATTCGCTCGATGACGTAACCCGCCTCGGGGCGGCCATTGCCGCGATAGGCGCGCATCGGGTTCGTGTTCGTATAAACCGCGGTCACGTCGGCATAGACCGTCGGCGTGCGATAGACGCCGGCCAGGGTTCCGAGATTGTTGACAAAGGCGTTGGAGCCGGCCTGCGGATAAGCGCCGACCGCGGCGATCGTATCGACCCTGAGCCCCAGGAAATGGCCGTCGCGGTCGAGCGCCAGCTCGGCCTCGGTGATGTTGTCGCGCGCCTGCGCGTCGCCGAGAAAGGATTCCGAGCGCGTGCTCGTCCATTTGACCGGGCGGCCGGTCAGCTTCGAGGCGAGCAGGACCAGCGCGACCTCGTTGTAGATTGCCGACTTCATGCCAAAGCTGCCGCCGATGTCGCCGGCGACGACGCGCACCTTGCTCTCGGGCACTTTGAGCACCTGCCGCGCCAGCTCGGAGCGATAACCGTGCGTACGCTGCAAGGTCGTGTAGATCGTGTAGTGATCGGCTGCCGCATTGTAGTCGCCGATGCAGCCGCGCGGCTCCATTGTCGCCGCGGTCACGCGGTTGATGACGAATTTATGCCGGACGACGTGAGCCGCGTGCGCGAAGGCGGCATCGGCCGCCGCCTTGTTGCCTTCGAGATAGATAAAACTCACGTTGTCGGGGCTGTCGTCCCAGAGGCGAGGCGCATCGGGCGCGAGCGCCTCCGCGGTCGAAATGACAGCCGGCAGCGGCTCGTAATTGACGGCGATCAATTCCGCCGCATCGGCCGCCTGATCGCGGGTCTGGGCGACGACAAAGGCGACGTAATCGCCGACCCAGCGCACCCGGTCCTCGACCAGCGCTGGATAGCGCGGCCGGTAGGCGGGGGAGCCGTCGCGCCGCTTATTTCCGGTGGCGGTCGGCAGATCGCCCCAGTCCGAGGCCGCCCAATCCGCGCCGGTCAGCACCACCAGCACGCCCGGCGCGGCCTTCGCGGCAGTCGTCTCGATCGAGCGGATGCGGGCATGCGCATGCGGTGAGCGCAGCACATGGCCGAACGCCATGTGCGGCAACACCATATCGTCGACATAGTGGCCGCCCCCGCGCAACAACCGCGGATCCTCGAAGCGCGGCACCGGCTGCCCCAACGCAAACTCACCCATCTTCCCCTCCCATCGGCTTCCGCTCTCAGCGAAATGGATTGATAATCGTAATCCCTTCGACCTCCCGGCCGTGGCTCATGTCTTCCGAATAGAGTTCACGGCACCCAAGGGCGCGAGCTGCCGCGATAATGGCACTGTCCCAATAGGAAAACCGGTGCGCCGCTTTGATTTCGAGGGCGCTGTTAAGTATCGAGAGGGTGATTTCCTGGACCTTAAATCGGGTCCATGCGGTAAGAAGGCCTAGGGCGGTCTCGTGAGACAGCGGGCGGGGCCGCGTGGCCCGTGTCGCCTGAACGTAGAATTCCTGGAGCACCTGCACCGACAACGCTCCATCGTCTTGAGCCAGCAGCGCGATTGCGCGCTCCCGCTTGAGCCTGTCGGCGGGGTTCCGGCTGATCGAGTAGAGCAGGATGTTCGTGTCGAGGAAATGCGGCAATGCTCAGGCTCCGCGACGGTGAACATCATCGCGGGAAAGCCGATCGGACGCGTCGAAGTCGGTTATGTGCTCGCGCAATTCGCGCTCTTGCCGCTTGAGCCGCTCGGTTTCGGTTTCTTCAGAGGCAAGATCAATCAGAAAGCGCTTGACGAGCGCCGATACAGATGTGTCGCGCTCGGCGGCAACCATCCGAGCCCGCCGGTACGTCTCGTCATCCAGTGAAACTGTGATGTTTCTCATGAATTCACAGTTATGCGCCCGAACTGCCTTGTCAAGGATCGCGCTGCGCGTTGCGGTGCTGGACTGGCCAGCCATGGCGCTAAAGTGCAGAAATTTATCGCATACGTGGTCGCACGTATTGTCCTGGTGCTCCTTCAAGGCAAGCATCTGGAGAATTCCAATTTATTACCGAGGGAAAGACAAGTGTGAACCAGTTCACACTGACCGCGACAGGATGCGATGTTTAAATGACGCCGTTCGGTCGAAGTGCCCGATTCCAGCCGGCTTTCAGGGAGATCTCGATGAGAGGAAATCGCGTTTCCGTTATCCTGTCCATGGCGGTGGTCGCGCTTTCTTGTCTACCCGCAGCCCGGGCGGAGGGCGGGGACAAATCGGGTTCCACCGCAAGCCTCAGCGAAGTCAATTTTCCGATCTCGTGCGGCGCGGCGGCGCAGAAAAAATTCAACGAAGCCGTCTGGATCCTGCATTCCTTCTGGTACGACGAGGCGGTCAAGGCCTTCACTGGCGTCACCGAGATCGAACCCGATTGCGCGATGGGCTATTGGGGGGTGGCGATGAGCCATTGGTATCCGTTGTGGTACCCGCCCAATGCCGCGGCGCTGAAGGCGGGCTCGGAGGCGGTCGAGAAGGCCGTTGCCGCCAAGCCCAAGACGGATCGCGAGCGCGACTATATCGCGGCGATCGCGATCTTTTATCGAGACAATGACAAGATCGACCACCGCACGCGCGCCGTCGCTTATGAAAAAGCGATGGAGCAGGTTCACTTGAAATATCCCGATGATCCCGAAGGAGGCGTCTTCTATTCCCTCGCTTTGCTCGCGACGGCGCCGCCGACCGACAAGACCTACGCCAACCAGAAGAAGGCGCGCACAATCCTCGAACAGGTGCGCGCCGAGCTGCCGAACCATCCCGGCGTCGCGCATTACCTGATCCACGCCAATGATTCGCCCGCGCTCGCCGAAGACGGGCTGACGGCGGCGCTGTGTTATGCCGGCATTGCACCAGCGGTGCCGCATGCGCTGCATATGCCGTCGCACATCTTCACCCGGCTCGGCTTGTGGCAGCAATCGATCGACGCGAACCGCGCGTCCTCCGGCGCCGCGCTCTCTTACGTCCGCGAAGAGCTCGGCCCGGATGCGTTTGATGGCGAGACGGTGCATTCGCTGGACTATCTCGAATACGCCTACCTGCAGACCGGGCAGGACCGCGCCGCAAAACAGGTCGTCGAGCAGTTGCAGTCTTTCGCCAAAGCCAAAGGCCCGAACCTGCCGATGGCCTACGCGATTGCGGCAATACCGGCCCGCTACGCGGTCGAGCGCCGCAACTGGGCGGAGGCCGCCTCGCTCACGCCGCCGCCAATGCCGTTTCCGTGGGAGCGCTTTCCGTGGGCGGAGGCGATGGTCTCGTTCACGCGGGCCCTCGGCGCGGCGCACACCGGCAATATTGCCGAAGCCCAGGCCGAGATCGCCAAGCTCCAGTCATTGAAGGAGAAACTCGAGCAGGCCAAAGACGATTACTGGTCGAAACAGCTCGAGGTGCAACGGCTGGGCGCGGCCGGCATCCTCGCGCACGCTCAGGGCGACGACCGGCAGGCAGTGAAGCTGGTGCGTGCGGCGGCGGATCTCGACGCGACAATGGACAAGCATCCGGCAACACCAGCCGAGGTCCTGCCGGCGCGCGAGTTGCTCGCTGATCTACTGCTGGAGCTGAACGATCCGGCAGCGGCGCTCAAGGAATACGAGCAATCCCTCAGCACCGAGCGCAACCGCTTCCGCAGCATTCTCGGCGTCGCAAGGGCGGCCAAGGCAACGGGCGATACGGCCAAGGCGCAGCAGGCTTACGAGAAGCTCGTCACATTGGCGAGCGCCGATTCCGACCGCTCGGAACTGGCCGAAGCCAAGGCCTTCCGCGCGAATTGAGCCGCGAGCCTCGCCGGGACCCTCTCCCGCAATGCGGGAGAGAAGGCGTCAGGCGGCGAGCCGGAAGTACTCGACTGCGTTGCCGGCCCAGATCCTGGCCTTATCCTGCTCCGGGATGTCGGCGTAGATCTTGTCGATGATCGGCCGCGAATTGGGCCATTCGTTCTCGATATGCGGGAAGTCGGTCGCGAACATGATGCGGTCGACGCCGACATGCTGGCGCTCCTCGATCGCGACGCGCTCGTATTGCACGCTGAAATAGACGTGGTTGCGCACGTAATGGCTCGGCAGCTCCTTCAGCGGCTTGAACCCGAGGTATTCCTGGGCCCAGCCG
>Ga0306920_100006684_pt1 | contig 15092 bp, 14 predicted proteins | sample flu12Cox44000170_FD_204666 | JGI IMG/M metagenome (GOLD analysis project Ga0306920, IMG submission 204666) | Lab enrichment of tropical soil microbial communities from Luquillo Experimental Forest, Puerto Rico - flux4day.12C.oxic.44.000.170 (v2)... | ecosystem: Environmental > Terrestrial >... | reverse complement strand
ATCACGGTGCCCTCCATGGCGCCGGCAATGGTGCCGGAGTAGATCACGTCCTCGCCGGCATTGCGGCCGCGGTTGACGCCGGCCAGCACCAGGTCGGGGCCTTGGCCGTTGAGCAGATGGCGCGCGCCCATGATGACACAGTCGGTCGGCGTGCCGCGCACGGCGAAGCGCCGGTCGGCGACCTGGCGCAGTCGGAGCGGGTCGTTCAACGAGAGAGAGTGGGCGACGCCCGACTGGTCGTATTCCGGCGCGATCACCCAAACGTCGTCCGACAGCGTGCGCGCGATCTGCTCGCAGACGTCGAGCCCTTCCGCGTGAATGCCGTCGTCGTTGGTGACCAGGATGCGCAAGGTTCACTTCTCGATGGTCTTGATGCCGCCCATATATGGCGCCAACGCGTCGGGCACTGCAATCGAGCCATCGGCCTGCTGATAGGTCTCCATCACCGCGATCAACGCGCGGCCGACGGCGACACCTGAGCCGTTGAGCGTGTGCACATGGCGCACGGTGCGGCCCTCCTTGGTGCGATAGCGCGCGTTCATCCGCCGCGCCTGGAACTCGCCGCACACCGAGCACGACGAAATCTCGCGGTACATGTTCTGCCCGGGCAGCCAGACTTCGATGTCGTAGGTCTTTTGCGAGGCAAAGCCCATATCGCCGGTGCACAAGGTCATGACGCGGTAATGTAGGTCGAGCCGCTTCAGCACCTCCTCGGCGCAGGCGAGCATCCGCTCGTGCTCGTCCTTCGATTGTTCGGGCGTGGTGATGGAGACGAGCTCGACCTTGGTGAACTGATGCTGCCGGATCATGCCGCGGGTGTCTTTGCCCGCGGCGCCCGCCTCGGCGCGGAAGCACGGCGTGCATGCGGCGTAGCGCTGCGGCAATTGCGCCTCGTCGAGGATGGATTCGCGGACGAGGTTTGTTAGCGGAACTTCTGCGGTGGGGATGAGGCCCAGCCGATTCGCTGAAAGGAATTCATTTATGGCCTCAGCAAATTCACGCTTCAACTGAGGAACAACAGCTCCCGAAAATTCTCTTTGTTCGAACAAGTCGCCGAGCGTGTGGCCCTGATTGTAGATTTGAAACAGAAAAAAATTGATGTCCTTGTGGGAGGGCCACTCTCGTCTTGTCCAGAACTGATCATCTGCGAATTTTGGCAATTGCGCCGTTCCGAACATTGCCTTCTCATCCACAGCCAGCGGCGGATCAACTTCAACGTAGTTGTGCGGATCACTAGTGTGAACATCTAGAAAAAACTGCCCGAGCGCACGCTCCAAGCGCGCTAATCCCTTTTCCAGTACCACAAAGCGTGCGCCGGAAAGCTTCGCGGCGGTCTCGAAATCCATCTGGCCGAGCGCTTCGCCGAGATCGAAATGCTGTTTCGGTGCGAAGGCGTAGCTACGAACGGCGCCATAGCGATGGTGCTCGACGTTGTCCTTTTCGTCCTTGCCGTAAGGAACTTCATCGAGTGGCAGGTTTGGAATTTCCGCTAGCGCGTCGTCGAGTGCTTTGGACGCCGCTTTCTCCTCCGCCTCCATCTTTGGCATCGAATCCTTGAGCGTAGCGACTTCGCTCAGCAGCCCCTGAGCCTTCGCGTCGTCCTTGTTCTTCTTCGCCTCGCCGATTTCCTTCGAGGCCGCGTTGCGGCGCGCTTGCGCCGTCTCCAGCGACAAAATTTTCGCGCGGCGCTGTTCGTCAAGCGCGATCAGACGCTGCGCTTGCGGCTCCAGGCCGCGCCGCGCCAGAGCTCTGTCAAATGCCTCGGGATTGTCGCGTATCCAGCGGATATCGTGCATGCATGAATTCCGTCATCCTGAGGTGCACGCCCAAGGCGCGCCTCGAAGGATGCGGCCGAGGCGCCTGGGCCGTCGCGCTTCGAGGCTCGCTTCGCTCGCACCTCAGGGTGACGGTCCTAACCGCCGATCATCCGGCGGGCAAGCCCGCTGCCTAAAAATGAGGAAAATCACTCCGCCGGCTTAGCCGCGGCCTCGGCGTCGCGGGCGGCACGCTCGGCGGCGTGGCGCTTTTCGACCCAGCGCACCGACCAGATCGAGCCCTCGTAGAGCCCGACCAGCGGCAGCGCAAGGGATAACTGGCTGAGCACGTCGGGCGGGGTGAGAATGGCGGCGATGACGAAGGCGATGACAATGAAGTAGCGCCGCTTCGATTTGAGCTGCTCGGAGGTGATGATGCCGACGCGGCCGAGCAGCGTGAGAATCACTGGCAGTTGGAACGCAATGCCGAAGGCGAGCATCAGCTTCATCATCAGCGACAAATAGTCGTCGACCTTGGGCAGAAGCTCGATGGTCGCCTGCCCCTCGCCGCCAAGCTGCTGCATGCTGAGCGAGAACCGCGTCAGCATCGGCCAGACCAGCAGATAGACCACCATAGCGCCGAGAAAGAAGAATACCGGCGTCGCCACCAGATACGGCAGGAACGCCTGGCGCTCGTTGCGGTAGAGCCCGGGCGCGACGAACATGTACATCTGTGCGGCGATGATCGGAAACGAGATGAAAGCGCCGCCGAAGGCCGCGATCTTGAGCTGCACGACGAAATATTCGAGCAGGCCCGTATAGATGAATTTCGAATTTTCCGGGCCCGCCATCCGGACATAGGGCCACGTCAACACGTTGTAGATCTGCTTGGCGAAGAAGAAGCACAGGATCATCGCCACGACGAAGGCCAGGAGCGCCTTGATCAGCCGCGACCGCAGCTCGATCAGGTGATCCATCAAGGGCGCTTTGGTCGCCTCGATCTCCTTCTCTTCGTCGTCGCTTCTCATGCCGGACGCTCCGCCTTCTCTGGCGGCACGGCGTCGGCAGCTGGTGCGCTCTGTCCAGAAGCTTCGCCGGTGGCCTCAAGATCGCCGCGCTCCACCGGAGCGGTCGGCGCCGCGCCCTCGACCGCGGGCGCCTCGACGGCGGGCGCAGTGGCACCAGCCTCAGGCGCCGGCTTCGCCTCGGCCGGCGCTTCCAGCGAACGCTCGATGTCCTTGCTCATGGCCTCGACGTCGCTCTTCACCTCCTTGAGCGGATCGAAGTCTTTCAAATCCTGCGCCATGTCGTCGACCTGCTTTTTCAGGTCGGCCATCTCGGCTTCGCGCATCGCCTCCTGGAACTGGCCCTGAAACTCGGACGCCATGCTGCGCACTTTGCGCGTGTACTGGCCGAGCGTGCGCAACACGCCAGGCAGCTCCTTCGGCCCGATGACGATGAGCGCCACCACGCCGATGAGCAGGAACTCGCTCCAACTGATGTCGAACATTGACGTTAGTCCCCCGGCCGCTCCGGCGGACGGGCCGCGGCGATCCGCACGCGGGCGCCGTCAGGGTGGCGAGCTTAGACTTTGCTCTCGGACTCGGCGCGGCGCTTCAGCTCGGCCTGATGGTCGATAGTCTTCATAGCGTCGGATTTCGGCGCCTCGACCGCTTCGTCGTCGGCCATGCCCTTCTTGAAGGCTTTGATGCCCTTGGCGACGTCGCCCATCATATCCGAAATCTTGCCGCGTCCGCCGAACACGAGCAGCAGCACGGCGCCGACCACCAGCCAATGCCAAATGCTTAAGGAGCCCATGAAATCCTCCAACCGCAACGGCACTCACGCCCGCGGCATCATGTCGATTTTGCCTGAACCTAGGCGCCAAGGGCGGCAAAAACAAGCGTAGCCGGGAAACGTTGCCGCCGCAGGGCTAATCGCCGCGCGTTAACTTTCGGTCTGAACCGCTTCCGCCCGATTGATCGCGCCGGAGCGCGCTTTATTCCTCGCTGCGCCCCTCGGGCGGAACAAGGCCGAGATCAAGATCGCCAGCATCGAGCGGCTCCTCGTCGTCGCGCAGCGCCGGATCGTCCGAGGGCACCGGCACGGTGAACCCCGACGGCAGCGTTTTTTCGAGCAGACCCGAACCTTTGAGCTCGTCGAGGCCGGGCAAGTCGGTCAGCGCCTCCAGGCCGAAATGGGACAGGAATTCCTCGTTGGTGCCGTAGGTCACCGGCCGGCCCGGTGCCTTGCGGCGGCCGCGCAGCTTGATCCAGCCGGTTTCCAACAACACGTCGAGGGTGCCCTTCGACGTGGTGACGCCGCGGATCTCCTCGACCTCGGCGCGCGTCACCGGCTGGTGGTAGGCGACGATCGCTAGCGTCTCGATGGCCGCGCGCGACAATTTGCGCGTCACCACCGCTTCGTGGGTCAAAAGCCAGGCGAGGTCGGTTGCGGTGCGCAAGGCCCACTTGCCGGCGACTCGCACCAGATTGACGCCGCGCGGCTCGTATTCCTTTTGCAGCTGCATGAGCAGCGCGCGCGCGTCGACGCCGGCCGGCAAGCGCTTCCCTAGAATCTTTTCGTCGAGCGGTTCCGTGGCGGCAAACAGCAAGGCTTCGAGGATGCGCAGCTCTTCCGCGCGCACAACCTCATTGTCCTTGTCGCCTTCGATCACGCGCATCTTCGCCACGTTCCTCATCAGCTCGGTCTCCCTCTTACCCATTCCCCGTTCCACCGGCGACGCCGCCTGCTCCCCCATTCCGACGCTTACGCACAAACAGCGGCGCGAATGCCGCATGCTGATTCATTTCCAGGTGGCCCTCGCGCACCAGTTCCAAGGTCGCGGCAAAGCTCGAGGCGAGCACTGTCGCCTTCATCGACGGCTCAACCAGATATTCGGCGAGATACTGATCGAGCGGGCTCCAGTCCATGGTAACGCCGATCAGCCGCTCCAGCGCCTCGCGCGCTTTGGCGAGCGACCACACCGTGCGCTTCGGCATGCGAACGAACGAGCGCGCTTGGGTCTGCCGCCGCCCGGCATAGGCCGAGAGCAGGTCGTAGAGCGTTGCCGACCATTCCGGATGCTTGACCTCGGCGATCGGCTCCGGCTGGCCGCGCTGAAACACCTCGCGGCCGAGTTTCGGCCTGTTGAGGAGCTGCTCGGCGACATTGCGGATAGCTTCGAGCCGGCGCAGCCGTTGCGCCAGCGCGTTGGCCATATCCTCGGCGCTGAGGCCGTCCGGCGCATGCTGATCGGGCAGCAGCAGGCGCGATTTCAGGTACGCGAGCCACGCCGCCATCACCAGATAATCGGCGGCAAGCTCGAGGCGGAGCTTGCGCGCCTCCTCGATGAAGGCGAGGTACTGATCGGCGAGCGCAAGGATCGAGATTTTCGCGAGATCGACTTTTTGCTGGCGCGCGAGTGTCAGCAACAGATCGAGCGGACCTTCGAAACCCTCGACGTCGACCACGAGCGCCGGCTCGTCGGAAGCGCGCTCGGGCAGCTCGCTCTCGAATTGGAAGTCGTCGGCGTTCATGCAAGGCGCTCCGGCCAAACGTCGGCCATGAGGCGGGCGAAGGTGGCGCGGCTTGAGGTAAGATCGATCGGCGCCGGTGGCCGCTTCGCGTTGAGAGCCGCTTCGGCGCGGTGCGCGGCCGCGCCGGCGAGGACGGGCACTGCCGCTGCGACCTCGCGCATTTCCGCAAGCTCGCCGTTGCAATGCAGGATCATGTCGCAGCCGGCCGCGATGGCCGCGCTCGCGCGCCCGGCAATCGTTCCAGACAAGGCGCCCATCGACACATCGTCGCTCATCAGAAGGCCCTGAAAGCCGATCGAACCGCGAATCACGTCCCCCACTATACGCGCCGACGTGGTGGCCGGCGCCACGGGATCGAGCGCGCTGAACACAACGTGAGCGGTCATCCCCATAGCTAACGCCGAAAGCGCCCGAAAGGCGGCAAAGTCGGTTGCTTCCAGCGTCGTACGGCTGGTCGCGACCACCGGCAGCCGCTTGTGGCTGTCGGCGGGGGCTCGGCCATGGCCGGGGATGTGCTTGAGCACGGGCAGGACGCCGCCTTCGGCAAGGCCGGCCGCAATTGCCGCCGCGATGGCCGCGACCTTGTCGGGCGTCGTGCCATAGGCGCGGTCGCCGATGATCGGATCGGCGCCCGGCACCGGAATGTCGCCGAGCGGCAGGCAATCGACGTCGATACCGAGAGCCGCAAGATCGCTTGCGATCAGGCGTCCGCCGAGGCGCGCTGCGGCAAGGCCCCTATCGCGGTTACGGTCGTAGAGCGCGCCGTAGGCCGCCCCCGGCGGATATTGCGGCCAGTGCGGCGGCCCTAGACGCTGTACGCGGCCGCCTTCCTGATCGATGAGAGCGGGCGCATCGCGGCCAAGCGCCGCGCGACAATCCCCGATCAGCCGGCGCAACTGATCGGCGGTCGCGATATTCCGAGTGAAAACGATCAGGCCCCAGGGCTGGGCCTCGCGGAGGAAATCACGCTCCTCATCGCTCAGCGCAGAACCTGCGACGCCGGTAATGAAGGCCCGCATGCGGCGCGGTTAGCGCGTCGCCGCGCATTGGGTCAAGCGCGGCGCTAGTTCCTCTGGACGAGGCAGCTGCCGCCGGCGGCTTTCAGGCTGCTGCAGAAGCTCGCCGCGGCCTCCGATGACGGATACGGGCCGACCATCGCCCGGTAGTAGGTGCCTTTGTCCCCCAAATCGGCGCGATGGATGATCGGTGCCTTGTCGCCGAGCTGGCCAGGGTATTTCCGTTGTAAGGCTTGGAACGCGCTTTGCGCTTCGGATTCGCTCCGCTGCGACGTGACCTGGACCGCATAGCCGCTCGAGGCCGGCGCAGCCACCGCAAGCGCGGTGGCAACGGGCGCGGCGGGCGCTGGCGCAGTTGCCACTGGAGCGCTGGCCGACGGCGCTTCGGTGCGCGCCTCGTGCCGGCGCGGCGGCTCGGCAGGGGCCGCAGCAGGCGCGCCGGGCACGAGCGAAAGCGGCGCGTTGCCGCCTCGGGGCGCCGGTGCCGGCCGCGCCGCTTCAGGCGTCCTGGCGCGGGGTGCAGGTGCCGCCGCAGGCGGCGGCGCGGCAGCCGCTCCATCGCCACTGCCCGGCTGATCCGGATGGATGGCGACGGTATGGACCTTCTTGGGCTCGCCCGGCGTTGCAGGTGCCGCAGCGGCAGGCTGGCTCGGTGCGGCAACCCTTGGCGCCGGAGCGGCCGGCATTGGCGCCGCGAGCGGCGCCGCCCCGAGAACGTTCGGGCCTAGCGCGGGGAATGCCCCCGGAGGCGCCGGCGCGGCGCCCGGCGGCGGCACCGGAATGGTCGACACAACGCGCGGCGGCGCGTTCGGCGGCTGCACCGCGACTGGTTGCTCCTCGCGCGACACGAGCTTCTCCGGCGCGGCCGGATTTGCGGCGCCGGGCTGGCCCGCGCCGGCCTGGGCATCCTCTTGCCTTGGGATGATCTTGTTCGGCCCATCGCCCGCCTTGATGACCGGCGGCGGCGCCGGCGCCAGGATGGCGCCGCCGAACATGGAGCGGTAAGCCACCGCGCCGGAAGCGCCGACCAGGACCAAACCGAGCATGGCGGCGATGAAGGCGATCCCCCGCCGCCGAGGCGGGCTCGCCGTCTCGTCCTCGTAGCCTTCGTCTGCTTGACCGTCCTCGGCGCGGTCGTCCCAGCGCTCGTCGGTCTCGTATTCGTCGTCGCGAGCCTGCGGCGCCAGCGAGGACTGCTGCCATGCGACGCTGCGTTCTTCGTCGGCATAGGGCGGCTGGCGCGACGCCTCATGGTCGCGATCGTCAGCGTCGTAGCGCTCATCGCGATACGGCGCCTGATAGGCAGCGTCGTGCGGGTCGTCGTAATTGTCCGCGGGTTCTTGCTCGTAGCGCTGAGCCGGCGCGTGCCGCTCATCGTAGCCAGCGTCATCGTGATCGGATGGATAGGGCTCGGGCAGCCGCGGCCGAACGTAATCTTCGTCAGCGTACCGTTCGGGCTCGCGCGGCGCGGCATAGTCGCGATCGGCCGCCACGTCCTCGTCGCCTGCCGTCGGCGTCCCGTGATCGAGCGTCTCGACTGCACCATCGTGCCGCGCACTGCGATCGAATTCGTTGGCCCGGCTGCCCTGCCCGATGAGCCGCGCCAGTTCGGCAAGCGGATCGCGGCTCGTGTCGCCGGCCAGCGGATCGGCGTCGTCGCCGGCGATCGGGTCGCGGCTGCGGGAGGGACGATAAGTGTTGTCGGCCATGGCTGCGCCTCGGCTCAGACGGTTGCGCGACGTTTACGCGCGATACTGCTTACCGCACGATACTTACTTAAGTAATTCCCCGTCATCGGCCCCTGCCCCTCTATCGGCAAGTGGCCTTACCGCATCTCGCTGGGCGCCCCAACGCCAAGCAGCTCAAGTCCCGACGCGAGCACGGTGACGACGCCTTGTACAAGCACAAGACGCGCGACAGTCATTTGTCGATCATTCTGGATAATGAAGCGTAAATATGGCGATGCGTTGCCGAGCGTATAAAGTGCGTGAAATTCGCTCGCCAAGTCGAAGAGGTAAAAGGCAATTCGGTGGGGCTCGTGGGCCGCGGCGGCGCCCTCGATGACGCGGGGATAGAGCGCGATATTGCGCATCAAGGCGAGTTCCGCGGGGTCCGAGAGCCGCTCCAACTGCGCCTCCTGAGCCAAGCTGGCGATATCCTCAGGCAGATCGGGAAACACTGCCCGCGCGTTGCGGAAGATGGACTGGCCGCGGGCGTGACCGTATTGGACGTAGAAAACCGGGTTATCGCGTGAATGCTCGATGACCTTGGCGAGGTCGAATTCGAGCACGGCGTCATTTTTGCGGAACAGCATCATGAAGCGCACCGCGTCGCGGCCGACTTCGTCGACGACATCGCGCAGCGTGACGAACTCCCCTGCCCGCTTCGACATGGTGACCGGCTGGCCGGCCCGCAAAAGCTTGACGAGCTGGATGACCTTGACGTCGAGCTCCGCCGCCCGATCGCTCAGCGCGGCGACCGCGGCCTGCATGCGCTTGATGTAACCGCCATGATCGGCGCCCCATACGTCGATTAGAGAGCGGAAGCCGCGCTCGATTTTCGTGCGATGATACGCGATATCGGATGCAAAATAGGTGTAGGAGCCGTCCGACTTCTTCAGCGGCCGATCCAGGTCGTCGCCGAACTCGGTCGAGCGGAACAGCGTCTGCTCGCGATCTTCCCAGTCTTCGGCCGGCGCGCCCTTCGGCGGCGGCAGACGGCCCTCGTAGACGTAGCCGTGCGCCCGCAGCCAGTCGATCGTTTCGGCGACACAGTCGGCGTTGCCTTCGATCAGCGACCGTTCCGAATAAAACACATCATGCCGGATATTGAGCGCGTCGAGGTCAGCGCGGACCGCCGCCATCATCATCTCGATCGCCTTGGCGCGCACGATCGGCAGCCACGCCGCTTCGGGCTCTTTGGTCAGCGCGTCTTTGTATTGGGCGGCGAGTACGACGCCGACTGGCTTGAGATAGTCGCCGGGATAAAGCCCCTCGGGAATGGCGCCGATGTTCTCGCCGAGCGCCTCGCGGTAGCGCAGATAGGCGGAGCGCGCCAGCACGTCGACCTGGGCGCCGGCGTCGTTGATGTAATATTCGCGGCTGACCTTGGACCCGGCAAAGGCGAGGAGGTTCGCCAACGCATCCCCGAACACGGCACCGCGGCAATGGCCGACATGCATCGGCCCGGTGGGGTTCGCCGAAACATACTCGACGTTGATCGTCGTGCCGCCACCGACGTCGCTTCGCCCGTAATTCTCGGTCCCAAGTCCCAACGCGCCGCGCAGCGCCGCGATCCAGGCATCGGCCTTGAGCGAGAGATTGATGAAACCGGGGCCGGCGACATCGACCTTAGCGATCAGCGTGTCAGCGCGGAGCTTCTCGGCGATCGGTTCGGCAAGCTCGCGCGGTTTCTTGCCGGCTTCCTTGGCCAGCACCATGGCGACATTGGTAGCAATATCGCCATGGGAGGGATCGCGCGGCGGTTCGACAGTAACGCGCGATTGGTCGAGCCCGGGCGCAACGGCTGCGCTCGCGTCGCGGACGCGATCAAGAATGTCGGCGAAAATGTTCTTCGTGGTCATGCCATGAAACGCGCCGCGCGCCTAACGCAATTCCGGCGTTAAGTCAAAAAGCCGCTGGTGCTCGGCGAGCGCGAAACGGTCGGTCATGCCGGCGATGAAGTCGGCGATGCGGCGCGCGCACGCCGCTTCATCGAGGCGGTCGAGCTCCTCGCGCCATTCCTCCGGCAGGTCGTGCGGCTGCGCGCTGTAGCGGGCAAAGAGGTCGTGCACGACGCCCGCCGCCTGGTCCATGACGCGCATGACGCGCGCTTCGCGATACATCCGCACCTTGAGGAAGTCCTTGATGGCGCGGTCGGCCTCCGCGACGCCTGCGGAGAAGCCGGCGACGGCCGCTCGCGCCTGCCGGACGTCGTCGGCCGATTGCGGCTTGAGCGTCGCAAGCTTGCGGCGGGTCTCGGTGAGCACATCCTCGATCAAAAGCCCGATCAGCCGGCGGACCAGCTCATGCACCTGCCGCGCGGCGTCGAGACGTGGATGGGCCGTGCGGATGTCGCCAACGATGCGGCCCGGCAGCGCGACCGTGCCGATGTCATCGAGGTCGAACAATTCTGCGCGCATGCCGTCGTCGATGTCATGGGCGTCGTAGGCGATATCGTCGGCGACCGCGGCGAGCTGCGCCTCGAGGCTCGCGAAGCTCCACAATTGCAAATCCTGCTGCTGCGAGTAGTCGCGGATCGTCTCCGACACGCCGCGCGCGCGATAGGGGCCAAAAGTCGTTCCAGCACGATCGGTCAGCGGGCCGTTGTGCTTGATCAGACCTTCCAGAGTCTCCCACGTCAGATTGAGCCCGTCGAAGCCCGGATAGCGGCGCTCGAGCGCGGTGACGACGCGCAAGGTCTGGGCGTTGTGGTCGAAGCCGCCATAGGCCGCGAGACACGCGTCTAGCGCCCGTTCGCCAGCATGGCCGAACGGCGGATGGCCGAGGTCGTGAGCGAGCGCCAGCGCCTCGGCGAGGTCCTCGTCGACGCCGAGCGCGCGGGCGAGCGCGCGCGACACCTGCGTCACCTCGAGTGTGTGGGTGAGCCGGGTGCGATAGTGGTCGCCCTCGTCGAACACGAAGACTTGCGTCTTGTGCTTGAGGCGGCGAAAGGCGGTGGAATGGATGATGCGGTCGCAGTCGCGGCGGAAGGGACTGCGGCCGCGGCTCTCGGGCTCGTCGTGCAGACGGCCACGGCTTGCCTTGGAGTCGCAGGCGTAAGGCGCGCGCAGCGCCGCGCCCTCGTTCGCTGTTGCCTGCCCGGCTGCCGGCATGAGATTTCGGCCAATTGACCTTAGGGACCCCCGCACTTAACTATCCGGACAGAGCCATGGCAATCGCCGCGATTCCCGGCGTTAAGAGAAGCTCATGACGACCAATGTCACCGTAACCGAACGGGCGGCGCGCAAGATTGGCGAGATTTTGGGCCGCGAGCCGGCCGGCACCATGCTGCGGGTCAGCGTAGAGGGCGGCGGCTGCTCCGGCTTTCAATACAAGTTCGACACCGCGCGCGACCGCGCCGACGACGACATCGTCATCGAGAAGGCGGGCGCCACGGTGCTGATCGATCCGGTCTCGCTGAACTACATGGCCGGCAGCGAGATCGATTTTGTCGACGACCTGATCGGCGCATCGTTCAAGGTCAATAATCCACAGGCCACCGCGTCCTGTGGCTGTGGTACGAGCTTCGCGCTCTAGCATCAGCTAGACTCGCTCGCGATGCGTATCGCCACCTGGAACGTCAATTCGATCAAGCAGCGTATCGATTCCGCGCGCGCCTGGCTCGCCGAGCGCCAGCCGGACATCGTCTGCCTGCAGGAAACCAAATGTGTCGACGAGGCATTTCCGCGCCTGGAATTCGAGAGCCTCGGCTATAACGTCGCCGTTCACGGCCAGAAGACCTTCAACGGCGTGGCGCTGCTCTCGAAATTTCCGTTCGACGAGGTCAATAACGGTCTGCCCGGCGACGACAGCGACGATCACGCCCGCTTCATCGAGGCGGTGGTGTCGACCAAGAACGGCGCACTCAGGATCGCGAGCATTTATCTGCCGAACGGCAATCCGCCCGACACCGACAAGTACACGTACAAGCTCGGCTGGATGAAGCGGCTCGCCGCTTATGCCCGCGAGCGACTCGCCTTGGAAGAGCCGCTGATCATGGCCGGCGACTATAACGTCATTCCGGCCGGGGCCGACGCGCGCAATCCGCAAAGCTGGACCGGCGACGCGCTATTTCTGCCGCAGACCCGCGACGCGTATCGCGCGCTGGTCAATCTCGGCCTGACCGACGCCGTGCGTGCAACGAGCGATGCGCCCGGGCTCTACACGTTCTGGGACTATCAGGCCGGTGCCTGGCAGAAGAACAACGGCATCCGCATCGACCACATGCTGCTTTCGCCGCTCGCCGCCGACAAATTGGCCGACGTCGGCATCGACAAGCATGTGCGGAGTTGGGAGAAGCCGTCCGACCACGTGCCAGTGTGGGCGAATCTCGATATCGAAGCGAAATAGCGCGCTGTTAGTCGCGGCGGCCCTTCAGCCAGTCTTCCAGATACACCAGCGCCATGGCCCGCTCGTCTTCGCTGGCGCGATGCAGCGCATTGTCATAGAGCGGCTTGACCCAGGTCTCCTCGGGGCCGGCGCAGTCCTTGCTCAAAGTCAGCCACATCAGGCCGCGCGCGGCTTGCCGCGGCACGTGCTGGCCTTTGAACAAAATATCGCCGAGCACCGCCTCGGCGCGGCACTGGCCCTTGTTGGCCGCGAGCTGGAACCAGCGCGCCGCCTCGTGCGGATCGCTCGGCGTCGACTCCAGATAGAGCCGGCCGAGCTCGTACTGCGCGTCGGCGTCGCCGAAATAGGTCGCAGCGTAAGCGTAGAGCTCGCGCGCGCGGGCGACGTTCTGCTTGATCTTGGAATTGGGAATGCCGGTCAGATAGTAGTGGCCGAGCGACACGAAGGCATTCGCCACCATGCGCGCCTGCGGCGTGCCCGGGCTTTCGTCCGGGTGGCTGTTGGCGATCTGGGTGAAATAGTTGAAGGCGCGAATCTGATCCTGCGGCACGCCATCGCCGTCGGCATACATGCGGCCGAGCTTCCATTGCGCGGCCGGCTGGCCCTGGTCGGCTGCGTATTGCAGTGCCGACAAAGCCTTCGCCTTCTCGTCGATCGCGTGATTTGGGGCACGCAGGCCGCCATCGGGCGCCAGCGAAGCGGTGCTCGGCGCCGCTGAGCCGTCGAACGCAAAGGCCGGCTCGAGCATCGGGCCGCGCATGACGCCGAAGCTCAAGCCTGCGGCGATGCACAGGCCGCTCAGGAGCGTAACGCTCCAGCTGCCCGTCAAAATCCGGCGTGTGTGCTCAGGTATCCGCATAGCACGCCTTCTCGGCACCGCCGCCCGGATGGGTCACGGCGCCGTCGCGGGCCGAACCCACCTGCTGGGTGTATTTCCACAAATAGCCCGACGTGTACTCGTGGGCTCGCGGCTTCCACGCCTTGGCACGTTCCGCGAGCTCGGCAGCGCTCAGCTTGACATCGAGGGTGCCCTTTTCGGCATCGAGCTCTATGATGTCGCCGTCCCGGATAAGCCCAATCGGTCCGCCGACCGCGGCCTCGGGTCCCACATGACCGACACAGAAACCGCGGGTCGCGCCGGAGAACCGGCCATCGGTGATAAGGGCAACCTTGCCGCCCATGCCCTGGCCGTACAACGCGGCCGTGGTCGAGAGCATCTCACGCATGCCGGGGCCGCCCTTGGGGCCCTCGTAACGGATAACCAACACGTCGCCTTCCCGGTACGTTCTATTCTTCACAACCTCAAAACAGGCCTCCTCGCCGTCGAAACAGCGCGCCGGCCCCGAGAAACGCAAGCCCGCCATGCCGGCAACCTTAACGATGGCGCCTTCAGGGGCGAGATTGCCCTTAAGTCCCACGACGCCGCCGGTGGGCAAGATCGGCTTGTCCGCCGGACGCACGACGTCCTGATGTGAGTTCCACTTCACCGCCTTCAGGTTCTCCGCAATCGTGCGGCCGGTGACGGTGAGGCAGTCGCCATGGAGGTAGCCATGGTCGAGGAGGGTCTTCATCAGCAGCGGAACGCCACCAGCTTCGAACATGTCTTTGGCGACATAGCGGCCGGACGGTTTCAAATCCGCGATATACGGGGTCTTTTTGAGGATTTCGGCGCAATCAAAAATGTCGAACTTGATCCCGCATTCGTGGGCGATGGCCGGCAGGTGCAGCGCCGCATTGGTCGAGCCGCCCGTTGCCGCTACCACGGCGGCGGCGTTTTCCAGCGCCTCGCGGGTCACGATGTCGCGCGGCCGGATGTTCTTGACGATCAGATCCATAATCATCTCGCCGGCCAGCATGCAGAATTTGTCGCGGATCTCGTACGGCGCAGGCGCGCCCGCTGAATACGGCAGCGCCAGACCGATGGCTTCCGAAACCGTCGCCATGGTGTTCGCGGTGAACTGGGCGCCGCAGGCACCGGCCGACGGGCAGGCATTCTGCTCGAGGATTTCGAGGTCGGGATCGGACATTTCGCCGATCGAGTGCTTGCCGACCGCCTCGTAGACGTCCTGGATGGTAACCGGCTGGCCCTTGAAGGTGCCGGGCAGGATCGAGCCGCCGTAAATGTAGATCGCCGGCACGTTGAGCCGGCACATGGCCATCATCATGCCGGGCTGGGACTTGTCGCAGCCGGCGACCCCGATCAGGGCGTCATAGGCGTGGCCGCGCACCGTCAGCTCCACGGAGTCGGCGATGACCTCGCGCGACGGTAGCGAGGCCTTCATGCCGGCGTGGCCCATGGCGATGCCGTCGGTGACGGTGATGGTGCAGAACTCGCGTGGCGTGCCGCCGCCAGCGGCGACCCCGCGCTTGACCGCTTGCGCCTGGCGCATCAGCGCGATGTTGCAGGGCGCGGCTTCGTTCCAGCAGGTGGCGACGCCGACGAAGGGCTGATGGATCTGCTCCCGGGTCAGCCCCATGGCGTAGTAGAACGCCCGATGCGGCGCGCGCTCGGCGCCTTCGGTGGCATGCCGGCTGGGCAGTCTCGATTTCAGATCGGTCTTCGCGTCCATCTTACCTTTACGGCCCAACAACGCCCCTCGCCCCTTCGGCCAGATTAAGCGCACCGTGCGCTACAGGTCAGCGGCGCCGACCGGATTCCTTTCCGGTCAACGCGACATCCGTGTCAAAAAATCCTATGGCCAAAAAGCGGCG
>Ga0306920_100006683_pt1 | contig 15092 bp, 14 predicted proteins | sample flu12Cox44000170_FD_204666 | JGI IMG/M metagenome (GOLD analysis project Ga0306920, IMG submission 204666) | Lab enrichment of tropical soil microbial communities from Luquillo Experimental Forest, Puerto Rico - flux4day.12C.oxic.44.000.170 (v2)... | ecosystem: Environmental > Terrestrial >... | reverse complement strand
GATCTGCTCGGAATTGACCTCTTCCGAGGGCAACACCGAGTTGATCTGGTCATGGGTGACGTAGCCGCGCTTCTTGGCGGAGCGGATGAGCTTCTTGACCGCCGCGTCGGAGAGGTCGAGCAGCGGCCTGTCCGGCGCGGTCTCGGGTGCCTGCTTCTCCGGCACCTCTTCCTGCGGACTCGCCTTGATATTGCTTGCCATGAGCCTCCAGCCGGCGCTCAGCCCGCGCCGGATCGCGGTCTTGCCGCGTAGCCGATAGCCTAAAGGGGCGGCTGCGCCTACTTAAAACTTCATCCGTAGACGAATCTTTCGGTTTTCGACGCAAACGCGCCGGAAATCACTAAGCTCCGCCGGGAAGGGTTGAGAAGCCCCGCCCTTGCGCGCGCGTTCGCCCGACTCAACATTTTTTTATCCCTTCGGACTGCCGTCTTCACTGCGGCGAGAGTCGCTGTCGTGGCCTGACCGGGTGTGACGGCTGAGGAACGCGACGGCGGCAATCCCGCTTGCAGCCTTGCGCAGCTGCCCGTCTCGATCTTGCTTGCGCGGCGCGTTGCCGCGGCCGCGCTGCCGCCGTCTACCGGGTGCATGTGCGGACGGCCGCGCGCTGCGGCTCCGGATCATCGATGGCGGAGCCTGTCGCGGAAACGTCCGGTGGTGCGTCGCCGGAATGGACATGCGGATCAGCTTCTCGATGTCGCGGAGATATGCCGCCTCTTCGCAGTCGCAGAGCGAGATCGCGACACCTGCTGCCCCGGCCCGCGCGGTGCGGCCGATGCGGTGCACATAGGTTTCCGGCACGTTCGGCAGATCGAAATTCACGACGTGGCTGATGCCGTCGACATCGATGCCGCGCGCGGCAATGTCGGTCGCGACCAGCGTGAGCACCTCGCCCTTGCGAAATGCGGCAAGCACCCGTTCGCGCTGGTTCTGCGATTTGTTGCCGTGGATCGCGTGGGCTGAGATGCCGGCCTTGGCGAGGCCGCGCACCACCTTGTCCGCGCCGTGTTTGGTGCGGGTGAATACCAGAGCGCGGCCAATCGATTCGCGCTGCAAAATCTCAGCGAGGACCGCTGGCTTCGCAGCGCGATCGACATGGAGGATACGCTGCTCGACGCGGTCGACCGTCGAGGCGACCGGCGTCACGGCAATCTTGGCCGGATTGCGCAACATCTGAGCCGCGAGCTCGGCGATGGCGCGCGGCATCGTTGCGGAGAACAGCAGCGTTTGCCGTTGCGCAGGAAGCTTCGCGACGATTTTGCGGATGTCGTGGATAAAGCCCATATCGAGCATCCGATCGGCTTCATCGAGCACGAGAAATTCCACCTCGCCGAGACGCAGCGCGTTGCTCGTCACGAGATCGAGCAGGCGTCCGGGCGTGGCGACGAGCACGTCGACGCCGTTTTGCACCGCGCGTACCTGCGCGCCCATCGACACACCGCCGATCACCAGCGCGGCACGGGTGCCGACATGGCGGCCGTAAGCGCGGAAGCTATCGAGTATTTGGCCGGACAGCTCGCGGGTCGGGCCCAGCACCAGCACACGGCAGGTCTTGCGCTCCGGGCGCCGTCTATTTGTGAAGAGATGATGCAAGATCGGCACCGCGAACGCCGCGGTCTTGCCGGTGCCGGTTTGCGCAATCCCGATCACGTCGCGGCGCGACAGAACGACGGGAATGGTCTGCGCTTGAATCGGCGTGGGCGTGGCGTATTTCTCTTCGGCGAGCGCGCGCGTGATCGGTTCGGCGAGGCCGAAATCATGAAAAGAGGTCAATGAACAAAGCTTTCTATTGTGCGAGACGGCGCGGCCGCACGAGGTGCGCCCGCACGCGATATCGCGGATGGTGCAAGACACCCCCGCGTGATCTGGGCTGTCGGTGAAAGTGAAGGGGCAAGCCAGAAACCGTTTGACGGGGATCCGTGCACGCGGCTCGCCAGGACCAGATGAGGTCGCGCCCATCATATGGGGCATGGATGTGTTCGTTTCAAGGCGCTCGGCTTTTGCGATTGGTTAGGCTGGAGGCATCGCCGTCTCGGACGGTGGAGGGGAACCTGCGCCTTGTGATCTCGATCGCTAAGAAATATAGCAACCGCGGCCTGCAATTCCTCGACCTGATCCAGTGTCGGACTGATGAAGACGGTCGACGAGTTCGAGTCACGGCGGGGATCGCCATCCGTCGCTTGGTCTGCGAGTGATGCCCCTTCGATCTGGTAGGGTCCAATCCATGACGGTTTACGTTGCCGAGATCAAAGGCAGGAGCATCGCCGCCTTCCATGCCAACACCGGCTCGGACGCCGAACGCGTCGTGCGCGACCGCGTCTTTCGTGACGATCTCATGGTCTTGGCGACCCGTGGCCTGCCGCTGTGGGATGGCGTAACCGACATCAAGGTCCGCCTAGCGCGCCCCGACGAGGAGGCAAAATGGCGGGCATCACGCGCCAAAGCGATCCGCCAGGGCAATATCGAGGAGAACGATATCCGATGGATCGCTTTTCTCGTTGCACTCACCGACCGACGAAACGGCGATCGATCTGGCGGAGAGGCTCACCGCTCGATGGCGGCGCGCCGCCGGGCCCCGATTTAGCTTGTGTTCGGGATATGCTGTAAGCGTGCGCCTGTGCCTTCTCAAAACCTCATCCACCGGGAGGAATCGTGTGTCCTGCTCGCAAGACTCGCGGAGCGCGTGGAGCTTGGCGATTTAATTCACTGCCTAGAATGATGGAGAGCAGCGGTGAGCCACGATCCAGACGAGATTTCCCGCGCCTTTAAGAAGCACTGCACGAAGTGCGACAGCTGGAATCAGGTTACGGTTCATCGCTTGCCGACGGATGGAGATTGGGACGAAGCCCATCCCTATTTCTGTGCTGACTGCGGTCACCAACTCGGCACTGAACGCGGCTTCCGTATTTCCGTCGAGAAGGATCGAGATTAGTGATTGCCGTACCGATTTGTGCCGATCGGCCGACATTTCAATATTCAGGTTATGGACGCGGCCCGGCAGAAGTCTCGGCCGCTCGAGCCTGGCACGTTAAAGTCGGCAAGCCAGCGCTAATGGTGATAATATGACCATCGAACCCGAACGCCGGACATCGCGCGCTTGCGTCCTCTCGCGACTTCAGCACGATATCGTGGTCTCCTATGGCACGTCGATCTGTGACAAAACGGCAAAAGAGGAGGGGGGCGCCTGCTGCGGGCGAGGGCACGCTGATCGGCCTGCGTCTTGAGCCTGGAGCGCTTGCGCGCGTCGATCGATGGGCGGCGTCACAGAAGGACGATCCCTCGCGCCCCGAAGCCGTGCGCCGGCTGGTCGAGCTGGGGCTTGCGATCGCCCAGCCGGCAAGAATGCGTACGAAGAAAGCCGCGCAAGCGGCAGAAATGGCAAGTCACGAAATCGACCGCTTGGGTGACCCGTCGGCAACCGACGAAGAACGGCAACTGCGCAAGCGGCGGCTGATCAAGGGACCGAAAGAGTTCCAGGATCTTCGCCGCAATCGCCCGAAGGCAAATCAATGAAATCGGCACGCTCCGCTTGCGCGACACGCGGGCCAAGGTGGTGAAGACCGCCGCGGCGCAGCCGGAGTGATCGGGGCGATTCCGTCCGCATATTTCGAATGGCGATTGCGGCGGGGATGGGTCTCGAGGACCGGTTCATTCCCGCAGCCGCCGCAGCCGCGAGTGGGCGAGCATGCGCACGCCGTGGCGCCGCACCATGTGCGGAATGACATCGACACCTCCCTGGAATGCGGCCGAAGTTCTGATCGACTTCGTTGATCGCGTCGGCTTGCGCGGCGGGCGGCGCCCCCGATGCCGGCCGGCCGTGCGCCTTGACGGGCGCATGATGCCCCCGATCGAGGCGCGCACGCAACCGGCGGCGCGCGCCCTGCGCGCGCGCGTCGCACGCGAACCACCCTCACTCCCTTGCTAAGGGAGACAGCGATGATTGGACCTTACAGCGCGAATTGAGGCCGGATGAAATTTTCGGAAAGGACAGCTGTAGAAAAGCTCATGGAGTTGCGGATGGCGGGATGGTGGTGATCCTATGCCCTCGCGGCGAGGACGAAGTACGCGAACGCGAGGGCGAATATCGTCACGCTGAAGAAGAACGCATTGGCGATCCTCTGCACGTGGTCTTCGCCCTGCCGCTTATCCTCCGCAGGAGCCGTCCATTCGCGAATGATGTCTCGGAGCAGCCCGTGTTCGTTCATGTCGCCGGTTCCTTGGCTTGCTCTTGCCGCGCGCCTCAGCGCCTGACCGGCGGCCGCGAATCATCCGTCGGTCTTCCCATAACCCGGCGGTGCAAGGGCCGCGCCTCGAGCGGCCTTTGCTCGGCCAGGCGTTTCACGACACCTCAGTAGTAGCCGTAATCGTAGTCACCACAGGCCCAAACGCGCTGCCATCCCCACGGTGTCGGCTGCCAGCTCCAGCACGAGGCGCCATAGAGGCCAACGCCGGCGACGAACGGCGCCGCGGCAAAGGCGAAGAAGCGGCGATGGTGGAACCGATTGAACCGGGCGAACGCAAACCGATGGGCGCGCGGTGCAAATCCTGGCCGGAACGCGAAGCTGCGTGACCCGACGAACCCGTGGCGGAAAGCGGCGCTGCGGAAGCCTCCACCCACCACTGCGGGGCGGAAAGCGGCGCTGCGGAAACCTCCACCCACCACTCCACCGCGGAAAGCGGCGCCGCGGAAGCCACCGCCCACCATTCCGCCGCGAAAACCGCCGCCTATCCCCGCAGCGTGAAAGCCGCCGCCGTGGAAGCCGCCGCCGTGGAAGCCTCCGCCGCCGCCCATGCGGGCATCTGCCGTCGTTGATGCCGCCACCGCGCCGACGAAAGCGACGGCGGCCAACGCGATTATGACCTTACGCACCATGGTGTTTCCTCCATTTGCCGCAAGCACCGACTCGATCCGCGTATCCTCGTCGTCGATGCATATCGCCCGCCGGGATCGTCGCGGCGTCCGCGCCGCGGCTTGGCCGCGACGGCGCTGAGCGCGGGACGACTCTATGAGCCGTTTTGCATCGACTCTCTGGGTCGGATCTCTGCTGGTGAAACTCATGTTCGCTGCCGGGCGCTGCCGCCAGCAACAAAATCGAATAACGAGTAACACCGGCGGATCCGCCATAAACAATCAAGCCGGACTATTCAAATGACGAATGCGACAGTTTCTGACTTGTAAGTTAGTAGTTTGCAGGTTCCGGTATGATAAGATCGCACGCTCGAATGCGCTTTGCACATCGATTGGAGAGATGTGAGATCATGGGAGAAGGGCGACGGCGCCTTCTCGTCATTGAAGACGACCCGGAAACGGCCGAGCAGCTTGTGGATTTCCTCTCGACGAGCGGCTACCAGGTCGATTTGGCGGCCGACGGCAACGAAGGATTGAGCCGCGGACGTTCCGCCGACTACGCCGTGATGACGATCGATCGCATGCTTCCGGACATCGACGGTCTCGCCGTCATCCGGCGCTTCAGGGAAGATGGGATCGTCACGCCTGCCTTGATCATCAGTGCTCTCGGCGAGATCGACGACCGGGTGCGTGGCCTGCGCGCCGGCGGCGACGATTACCTCGTCAAGCCGTTTGCCTTCGCGGAGCTACTGGCGCGGGTCGAGGCGCTCGCGCGCCGCAGTGCGACCGTCGTCAAGGAAACGGTGCTCCGCGTCGGGGACCTCGAGCTCGACCTCGTAGCGCGAACGGCGACCCGCGGCGGCAGGAAAATCGAGCTGCTGCCGCGCGAATTTCAAGTTCTCGAGTACCTCGTTCGCAATGACGGCCGGGTCGTTCCGCGAGCGATGCTGCTGCAACATGTATGGGATCTGCACTTCGACCCCACGACCAACATCATCGACGTGTACGTCGGGCGCGTCCGCCGAAAGGTCGACAGTCAGCAGGCCTACCCGCTCATTCATACCATCCGCGGCGTCGGGTTTTGTGTCCGTGCTCCTAGCTAAGACCCTACGGTCGTCGACGTTCAAGTTGGCGCTGATCTGGATAGGAATTTTCGGCGCCCTGGTGCTTGCGCTGCTCGGCTACGTCTATTGGTCCACGGCGGCTTACGTGCGCGAGAAGGCGGATCGCGCCATCGCGGCGGAAGAGACGATCTTGCGAAACGTCTACGACAGCGCGGGACGTGACGGTCTGATTGCCGCGATCAAGGATCGCGTCGCCCCCGGACGTTTCGAAAGCGGCGTCTACCTGCTCGCCGATCCTTCCTTCGTTCCCGTGGCGGGTAATCTCAAGGCGTGGCCGGCGGCTTTGAAAGAGTCCGGAGGGTGGTACGACGTCGGTGCACGCGAATGGAAGCCCGATGCGGCGGACCATTCGGTGTTGCGCGCGACCTTCGACATGCTTCCCGATGGCTATCATTTGCTCGTCGGAAAAAACGCGGGCGATCTCGATGCGTTCACGCGCAAGATCGAGGTGGCCCTGCTTTTGGGCGTCTCCTTGATATTCATCCTTGCGGGAGTGGCCAGCGTTTCCGTCACGCGGCGCACGGTCGGGCGGATCGAAGCCATCAACGCGACCAGCCGATCCATCATGCAAAGCGGCCTCGGTAAGCGCATACCTCTGCGCGGGACACGGGACGAATGGGATCAATTGGCCGAGAACCTCAATGCGATGCTCGACCGGGTTGAAGCGTTGATGGCGGAGGTCAAGCAGGTTTCCGACAACGTCGCGCACGATTTGCGCACACCTCTGACCCGCATGCGCGGCCGGCTGGAGAAGGCCTACAACCGCCCGCATAACAGCGACTACGACCACGCGCTGATCGGCGACACGATGGCGGACCTCGATGCCGTCCTGCGCATGTTCTCCTCGCTGACGCGAATATCTCAAATCGAGACGGGCGATCGAACCTCTGCGTTCCGCACCGTAAACCTGGCGGAGATCGCGAGCGAGGTGGTGGAGCTTTTCGATGCAGCCGCCGAAGACAAGCGTGTGCATCTCGACGCGGTCGTGGATCGACGCGTCCTTGTCACCGGAGATCGGGACCTCCTGTTCGACGCCGTGGCCAATCTCGTGGACAACGCCATCAAATATGGCGGCGAAGCCGGTCGCGTGACCGTGGAGGTTGCTCGCAATGACGACGGTGCCGTGATCGCGGTCGCCGATGATGGGCCCGGAATTCCCGACGACGAATGCCAACACGTGTTCAAGCGGTTTTACCGGCTGGAACGCAGCCGCCACACGCCGGGCAACGGGCTCGGGCTGAGCCTTGTGGCTGCCGTTGCCCGTCTCCATGGGGCTCGCATCGAGATGGTGGACAACAGGCCCGGCCTCAAATGCCGACTTCGGTTTCCGTCGCCCGCGATGTCGTGAAACATCCCTTGGGCCTCGTTGCCCCTTTTTGTCTCGACGCTCTCGAGCGACCGCGACGCGGACGGCGCCGGTCTTGCGATCGTTTCACTCGCGCAGCCGCGTGAGCCGCCAATGGGCGACCATGCGCGGGCCGATCGCCGCCGCGAGCGCACCGGCAAACCGATCGATCTGGACACGCTGGCCAAGGCGTTTTTCTCTTGAACTGACGCGCAGCGCACAAAAGCCCTGCCTGCTGCGGTCGCAGCATTCGTACGTGGTTCTGTTGAGCCCCGAACGAGACTGCTTAATCACACGGACCCGTAGGGTCAGCGCACATCGCGCAGTAGTAGGGCCAGTACGATCAAGCTAGGAGTCCACGCAACCATGATTCCGAGTAGAAAGGCCTGGGTCGGTTCCATGACCTGCCCCCTTTGAGTTTCCTCAACGCTTTTGTTTTATTGTTATAGCATCAAGGAACTTCGGCAACGTTAAGGCGGCGTGCGATCGCGCGCACGCGGTAAAGGCTGGCGATCTCTTGCTCGGCCCGCTGTCGCGCCAGCAAGAGAGGATGGATCGCCGCCTGCCCGTCAGAACTTACCGCTGAATCTCCCGACCAATCGGCGCCTCTGCAGCACGGTAGGAGGGCGCATCGTTGAACGCTGGATTGTACACTGCTGCGCCGTTTCTGCTGCGCGCGCTCGCGCCGCCACTATGACCAACTTGGCGCGCTCGAGCCTGGCCTTGGTCTTGCCCGCCCTTTTTGGCGCAGCAAAGAGCTGCACACTCGTCAATCTCTTCACGATCTGCCCCCGGTTGTCGGTAGTGGCCAGCCGACAACGACCAGATTCTACTTCTGATCACGGCCATCTCATGGCATCTGTGCAAACACGGTGAGCCGCGGGAGCAAATTGTCCGCGCTGCAGACGATATTCATTGCAGCGGTATGCCGAGACCGCGCTCGATGCGCACGGCGCTGTGGATCACGATTGTTAGGCAATCGCGGTTGATGTCCGCTTTGCCCCCGAAAGCGGACATGGATCGGCGCGACGGGAATGTCCGCTTTGTGCCAAAACCGGCTGTGAGCAATCGCAGCAAGCAACTCACTATTTAAATCATCTCGTCGCCGCGCGGCAGAATAGACGTCGGGAACGAAATGCGGGATTGCCTTGGTCGTCTTGAGGTTGCCACCTGCGGACATTGTGCTGCATCGACTATACGCGGATAAGGCGTCGCCGCTGACGGTGGCAAAAGGCACGACGGTCATCCCGGTCCTAAACCAGTACAAGTGTATCGGGTGCAGTCCTGGTAAACATCCCGACATTGGAACGATGGCGCTTGGCTCAGACGACGACAGTCGCGATAGCGTGCACGGCAGGTGTTTATGCATTTCCGTTTAGCCGTCTGAGCGGCCGCGAAGGTATGAGAGGCAAGATCGGCGTCGCGCGCATTGAGTGTTCCAATACTCAACGACAGAAGCACTGCGAAGAGGGGGGAGACGACGGCAAACGACCGCTTGCTGCATTTCATGGGTCAACTCCGTTTCGGTCGAAAAAGAACGACGAGTTTGAAACAACGTCGCAAGTTGTCATTGAAATATAGTTCCGATGATGTCCGCTGCATGACCGGTGTTCCGCTGAAACGGAAGTCTGGCCGCGAGTTTGTTACGTCGCGGAGTGCCACATCCGGACTCATGCACTGCAGCAAACTGTGTGCTGCACCCAACGCGATATAAGGTAGCTCCCGGGGTTCCCCGGAGATGAGCGCGGGTGAAGCGCGGTAAGCGTTATCGCCGAGCTGGCGAAGAAGGGGCTTGATCGGGCACAAACGACTCATTGCTTAGGGGTGAGGTCATTATCGGTGACGTCACCGGCACCCTTATTTTGATAAATTCCAGACCTGCCCCTTTGTGGCAATTGTTGCACTCTGCCGTAAACTTTTGAAAGGCTGCGTCGAATTTGACGCCATCCTTAGTCCTGATCGCATCGCGAAACTCCTCCGCGGACCGCGATATGGCGCTAGTGTCTGCAGCGGCCACATTCGGAAAGAGGACCCTGCAATCGTGTAAAGCCGCCCTCATCTGCGACAATTGATATTCGGCCAGCGGCCAGTTTCTCAGGTTACCTGCCAACCACAGCTTAAAATGACTCACTTGGATTAATCCCATCACGACAGCAAGGCTCGGGGTATAGGTCTGTTGCTGGCTCCCTAATGATTGTTCAGATTGTTGCTCGGCAGCGCCAACCGGAAATGACATTGCTAAGGCGATAATGGCTACAAGCCCGCGACGCTTCATGTTTCATCGCTCCCCAACTGCGCGACAACACCGACACATCTTTCACTAGTGTTGCCCTTTTGTCGAGGTGAAGTCCTAGGATTGCTGGAAAAAGGGTTGGGGTGCGCCGTCGCCTGATTGGCGAATCGACGAGGTTCGGTTTGGCGACCGGCCTCTGACGAAGGAGCCCCAATGCTTACGTCCTGCGCCGCCGAAAGGGCGGGCAATGCGCTGTTAGATCAGCGCCACCACCATGCTGGGCGCTGGCTGGAAAATCCAACGCGCTATGGCCGCCGTCTCGAAGGATGGGCGGCGTGCGGTCGAATCGATTCTTGCAGCCGCAGATAGAAGGGGTCGGCCAAGCGTTCTTTGAAGCCGATTGGGGCGGCGCGGATCATAGACCAGCGTCTTTGACGCGTTCAAAAGAACTTACTTCATTTTCCTCAACCACGTACGAGTCTTGTAGTGATCGCCGAATCCAGTCATCGCCCCGATCTGGTAGGTGCGGTACGTTTCGTCTTCGGAAAATTCGTCGTGACAAGAGCTGAACCCCGACGCGTACTGGTTGTAGGCGCCGAGCAGCTTGTCCATGGCGCCGTCGTTACATGGGCGGCTGCGCGCATCCATGTAGACGAGATAATACTCCATAAAGCCGTAGTAGAGCGTGCTCCCGATCGAGCAATACCCTTTCGATGCGAAGAAGCGTTCGTTGAGAAGTTCGTCCGGATGGCCGTGGGAGCGTGCGACTTGGGTGATGCCCCAGTCGTCGAGCGCATTGTACGAAGTACCGCTCAACACCACGAAGAACCAGTTTTTGTAACGAATGTAGTGCTGCCAAAGGGATTCCTGCCAGGCGAGTGCATGAAGCGCCCGCATGAAAGCTGCTTTTTCCCGACCGGATAGTTGATTGCCGAAATCGGCGAGCAGCTGCCGCCCGACCTTGATCACGAGCCGGTCTATCGATCGATAGTATCGTTTTCGTCGTGCGCGATTCTGCCACTGCGCAGCGGTGAGAGCGAAATCGAGTTCGATCTTGCCCTTGCAGTCCTTCGTGACCTCGGTGAAGTGCGTCCCGCGACCGACATGCACGGATTCATTCAAAACCCAACGATCGAAAAGATCATGGACCGTGGTCTTTTCACCGATTCTTTCTTGCTCGAGTTGTGTCGTAGGGAGGGGCACATGGTCGTCGCGGGCAGAGTTGGAGAAGTCGCGCAACCAACGCGAGGCAGGCTCCTCTTCCCAAGGATACTCGGCGGTCACTCCCGGGCTCGAGGAAAGTAGTAAGCAGAGTAATGCCCAGCGAACCATTCGCATGTCTCTTTGTCTTTCCTTCTATCAAGTTTGGGCTACGCTTGCTCGTTCCAGATACAAGAGCTTGGCTTGTAATCTCGACGGCACAACGGAAGGCAAGCTTGCATGAAGACCCTGCAAGAGCTGCTCGATCTGCGCTTCGGCGATATCGCGGCGGTTCCCGAGACACTTGCCGGTAACGAGGCCATTCGCCGCCTCGCAGGTCGCGGTGTCGTGCGCCGCTTCAAGCCCGAGCCGCTGCCTGTGGCCGTGCTCGATACGCTGGCTGCCGTGGCGCTATCATCCCCGTCGAAGAGCGACCTGCAGCAGCGGGACATTCTCATCGTCGAGGACGCCGCGATCCGCGCCCGCATCAATGCGCTGTTGAAGGATCAGGACTGGCTACCGCCTTGCCCGCACCTTCTCGTCTTCCTCGGTAACAACCGGCGCCAGCGGCAGGTGCACGCGTGGCGGGGTCATACCTTCGCCAACGACCATCTCGACGCCTTCTTCAACGCCACGGTCGATGCGGCCATCGCGCTCGAAGCCTTCGTCGCGGCGGCAGAGGCGGCGGGCCTCGGTTGCTGCCCGATCAGCGTGATCCGCAATCACGCCGAGGAGGTGAGCGGGCTGCTGGGTCTGCCGGACCATGTGTTCCCGGTGGCGGGTCTCGGCGTCGGCATACCGGCCGCGCCGGCGTTTGTCTCGGCGAGGCTGCCGCTCGGCCTCACGGTGCATCGCGACCGCTACACGGATGCGACGGACGAGAGGGTGCGCGCCTACGACAAGCGCCGCAATGGCATCTTCCCCTACCGCGCTCAACGCAATGTCGCCCGCTTCGGCGCGGCGAAGGAGTACGGCTGGAGCGAGGATAAGGCCCGTCAGTATGCCGTGCCGGAGCGCGAGGATTTCGGCGCCTATGTGAAGCGGAGAGGGTTCAGGCTGGAGTAGTGCGCGCTGAGCTCGAGCCGGGGGGAACATCCGAGGCTGTTGCGTGCGGTTCGGCCGCGCCGCCTTCCGGTCGGTTTGATTCAGCATTCCGCACCCACATGCGTCACCCGCGGGCTTGACCACGCAAGTCGGATTCATCCGACTTGCGCACTAAGCGCCCGAAATCGGGTAGGACCCGATTTCGGGTGGTCCATCATTCTTCGCAAGAACTTTTGCGAAGAGGATGGATTGCCGGGTCATAAGCGCGTTCACGCGCGTCTTCCGACGCGCTATGCCCGGCAATGACGAAGTGGGTCAAGACGACCGGAATATGGTCTAGAGAGCCAGACCCGGCCGATTGCGAGCGCAACTGCGGCGGCCTAGTTGCCGAGGATCCTGAGCGCACCGTCGCGTAGCCTCGCGGGATCGCGCTCGCCATCCTTGGCAAGCTGGATGATGGCCTTCGCGGCCGCCGTCGCCAGGGGGTCTTTGCGGTCGGTCAGCCCGAGCCCGGCCAGCGCGGCCTCGAATGCCGCCGTCAAGTTGGCAATGTCGTCTGGACCAAACGAGTGGTCGTTTTTGAGGATCGCTCCGATTGGCACGTCCAGCCCCGCAATCGCACGCCGCACGCGAGACGTAACATATTTTACCGCGGCGGTGTGAAAGACTGACGACCAATATTGCGCGGGGCACGACAGCGTCGCCGTGTATTTCACTGACGAGATCCTACGGAGTGGGCACCTACTGCCGCAGCGGCGCAACAATGTGGTAAATGGGCCGTGCGCTCATGGCGTCGTTTGCCCGATGCCGTGGGTCAAGGCGTCCCCGGCGAGCCCGGCGGTGCGCCCGTTCCGAAAGGAGAAGCGCTTGATCGATGCCACGAGCCCCGCGAGCGGGGAAACCTCCTCGGCAAGTGAGGCCCCGTTGGCCCAACGTCTCGGCCGCCGGCTGCTGCGCTACGGGATCGTCCTGTTCCTTCTCGGGCTCGCCACGGGTCGGCTGGTGGAGTCCGTTCCGCTCCCCCGCATGGGCCTTTCCAGCCACCTGCAAGGCGTGATGAACGGGACGTTCCTCGTCGTCCTGGGCCTGGTCTGGCCGCAGCTTCGACTGTACGCCCTGCTCCTGCGGGCCGCCTACTGGCTGGCCCTGGTGGGCACCTACCTCAACTGGGCGGTCACGTTGGCCGCCGCGGCCTGGGGGGCGGGTGGCACGACCATGCCGCTTGCCGCCGGCGGCCACCTGGGCACGCCCGACCAGGAGCTGACCTTGCTCATCGGCCTGCGCGCCCTCAACGTTGCCATGTTTGCCAGCTGCTTGCTGGTGCTGTGGGGCCTGCGCGGGGAAGGCCCGCCTCGGCCCGGCTCCCGCTCGCCCGGCTGAAATCCGCGGCGTCCTCTGCACCCGACCCGACTCGCGGCACTAAACCACGGCTTCAGGTGAGACGTTGAAACGAACCCAGCTTCGGCTGATCTTCAAAGCTCAGTTGCCCTAAATTCCGATGTCTTAGTTACCTATCGGCGTTAAATAGCTGCAAGCGTGAGCGAGCGGCCTTCTTCACTGATTCCACTGCGAACGGCAGGACCTTATAAGGGACGACTTCGTGCGGCTGTTCGGCCAAGCCCTCCTCCAAGCCCTGTCTCCATGCGACCCGCAGTTCAGTGTTGACGTGGATGATATTGATCCCCGCGGCGATTGCCTTGCGCAAATCGTCGTCGTCGGTTCCCGATCCGCCATGCAGGGTCAGCGGCACGCGCGCCGCACTCTTGATCTGGGCGATTCTCTGGATATCCAAGCGCTTGCGCGTTTGTCCCTCCACCATGCTCTTTAGCATCCCGTGCATGTTGCCCACGGCCGGAGCCAAGATATCCACCCCTGTAGACTCAACAAACTGTTTTGCTTCTGCGGGAGATGTTAAGCCCTTCGACAAGTCGGGGGCCTTTTCATGAATTTCAGACCCGGTTCCAATGTCGCCGATCTCGCCCTCCACGAGGATGGCAGAATTGATTGTTTTGAGGGTTTCGACCGCTTCTTTGGTTTGGCGCACGTTCTGTTCGAATGGCAGCGCGGAAAGATCGAAGACGATGGCATCAAACCCGGCCCTGGCCGCTTCTACGGCCTTCGCCAGGGAATGGGTATGATCCGCGTTGAGAAAGATTGGGCAGTCGCATTCCTCCCGCAAGCTGCGCACCAGAGCCGCAATTTGCCGGACGCCGAAAAACTCCCGTTCGCCCTCGGACGCACCGACCACCACCGGGACTTTCAGTTCCTGCCCGGCTGCCAACACCGCCTTCAATAGAACCCAGTCCGCGACGTTGAAATGGCCGATTGCCACTCCATCTTTCTCACTTTGCTCCAAAGCATCCCGTAACCCACGCATGCAAGTTTCTCCTTGCAAATTTTTCGCAATTTTTGCTCCACGTCATGACTGGCAATTACGTGGTAACCCCGTTGCCTCTTGCAAGATGCGAATCAGGAGCATTTAAGGAACCGAAGCAAACACGTTGTTCAACGTGAGCGTCAAAGCCTTTGACTTAATAAACGCTAGTCACGCAGTCCTGTCTCGACCCTCTCATATTTTACCGCGGCGTCGTGAGAGACTGACGACCAAACTCAAACCAAGGCGCGCACGGCTCGCGTTCCGAGCTTGCGTACGCTTCGCCAACCTCGAAAGCTGAGCGCACGCGCTCGGGTTCAGTCCCGCAGCCGCGTGAGCCGCCAATGCGCGAGCATGCGCAGGCCGATCGCCGCCGCGAGCCCGACGCCGATGGAGAGCGCTTGCTGGAGCATCGTATGCCGCGTGTAGAACGCCGGCACCAGAAACACGCCCAGCAACGCCGCGACGCCGAGGTTGTTCCAGAACGTCGCAGCCAACTTCACCTGTTGGGGTCCACGTGGCCTGCTGGCGGCCTTCTTTTTTCGGCTACAAATCGTATATATTACTTGACTTCTTATTGAAGCTATGCTACATAGCGTCCCATCCTCGCTCATTGAGGGGCGTCTCCGGAGACATCCTGAAGGCGGAGCGAGGAGTGGCGTCCTGCGGCGGCGGCTTGTAACCGTTCGCCCCGGGAGGCCCGGGACCCCGCCCGCCAGGCACTACGACCTGGCTGCGAGGAGCTCGCTGCACGGATCCGAAGGCAACTGCCCGCCGTTGTAGGACGGCGGGCGCCCAAGGAGACGGAAGCGCGGCCCCGAGGCCCAAAACCGCCACGGTGGAGCGCCGAGAGGCGAGCGTCCCGCGTCATAGCAAATTGCCGCTCCATCGCGCTCCATACAGGTCCACCTGCCTGGGCCGAACGC
>Ga0306920_100006682_pt1 | contig 15093 bp, 14 predicted proteins | sample flu12Cox44000170_FD_204666 | JGI IMG/M metagenome (GOLD analysis project Ga0306920, IMG submission 204666) | Lab enrichment of tropical soil microbial communities from Luquillo Experimental Forest, Puerto Rico - flux4day.12C.oxic.44.000.170 (v2)... | ecosystem: Environmental > Terrestrial >... | reverse complement strand
CCGGGCACCAATACTCGGTCGTGAGTGGCGGAAGAATGCTCAAAGGGAACCGGATTGCCGGCCAGTGAATCGGTAATGACGCCGGTGGCCAACGGAATTACGTTGCCAATAATGCCCATCAGCGCCACAACCACCAAACCGATCACCATAGACCAAGTGTATCGCCGCAAATACGGAATCAACCCGCTCAAGTCCTTTTTCGGCGGGGCCGCGCCTGCGACTTGTGCGGGCGTGCTCACTTCAGGTGTGACCTCGCATTCGAGAGTGTGGGTGACTCCATCAGAAATTGTTGGTAAGTCCGGTCCAGCGATTGATAACGCTTGGCCTTCGGATTCCAGCGCACTCCGATTGGCAAGACGTGCTTATCGTCCAGGCCTTTCACCGGAGTCAGATACAGCGTCAGGCCCAGCACCGGATCCTGCTCAAACTGCAGCCGCCAGCCACTCACGGGTTCGATCGGAGTCATTCCCATGTAGCCTTTGGCATTCTTAAGATGCTCGTCACAGCGAAAAACTTCCGTCCACGCGCCGGCGTCATTTTCCGCAATCACCGCGCGCGTCACGATGGTTCCCGTAATGTTGTCTTTCGGTGTTTTGGGCACCACGTTGGCCACCAGAACCTGTTGCTTGCCGGTCTTTGCCAGGTCGCCGTAGGCCAGCACCTTGGCCTCCGTGCCCAGGGTGGCGTCCGCGGCCGACTGAATGTCCGCGGGAATGGACGGCTCGGCGGGCTTTGCAGCGACGGGCTCTTCGGACTTCGGCGCGGGAGTGCTGTCACAGCCCATAAGCAGGATCGAGGTGGCACCGGACAATAAAATCAAACGCCCACACGCCAGCAACGCAGGACGCACAATAAGCATCATCTCTCCAGACGAACATCGCGCCGTGTTGTTAGCAGGAAAGTGCATTCTTGTGGTATTGCTCCGTTAGAGACTCGACGCCGCCAGTGTGATTTCAACTACCCGGCCCGGCTTGCCGTCCTGCTCTACCGTGCACAGCACTTCCATCACCTGCGGCACGTCCGGACCCGCCCAATCGAAGGCGTAATACAGTAATTCTAGCCGCTGGCCGTCTTTCGTGCTAGGACTCCGCGAATCCGGCTGACCGTAAAGTTGCAACACTCGCGAGGTAGTGTGCCCGATCTGCAGCCCTGCGCCGGTCGCCCATTTCGATACGCCAGACTCAGACCTGCTACAGTCCAGGTTGCTTTGCTCGCCGGAGTCCTTCATCGCCCGGATTTGCTGAACAATACCTTTGCTGTCCAGATCCACGATCAATTCCTGCCCATCACATTTTTTCCAGATCGCGGATTGGTATGAATCCCTCTTGGACGCCTTTCCCAGCAGAATTTCGGCCTTTGCAATCGCCGTTCGCCCCGGCAACAGCCCGGCAAGCCTCAGTTCATTGTTGTGCCTAAGGGCGTTTCCCGATTGCGGCCAACAAGGCGGTGCAACAATCGCCGCAGTCAGACTTATGCCCCTAACGCTGAGCCAGAATCCCATCCAGCCGCGCTTCAAAATTTTCCTCTCCTTCGCTCCAAAGTTCATTCCGTTCCACTGGCAGAGCCCGTTCAATGGACTCGATCCAGCGGAACAATAGTTGGATGTTTTCCCGCGTCTTTGCGGCATATTCGCGACGGTTGGCTTCGACCGACATCCATTGCCGAAACGTCTTCTCGATCGGGTGATCGGAACTGTCAAAGGGATTCGATGCCGCGCCGGGCGCCAGGATTCCCGCATGGCCGGTGAACAGATGCTCGAATCCCAGATCCACGCTGAAACGGCCTTCCTGTTCCGACGCTCCGTCGTCGTATTGCGGTCCGCGGCAGATGATTTCCAGGGGCTGTGGTCCTTGTTTCCATCTCAATGTTTCGCTCTCAAACGTCCACATATCGCATTTCGCTTCCACGATGTACGCCGTGTCCTCATGAATATGTTGCGCCGCCATCGCGGCCACTTCCGCTGCGCCAAATGCCGCTTCGCGCATGTCCCATTCCGCAACCGGAGTTTCCGTAGGATCCACAGCTTGAATGACCAGCTGATCGAAGCTGTTACGCGTGGTGGAAAGCGGAACCGTCGCCAGAAATCGCGCGAATTGCGCGATCATCGATTCGCGCGAAAAATCTCGTGTCCAGACACGCAGATATGCCCGGTTGGCCATGGAAAGGGAATTATACAGGTGGTGCGAGGCTGAGGCGAACCACACGGCACAAGTCGGTTGTTTCCGGGTCGGCTGATTTCTTTAGCGACGGCCCCTGACTGCGAGAGGTGTGCGGACTCCGTTGTTCATTCTTTCGGAGGTGTTTTCGCGAAATCCGCGGTAAAGTCCTGCAGCCGTTTGCGTAGCGATTCGCCGACATTCGAGAACACTTCCGAGCACGCAGCGCGCAACTTTTCTTCGGCGGATGCGGAAAGTCCGGAGACCACTTCCCGCGATTGATAATCGAGCTTGGCGACCGTGGTCAGCAGCCAAGTATTTGAAACATTGTCCAGCCGCGTCTTGAAGTCGCCGGCTGCAGTGTTGCTTAGTTCCGCCAACGACGCACGCAATTCCTGCTGCTGCTGCTCGGTCATGGCTTTCCAGGATTCCCATAGAGGGACGAATCCGCCACTAATCTTTTCCTGCGCTTCGCGTATTCCACGATCCAGCGCAGTGGCCATTCCTGCCTGGAATCCCTTCAAAAAACTTTCTTGTTCTTCGCTTAGCCGCTGCGCCAACGCGTCCCGCGACGTCTGGAACTGCCGGTCCGAATCTGCCCCCGTCTGCTTCACAGCCTCGCAAAAACCATCCAGCTCCTGCCGCGCGTGGCGCTGGATTTCATCCGTAAACGCCGCTGTCGTGGTGTCTGCCGCTTCCGCAAATAGTTCCCTGGCGCGGTCGAAGGATTCACGCACCACTTCTTTCATCTGATTGTGGGTGTGGCCCACAAAATTCCGGCTGGAGTGATCGAGTTCCGCGGCAAACTCCGCGGATACTTCGCCGGCGCGTTCGCGAAGCTGATTGCCACCATGCTCTACGGTTTTGTCGGTCAGGCTGTTCAGCTGCGTCTGTACTTTTTTCTCGTACCATTCCGCCGTTTTGTAAATTTCTTCGCCGGTGCGATGCCGGATGTCGCCCGCTCTGCCTTCCAATTCGGTAAGATTGCGTTCAATCACGCCTTGCGATGCTTCCTGCAGTAGTTGCTCAACTCCGCCGAGATTCTCCCGGAATCGAGCCAGCGATTCCGCGAACGCCTGATCCGCCGCGCTGCGGATTCGATCCTGCTGCATCGACAGTGAAGCATCCAGCAGCGATCTGCCACCGGCCATTCTGCTGATGGCGTCATTGGTTCTTTCGATGTGCGGCTCGGCCAGGCAGCGAACCTGCTCATCGAACTTGCTTACCGCGGCCTGGCTGGCTTCCTCGAACGACCGGCGAATGCGCCCGTTGAGATCGTCAAACAATGTTTCACTTCGGCGATGCAGCTCGTTGCGATGCAGCGTCAGCACATCGTCAAGCTGCGACTGAAAACCTTCCAGCGCAATTTGTTGCGTGGTGCCCAGCCGCGACGACATTTGATCCAGCTGTGCAGCTGCTTCGCTGGCGCGCGCGATGGCCTGCTCCAGCCGCCCAGAATGTTCCTGCAATTCGCCCAGCAAGCCGCCGCGCGAACTGTTGATCCGCTGCTCGATTTCCGCGGCGATGTTATTGGCCGAGTAGCGCCACGCAGCGATTTTTTGCTCGACCTCGCTTCCCAAGCGCTCCTGAATTTGCGCCTGAATCCGGGCAGCGCTCTGTTCTGCGGATTCCGCCGCGCCTTCGTGCAGCTTAGCCACCGCTGATTCCGCAAACTCCTGAATTCGCGCGCCCGCGGACTCCACCTGTTCCGTCAATCGCGCCTGCAGCTCACTTTGCGCACCGGCAACAGCTTCAGCCAGCTGCTGCTGCGCGACGCCCGCCGCGGCGCCCAGTCTTTCCTGGTGCGTCGCGAAAACCTCTTCCTGTTTGCGCGCCCTGCTGTCCAGCACCGCAGAGCTTACCGACGCCTGCTCGCTGATGCGTCGCTCGGCGTCTTGCGACTGGCTGACAATGCGCCGCGCGACTTCCTCCGCTTCGCGGCAAAGTTGTTGCACCCGCTCGGTGATCCCAGACGCATGTTGTTCGTGCAGCGCCTGCTGCTGTGCGCCAGCTTTGCACATGGCCGTCGTCACTTCGCGCGTCAGCTCCTTAATATGCGGCGCCAGCCACTTCGGCAGTTCATCCTGCAGCGCTTTCGCAGCCGCCGCGTGGACCGCGCGGCGGCGATGTTCACTCTCCTGCTGGATACGGCCTACTGCCTCTTCGGTCGCGGCCGACATCTCCCTGCGCGCCGAGGAAAATTTCTGATCCCACTGTTCGGAAAAGGTTCGATGCTCAGCAGCGACAGCCTGTAACGCGGCTTCGCGCGCCGCCGCGCTGATTTGCTGTTTGGCGTCGGCAATCAAGCGCGCCACTTGCCGCGCCAGTTGCAGCGACGCATCCGTGGTGCTAACGGGGCCGGGCAACAAAGGCAGCGTATTCGTGCCGATCGCCGGAGGCGGCAATTCCGGATCACCCGCTGCAGCCGGAACGTCCATCATTTTCTCGGTCAGCCTGTCCGGCAGTGCATGAAGATTTTCCTCCGTTCTTGCCGGAAGGCTTTTCATGTTGGCTGGAACAGAAAAATTTCCCCAGTCTTCCGGCGGAAATCCGATGCCCCATACATTTCCCGGAAGTTCCAGTTCCAGCGCCACCTGAAACAATTGCCGAACTGTTCGTGGGCGCTGAATCCATGCCACCCTCCCGCGCACCTGCCGCGGCGGTTGCCCTGCTTCGGAGTGCGGAATCTCCAGCGTCACCCACATATTTTTCAGCACGTAATGCTTCGATTGGTAGCGGCATCCGTGGCAGTTGATGATCAGGCTCGATGTGCGCTCCACAAATGGACGCCCCAGCGCATCGACGCCGCTCACCATCAAGGGCACCGCTTGCACAATCCGCGAGCTGCGTCGCTTGCGCAGTTCTTCGCCGGCATTCATCGCGTTTTCTGGCACCATGTCCATTCGCTTGACTGCTTCGCGGTCACGCTCTCGATTGACCGCTTCGCGGTCGTCCAAAAGATCGTCGACACGATCTTTGCCAACTTCTGCCATGTCCGACGTGGTATCCCTTGCTTATTTTGTCCGCAATTCGCCGCTTAGCGCTGCTCTGTCTTCTGTGCATCGGTCGAGGCTGCCGCTTGCTTGCCGGTAAGGCCCTTTTGGAGGAACGTCCAAGCTTCCTTTGCCACCCAGATCGGCCCCACCAGTAAGTAAACGGGCCCCTGGAAAAACGCGGGATGATTTCCTTCCACCTTGTGGCCTAAAAACAGCAGCATCCAACCGGCTACAAAAAACGAGCCGCCCCAGATCCACTTCATGAAGAAGAGCAATACGATCCCCGCAAAAATCAGCGGAATGCCGATTCCGTGCAGGAGTTTGTTCCATCCGGACGAGTGTTCGTGATCGTACTGCGCCATGTAGTGCGCTAGACCGGGCATAACGCACCTCCTTGCGCGGGAAACTCACAGCAGAATTGTGACTGTATAACGAATAAACTAAAATGGCTAGACTGGGCTAGGAGTACTGCCGTCTCGGCCTAGTACCGGTTTCCGCGATTTGTCATCCTGAGCGCCATCCGAAAAGGGTGCAGGACCGATCGCACCATCCCAAGTCACCACGATTTTTCACCAGCGCCAGAAAAACTTCAGCCAGATCACAACGAATATCACAAACGCGGTCAACGCTGTGTGAATCCCCCATCCCAGCCAAAACACCTTCCTGGATTCGCCAAAAGAAGCAATCGCGAAAGCCAGCACCGGTATTTCACACGCCAGCAAGAAGTGATACTCCTTGCGATTCGCCTCGATCGCCGCCAATCCTTGGCGCGGATCGGGATTCGTAAGGCCAAGAATCGCCAGGACGATCATGAGGGCCGCGCCCAACGAAAGCGCCATGCTTCGCGCCCGGGCGAACCGCCGCAACGACGGCGCCAGCACGCCCATTGCGAAGCCGAGAATAAATAGGAAGTTTGTCAATCCTTCCGTCGGCTCGAGGAACGCCGGCTATAGGTCGCGACGGCCTTCCATGGCCTTCATCATGGTGACTTCGTCCGCATACTCCAGGTCCGCGCCCACCGGGATTCCAACGCCGATGCGCGTTACCTTCACGCCTAGCGGCTTCAGCAGCTTCGATAAATACATCGCCGTGGCTTCGCCTTCCGCCGTGGGATTGGTGGCAATAATGATCTCCTCGACGGTGCCGCCCTTTAGCCGCTCGATGAGCGGCTTAATTCTCAGTTGCTCCGGCCCGCGCCCCTGCAGCGGCGATAGCGCGCCCCCCAGCACGTGGTACATGCCGCTGTACATGCGGGTTTTCTCGATCGCCATGATGTTATGCGGTTCTTCCACCACGCAGATGGTGCGTTTATTTCGATTTGAGCCGCTGCAATACAGGCAGGGATCAGCGTCGGTAATGTTTCCGCACACCGAGCACTCGTGAATATTCTGTTTTGCGTCGCGAATCGCGTCCGCCAGCGCCAGCGCGTCTTCCGAAGGTAAGCGCAACAAATGAAAAGCCAGGCGCTGAGCCGTTTTTTGCCCAATTCCCGGCAGATGCTTCAGTTCATCGATCAAACGTTCGACAGGGGCGGCAAAGTCAGGCATGCCTTTGTGTAACACACCCCGTTCACCTGCGCAAACCCGGCGGAACGCTCCTCATTCCAAACGCACTCGTCGTTCTTTCCGAGCGAAGCCAGCAATCTCTCTCCGATCGATTTCGATCAGCCGGCCTACAGCCATGTTGTCATGCTCTTGGGAAGATCTGCGCACAAACAACGTTGACTCGGCCAGTGCCGTACCTGTCTTTTGGTTTCCTCTCGATTTCGGACATTCCAGGCTGCCTCGCCACCCAATGTGCAAAGACTTGGGCACTTCGCTGGCGACAGCGTGTACCGTTGTGTGTCTCTGCTGACACATCGGCTGATCCTGGGATCGCTAACTCCATTCCTTCCCGTCGCGAATGCTTGGCTTGTCTCCTGCACTCTCGCTGCAGCGTCTGTCGAGGAGGCCGTCATGCCCGCTTCAGGATTTACGCCGCAAAACATCATTTCGCCGGAACGCTCCGCTGCACCTCGCGAAGTCAGTCTTGACCCTGCTCACGTCGCGCTCCTCTGCGCCGCGTTGCTCTACGCGGTCTCGTGGATTATGGGCTGTTCCGCAGCGCCTGGGCATGCACCGGGTGGTGGAAAAAAGCTCGCCAGTTCGCGCGACTTCGTAAAGCTTGCATCCGAAGATGTGGACGACAAATTGGTGCCGACGATTTCGGGGCGAAAGATCACCATCGAAAAAATGGCCCAGCGAGCCGCTACCTCGCTTCAATATTCCAACGAAGAATATGGCGTCGCTTTTGATGCTCCCAAAGGCTATCTGTTGAAGGAAGGCGATTTGCCGGAAATGGATCGCGGCCTTGGCTATCTTGGCCCGATCCCGATGCACTTTGCCGCGCCCGGAGGTGTGCGCCTTGCCACCGTCGAGCCACCGCCGGGCCTGCACCTCGGCACAAATTTTGTGAACGATTTTTTCACTGTTAGCGCGCACTACGGCGCCAGTCAGGGAGTCTGCGCGGATTTCAATATTCCAGCTGAATCGCGCGGCGCAGCGGTCACGCGCATCGTGGACGGCATCGAATTCCACGGCTTCCAGGAAAATTCCGCCGCCAGCATGCACCAATACTCCGGCATCTACCTTCACGCCTTCGCCAACGAAACTTGTTATGAAATCGGTTATGGCGTCGCCACCGCTGGCTCCGCCGTTTCCAGCAATCTGAAATCGATCAACGAAGAGAATTTATTGCACAAACTGGAAAGATTCCTCGACAACGTCCGCATCAACCCGCCCGACTTCGAGCGCCACACGGCCACCGATTAAACGGCCGCACCAGGACTTAGCGCTGCTCCTCGGAAAAAGCAGATACGCGCAAGTCAACCCGGTTTGGTCCCTCGGGCACTTTAAGATCGGCCGGGCGAAACTGAATCAGTATTTCAATCCGTGGCCCAGGTGCTCCGTTGGGATAGGAAACGCCTTTCACTGATCCCGCGTGGCTGGTGCCGCTTTTGTGCGTAGATTGCGCTCGCGGCAAATACATCGGATCAACCGAATAACCGTTATAGGTTAGCTGGTCCGCGTAGAAGGAACGGATCGATTCGCCGTCCATACTGGTGGTGTAGCTGCTGGTGAAAGTAGTCATGGAGGAGAGGTTCGCGGATTTCTGGATTTTCAGCGGCTGTCCTTCCATGTGAACCAGCCACGACGGCCAGGTGAAGCCGGGGATCGGTGTGCCTGGTCGTGGACCAACCGGCTGGTCGTATTTCTCCATGTGCTGAAGGTCTTTTCGTTCCCGTTCGTCGGCAGCCTGCTGCGACTCCTGCGACAACCTCGGCGCTCGGTCGGGCAATGGCGGCAGTTTGTGTATGTGCGTGATCTGCGATCCGTATCGCACATAAGGATGCGTCGTAAATTTGACATTCACTCGGGTTGCGCCATTCAGGACCGCCCGCGAGAAATCAATGCGGATGTTGGTCCACGGGCCGGGCTGGCCGTCCGGATAGTTGTCGCCTTCGACCTGACCAAACGCGTTTTGCTGCACGCCGGACATGGTGTGCCCTGTTTTGAGGCCGCCGGTAACCATCCGATACGCGTTTGCTTTCAGCAGTTCCTCGTAAAAGCTGCGAATCTTGGTCATCGGCACATTGGTGTAGTAGCTGCCCTGCAGATACGCGATTTTCCCGTCAGCGCCCTGCTGAATTTTCAGTTGCGTGCCTTCGATGTGCACCAGCCAAGCCGGCCAGAGCAGAGGCGGCGCTTCGGCGACCACCTGCGGCTCCTGGGGGTCTTGCGTTGTGTTGAGCGAGGTGGCAGCCGGATGTGCCGTCAAGCCGGTCGTTGCTGGTGCGAATGAAAGGAGAACCGCGACAGACAGGATCACAGCGAAGCACGCAGGCCTGATTAGCCGAGCCTGGCAACTCATCGTGCCCCGCACTGTATCACGAAAAAAGCAGCTCGGGTTAATTTCAACGGGGAAAGAATCTCTACAGGAAGTCTTAGGAACTTTCTAAAACAAGCCGGGAATTTTCATGCCGGGGATTCCTGGGATGCTTCCGGTGAGGGACTTCATCTGGTTGGCCAGTTCATCGTCCACGCGGCGCGACGCTTCATTCACCGCAGCGCGGATCAAATCCTGCAACATCTCCTGATCTTTCGATGCAAAAATTTCCGGTTCAATGCGCACTTCCAGCACCTGCTTTTGGCCATTCATTTTTACAGCCACCATGCCGCCGCCCGCCGAAGCTTCAACCGCCACCGTGTTCACCTGCCGCTGCAGATCTTCCTGAACCTGCCGTAACCGGGAAAGCATTTGTTGAAGCGCATTGACTTCCATCAGGAAACCTCTTCGCGCCGCTTGACTTCGGAAATTTTCCCGCCGAAGCGTTGCAACATCGAGCGAACCATCGGATCGCGTTCGAACTTTTCCCGCAACTCCTTGCTGCTCGCCGCCGCGCGCGACGCGCCCGCGGCATTCGTTGCAACCAATTCCATCTTAGCACACACCCGCACGGAGCGATTCAACACCTTGCTCGCAGTTGCGCGGATTTTCTCCTGCGAATCGCGCCCTTCCACCATTTCTGCGAACGCGCGCTTCTCGCTCGCAAAATAAATTCGCAGCTCAGCGCCTTCCAGTTCCCAGCGATGCGCGTGCTCTATCAGTTCGCCGAGAAATTTCTGTTGGGCCTGAATGGCGCCGCGAATCTCCGCCACTTGCTGCGCGGAAATTCCTCTCACTGCAACGGGACCGGCGGATTCTGTCGACTGCGTCTCGCCAACTTCTGGTCGAGCTTCGCCTTCCGCTGCGGTTTCATCCGCGATGATCGGTTTTAGATCGGCAAGGGTGGCTGCGCTGGTTGGCGCTGCTGCCTCCGATTTCATCGGAGGCTCGCTGCGTTCGATCCACGCCGGATGATGGAGTGAATTTGGCGAAGCAGCGCTAGTTCTCGGTGCCGTTGCAAGAGTTGAACCCACTCCCGCGACTGCGGGGCTTGCCATTTCAATTTTTGCTGACCGCTCGGGAGCCGCAATAGGAGCACTGGCGCGTGCCGCGGTGCTTTTTACCGGGCCGCCATTGCCGATTGCTCCGCTCAAATCAGCAAGCAATTCTTCGAGCGGGGCCAATCGGCCGGCGTGAACCAAGCGAAGCAAACCCATCTCCAGGTGCACGCGTGGATCCGGTTTGCGGCGCAAGTCGTCATCGGTCTGCAAAAGAATGTTGAAAAATCGCGTCAGGTCCTCTTCACCGAATTGCGCTGCGGCTTTTGCAAGCGCAGGACGTTGATCGGGCGTCGCGGCGATCAAATCCGAATCCGCGCCGCAAACGCGCGCGATCAGCAAGTTGCGCATGTGGCGAATCGCTTCGCGGCAAAAGTGCTGCAGGTTGCGGCCCTCTTTCTGGAAGGTGTGAACCAGACCGAGAGCGCGCTCTGCGGAGCCCGCAGCGATCGCCTCCACCAACTCATTCAGAGAGTCTTCTGGAACCATGCCAAGCAGTTCGCGGACTTCCTTGTCAGGAATATTGTCGCCACAATACGCGCGGGCCTGTTCGAGCAAGGAAAGCGCGTCCCGCATGCTGCCTTCCGCCATGCGCGCAATCACCGCCACCGCGCCGTCGGCGATCTGCAAATGTTCTTCTTTCGCGATGTACTTGATACGGTCGGCGATTTCGTTGAAGGTCAGCGCGCGAAAATGGAAATGCTGTGAACGCGAACGGATGGTATCTTCCAGTTCTTCCGGCTGCGTCGTGGCCATTACGAAGATCACGCGGTCGGGCGGCTCTTCTAGCGTCTTCAGCAAAGCGTTGGACGCTTCGCCGGTGAGCATGTGCGCTTCGTCAAGGATTACGACTTTGCTACGCGAAGCGGCCGGGGCGTAGCGCACCATTTCGCGCAGTTCGCGAATCTGGTCGATGCCACGATTCGACGCGGCGTCAATCTCAATCACGTCGAGCGAAGTCCCCGCGGCAATCTCTTGGCAGGAATCGCAAACGTCGCACGGCTCCGCTGTCGGTCCCTGGATGCAATTCATCGCCTTGGCGAGGATTCGGGCCGCGGTAGTTTTCCCGACGCCGCGTGCTCCGGAAAAAATATACGCGTGTGCCACGCGATCATACTTGATGGCGTTTGCTAGCGTTGCGGTAACGTGCTCTTGTCCGACTAGATCCTTGAAAGTCTGCGGACGCCACTTCCGCGCGATCACTTGATAGCTCATGGAGGAAAGTGTTGCACGTTCTTTCTGGAAGTCAACAGGCAGAGAGAAGTCGATAGTCGAAAGCCAGGAATCACCCGGCAGTCGTCAGAACAAAGCAGCGAAACCGAACCGTTACAGCTTTTTGATTCGCCGAAATAGGTGTGGGAGAAAAACGGCGGTCAGCCGCCAAGGACCAACTTTTTTTCAGTGCGAGGAACTTCGGGTGGTCTGGGGCACACGAGGCAATCCCGGTACCGTTGCTCCCTTCCGGGCCTGGCGGGGTTCGCGGGACCTCGTTGCACAGAGCCCGAAGCTCCACGCTCCGGCAGTCGCAAATTGCCGCACTGCCAAAATCTAGTTTAGCACGATCGCACGTGAATCCGGCCGAGCGCCGACCCGGGGAACCGGTTGTTGGAGAGCGCCGGAAGGACATTGCTAAAGAATACTTGTTCGCTCGCAGTCCAAATCCTGCTACTCTTTTTAGCGGATGGAGTTCCTCCACCATCCACCCGGCAGATCGTGCCGGGTCCGCGCGCCAGCGTTGCACGAAGAGGCCTGACCTCCGTGCGCTCGACGTTACTGAGCTTGCCCGCCAGGGCGGGCAGGAGGATCACCAAATGAAGATTGCAGTTCGGCTGTTCTTAGCGATTGCCGTTTTGTCTTGGGTGGTATCGGTCTCGCAAGCGGAGCCGCGTCAGATCATTCAAGGCACGCAACTCAAAATAAAACTCTTGACCGATATCAGCACGTCGACCTCGCGAAATGGAGATGGGTTTATTGCCGTGACCACCGAGCCAGTTATGCTGGGAGACCAACTGCTGCTGCCGAGCGGAACGCGCATCCGCGGCATCGTTACCAGCATCAACAGCGCGCGGCACTTTGCCCTTTTCCGCGGCGAAGCCTACCTGAATCTGGCATTTCGTTCGGTCGAGATTGATAGCCGGCTGATTCCGGTACAGATGAGCGTGCTGGCCATCGAGAAGCCTTCGAGCGATGGCGAAGGCCGCCGCCGCAAGGACGTAAATGTGACGGAAGGGCAGATACTGCAACAAAAACATGACGTCAAGGGTGACATCATTGCGGGGACGATTGGCATTGGCGGAGGGACGCTGATCGGCAAGATTGCGTCACACGCCGCCGCCGGATTTGGCATTGGACTAGCCGGCAGCGCTATTTACGTCGTACAGCGCAAAGGCCGGGAAGTTAATTTGCCCGCCGATACGGGTTTGTTGGTGCGCATGGACAGTAGCGTCACCGTTCCCAGCGTAAGCGCTTCAACCGGTTCGCTAAACGGGCAGTAAGAAAAAGTATCAGGTTTTCGACGCCATACGTCGCCTTATGGGCCTTTTGCGGGCCGCTGGCAGTCCCGCAGACTCGTCGTTCGAGGGGAGTCTGCCGGAACTGGGACCGCTGCGGGACTTCGCCTCAGACGCAGGCACTGACTTGCGCCGAACGAAGGGGCCTCGCTGCGCTTGGAATGAAGAAAGAAAAGGCCGGGAAGTCAGAAGCCGCCGCAGCTTGGTGGTCTTTTCGGAAAAATCGGCGCCCGCTCTGAGTTTCCCGATCTGTCTACTGTGCTGCTCGCTGGCGCCGAGATCGGCAACGTTTATTCGGATGCATTCCCGTTGTCGCCAACGGGGCTGTGCGCCGCATGTGCGCGTAGAGTCCGCAGTCTTTTCTCAGAATGTCTTCGCTCGCCGCAAGGTTTCGGCCGGCGAAGTTCCGGGAATTCGGCCCGCGTGGCTTGCCATATACCGGTGATTTGCCGACTTTAGAAATTTTGCAAATCTTTGCCATCAGTTCTTTTGATTGACGCATTTCCTTCCCTCGCGTTACTCTTTTCTCGCATGATTCCACGTCGTCTGCCCTGTCACTCACCTCACGCATTTACGCCAAATCTTTCCGAGGAGATTCATGTCCACCGAATTGCGTAATTTTCTGTCGCTTTCCTACGAAGAGCTCGAACAGCTGAACCTGAAAACCAAGGAGCAGCGCAAGAACCGCGTCGCACAGCACAAAATCCAGGAGGAACGCCTCAAGTATTTGACGGACGAAAAACGCATCAAGGCGGTGACTGTACTGTTCAGCGACCTGGAAGGCCGGCTGCACATGCTGGACTACGACAAGAAGTTTCTCATCAAAAGCTGGGACAACCTGACCTTTGACGGCTCGTCAATTCGCGGATTTACCGCGCAGCGGGAAAGCGACTTGCGATTAGGCATGGACTGGAGCGCGTTCTATTGGGCGCCGGCGGATTTTTTCGGCCCCGGCAAGGTGCTGGTTTTTGGCGAAGTAATCGACAAGGACGGAAGTCCATACTCGGCCGATATTCGCGGCGCGTTGAAGGGCTATGCCGAACAGCTGCACAAGAAAGAGGGATACACGCTCAACGCGGCCAACGAAATTGAGGGTTTTCTCTTCAAAGGCGTGGATGCCGAGCGGCGATTTCACGAGACCGGGGAGTTCGAGTACGTCAACACCGGCGGTTACTACCACTCGCTGCCGGGCGATCCGCTGCGCACGTTTATTGACACTGCGGCAGAAGTGCAACGCGCCATGGGCTTCCAGAATGAGAAAGACCACCCGGAAGTCGCGCCTTCGCAGTTTGAAATCAACTACGGCTACGGCGAAGTCGTTGCTGCCGCCGACCAAATTCAACTTTACAAGCTGATCTGCCGCCAAGTGGCCACGCACATGGGTTTGACCGCGTCTTTTCTTCCCAAGCCGGTGGTTGGCGTGAACGGCAGCGGCATGCACACCAACGTTTCCATCAGCGCGAATGGCAAGAATTTGTTTTGGGATCCCAAGGGCGAAGAAAAGCTAAGCAAACTGGGATGGTCATTCGTGGACCGCATCCTGACCCATGGCAATGACGTTTGCCTGCTGCTGAATTCGAGCGTGAATGCTTATCGCCGTCTTGATCCGCACTTCGAGGCACCCAACCAGCTCAAGGCTTCTCCAGTGGATCGTGGTTCGATGATCCGCATTCCTATCGGCAACGAAAAGAGTATGCGCGTCGAGGTTCGATCCGTCGCGCCCGACGCCAACCCGTACCTCGTGATGTACTCCATTTTTAAGAGTGGCATCGATGGCGAGACCTCCAAAATCAAGAATCTTCGCCAGGCGGAACGCTATTTGCCGGATAATGTTTACACCGCTATCGAAAATTTTGAGAAAGCCGATTGGACCACCAAACTGCTGGGTGCCGACGTCAAAAGCCGCTATGCCGATTTGAAGCGCGCCTCGGCCGACCGCTGCCCGCGCGCTCTGGGCACTTTCGTTAAGGCCCAGGAAGTCCAATATCACCACGAGGTTTACAATCAGTTCCTCTGGAACCGCTTTTAACTGGCGGTGGTATCAAAGCAGGACAACGAGTTCGTGGCGTGGGATACGGTATCAGGGGTGAGCGTCGCGGACCAGGTTCGATGGCGCGTTTAAAAGGTTATGGCCGGTGGATACCATGCCCGGCTGGTATTCGGAATCCACGGCCGGAGTGCGCGACGCGGGACGAATCCTAGAAACCTTTTCTGATAAACTTCGGGCATGAAACGACGCACCTTGCTGCAATCGATTCCGGCGGCGCTGTTGCCGGCCGGAGAACTGGTGGCGGCGACCGGGAAAATACCGGGCGCGGATGCTGACTCCAATAAAGTTTACGAACTGCGCGTTTACCATTGCTATCAGGGCAAGCTGCCGGATTTGTTGCGGCGGTTTCGCGAGCACACCACCAAGTTGTTCGAAAAGCACGAAATGAAGAATGTCGCG
>Ga0306920_100006680_pt1 | contig 15095 bp, 14 predicted proteins | sample flu12Cox44000170_FD_204666 | JGI IMG/M metagenome (GOLD analysis project Ga0306920, IMG submission 204666) | Lab enrichment of tropical soil microbial communities from Luquillo Experimental Forest, Puerto Rico - flux4day.12C.oxic.44.000.170 (v2)... | ecosystem: Environmental > Terrestrial >... | reverse complement strand
GTAAAAATCATCTCTGATACCGTCGCCAAATGGCGCGAGGCGGGCCACCCCTTACGAAACCATTCGACATCAACCCCTTTCGAGGTCACGCCCTTCCCGCCCGAGGACGGCACCGGTTCGGTCGGCGCGCCGGATCAACCATCACAGTCCCAGGGACAAATCCGAGCCTGGACCCGAAGGAAGAACCCCTGAAGCAGGGAAAAACCCGAGGGGGACGGGGGTAAATTTTCTGGGATGTAGCAATCTCTGGCGGCCTCAGCCGCGCGCCGCTGCTGCGCTAAGGGCGGGTCGTTCTCCAGCGGCGGGTCGGGGCGCTTACGCGATCCGCACCAGTGTGGTTGCGATTATCGAGCTGATACGACGTTTGCGGTGAGATATCGGGCGTACGCCTTCGCAATCCGCACCTTGCCTGATTTGTGCCTTGGGATAGTAACCAAGTGCAGCGCAAGCAGCGGATCGATGTCCAACAGCAGCCCGAGCAGCGGCTCGATGACGTGCTATCGGAGTTCATGGCTCAGTACATTCACGACGCGACGAAGCTAACGCCTTTTCTGAAAGACGCGAAACGCGCAATACCGACGTTGGCTCGACCGGCACGCAGCAGTTTGCGCTGTGGGCTACGGGGAAAACCCAGTCCGACGGCTCGAACGCGCATAGAAAATCTTGTAGAGATGGCCCCATGGCTCAAGTGGACCCATGGGAAAAGGCGGCGGACTGCGAGCGAGCAATCAGAATTACACTTGATCCATTACATCGCGAAACGCTTACTAACATCCGAGAGTTCTGGATTGCGCTTGCGCATAAGAGCCGGTTTCTGAGTGATGACGCCTTAGCCACCCAGATCGAAACGATCGGCCGCCTCCACGCCAAACTCGACCGCGACGCGCGCCCCTAGAATTCACTGGTCGGGCTTACGCCAGAATGCGCCCAAGACATCAGCTTGCTGCTGTGCGCGCGCCGCGAGCGGCCACGCAGCCGCGCCGCCGAGCAGCGTGATGAAGCGGCGCCGCCTCATTCGATCACCTCGTCGGCGATGGCGAGTAGTCCGGGCGAAGGCGTGAGGTTGAGTGCTCTTGCAGCCTTGAGGTTGAGGACGAACTCGAAGGTCGTTGATTGTATGACCGGTAGATCGCCGGGCTTCTCGCCTTTCAGGATCTTTCCCACATAGACGCCTTGCTGACGATAGGCTTCGGTGATGCTGGGGGCGTAGCCCATGAGGCCGCCGGCCAGAGCGTAATCACGACCCGGGTAGATTGCAGGGATAGCATAGCGCGCCGCCAGCCCCACGAGTTGTTCGGTCCGGGTTCGAAAGAATGGTCCGGTGTTGACGAGCAGCGCGTCGACCTTTCGTTGTGCCAGTGTCACAAATGCGTCGTCGAGTTCGCGCTCGTTGCCGGCGTGCACGACGTGCAACGCAAGCCCAAGCTGGCGAGTCACTGTTTCCACCTCTTTGGTTACGCTGTCAGTTGCCTCGGCTCGATTGGCCAGCAACCCGATGACGTTGGCGGTCGTCACTAGGTCGCGCAGAAGGCTAAGCCGTTTCAACGTCGAGGCCTCGGTGAGGAAGGTTACACCAGTGATATTCCCGCCCGGCCGGTTGATGCTCGAGACAAGGCCAGCAGCAACCGGATCCAAGCCGGTGTGAAAGACGATCGGAATGGTTGATGTCGCGGCTTTTGCCGCCAGCGCTGGTGGCACGGAGCCGCTCGTGATAATGACGGCGACCTTGCGGCTAACCAGGTCTGCTGCCAACGCCGGCAATCGGTCGAGTTGATTGTCGGCCCAGCGGTATTCGATGGCGACGTTCTCGCCCTCAACAAAGCCGGTTTCTTTCAAGCCCTGCCGGACGGCGGCCACGATGGCTGCATAAGGTCCGGCCGGCGTGCTGCCGAGAAATCCGACAACCGGCATCGCCGCCTGCTGCGCCCGCGCCACGAGCGGCCACGCGGCCGCCGCGCCGCCGATTGGTAGGGATCAGTCAGCGGGTATCAGGAACGCTGCGCGCTCTACGCCTGCTTGGCGGCGAGATTTAGCGGAAGCGGGCCCACTACGAGAACATGCCCCAAACCATCGCAGTCCGATAACAAGCGGACCTGCTGGGTGGCGTTGCCGGACCCAAAGCGAAGCGCCTTGGGACCCTGTGCAGGTGCATTTTTTTTGAGCAGCGAAGTGTGACCTAGTTCACACCCCCTCTCTCGATCCCCCGCTCTAAAGTTCCGATGATTTTGATTTGCACGGGGCAGGGAGGCTTCAATGCGACACGCAGTCATATGCGTTATCGGCGGGCTCGCCGCGGTGGGAATAGGGGTTGGGCTAAACTTTGCTACTAACCAGTCTGCGACGGAAATTTCCGTCTCGAAAGCGACAATGACGACGCCTGCGATATCTTTTTGGGGCATGCACAATCAGGCGCACCTAGAATTTCTTTCAGTCCAGCAAATTACCGCAATGGAAACCTGGGTTTCAAATCAGTTCGACCTTCCGACCATGCACGAGCATCCCAGGATAGAGTTCGCACCTCCCGCCAAGATCGCGTCTTTGCGTTTTACCGACTTGTTGTCCGATCCGGGAGCACAAGTTGAGCCGAACAATCGAGCCCCCTCTGCTCAACACGACACCATCGCCATATACGACGACGCCACGCGAACCATCTATTTGCCCGAGGGCTGGAGCGGCAGCACGCCAGCCGAGCTATCCGTTCTTGTCCATGAGATGGTTCATCATTTTCAAAATTTGCTTGGTCTCAAACATGAGTGCCCACAAGAGCGTGAGAAGCTCGCCTATATCGCACAGGATCGTTGGCTTGGCCTGTTCGGACACAGTCTCGCGGATGACTTCGCGCTCGATCCGTTTTCCCTTTTTGTGAAGACAACGTGCTTCTACTGAGCAAGGATTGTCCGCAGTATTGCGATTATCAAACTCACTCGCATGGACGAGCCCAAACATGTCGGCGGGTGATCGTCGCAACTGAAGCGCTTCCCGAACCGAGGGAGACAAATCATGAGTGCTGCGGAAATCAGTGGATACGTCGCAGCTAGCCTCGTTTTTATGACCTTCTATATGAAGACGATGGTGCCACTGCGCGTAATCGGGATTTGCAGCAATTGCGCCTTTATCACATACGGGTATTTCGGCGCCTTGTATCCTGTTTTAATTTTGCATCTCATTCTTCTGCCATTGAATAGCCTACGCCTTCGCGAGATGCTGCAGCTGACAAAGCAAGTGCGCGAGGCAGCGCACGGAGATCCCAATATGAACTGGCTCAAGCCGTTTACGTCGACGCGACATGTAAAAGCCGGTGAGGTTGTGTTCCACAAGGGTGAGGTCGCCAGTGATATGTTTGTCGTGTTGTCCGGCCATTTCCGGCTCGTGGAGACTGGTATCGAGGTTGTGAGCCCGCATGTGGTTGGCGAGTTTGCCTTCCTCACACCCGAACACAGCCGTACGCAGACGCTCGAATGCGTCGCCGCGGGGATATTGCTCCAGATCAGCTATGGCCAGATTGAGCAGCTTTTTTTTCAGAATCCCAAGTTTGGGTTCTACTTTTTGCAGCTGATCACGCGGCGTCTGTTGCAGAATACCGCGCGGCTCGAAACTGAGCTTGCTCAATGCCGTGAAATACTTGCTGCCTGACGAGCGCAACGAAAGGCCCGTGGACGGCACGACGTTTGCTGTAGTGCATGAGTCCGGTCCTGGCAGATTGTGTTGCAAAACTATTTTGCGCGTTCGAGCGGGCAAGAGTTGGATCAGGCGCTAGACGTCAGATCGGCGCGCTCCCGCCGCTCGCGGCATGTCCGCTTCGCTCCAAAAGCGGACAAGCGAATGCTTGCCTCGATTTGTCCGCTTTGTGCCAAAAGCGGACGAACGCACCGCAGCAATGCCATGCCCTGGGTTAGAGGCTTGGTAGGCGAAATATGACGTCGATTTAACCTTGAGATTTTGAACTGGGGCACCTCTCCGGCCGACCCATCGTCATCGGCAATTCCTCGGCGAGTACGGGTCATCATGCCCCACACCTTCAAGTCAGACATAGTTCAAGAATGCTACCTCCGTGCCGCTGAGGCTCGTCAAATAGCCACGGCCGCCACCGACCCATTTATGAAGGCAGACTTCGTTGCTCTAGAACGACGGTGGCTTTCCTTGGCCCGCAGGTACGAGTGCGAAGAGCGGTGACGAGCGCGGAAAAGCAAGAGCCGCTAGGCGTGGTAGCTCCGGCGGCTCGTCTTAGCTCCTCGCGGGTTGACTGGCCTGCTCAACCCTCTCTCGATCTGGCACAAAATTATTCAGTCGTATTTCATGGATTGTTTCAATTGTGCTTCTCCCGCCGCTGCCGGTCGCGATCTTAGCATTATTTGTGCATTGGGATGACGTCGGGGCCGTCTAGCCTCCAGCTCTTTCGCGAGCGTCGCTGTGGCTTTCATGCGCGCCAACTATTGTTTCGTAAAATGGCATCAGCGATTAGTTCTGCAGGCGGGCGATTGCGTCCTTTACCAACAACTTCCGACGTTTTAACTCGACGATCTGTAGATCGTCGATCGACGGATGAGCATGGGCTTCGGCAATTTCCGCTTCCAAGGCCCGATGCCGTCGTTCCAGTTCCGCAAGATGCGCTTCTATGGACATATCGGTCTCCTGAGCCAAGTAGATGGGCGGACGGCCAAGTTTCGGAGCTAAGCGCCCGAACTGCAGCGTGCCAGTCTTACATCCAGTCAAGGGCGTGCTTGGCTACCGCGAAGCTATACAGCGCCAATTTCCGCGAAGTGTTGCTGTTTCAACACATCACTGGCAAGCAGGATCTGATCGCGGCGCAGATCACCAGGCTGGCACCAACCAAGTAGTCAAATGCGATGCCTTGGAGGCCGACCTCACAGACACGCTAGCGCCTGTTTAGCGGCCACAAGGAGATTCAGCAGCTGCCACGGCTTGGGCATAAAATCGACCCCAGGCGGCAGCTGGTCATCACGCGGATGCCCGGACGTGAGAATCACAGGAAGAAAGGGCCAGCGCAGCCTGACCTCGCGCGCCAAGTCGATCCCATCCATAACGCCGGGAAGCCGGATATCCGCAAAGATCATACCCACGTCTCGCCCGCGGATTAGCATCGTGGCAAGGGCAGCTTCGGCGCTTTCACACTCGATGGTATCGAGTTCGCCGTCTTCAAGCAGCCTCGCTGCGAACTCGCGCAGTTCGGCGTCGTCCTCGACGATCAACACCGCTCGACGATTCTGTTGGGCCTGTCCCATATTCACGCCCCTCCCCTGAGTGCTCGTTATGATCCCCATCCAATTGTCGCATGAGCGCCGCCAGGTATTCCGGCACCGGGGCGCAAGCGGCGTCGGCGAATTCGGCCCGCAGTCCGGCCGTAAACGCCTGCAGGAACTCCATCGGGTCGAGGGAGATGACGGGCAGACGGCGCATCCCAATGCTCCGACGGACCTCCGCAGGCCCAACCGTTCGGTTGCGCGCCTTATGTTGTGAATCCGACAGAGGTAGTTTTGTTCCGAAGCGGCGGCAAGATTTTTTGCAGGCATCGCGGCAAAAGCGGCCACTCAATGTCCGCTTTGGGTCAGGAGCGGACATTACCGGTTCACTTAGCAATGTCCGCTTTAGCCCCGAAAGCGGACATCGAGCGACGCGATAGGGATGTCCGCTTTGTGCCATGAGCGGTCATTGGGTGACCTCACTCAGTCAGACATTGTGCTGGATAGCGCGTGACCCGCGGTGCTGCGCTGTCCGGCTCTTGGCCAGGTGCGTCCAGGTGGCAATTAAGGGACTTCGCGGGATGGATGTGCGCCGCGGCCCCATGCACAATGACCGGGGTCTCCACCGGCTCGCAGTTACAAGATCATGACCACGCCGAATGAAGCGCTTCGCACGATCCTACCGATCGCAGGTTGGGGTGACACGCAGGCAGCGGATGTCATGTTCACCGGTGGTGCCGATCCTGTGCTGCCGACGCCGTTCCGCATCGGCGCCGCGGGTGCGGCTACTCTCGCTGCAAGCGGGCTCGCGGCCACGGAACTGTGGCAGGTCCGTACCGGGCGGCGTCAGCGAGTGACGGTCGATCTTCGCCAGGCCACCGCAGCGTTGCGCAGCGGCCACTACCTTCAGCTCGCCGGCACGGACGTTTCATCCGAGCGAAACACCATCATGGGCTTCTATCCGACCCGCGACCGGCGCTGGTCCTATCTCCATTGCAATTTTCCCAATCATCGCGCGGCGGCACTCAGCGTGCTCGGCGTAGCGGAGGATCGTGAGGCCGTGGCCCGCGCAGTGGCCACGTGGAACGCCGCCGATCTTGAGGAGGCGATCATTGCTGCGAAGGGCGCCGGCGGCTTGGCGCGAACGCAGGCAGAATGGGCGAGACATCCGCAAGGTGCTGCGGTCGCGGCGTTGCCGCTCATGGAAATCATGCGCATCGGCGACAGCGCCCCCGAACCGCTTCCAGCTGGCAATCGGCCGCTCTCGGGCATCCGCGTCCTCGACCTGACTCGCGTCCTGGCCGGACCGACTTGTGCCCGCACGCTCGCCGAACATGGCGCTGACGTCTTGAGGATCACTGGCGCACATCTGCCCAGCCTTGGGTACCAGGAATTGGATACCGGGCACGGCAAGCTGTCGGCCGAACTCGACCTGCGCGCTCGGGGCAATGTCGATATCCTGCGCGGGCTGGTGCGCAAGGCAGATGTCTTCTCGCAAGGATATCGTCCGGGCACCTTGGCCAACCGCGGCTTGTCGCCAGAGGAACTGGCTGCGATCCGACCTGGGCTCGTCTACGTCTCGCTCTGTGCCTTTAGTCACGCCGGCCCGTGGGCGTCACGGCGCGGCTTCGACACGGTGGTGCAAACCGTCAGCGGCATGACGATACGGCAGGCGGAGTGCATCCCGGGGAAGTCTCCGGCGCCGCAATTCTACCCGGTCTCAGCGATCGATTATTGCACGGGTTACTTGATGGCGTTTGGCGCGATGGTGGCATTGGCGCGTCGGACCCGGGAAGGTGGCAGCTGGTTGGTACGGATCTCTCTCGCTCAAGTCGGCAAGTGGATCGTTGATCTCGGCGAAGTGCCGCCTGCGGCGCTGAGGGATATACCTGCTGAGTTCACCGCCAGCGAACTGGAGCGTTGGTCGACGGTCAGTGAGACACCATCTGGCCGGCTCGGCCACCTTAGGCCAGCCGTGCAATTGTCGGAAACGCCGCCGTACTGGGCGCGGCCCTCGGTCCCGCTTGGCTATCACCGCCCGGTGTGGCCCTGACAGTGTGTCAGGAGATGGAAAGGTGCGCGCATGAGAATGATCGTCATCAGAGCCACAGGCCTCTCGCCATGAACCTTCTCCGCCGCCAATTTTTGCATCTGTCAGCGGGTGCTGCGGCGCTGCCAGCTTTATCGCGCATGTCGTGGGCACAAACCTATCCGTCGCGTCCGGTGCGCTTGCTCATAGGCTTTTCCGCCGGCGGAGGGGCCGATATCGTCGGGCGCCTGATCGGTCAATGGCTGCAAGAACGGCTGGGCCAACCCGTCGTCATTGAGAACCGGCCTGGCGCCGGGACCAACGTTGCCACCGAGGCGCTCGTACGCGCGCCGGCCGACGGCTATACGCTCGGCCTTATCGGCCTGCCGAACGCGATCAACGCGACCTTGTACGACAGGCTCAGCTTCAATTTCATCCGCGATGTGACGCCAGTCGCAGGCATCCTGCGCACGCCCGAAATCATGGTCGTCAATCTGTCGGTTCCGGCCAAAACCCTTTCTGAGTTCATCGCCCACGCCAAGGCCAATCCGGGCAAGATCAATATGGGGTCGGCCGGCAATGGGAGCGTGTCACATGTCGCCGGCGAGCTGTTGATGTTCAAGGCCGGCCTCAGAATGGTGCATGTGCCTTATCGCGGCGTGGCCCCCGCGCTCACCAACCTGCTAGGCGGCCAAGTGCAGGTCGTGTTCGGGGCCGTGACCGCGACAATGCCCTACATCAGTACGGGAAAGGTGCGTGCACTGGCGGTCACCGGCACCGCGCGCTCAGAACTGTTGCCAGACATCCCAACCGTGGGCGAATTGGTCCTGGGCTACGAGGCGAGCGCCTGGTACGGCATCGGGGCGCCCAAAGGCACGCCCGTCGAGATTGTCGATCGGCTCAACACGGCGATGAATGGGTCGCTCGCCGATCCCAAATTGAAAGCGCGGCTCACGGACCTGGGAGCCACCGTGCTGACTGGCTCGTCCGCCGACCTCGGCAAGCTCATCGCTCACGAAACCGAGAAATGGGCGAAGGTGATCGAGTTTGCGAAAATAAAAGCGGAGTGAGCAGCGCAGACGTTCTATAAATACACTTCGGCGAACCCGTCCGCAGGACCAGCGCTGATCGAACGTTTGAAGCGCCGTTTTGTGATCCTCACATCTCGGGAGGAAGCATGACATCTGCCGAACTGCGGGGCGTGGCGCCGGACGTGCTGGTGGTCGGGGCAGGCAATGCGGCCTTGTGCGCCGCGATCTCGGCGCACCAGAATGGAGCGCGCGTGCTGATGCTCGAGGCCGCGCCGTTCGAGGAGCGCGGCGGCAACTCACATTTTACCGGCGGCGCCTTCCGGTTCGCGTTCGCAGGCGTCGACGATCTCCTCGCTGTGCTGCCATCGCTGGCGCAGGAGCGTCTCGAGAACGTCGACTTTGGAACCTACACGCAAGACCAGTTTTTTGACGACCTTTTCGCGTTGACCCAATACCGGTCCGACCCGGATCTCTTGGAAATTCTCGTGCGCGGCAGTCTGGACACTGCCAAATGGATCGCCCAGCAGGGTGTGAAGCTGCAGCCGGGGTTGGGACGGCAGGCCTACCAGGTCGACGGAAAATTCAAATTCTGGGGCGGTCTCGCACTGCACATCTGGGGCGGCGGGCCGGAGCTCCTCAACGCGCTCTATGCCAATGTGGAGCGGCGCGGCATCCCGATTCTCTATGAGACGCCCGCCACCAGTCTCATCCGTGAAGACGGGCGGCTCGCGGGCGTCATCGCGGAACACCAAGGCGCGCCGGTCGCGATCCGGGCCGGCGCTGTGGTGCTCGCCTGCGGCAGCTTCGAGTCCAATCCGGAAATGCGGGCAAAGTACCTTGGCCCCGGTTGGGAAATGGCGCGGGTGCGCGGTACGCGATTCAATATGGGCGCCGGGCTCAACATGGCGATGGCGATCGGCGCAAGGCCCTACGGCCATTGGTCCGGTTCCCATTCTGTGGCGTGGGACATCAACGCTCCGCCCTATGGCGATCTCACGGTCGGCGACCAGTTCCAGAAGCACAACTACCCGTTCGGCATTCTGATCAACGCCAAGGGCGAGCGCTACGTCGATGAGGGCGCCAACTTTCACAGCCATACCTATGCGAAATATGGCGGCGAGATCATCAAGCTTCCGGGCATGTTTGCCTGGCAGGTGTTCGACGCCAAGGTGAGCCATCTGCTGCGCAGCGAGTATCGCATCCGCGGGGTGACCAAGGCGGAAGCCAACACGCTTGAAGAACTGGCCGGCAAGCTCGACGGCGTGGATCCCGAGGGTTTCCTTCGCACCGTGCGGGAATTCAACGCCGCCTGCCGCGTCGACACTCCGTTCAATCCCAATGTCCTGGATGGCCGCAGGACCCAAGGCCTCGCCATCAACAAGACCAATTGGGCCAATCCGCTCGATACTCCGCCGTTCCACGCCTATCATGTGACGACCGGCGTGACCTTTACGTTCGGCGGCCTCAAGATTTCCCAGAAGGGCGAGGTCGAGGATCTTTACGGCCGGATCATTCCAGGCCTCTATGCGGCGGGCGAAATGGTCGGCGGGCTGTTCTTCCACAACTATGCCAGCGGGACGGGCCTGATGTCGGGCGCGACCTTTGGCCGGCTGGCGGGACGCAGCGCCGCGGCGTTCGCGCGGCCGCCGGCCTCGCGCGCAGCGCAGGTCCGCCACGATGCTGAAGGAGCTGCCCCATGACCATTGCCACCGAGCTCGCGCGGCGCATTCGCGCCTTCACGTATGACGGCCTGCCGGATGCCGCGTTGGAATGGGCGAAGACCGGCATTCTCGATACCGTGGGGGTCACGCTCGCCGGATCTGCCGAGCCGTGCGCCCAGATCATGCTGCGCGTGTGCACCGCCACGGGCCCGGCCCTGGTGTTCGGCTCCGCGCAGCGCCTGTCGGTTACGGACGCGGCGCTGGTGAATGGCACCGCCTCCCATGCGCTCGACTTCGACGATTGCAGCAACACACTCGGCGGCCATCCTTCGGTGCCGATCCTGCCGGGCCTGTTCGCCTTGGCCGACGCGATGCCAGTCAGCGGGCGCGATTTCCTGGCCGCCTATGTGGCGGGCTTCGAGACCGAAACGCGCATCGCCCGCGCCGTCAACTTCCACCATTACGACAAGGGCTGGCACCCGACCGCAACGCTGGGCATATTCGGCGCCACCGCAGCGGCCTCGCGGCTCCTCGAGCTGACGCAGGATCAGACCGCAACCGCGCTCGCCATCGCGGCTTCGTTTTCGTCCGGCCTCAAGGCCAACTTCGGCACCATGACCAAGCCGCTGCATGTGGGTCACTGCGCCCGCAACGGCGTGATGGCCGCGATGCTCGCGCGCGCGGGTATGACGGCGAGCCACGATGTGTTCGAGCACCGGCAAGGCTTTTTCAATGTCTTCAACGGCGCCGGCAACTACGATGCCGACGCCGTGCTGCGCGACTGGGCGGAACCGCTCGACATCATCACGCCGGGCATCGCCATCAAGAGCTATCCGTGTTGCGGCAGCACCCATCCGGCCATCGACGCCATGCTCGATCTGGTGCGCGCGCATCGCCTGACGCCCGAGAATGTCGCTCATGTGGTGTCCTGGACGCATCCGCGACGTCTCGCGCACACCAACCGTCCGAGCCTGCGCAGCGCGCTCGATGCGAAGTTCAGTGTGCAATACTGCCTGGCCCGCGCGCTGGTGGACGGCCAAGTGGTGCTGTCGCACTTCAACGACGACGCTTATCTCGACGCGCGGGTGGCGGATGTGATGGCCCGCATCGAAGCGGCGCCGCATCCGCAGATGTCATCCGCCGGCACCGCGCATTTCGGTGCCGAGGTGACGGTCACGACCACCGACGGACGACGCTTGGTGAAGGTGGTGGACAGCGCGCTCGGACGCACGTCGGAACAGCCGCTGTCCCGGTTTGCCCTCGAGGCAAAGTATCGCGATTGCGCCGGCCGTGTGCTGACCCCTGACGCGGTGGACCGGTCGCTCGATCTGGTGGCGGACATGGAAACGCTCGACCGCGCGTCCGTGCTTGCCGACACACTGGCCGCGGGATGCGCCTGCGATCAGGCGGGCGGACCTGCCGCCCTGGCGCGGGCAAGCTGACGGTTTCTGACTTCGGTTTGCGCACCATGAAAAATTTACGGAGCACAAGGTCACTCATCGCGAGCCTCGAGGCAGCGCCGATCATGATGGCCGCGGCCTGGCCGGCGATGGCTGAAGCGGCCATGCTGCCGCGCCGCCGAGCACCGTGATGAACTCGCGCCGTCTCAATTGATCTGACCGCATTCGATTTCCCACCAGCCAAGTCGAATTGCAGAATATCGAATTACCACTGCTCAGTCAGCGAGCCTGCCGTAAACTTGGACGTGCCTCGATTTGACTTCATTTTTTTTCGTCGAATAGACCGGATCGGGGCAGTCGGCGGGCTAGAAAAGGTCTGCCCAATGGTGCATCTGATTGTCCTAGCCACTTCTGTCATCACCACACTTGTCGCCGGTTGCCAGTGGGCAAGTAAAATCGGAGTGTTTGGCACCCGGAGCGCTGATTGGGCGAGCCAGAATTGGCGAACCCGCGTGGGCACCACAGCGGTCTGCGTCGTTCTTTGGGCGCTCTGGCTTTGCTTTTTAGGGAGGGCAGTGCGTGGCCGTACAGGCAGCGACGCCAACTCAATGTCGAGAGTTTGCGGATCAATGCGGCTGGCTCGCTAGGGAAGCCAAGATGGAACGGCACCGACAGGTCCTGAAAGAAATGGCTGAGGCTTGGCGGAAGCTGGCCGAAGAGGTTGACCGAACTGGCCGCGCTAATCCTCGCTCCTAGGCGCTCGGCGGCGGCTTTCCTTTCTGGCAGCAGAACCAATCCCTACGCCGTGAATTGCTCTACTGCGGAAGGCCCCTCCTTCCGTAATGGAATGTCTAGCACTCATCTGGCCCCGCTTCGGCGGGGCCTTTTCTTTGAACCTTTCTGGCGGAGAAGCCCAACTCGGCTCGGCGTCGTCATTTTACCACCAACCCTATCGACGCCGGCACAGCTATTGCGACTGTCATGTCTGCATCACACGCCATGCGATAGATTGGCCGCAGTGATACCTTCAGCAGAACGCTGGATGCCTTCGTCTACGAGGCTCTCCGAGTGGATTCTTATAATCAGTGACAGGAGACATGGCCATGCAAAACAAGTACGCAGAGGTGACCCCCCGCAATTTCAATCCGATGTGGTCTCCCGGGCTTTCGGATGAAGCGCGCAAGGCAGTGAACGCGGCCTTCGACGCGATGTCCACTTGGCGCATCGAGACCGCCAAAAACAGCGAGAAAAACAGCGAGCAAGTCATCGAGAAACTAGCTGCCGCCGCCCGGGCGCTGGGATGGCCAGAACAAATCGTCGATACCATTCGCGCGCAAATGCAGAGCATCACCAAAATGCAGATCCAAACAATGGATCAGATGATGGACGCTTGGGAGGAGCAGATCAAATCACCAAATCCGATGACCGGTTCGCCGTCGGCGATGCTTTCGAAGCTAAAGTCCTTGCCTGGCGTCAGCTCGGCCGGCAGTTGGCCAAACGCAAACGCGTTGGCGGCGACGAACCCCATGCAGTTTTGGATGCAATGGGTGGAGCAGTGGCAGAAAGCCTGGGCAGATACGATGTCGTTCTGGGTCAAAGCCGGCAAGCAAAATGACGGCGTCGGACTGCGCCCGCACTAATCCTCGAGAGCCGTGCCGCCACCTATTCCTGGCCCGCCCGGCGTCGGGAATGAGAACCTGCTCACGCTACGCGGATAACAATTTTGCCAAAATGCGCTCCCGAGGCCATGTGCCGGTAGGCCGCCTGCGCCTCATCGAAGGGGAATATCTTATCGATGACCGGCTTAATGCCGCTCGCAGCTATCGCACGGCTCATCGCCTCGAACATCTGCATCGAGCCGACGGAGATGCCCTGCACGTTGGCGCGACGGGCAAAGATCAGTCCCGGATTGAGTTCGGTAGCAGGGCCGCTCAGGCCGCCGATCATACTGATCTTGCCGCCGACGCGGATCGCGCCGAACGAGCGGGCCAGCGTCGCGGCACCGCCGACCTCGACAACGTGGTCAACGCCACGGCCGCCGGTAAATCCTAGTGCAGCCTTCTCCCAGTCGGGCGTGGTCTTGTAGTTGATGCCGTGATTGGCGCCGAGCGCCTTCGCACGCGCGAGCTTGTCATCGCTCGACGACGTAATGATCACCTGAATGCCCATCGTGCGCGCGAGCTGGAGGCCGAAGATCTAGACGCCACCGGTGCCCTGCAACAACACGGTCTGGCCGGCAACGAGTTTTGCGTGCTCCATCATGGCGCTCCAAACGGTGACGCCCGCACAGGGGAGGGTCGCGCCCTCCTCCAGCGACAAGTGCGCTGGAATTTTCACGATCCCGTCCTCCTCCAACACCGCATATTCCGCAAGCATGCCGTCGATGCCGCCTCCAAGCGCGCTTGCGTGGACGTCGGCAGGCGCCTCGCCACCGGCCCAGCGCTGAAAGAAGCACCCGGCGACGCGGTCGCCGACCTTCACGCGGGTGACACCGGGACCGACCTCGATGACTTCGCCCGCGCCATCTGACAGCGGAATGAGGTTCTCGCGCACCGGCATCCGGTAGGTACCGCGCACAATGCCGAGATCGCGGAAATTGAGCGAGCAGGCCTTAACTTTCACCACGACCTGGCGATAGGCCGGCTTGGGATCGGGCCGCTCGACTTTGACCAGCGCATCGATGCCGGCGCCGCCTTTCGGCAGTTGATAGGCACGCATGCTTTCCTCGCTATGGAACTTCGAGCTGTACCCAGAAAAGAAAGTGGATGGACACTGGTTGTAAGAACCGCCGGAATGAAAGACGGGAATCTCGGCAATCTTCCGCTATTATCTCAGCGCCGGTCAACCAGCTACCGTGGGAGGACGGACATGCGCCTAGAGGAACACTTTGAAAGCAGCTCGACGTTACAGCGCAACGAGCGAGTCAAGTTGGCGGCTTTGTTCTGGAATAACGTAGGAGCAGGCATGGTCATTGGCGGGATGGCAGGGGCATTTTTCTTAGATAAGCCGCCCGGCACTTGGGTCAAAATTGGCATCGCGATGGCCGGACTTGCGCTTGGCTGGCTTTGTTATTCAATCGCCAGCAACATGTTGACTTATTTGCACACAGCCCCCGAAGAGCGTCGCTAAGGATAAACCCTCCAACTGTTCACCACGTTCCGTCATCGATGATTGTGAAAAGTAGACCCTCAAGTTCGAAAACTGGAAACCGTACCTAGTTTGAAGCGCGGTCGGCGAGCTCTTGCTGTGAAAGGCCGGTGAGACTGCGCGCAGCGCGCAACATGCCGCCGGTAATCTCGACAATCGTCGTGTTGAGATTGTTTGCGCGGCGTCAGCACACGTCAATGTCAGCGTACTTTACCAATTCGTTGACACCGCCAACCGGCCTTGGCCTACTAGCGTCGCCGTCGCGGCAGGTTCCTTTCCGGTCGAGCAGCGCGTGGCTCGGTCGCTCCCAGAAAGATGGCCTGCCGTCCTGCCGCGCGGGGAGAAGCTCGTTTTAGTGCGGTTCGGTTCAAGGCCATCAACTCGCGCACAGGGGAGGGGCAGCCTGGTCGCTGCCCCTTTCTAATCGGAACCAAAATGGACGCGCATTGATCTTAAGCGCGCCTCGGCTCTGCAGACGTGATCGAAGCGCCGCACCTAACTAGAATTGCGCACAATCTCGACCGCCCTTTTCGTTAGGCTCGTCGAATCGCGCTCGCCATCTTTGGCAAGTAGAATGATTAGCTTAGCGACCGAATTCGTCATCGGATCGTTGCGATCCTTGATGC
>Ga0306920_100006678_pt1 | contig 15098 bp, 14 predicted proteins | sample flu12Cox44000170_FD_204666 | JGI IMG/M metagenome (GOLD analysis project Ga0306920, IMG submission 204666) | Lab enrichment of tropical soil microbial communities from Luquillo Experimental Forest, Puerto Rico - flux4day.12C.oxic.44.000.170 (v2)... | ecosystem: Environmental > Terrestrial >... | reverse complement strand
GAAGTCGGCTGCCGAACGTGTGGCACGGCGCTTCAAGATACCCCGCATTGACGTGGATACGCTCGCCAAGTTCCGCGCCGACGCGAACCGCACGGTCTATTTGTTTGACGTGCGTGACCCTGCCGAATACGAGGCTGGCTATTTCCCCGGCACGCTATCGGCCCCCGGCGGACAACTGGTGCAGGCAACCGATCAGTATGTGGGCACGCTGGGCGCGCGCATTGTGCTCGTCGATGACGCCGAGGTTCGCGCGGTCATGACGGCATCGTGGCTGCGCCAGATGGGCTGGCAGGACGTGTTCGTGCTGGCCGACGGCGGCAGCGAGCTGGGCGATCCGCCAGTCGAGCTTCTGGGTGCCCTTCCCGCCGAGCTGCGCATCGATTGTGCCGAGCTCGCCGCTCTCAAGAACCGCGAGCAGGCGACCATCGTCGACGTATCGCTCAGCCGCGAGTACCGCAAAGGGCATATTCCAGGCGCGTGGTTCGCCATCCGCTCGCGCCTCGCGCTCACGCTTGCCCACACTATTCCGCTAAAGGGGACCCTCGTCTTCACGTCCGAGGACGGCATGCTCGGCGGCTTCGCCGCGCGGGACGCAGCCGGGTACATCGCTTCTCCCGTGCGCTACCTCGAAGGCGGCAACGCCGCATGGAAGAACGCGGGCCATGCGCTGACATCACAGCAGCCCCTGATGGCGGACGAACCCGTCGACACCTGGCTCAAGCCTTATGAGCGCCCAGGCGATCCAACCAAGGCCATGCAGGAATATCTCACCTGGGAGGTCGATCTGCTCCAGCGCATCAAACAGGACGGCACTGCGAGATTTGCGCAGTTTCCTGCTGCCTAGCTAGTCTTACTGCATCATAAACGCGGCGTAGGGTGTGCAACCGCGCGGTTCTCGACCGACAGCGTGCGCAAAATCGCGCCGCGCGGTTGCGCACGCTGCCAGACCTCGCAGCGCAATTTTGCACACCCTACGAACTTGTGACGCAGTAGGACTAGCAAGCGTCAAGCCGCGTCCTTCAGCCTGCGCTCATACGCCTCAACAATTTCAATACAACGGGACGCATCGGCGTCAGTATCATGAGGGCCTTGAATGTAGGTGGGCTTGCCGTCAAGGCCGAAGTTGAACCTGGCATCGCAAGCGTCTGCGTTCACGTCTCCAAACAGGGCCTCGACAGCGGCAAAGTCTCGCGCTGGCGCAAATCCGATGACCCGCGCCCATGCAACAAGATCGCGCAGCAGCTTGCGCGCGTAGCTCGGATCGACGGGCTCAAGTCGATCTACTGCACTCAGGACATCCACGTAACCTTGCAGGATATCCGCCGGCAGACTCTCGAAATACGCGTCTTTTACCCCGAGGCAGAATGCGTCCAGCAGGAAGTTGGCGCAGCTGAGGTATTCGGGATCGGCCCCGCGCACGAGCACCATTGTCCCCATGCCGTGCTCAAACAGACCGTTTGAAAGGAGGCAGAGCTGGATCGGGCCACCGGCCGCTCGCCGCGCCTTCTCCGGCAGGCTCGCTGCAAACAGTTCCGCCTTGCGCTTTGCGCGACGTTGGCCTTGCGCCGCTTGGCTTTCGCGGCACGTTTGACCGCCAAGTTGCTGCCCATTGTGGTACCTCGCGAATCAGTGCTGCTCTTTCCATCGAGTGAGCAACAACCGGCCAATCTGGGCAACATCAAATCCCTGGAACACATCCTGATCCTCACAGGTTGATCCTGCGGGCCAACAGCGATGGAGAATGGTCATGACCTATCACGGTCCCGATCCCCGCAAGGAGCGTCACCCGGCCGAGGCGGGAGCAAGCCCACGTCAGGCGCGCTGGAGCCTGGCCGTTGCTGCGGCCATCCTGGTGATCCTCGGCCTGACATTTTATGGGATCAACGCAAAGCGCGAATCCCAGACTGCCGCCAAACCGCCCGCCGTGAACGCTGCTCCGGCGCCCGCCGCCGGCATTGCGCCGCCAGCCCCTCAGACCACGACCGGACAGGCAGCGCCTTCGGCAGCCCCGCAGACGACAGGCCAAGGTGGAACACCGCAGGGCACGCGATAGCCGGCGCCGGGTTTGCCTCACTCATTCCTTGGGGCGAGTGCGCTCGTGGTGGTCGTGCAGGAACTTTGCAAGCTGCTCGCGCAGCATTTCATCGCGCTCCCCCTGGTGACCGAGCACGACGGCACAGTCGAATAATTGCTCCTGAATCGGCTGCGGAAGCTCGCCCCACAGGGCAATGACCGCAGCGCCCATGACTTGAGAAAACCGCTCGTTCTCGCCCGCTGTCAGCGCCTCCGAAGAGTTCAGCACGTTCGTTTTGGCGGCCAGATCGATGGCGCCGTCGCGCCCGGTCACAGCCGCGGGCCTGTCGAGCGTTGCCTTTCCGGTGTCTTTGGGCTCTGTCACTCTGTTCTCCCAGGGCAAGTCAGTGAGTTTTCAGGCTAGGAGAGGCCGAACGCGCACGCAACAGTGCAGCTTGACTTGTTCAGGCGCGCGATTGGCTCTTTTTTGCGATGGACATTGCGGCCTTTCTCTCCACAGCACGGTTAGGAGCTTGTTAAGCTTAACATTTCAAGATTAGCCCAAACGTGAGGTGCAGGACGCTCACCGTCGTTCCATTGCCTTTCTGCCATCCATCTCGAAAGGCTGACCATTCTCCGCTGTTTCAGAGAGACAGAGCCAAAAGCATGCGTAGGAATCTGCTGGCGATGATCCGGTGCGCCGCCCTGAGTGCCGCGGCAACACTCGCGTCCCACCAAGCAGGCGCTGCATCCCTTTATGTGGTTGATGGCATCTCGCTTGGTGCGTCTTTCGATTCGCGCCGCGGCTATCAATGCAGCCCCAGCGACCAGTTTCCGCAATATACGTGGTGTGAGCGAAAGCGCCACGAGCGAGGACGTCGCGGGGGCTTTGATTCCACGACTTCAATTCTGCAGGACGGATCGGTGGCCTATATCGGTCGCGAGATCCGGCCTGCCTTTTTTGCTGATGACGATATGGAGGTGGAAATCAAGCGGCTCTCGGCCCGATTTGGCAGCGCCGCCCGCGAGATGCGCTTGCCCGATCGCGATGGCATTTCGGATGCAGTCATCGCGCTGTGGGGAAACATTACGCTCGAGAAGCTCGACAGCGGCAGCCGCTCCGCGCTCGAAAAAGCGCCCCTCTCGCCGCAGAATTTGCTGATCGATCATCTCGGCGACATTCGCCAGTCGCTCAAGCTCGGGCTGCCGATCTATCGGCTGCGCGGGAGCGCGGGATACTTATGGTCCGCCGCTTCAGACGAGGCAGGCCGCGGGCATCTGCGTTTCCTCGCTGTTGATGCCGCTGCGCTGGCCGGAATAAAGGACGAGCCAGCCCGTCCGGGAGTGAAAGATATTGCCGCGGAACCCACGAAAAAGCGCCCGGCAACGCCCGCGACGAAAGATGTCACGGGGACGCTCGCCAAGGATGTGAATGCCGGCGGTGATCGCCGCGGCGCTCCGCTCGCCGGTGACCTGCGGCCTTTCCTGACGCCGCAACCGACGTCATCGGCGCCCGAGGCTGGACAGCAGGCCGGGTCCTCGACCAAAGACAGATCGCAACAAACCGTCATTACAAAGACGCGGGCCGCTGAAGCCGAGCGCGCGCGACTCATGCAGGCCGAGCAGGTAGCGGCCGAGGAGCGCACAAAGGCGCGGGTGGCGTGGGCGCGATTTGAGGCCGAGCAAGCCGCGCATGAAAACCGCGTGAAGTGGACTCTCGCGGCAGCCCTTGTCGTCCTGCTGGCAACGCTTGCGCTGTTGCGCTTGATGACACGTCCGCAGGACATGTCGAAGGCGCAAGAGACGGCACAAGAGACGGCACGCAAGCTCGCCCGGACGCTGCGTCTGCTTCCCGGAGCGCTGCGCGCGGCCTGCGAGCATGTCCAGAGTCTCTTCTGGCGCGCGCGGCTCCGCGTGGCAAATTTGATGATGAAGGCGTACACAGTCATTGCGCCCAAACCGGCTGAGCCCACCGAGCAGACCGGCTAGTGTCCCGATTCCGAAATTCGTTCCATCGTGCGGCAAGCTCATTTACGAATTTCGGAATCGAAGGACACTAGCAAACCTTTGATTCTAGTTTGGCTTTGGTTCAGAAGTCCGCATCTCGGACTCGCGGAAGGAATGATGCGGACTTCTGAACCGCCACACTAGCCAAGGTTATAGCTTCCCGCATTTTCAACGCAGGGCTTTGTACGCGTTTGCTTTTGACCGGCAAACTGCGCTTGAATTTGCGCGTGGCATGACGCTGCCGCTCCAGCGAACAAGGACGGGAGGTCCGCAATGGCGACCAGTTTTCGCGCGATCATCAATAAAGCGGTGCAGGATAAGCGCATCCTGGTTGTACCCGGCGCGCATGATGCGCTCAGCGCGCGCTTGATCAAGAAACTGGGCTTCGAGACCTATTTCATCGGCGGCTTCCCGGCCGTGGGCGCGCGCTATGGTCTGCCTGACATCGGGCTAAAGGGGTTCGGCGAGATTTCGGCGGCCGTGCGCGACATCATGTCGGCCTGCGACCTGCCGGTTTTCGTGGACGGCGACGACGGCTATGGCGATGTCAAGAACGTTGTCCACACCGTGCAGAGCTATGAGCGCATGGGCGTGAGTGCGATCTTGATCGAAGATCAGCAATGGCCGAAGCGCTGCGGGCACACGCTGGGCAAGAAGGTCGTTGCGCTCGAGGTTGCGGAAGCGAAGATCAAGGCGGCGTGCGCGGAGCGCCTCAATCCACAAACCTGGATTCTCGCGCGCACGGATGCGCGCGCCGTCTACGATCTTGACGAGGCCATGCGGCGGGCCGAGCGCTTCATCCGTGCTGGCGCCGACGGCATTTTCATCGAGGCGCCACGCAGCGTCGAGGAGCTCGCGCGCATTGGCCGCGCCTTCGATGTGCCGCAGATCTGCAACCCACTGGTCGGCGGCCACACGCCCATCTTGAGCATGGAAGAGCTCGGCAAGCTCGGGTTCAACGCGGCTGTTCTGGGGCTCGATACGCTGATGCACGCCGCCAAGGCGATCGAAGCCGTGTTGCTCGACATGAAGTCAGGCAAGTTTGCGCATCGCAACGACGGCATGGATTTCGAGGAATACAAAAAGGTGGTCGGCTTCGACCAATGGGCCGGTCTGGACGAGCGCTATGCCCCCAATGCGTAGGGTGTGCCTGTTTCTCGACGCGCGCGCTTTTGCCCACCTTGCCGGTCACGCCAGCGCCGGCTGCGGCGCGTCTTTTGTTTTCACCGGCTGCGGATCGCGCAGGTTAAGGATGCGCCGCGCGTTGGCGTAGAACAGCTTGTGCTTCTCGGCATCGCTCAGCTCGATCTCATTGACGAGCTTTAGGCAGGCTGCCGGATCCCAGCACGGATAATCGGTGCCGTACATCACGTGATCGATGCCATAATAGTCGATTGCGAACCTGATACCCGCTGAATGGGGCGAGACGGTATCCGTAAACATCCGCTTCATGTAGGACGTGACCGGCTTCGAGAGCTTGGCGGCCTTGGAGTTCTTGTCCATGCGCCCGGCCTGGTAGGGCAGCGAACCGCCGGTATGGGACATCACAACCTTGAGCTTGGGATGCCGCTCCATCATGCCTGAAAGAATGAGCCGCATTGCGGCAACGCTGACCTCGATCACCCGGCCAAGGCTCAGATGCAGCGCACCCTCGTAGCCATCGAGCATGTCCTGGAAGATGACATCGGTGGGATGCAGGAACACGGGCAGGCCAAGTTTTTCGACATGCGCGTAGAACGGCTCGAGCCGTTCGCAATCAATGCGCGCATCATCACCGACGCTGCCCGGCAGGTTTACGCCCATGAGCCCGAGCCGGTCGACGGCGTCGTTTACGACCTCGATCGCGGTGCGCGTATCCTGCAAGGGGACGGCGGCGCTCGCCCATAACCGGCCGGGATATTTACGCTGCGCGCCGGCCATTTCCTCGTTCCAGGCGATGGCGTAGTCGCGGCCTTCTTCGACCGGCATATCGGAAAAGGACACCGAGAACGGCCCGATGGAGCAGACCACATCGACCTGGTGTCCGAGCCCGTCCATGTATTCAAGCTGCTTGTCGAGATCGAACCATTCGGCCCAGCTGTTGAGATGCTGTCCGCTACCCGCGCGCCGCATGTAGTTATAGCCGCCGCTCCGGTTGACCTCTGCGCGGGGATAATCCTTGCGCCGGCAAAGCTTGTCGAAAATGGATCGCGGCCACCAATGGAAATGCGAGTCAATGATGTGCATGGCTATCCCGACAGTTCAGGCATCAGGTATCAGGATTCAGGGATCAGCGCTACCGCAGCCTCGCTTCCTGATTTCTGTTAGCGGATACCTCCTCCCCGTCACTCGGCGGGTTCGGGGGCGAGCCTGCGCTCGGCGCTGGCGCGCGCGCTACCCACGCATAAAAGGCTCGCCATCAGAATCACGGCCGCCAGCGCGAGAACGAGGTCGGGTCGTCCGTTATCGATGAGGAATCCGAAGGGAACCGGAGCGAGAGCTCCACCCAACGGCAAACCGGCACTGACAAATCCGAACACCTTGCCGATCTGCCCCGGAGGAGACGCATCCTTGAGCATGACATCACGTGGCGTGCGGCTCGCGCCAATCAGGAGCCCGGCTATGAGGAGCACACCGATGGTCGCGAAGTCGTTCATCGTCTTGAAACATACCAGCAGAATGAGCCCAGCCGACGCTATGGTTAGGAGCACGGTAAATGCGAGGTGGCGGTTGCTGCGATCGGCAAACCAGCCGCCGAGGAGAACGCCGCCGGTGGCACCGCCAAGAAAGCCGGTCAGGGCAAGCGATGCGGCTTCAATCCCTATCCCATGCACTTCGTGCAGGACCGGAATCAACCAGGATTGGATGCCCGAGCCGGCGACCGCGGTCAGCATGAAGAAACCGAAGAAAAGGAGCATAGAACGGGACAGGAGGACCTTGCGGCCGGAATGAACCGAATCGTGCGCGGTCTCGTGCCGCCGAACCTGCTCGCGCAGGATCGCGCTCTGCCAGAGGATAAGGGCTACCAGCGGGACACCGACGAGCCCGACGAGAAGAAGCGTGCTGCGCCAGCCAAGCAGGATCATCAGCATGGCGCTCACAGGAGGCGCGAGCGCCGAACCCAGGTTGCCGCAGAACGTGTGCAGCGCAAAGGAGCGGCCCAATTGGCTGCGCTCTACCGATCCGCTCAGGATCGCGTAGTCGGTGGGGTGAATGACGGAATTGCCGATCCCCGACGCAACGCAAAGCACCAGCACCTGCCAATACGCAGTGGTAACGCCCAACGCTGCGATTGACAGGCTCATCAGCAGCGTGCCGCCGATCAAAAAAGGCCGCGCGCCATAGCGGTCGACGAGAAAACCGACCGGGGTTTGCAGGAGGCCGGCCGCGCAGGACATGAGCGCGAGTGAAAGGCCCAGCTGAGCGAAGGACACATCGAAGGCGCTCTGCCACGCCAGGAACATCGGTGGCAGACAAAGCTGATAAAAGTGCGACATGAAATGGCCGGTCCCGATCACGCTGTTCACGCGGATGCTGGGATGGAGCGTTGCGGCCATTTTCGGAAGACTCGTTTCTAGAAGCAAAGTGCTGAGCGAATGCCGCACTCACCTAAGAGAGCACGGGCGCCGAAGCAAGTCTCAGCCGCGATCTATCGGGGCACCCATTACTGCGGTGCATGCCGGAAAGACGAATTGCGCCCGTAAACCTGCTGCGTGAAGCGTGGCCGCGATCAGCACGGCGATCGCCGGTGGATTGCTCTCATGCCCGCCGCTACATCCCGCTGACCGCCTCCTGCTCGCCGAGATAGGCGCGCTGTACCTCGGAATTGGCGCGGATCTTCGCGGGCACGCCCGACGCGATCACGCGGCCCTCGACCAGCACGGTTATGCGATCGGCGAGCGAGAATACCGTTTCCATATCGTGCTCGACCAGAAGGATTGTCAGCACGCCTTTGAGCTCACGCAACAACGCCAGCATGCGCCGGGACTCCTCGGGACCGAGCCCCGCCATCGGCTCATCGAGGAGCAGCATGCGCGGCTTGGTGGCCAGCGCCATGGCGATTTCGAGCTGACGGTGCTCGCCGTGGCTGAGCCTGGAGGCGAGGATGTTCGCGCGCGCCTCAAGACCCACGCGCGCGAGCGCAGCACGCGCGGGCTCGCGCAATTCCTGCTCGCTGCGCGCCGGGCGCCAGAGCCGGAATGAATGGCCGCTGTGAGCCTGCACGGCGAGCGCCACATTGTCGAGCGCGGTGAAATCGAGAAACAGCGAGGTGATCTGAAAGGAGCGCGCAAGCCCGATCGCGCTGCGGCGATAGGTTGGCAGAGCGGTGATGTCGAGGCCCGCAAAGCGGATGCGGCCCAGGTCGGGCGTGATCTCGCCTGCGAGTTGGCTGATCAGCGTGGTCTTGCCGGCGCCGTTGGGACCGATGATGGCATGCAGCTCGCCCTTTGCCACATCGAATTTGACGTTGTCCGAGGCGACGATGCCCTTGAAGCGTTTGGACAGCCCCTCGACGTCAAGCAGTGCGTCAACCACGGCTGATCCCTGGAATTTGGTGCCGCTTTGGCTTGCAACTCATTCGCAATCCTGAAAGGTTGCGGGCCCGAAAAGCAAGACGTGTGACCCTTTTGCCTCTCAAGTTTGCTCTCGCCCTGCTCGTTATACTCGTAGGCCACCCGGTCGCGGCCGAGTCATACCCCGAGCATCCCATCATGATGATTGTGCCTTATGCCGCCGGCGGCAGCTCCGATGTGCTCGCGCGGCTCATTGCCGTGCCGCTGTCGAAATCGCTCGGCCAGCAGATCGTGGTCGACAATCGCGCCGGCGCCGGCAGCCGGCTCGGGATCGAGCTTGCCGCCAAAGCGGCGCCTGACGGCTACGCGCTTCTTCTTGCCGACATGCCGCACACCATCATTCCGGCGGTCCAGAAGGGCGTGCACTACGATCCCGTGCGCGACTTTACGCCGCTTGCGCTCATCGGCACTGCCTCCATGTTCTTTTTCATTCATCCGGCGGTGAAGGCGAACACGGTCGGGGATTTCGTCACATTGGCGAGGACCGAACCGGACAGAATCACCATTGCTTCGGGCGGAATCGGCAGTGCCACCCATCTCACAGCCGAGCTGTTTCAGGCAAAAACAGGCATCAAGCTCGTGCATGTGCCGTTTCGTGGCGCGGGACCTGCGATGAACGATCTCGTTGCAGGTCACGTACAGTCGGGGTTCACCACGCTCGCAACAGCGAGCTCCACGCTCGACCGCGTGCGCGTGCTCGCGGTCGCAAGCGCGACCCGGTCGCCCTTGCAACAAAACGTTGCCACCTTTCGCGAGGCCGGCATTGATCTTGTCGTCGAGCATTGGTGGGGCGTGCTTGCACCCGCCGGCATGCCAGCCGAGATTGCCGGGCGTCTCACCGCAGAGCTCGGCGCCATTCTCGACTCGCAGGACTTTGCCACCCATCTCATTCCCCTCGGCGTAACGGCATCCCATACCACGCCGGCGGCGTTCCGAGCGCTGATCGAAAGCGATACCGCGCGATGGGCTGAGATCGTGAAGTCTGTCGGGGTCAGCGAGTGAGGACGACAGAGGACAGACGACAGATCTAGATGCCTGAAGAATCCTATCTGTCGTCCGACTTCCAATCACTTTGCTCCTGCGGCGGCCGGCTCGCCGGCTCGGCGAGCGAGGCGAAAGCCATCGCCTTCGCCCGGCAGCAGCTTGAGACTGTACCCGGCGCGCAGGTGCGCGAGGAGCATGTGGACTATCCCGGCTGGCGATGCCGGAACGCGCGGCTCACGCATGCGCTAACGGGCGCCGCCCTCCCATGTACCCCCCTTCTGGGCAGCGCATCGACCGACGGTCTCGTTGCCGAAGTGCTCGACCTCGGCCCGGGCCGACACGACGATTTCAATCGGCATGCGAACGAGATTGCCGGCCGCATTGTCATGGTGCGGCACGAATATCCGTTCACGTCATCGCACGTGCACCGCCGCGTGAAGCTTGTCCTCGCCCAGGAGGCAGGTGCGGTCGGGTTTCTGATCACCTGCCCGGAACGCGATGGGGGGCCGGTCTCGGGCTCGACCGGCCGCCATGGCGGCGCCGGCATTCCCGCGCTCGGCATTGCGGCCGAAGCAGCGGACGCCTTGCGCCGGTTACCCGGCGGCGCCCTCGCGAGCGCGCACATGCTCGTCGAGAGCGAAGATTTGCCCGCGCGCGCTCCCGTGCTGATTGCCGACTTGCCGGGCAAAGGCGGTGAGTGGGTTGTGGTGAGCGCCCATATCGACGGCCATCCCCATGGCGAGAGTGCGATTGACAATGCAACAGGCGTGGCGGTCGCACTCGCGCTCGCGCGCCTGCTTGCGCCGCATGTAAGCGCCTGCCCGCGCGGATTGCGTCTGTGCCTATTCAGCGCCGAGGAATGGGGTCTTATCGGCTCGCGCTCATGGCTCGAAGGCATCGACGCGAGCGCCCGGCGCGCGATGGTTCTCAATATCAATCTCGATTCGGTCGCCGGGGCGTCAGGATTGACCGCACTGACCTCGGGGTTTGAATCGCTCGATGCCTGGGTCAAGCGAATATCGAGCCGCGCGGGTCTGCCGATTGCCACCCATTTGCCGCTCATGACCAATTCTGATCACGCCAATTTTGCCGGGCGGGGAATCCCTGCCTTGCGGCTTATCGCGGGCTTCAATCAGCCGCGCAGCAATCTGCGATTCCTGCTCACCGCCGCCGACACGCGCGACAAGGTGCGCCCGGACGAGCTCGACGCAGCGCTGCACGTCGCAATGACGCTGACGCGGGCCGCGCTCAACGCTGAGAGTCCGACCGTTTGGACGTGAACCGTAGCCCGCATTGAGCGCAGCGAAATACGGGACTTTCGCCCGCGACCAAACCCGGGTGTCGCTGCCGCTCCACCCGGGCTACGAGCCTGAGGCCGGCTCCATTCCATTTTTCCGAAAGACTGTCGCCGCGGCCTCTGACCTCAGGAAATTCACAAACTCCCTCGCGGCGGCGGGCTCCTTGGCGCCGGCGAGGAGACTCGCGCCATAGACCATGAAGCGCTGCAACTCGTCCGGGAGCGGCCCCACGATCTGGATGCCGGGGACCGGCAACAATTCACTGAGTTGCTGGATTCCGATCTCCGCGTCGCCGCGCGCGACGACGGTGCCGACCAGCTCGCGCCCTTGTGGTGCGACGAGCTTCGATTTGACCTCCTCGGCAATCCCGAGCTGATCGAGCACGCGAACAAAATGCAACCCGCTCACGCCGCGGCTGTAGGATACCGACCTCGCCGCACGTAGCGCAGCCTTCAATTTCTCGGGTGTGCCCACTTCCGGCCTGGGAGCGCCTTCGCGCACGGCAATCGCGCTGCCGGAGCGCACGAAGTCGACCCGGCTGCCCTTGACAACCCTGCCCTCGTTGAGAAGCCCATCGGTAAAGTCCGAGGGACCGATCACGAGATCGCCTGCAAGACCGGAGCGCAGCTTGGCCATCAGATCGGGGCCGGCCTCAAACGTGATGTTGACCCTGTGGCCGCTTGCGCGCTCGAACATCGGCGCGATGTCATGCAGCGCGTGCTCGCAGGCGAGCGTGCTGTAAGCAATGATTTCAGCAGCCATGCGCCAGAACCGTAGGGTGCGCAAAGGTGCGCATTTGCGTACCGTGCGCACGCGTGGGCACGGCGCGCGCAGTCGAGCATGCATGAATTGTGCAAATCATCTCTCGCGCGCCTTTGCCCACCCTACGAGATACGCCCTGGCCTTGTACAGTAGAGAAGGTAATCCCATCGATTCGCAAGACCAAGATGTCAGACAATCTCAAGCGAGCGGCGGCAGGCGAAAGCTTCGCAAATCGCCTTTTGATCGGCCATGCCGGTGATGTGATGTCTGCCTTCCCCGACAACTCCGTCGACCTCATCGTCACGTCGCCGCCGTACTGGACGGCCGTCGAGTACGAGGGTGGAAGACGTCCTTGGTCCAGCTATGAGGCCTATCTCGGCGACCTGCAAACGGTGTGGGCGCAGTGCGCGCGTGTGCTGCGACCAAACGGCAAGCTCTGCATCAACGCGCCTGTCCTGCCGATTCCGAAAGACATGATCCGCCAGCACACGCGGCACCTGAAAAACATCGCGTTCGATATCGAGCACAAAATTCTGGCAGAGACCAGGCTCACGCGCTACGCGCTTTTTGTCTGGCAGAAGCAGACCTCAAAGATGATGTTCGGAAGCTATCCCTATCCCGGGAACATCATCGAGAACAATACGGTCGAATTCATCAATGTCTACGTCAAACCTGGCAAGCCCCCCAAATTCGATGCCGAGGTGAAGAAAGCCAACGCACTTACGCGTGCGCAATGGATCGACCTCGCCCAGCAGGTTTGGTTCATCTATCCGGAGGACGTAAAGCGCAAACGCGACCATCCCGCGCCGTTTCCGCAAAAGCTTCCCGGCCGGCTCATCCGCCTCTACACCTACGGCGCCGTCGGTGACTTCCCCGGAGAGATCGTGCTCGATCCGTTTGCGGGGACGGGAACGACGTGCGCGGTCGCGAAAAGCCTGGGCCGGCGCTACATCGGCATCGACGTCAACGCGCGCTACATCGCCCTCGCCCAGCAGCGCGTGCGCGATGCTCCGCAAGACGAACCCCTGTTGCTGGTCGGGCGCGCGAAATATCCGGGCAAAAAAGAGCTGCAGCAGATGCTCGAAAATGATGCCGGAACGGCGGGCAGGATTGCCGAAGCCAAGCACAAGCGCAGGACCTATGGTCGCAAGCTCAAACCGAAGCTTGCCGGCCAGTTGACGCTCGCCTGAGCGGGCCTCGACTCGAGGTGAGTAAGCCGGCCATAAGTGTTATGGAGGGGGGATCGTTACGGCATCCGAGATTGCCGTGCGGTGACGCTGACATCTGATCCGAAGGAAAATGTCAGCTCGAGAGGGGTCTCTGATGGCCGCGTGCTCCTTCATCGATTACCGCCTGGGGGATGACGGGGTGGCCGTGCTCACCCTCGACAACCCGCCGCTCAATCTCACCACCCTCGTCACCCTCGACAAGCTGATCTCGACCTGCCGCGACATTGCGGGCGACGACAAGGTGCGAGCGGTGGTGGTGGTGGGTGCCGGCGAGAAGGCCTTCTGCGCCGGCTCCGACATCAACGAATTCGCGCACGTCCGCCACGACGTCGTTGGGTCGAAGCTTGCACGCGAAAACCAAGCCTTTGCTGCGCTTGAGCAACTGCCCATGCCGGTGATCGCGGCTTTGAATGGCGTGGCGCTGGGCGGCGGAGCCGAGATCGCGCTCGCTTGCGATATCCGCATCATGGACGAGACGGCGCGGATTGGGTTTCCCGAGGTGAAACTCGGGATTTTCCCCGGCAGCGGCGGCATCTTCCGGCTCCCCCGTCTCGTGGGTCCGGCAAGAGCCTGCGAGCTTCTTTACACCGGTGACCTCATTGACGCGCGCGAGGCGCATCGCATCGGGTTCGTCAACCAAGTTGTTCCCGCGGGCCAGGCGTTGGGCGTCGCGCTCGCTTTCGCGCAGATGCTCGCCACCCGTCCGGCGCTGGCGCTGAGCCTCATTCGCGCGGGCGTGCGCGACTCGTTCAACCAGACGATCGCGCAGGCGATCGACCGCACGCTCGCCGACAGCCATCGCGTCTTTACCGGCCCCGACCTCGAAGAGGGTATCAACGCCTTTTTCGCCAAACGCGCGCCGGTCTTCACGGCCGGGCGTACCACGCAGCAGGGAGGAGATGATGATCAATAGACGCACTTTGCTGGGCACGATTGCATCCGCAGGCGCGGGAATCGCAGCTCCGCGCGTCGCTCGCGCGCAAGAGGCGAAGCATTTTCGCTTTGCCTACGACCAGCCGAAGACCACCGGTTACGGCATCCTCGGCGACATTTTTGCGGGCAAGCTCAAAGAGCTTAGCAAGGGAACGATGCTGATCGATCAGTATCCCGGCGCCCAGCTCGGCCAGGAGCCGCAGGTGCTTCAGCTCGTGAAAGCCGGCGATATCGAGTTCTGCATCTCGTCTTCGGCGAACGCTGCAACCCTGTCGCCGCAGGCCGGCGTGATGTCATTGCATTATCTGTTCCGCTCGGAAGATCATCTGATCAAGGCGATGGGGGATCCCGGGCTGTCGAATGCTTGCAAAGCGATGATTTCCGACACCGTGGAAGGCACGCGCATTATTGCGCTTTCCACGCTCGGCCTGCGCAACATGTATTCGAAGCGCGAGATCAAGAAGATCGAGGACATCAAGGGCCTCAAGGTGCGCGTGCAGGCGACGCCGACCGAAGACACGATGTTCCCGGCCTATGGGGCGCAAACCGTGCACATGCCGTTCGGGAGCGTATACACGTCGCTGCAAACCGGCGTCGTCGACGTCGCCGAGAATGGCGTCAACGTTTATCTCGCGAACAAGCATTACGAAGTTGCCCCGGTACTCTCAATGACGGAGCACGAGGCGAACAACAGCTTCACCTGGGTAAGCGACAAGTTATGGAACAGCCTTTCTGCCGAACAGCAGAGCTGGGTGCTGGCCGCCGCCGACGAGGTCAACAGGAACCAGCCCGCCAAGGCGATCGCGCTCGAGCACGAGTCCGCTACCAAGCTCAAGTCGATTGGTGTCAAGATCGTCAGCGACGTCGACAAGTCTGGCTTCCAGAAGGTGGCCGATCCGTACCTCGACAAGATGTCGGCCGATCTCGGCCCGCACGCGAGCAAGATCAAGGATCTGATCCGCCGTATCAGCTGATGCGGCTGGCGCCGCCGGACTTTTTTCGATTGACGCGCGGACCTCGAGCCCGCGCATGCCGGATCGGGAACAGCGACCGCTGACATATCATGACCATCACCGGAAGACTCGTGCTCGGGCGGCAGCGTCACCTCAAATGGCGCCTGCTCGATCCGCTTGAAACCGTCCTGATGATGTTGTGCGGTCTCCTCCTGTGCGGCTTTTGCACGACCGTCATCCTCGACATCATCACGCGCGAGATTGGCCGGCCCTGGCTGTGGCTGCAGGAGGTGACGTCGACCTTCTTCATTTACGCGATCTTCACCGGCACAGCCGTCGCGACGCGGCGCAACGATCACCTCTATC
>Ga0306920_100006677_pt1 | contig 15098 bp, 16 predicted proteins | sample flu12Cox44000170_FD_204666 | JGI IMG/M metagenome (GOLD analysis project Ga0306920, IMG submission 204666) | Lab enrichment of tropical soil microbial communities from Luquillo Experimental Forest, Puerto Rico - flux4day.12C.oxic.44.000.170 (v2)... | ecosystem: Environmental > Terrestrial >... | reverse complement strand
GAAGGGCTTGGCGACCGACGCCAGAATCATTGCCGCCTGCGAGGCTCTTGGCGCAGCGCCGGGTTGCGCCGATGTCGGCGCACTTCTTCGCACTGCTGCGTTGTGCGCGCAACAGAATTGACGCAGACGGGCGCATTCGGCTAACCGATTGCGCGCGATCACAAGACGGGGGGATCGGTATGAGATCGAGGTGCTTGCTGGTGGGCGCAGCGCTATTGGCCGCCGCCGGCGCCATACCGTCGGCGCTCGCGCCGGCAGCGGTGACGGATGCGCAGTTTCCGCCCAACAACGTACGGGATTTGATCGCCATTTGCGCGCCTGCCCCAGACGATCCGAGGATGACGGCGTCGGTCAATTTCTGTCAGGGCTTTGTCGAAGGCGCAGTAGTTGTCGAAGAGGCAAACGAGGCCCACAAGGGTGCGCGCAAGCTGTTTTGCCTCCCGTCGCCACGACCGCCCCGCGGCTCCGAGCTGACCAATTTCATGACATGGGCGAATGAGCAGCCGGGACGGCTCGATATGCCGTCGATCGACGGCGTATTCGTATACTTGGCTGAGAGATTTCCCTGCCCGGCGGAAGCCTCCAGCAGGCGGAGGGCGCGATGAGAAGACTCATTCTCGCGGCGGCAGTCGCGGCAGTCCCGCTGGCCGGTTGTGCGGATATGAGCCAGACCCAGCAAAGAGCGCTTTCCGGCACCGCGATCGGCGCCGGCGGCGGCGCTGTTATCGGTGCAATCGCCGGCAATGCGGGGCTCGGCGCTGGCATCGGTGCGGCCGCCGGTCTCGCCGGCGGCTTGATCTTCGACAAGGTTAAGCGAGACCAGGCCTCCTCCTACAGCGCTGGTTACCAGGCCGGAGCCAGCGGGCAAGCACCGGCACCGCCGCGATAGGGTACTCGTCGCCGCGGCGCTATTAGCCGGTTCAAACAGGCCCATTGCGGATCGGACGCGGTGTCACATCATGCCGAGCTCGAGCCGCGCCTCTTCGGTCATCTTCTCCGGACCCCAAGGCGGCGTCCAGACGAGCTTGACCCGGACATCATTGACGCCGGGGACGGCCCGGATCGCCGCCTCGACTTCGCCGGGCATGCTGGCGGCGACCGGGCAGGCGGGTGTCGTCAATGTCATCTCGACATAGACCGTGCCGCCCTCTTTGACGATCAGCTCGTAGATCAGACCGAGCTCGACGAGATCCATCGGGATCTCGGGGTCGCGCACAGTCTTTAGCGCGGCGAGCACCGGTTCCAGCAGCGCCAGATCGTCTTCGCCCCCTTCCGGGCGCTCGACTTCGGTCTCGGCAGCAGTTGCTTGCGGCCCGAAGTCGAAGGGATCGCGATCCATTGCTCTACTCCGTCTTGATTGTGCTGCCGCCGCCCTGCAGCGCGGCTTCGAGCGCATGCCAAGACAATGTCGCGCATTTGACGCGCGCCGGGTACGCCTTGACCCCGGTCAACGGTTCGAGCCGTTCGGCATCCTCGGTCAACGGCTCGGGCAATACCGCAGGCTCGCCCCCGGTAACTCTGGCATGGAATTGCGCGAAGAGGGCACGGGCTTCTTCGACCGTCTTGCCTTTGAGCACCTCGGTCATCAGCGAGGCCGCGGCGGTCGAGATCGCGCAGCCGCGGCCCTGGAACGCGACATCGGCGATACGCTCGCCGTCGAGCGACAGATAGACGGTTACCCGGTCGCCGCACAGCGGGTTGTGCCCGTGAGCAAAATGGGTCGGCTGCTCGATCTTGCGAAAGTTGCGCGGGTGGCGCCCGTGATCGAGAATGATGTCCTGGTAGAGCTCCCGCAGATCCATCATCGCCGAAACATCTCCCGCGCCGCCTCGATCGCCTCGGCCAATTGATCGATGTCGCGCTCGTCATTGTAGACACCGAGCGAGGCGCGGGTCGTCGCCGGGTGGCCGAGACTTTCGAGCAGCGGCTGGGCGCAATGATGCCCGGCGCGCACGGCCACGTGATGCTGGTCGAGCACCTGGGCCAGATCGTGCGGATGCACCCCTTCGAGATCGAAAGAGAAAATCCCGAGCCGCCGCTGGCCGGCGCCGAGCAGCTGCAGGCCGGAAATCCGCGACAGGCGATCGACGCCGTAGCCGGTCAGCGCCTCCTCATGCTCGAGGATGTTGTCGCGTCCGAGCGCCTCGATGAAGTCGATCGCCGCGCCGAGACCAATCGCGCCGGAGATGTCCGGGGTGCCGGCTTCGAACCGGTGCGGCGGATCCTGGAATTCGGTCTTCTCGAAGGTGACATTGAGGATCATATCGCCGCCACCCTGCCAGGGCGGCATTGTCGTGAGCAGATCGTAACGGCCATAAAGCACGCCGATCCCCGTCGGTCCGTAGACCTTGTGACCCGTGAAGGCGTAGAAATCGCAGCCCATGGCCCGGACGTCGACCGGCAGCCGGGGTGCCGCTTGGCTGCCGTCGAGCAACACTTGAGCGCCCTGCCGGTGGGCGAGTCGAATGACGGTCTCGACCGGCACGAGTGCCCCAGTCGCGTTGGCGATATGGGTCATCGCGACAAGCCGCGTGCGCGGCGAGAGGCACGCTTCGAAGCCGGCCAGATCCAGCCCCCCGGTCGCATCGTGCGGCGCCACGACCAGCCGGATGCCGATCCGGTCACGCAAGAGTTGCCATGGCACGATATTAGAATGATGCTCGAGAACGCTGATCAATACCTCGTCGCCCGGCTTAAGGAACGTTGGTCCCCAGCTCTGAGCGACAAGGTTGATTGCTTCAGTCGTGTTGCGCACGAAGACGATCTCGCGCGGATCGGCGGCATTCAGAAAACGCCGCACCTTTTCGCGGGCCTCCTCGAACAGCTCGGTCGATCGGGCGCTCAGCCGATAGACGCCGCGATGCACGTTGGCATAGTCGATGCGGTAATAGTCGGCGACACGATCGATGACCGAAGCCGGTTTCTGGGCGCTGGCGCCGGAATCGAGAAACACGAGGCCGGGGTTGTTTGAGAAGATCGGGAACTTGCGGCGCAGCCGACGCGGGTCGAACCCCCTTCCTACCCCCGGAACGCCCGCCTTGGCGGGCGGCCGTCCGGGGGCTCCCCCGCTCGCGGGGGAGGAAAGGGTGGAGGCTCCGGGGTATACGCTTCGCAAGCTCGCCGTCGTCATCCTCATTCCTCCAACATCGCTAGGCGACGGGCGAGCCGCGACAACAAATGCGCGCGCAACGGCGCCGGGCCGACCGGCTCGAGCACCTCACGGACAAACGCTTCGATCAGCATCCGCCGCGCCTCCTCGTGTGCAATGCCGCGGGTCCTCAGATAAAAGAGTGCTGCTTCATCGAGATCCCCGACCGCGGCGCCGTGGCTGCATTTGACGTCGTCGGCATAGATCTCGAGCTCGGGCTTGGTGTCGATCGCAGCCCGCGGGCTCAGCACCAGGTTCTGGCTGAGCTGGTGCGCATCGACCTTTTGCGCACCGGGCCGAACGGTGATGCGGCCCTGAAAGGCGCCGTGCGCCCGCCCCGCGGCGACCCCTTTGAAGACCTCGCGGGTTTCGCCGGCCGGTGCCGCGTGGTCGACCGTGGTGACGATGTTCGCCTCCTGGCGTCCCGAAAGCACAAAGGCTCCGTGGAGCGTGCATTGCGTCCGTTCGCCGTCGCTGCGGATCGTTGCCTCGTGGCGCACGGTTCGGCCGCCCAATAGTAGGACGAGGCTCGCCAGCCGCGCGGCCGGTCCGAGCACAGCCAGCAACTCGTCGATATGGAATGCATCGGCCGACTCCTCGACCAGTGCCACCCGATCGAACTCGGCTCCCGCCGCGAGCCGCAGCTCGACCACATCATTGCGCCAGTAACGGCCATCGCCGACAAAGGTTTCGAGAACAGAGCCCCGGCTGCCGGTCCCGGCCGAAACAAGGTTTCGCGTGTGCAGCGAGCCTTCGGTACCGCTCGATGCCAGATGGACGATCTCGATCGGGCGATCGAGGGCGATCCCGGGCGCGATGTCGAGAACAAAGCCGTCGCCAAAGAACGCGGCATTGAGTGCGGTAAACGGCCGCTCGGCGTCAAAATGGGATGCTTCGAAGGCGCCTCGAACCAGGTCGGGCCGCTCGGCGATCGTCGTGGCCGTCCCGCCGAGCCGGACACCCGAAGGCAGTCCGTCGACCCGCGAAAGCTCCGGTGCGTACCGCCCGTCGACGAGCACCAGGCGGTATGCGGCCTCAGAGAACGCCGCTTCGACGAGCCGCTCGCGGACCGCCGTGTCGTCCGCGTCGCCGATCACGCCTACGGGGAGCAGTGGCTTTTCTTCGAGAGCACGCAAATCGATATAGCGCCACGCTTCGCTGCGACGGTTTGGAAAGCCCTGTTCGGCAAACCGGGTGAGGCCTCGCCGTCGGTGCGCGCCAAGCCATTCGGGCTCGCCGCTCGTGCGGTGGCCATACGCATCTAGGTAGGGCCGCGCCTCGGGCTTGACGGGGAAATCGACGACCGCGCTCATCTGGGTGGTTCTGCGGAGCTCACGCGGCATCACCGACGGCGCCGTAACCGCGACGCTCGAGCTCTACCGCGAGATCCTTATCGCCCGATTCGACAATCTGGCCGTCTTGCAGCACGTGCACGTGATCGGGCTCGACATAGCCGAGCAGCCGCTGGTAGTGGGTGATCATGACGATTGCCCGGTCCGGTGCGCGTTGCTCGTTGACGCCGCGCGCAACCACCCTGAGCGCATCAATGTCGAGACCGCTGTCAGTCTCGTCGAGGATCGCCAGCCGCGGCTCCAGCATCGCCATTTGAAATATCTCGTTGCGCTTCTTCTCGCCGCCGGAGAAGCCGACATTGACCGCGCGCTGCAGCAAATCCTCGCCGATATCGAGAAGCTTGAGCTTGGCGCGCACGGCCCGAAGAAACTGTCCGGCATCGAGCTCCGGTGCGCCGCGATGACGGCGCTGCGCGTTGATCGCAGCGCGCAGGAAATACATGTTGTTCACGCCGGGGATCTCGACCGGGTACTGAAACGCGAGAAAGAGCCCCTCACGCGCCCGCTCGTCAGCCGGCATCGCCAGCAGATCGCGGTCGAGATAGGTGACCGTCCCCGCGCTGACCTCGTAACCCTCGCGGCCGGCGAGCACGGCGGCGAGCGTGCTCTTGCCAGAGCCGTTCGGTCCCATGATCGCGTGCACCTCACCGGCGTTCACCAAAAGATCGATTCCCCGCAGGATCTCGCGGCCATCGGCGAGCCGCGCATGCAGATTGCGGATCGCCAGCATCGGCACCGCCGTGGTCACGATAGACCCCGCACACTGTCATCTCCGGGCTCGACCCGGTGATCCACGTCCCCTCCCGCTCCGCGCGGGGCGCGGCAGAAGTGGATGGCCGGATCAAGTCCGGTCATGACAACAGAGGATTTTGTCAGCATCCAACTCTGACCTGGCGTAGTGGTAATCACGATCTATCAACCGACACTGCCTTCGAGGCTCACGGCGAGCAGCTTCTGCGCCTCGACCGCAAATTCCATCGGCAATTCCTTGAGCACTTCCTTGCAAAAGCCGTTGACGATAAGTGCGACCGCGTCCTCGGCGCTCAGACCGCGCTGCCGGCAGTAGAACAGCTGATCGTCGCTGATCTTCGAAGTCGTCGCCTCGTGCTCGACGCGGGCCGACGGGTTACGCACCTCGATATACGGTACGGTGTGCGCGCCGCAGCGGTCGCCGATCAGCAACGAGTCGCATTGCGTGTGGTTGCGCGCGTCCTGCGCCCGCGGCTGCACCCGGACGAGACCGCGATAGGTATTCTGACCGCGGCCCGTGGAAATCCCCTTCGCGACGATCGTCGACCGGGTATCCCTGCCGATATGGATCATCTTGGTCCCGGTATCCGCCTGCTGGCGATTGTTGGTGATCGCCACCGAGTAGAATTCACCGACCGAGTGGTCGCCTTCCAGCACGCAGCTCGGGTACTTCCAGGTAATCGCCGAACCGGTTTCGACCTGCGTCCACGAGATCTTGGCCCGCGTCCCGCGGCAGGCGCCGCGCTTGGTCACAAAATTGTAAATGCCACCGCGGCCCTCGGCGTCGCCGGGGTACCAGTTCTGCACGGTCGAATATTTTATCTGCGCGTCTTCGTGGGCGATCAGCTCGACGACGGCGGCATGGAGCTGGTTTTCGTCGCGCTGCGGCGCCGTACAGCCTTCGAGGTAGCTGACATAGCTGCCGGCATCTGCGATCAGCAGGGTGCGCTCGAACTGCCCGCTCTTGGCCGCGTTGATCCGGAAATAGGTGCTGAGCTCCATCGGGCAGCGAACCCCGGGCGGGATGTAGGCGAACGAGCCGTCGCTGAAAACCGCCGAATTCAATGCCGCGAAAAAATTGTCGTTCTGCGGGACCACCGTCCCGAGGTAGCGGCGGACGAGACCCGGGTGCTCGCGCACCGCCTCGCCCATCGAGCAGAAGATGATGCCGAGCTTCGCCAGCTCCTCCTTGAAGGTGGTCGCCACCGAAATGCTGTCGAAGACCGCATCGACGGCCACCCCGGCAAGCGCCTCCCGCTCGCGCAGCGGAATCCCGAGCTTTTCATAGGTCCGCAGCAGCTCCGGGTCGACTTCGTCGAGCGACTTCGGCCCAGCGGTCTGCTTCGGTGCCGAGTAATAGGTGGCAGCTTGGTAGTCGATCGGCGTCAGATGCAGCTTTGCCCAATTCGGCTGCGTCATCTTCAGCCACGCGCGGAATGCATCAAGGCGCCAGTCGAGCAGCCAATCCGGCTCCTCTTTTTTGGCCGAGATAAAGCGGATCGTCTCTTCGCTGAGGCCGGGCGGCGCCTCGTCGGCTTCGATGTCGGTCACAAAGCCGTATTTGTAGCCCTCTTGGGAGAGCGATCGGACAGTCTGAAGAGTGTCGGTCGAGGCGGTCATGCGGAGTATCTGGGCTCGTCGGTTTCAGATGGATTGGCGCGCATGGGCGTTCGCAGAACATAGGCAGCCGGGGTAACCATCGTGTCGAGTGAAACCGCAGCGAGGGCTTGTCCCACCGCCCGGTTGATCGCCGCCCAGTGCGGTCGGGTCGGGCAATATGTCGTGTGTGTGCATTCATCGACATGCACCGAGCACTGGGTGAGGCCGATGTTGCCATCGATCGCCGCCACAACCTCGGCGACCGAGATCGCCTTTGCTCCGCGGGCCAGACGATAGCCGCCCGAGGCACCCCGGGTGGCCGTAACCAAGCCCGCGTGGGCCAGGCTCTTCAACAGCTTGGCGACAGTCGCCTGAGGCAGCCGGGTTGCCGTAGCGACCGCGCTTGCGGTTACCTGACGGTCGGGAAACGCCGCGAGGTGGGTCGCGACAATGACGCCGTAATCGGCGAGCTTGCTGAGGATGATCATCGCTTCCTCGATGCCCGATTTTGGGCGGATCCCAAATTCGGACTGATTTGGTACGTTATAGATCGTAGCCGTTCGGGCCGGGTCAAGCGCAAAATTTTAACGGGACACCTGGTCGCACTTTCGGCGGCGCGACAGGGGGTCATCGGCCGCTCTGCTTGCTCACCCCGGCCCCGGACACCACTTCGTTGTCATTCGCCGAGATGATACCGACGTAGGGACGCGATGAAGCTGCTAGTCGTCGAAGATGACCGTGAAACCGCCCTCTATCTGGCCAAGGGTTTGAACGAGAGCGGATATACGGTGGACCGGGCGGGCGATGGGCGCGAAGGGTTGTTCCTCGCAACCTCGGGCAATTACGACGCGATCGTTCTCGATCGTATGCTCCCTACCATGGACGGTCTCGCGGTGCTCGGAGCGTTGCGCGCGGCCGCGATCTCGACCCCGGCGCTGATCCTCAGCGCGCTCGGCAGCGTCGACGACCGCGTCAAGGGCTTGCGTGCCGGCGGCGACGACTATCTGGTTAAACCCTTTGTGTTCAGCGAGCTGCTCGCGCGTCTCGAGGCGCTGTTGCGGCGCGGAGCGGTAACGGCGGCGACGACAAAGCTACGGGTCGCCGATCTCGAGCTCGATCTGTTGACGCGGACGGTGAGGCGCAGTGACAAGCCCATCGAGGTGTTGCCGCGCGAGTTTCGCTTGCTCGAATATATGATGCGCAACGCCGGTCATGTTGTTACCCGCACGATGCTGCTTGAGCACGTCTGGGATTATCACTTCGACCCGCAGACCAATGTCATCGACGTTCACGTGAGCCGGTTGCGGCAGAAGATCGACAAGAGTTTCGACAGTCCGTTGCTGCACACGGTGCGCGGCGCCGGCTATTGTCTGCGCGCGCCCGAGCCGCAAGCCTGCCGATGATCGCCGAGAACCTCTCGCCGCCTACCCTGGGAGCGTGGGCCGCTCCGCGACGGGTGTTCGGCAATGCCCAGCGTCTGGTGCGGACGCATGCCTTCCGCCTCGCCGCCCTTTACTTTCTGGTGTTCGCGGTCTCGGTGTCGGGTGTGCTGTTGTTCGTGTATTGGACGAGCGCGGATTTTGTCGAGCGCCAAACCGAAGCGACGCTCGATGCCGAGATTACAGGTCTGGCCGAGCAATACGCCCAGCGCGGCTTGAGCGGGCTCGTTCAGATCGTGGCGGCGCGCAGCGCCGGTGATCGGGGTGACGGTATGCTCTATCTGGTGACCGGTCCCGACGGCGGGCCGCTCGCCGGCAATATCGCGGCATGGCCGGCGGGGGTACCCGCCCGGGCGGGCCGGCTGTCCTTCACTACCGCGGCGCGCGTCAAGGAGCGGATCGAGACCCACCCCGCGCAGGGCGCGTCGTTCATCATTCCCGGGAACTACCGCTTGTTGGTCGGTCGCGACATCAGCGATGCGACGGCTTTCCGCAACCGCGTCAGAACCACCCTGTTGTGGGCAGGGTTGGTCGCTCTCGGTGTCGGCCTCTTGGGTGGCACGGCGATGAGCCGCAACCTGCTGCGCCGCGTCGAACAGGTGAACCGGACCAGCGAGCGCGTGATGGCCGGAAATCTGTCGGACCGCGTTCCGCTCGCCGGCACCAGCGACGAGTTCGACCAGCTCGCCGCCAATCTCAACCGCATGCTCGATCAGATCGAGCGTCTGATGACCGCCATGCGGGAGGTCACCGATGATGTCGCCCACGATTTGAAGACGCCGCTGGCGCGCCTGCGCGTCCGGCTCGAACTGGCATTACTCGGTGGGCCCGACGGCTCCGGTCAGACTGAAGCAATTCGCTCGGCGATCGACGAGGCGGACCGCTTGCTGGCGACTTTCAATGCTCTCCTCAGTATTGCCGAATTGGAATCGGGCGCTCGGCGCGACGAGAGCGAGGCGGTGGATCTCTCCGAAGTGGCCCGGTCGGCAGCCGAACTCTATGAGCCGGTCGCCGAGGAAAAGGGTTTCGCTCTGGCGCTCGCCGCCGAGCCCGGCGTCAGAATTCGCGGCTCGCGCCACCTGTTGTCGCAGGCGCTCGCCAATCTACTCGACAACGCGCTGAAATATGCCGATGGCGGGGAAATTCAGGTGAGGGTCGAACGTGCCGATGGGCGCGCCGCCCTCGAGGTCGCCGATCGGGGCCCAGGTATCGCAGAGGCGGATCGTGAAATAGTGTTTGACCGGTTTGTCCGTCTCGAGCGCAGCCGCAGCACCCCGGGAAACGGCCTCGGACTCAGCCTCGTCAGGGCGGTCACGCGGCGCCACAGAGGTACCGTCGAACTCGCCGACAATCGGCCCGGGCTGCGGGTCCGGCTCGAGTTCCCGGCGCTGGCGGCGTGACTATTCCGCTCCCGCGTCACCCTCGCGATCGCTCCGCTGCGCTCGATCCTCGATGCGCCGGGCGGTCTCGATCATCATCTTACGCAACTCTTGCAGCTCGAGACCAGCGCTGCGCAGCACAGGCTCCATCACCTCGTCTGCGAGCAGATCCTCGAGGCTCGGCTCATAGCGGCAGCATTCGGAGCGCCGGTCCATGATTCCCCTCCTTACCCTTCAGACTATAGGCAGCATCGCCGCAAAGCGTGACCGCTTTGTGTCAGGGGATCGAAGATTTCGCGGCAGTCTGTAAACCGCCCGGCCTACTGTCACAGGGCCTGCGTCAAGGCAGCGTCAAGGCGGGCTGGTGGGCCGCCCGCGCCGGCTGTCACTACAGCGTTCGCCGTGCCTTGAGCGCCGCGGTCAGGGTGCCGTCGTCGAGATAGTCGAGCTCGCCGCCGATCGGGATGCCCTGGGCGAGCCGCGACACCTTGACCCCGCGGTCGGCGACACGGTCGGCAATGTAGTGCGCGGTGGTCTGCCCCTCGACGGTGGCGTTGAGCGCAAGGATCAGCTCGTGACCCGGCTTCAGCCGGCCGACGAGCCGCTCGATGTGGAGGTCGTCGGGGCCGACGCCGTCGAGCGCCGACAAGATTCCGCCGAGCACATGATAGCGGCCGCGAAACGCCCCCGTGCGTTCCAGCGCCCACAGATCGGCGACGTCTTCGACGACGCAGATTGCGGTCTCGTCGCGCTGCGGGTCGCGGCATATCGCACAGGGCTGGATGGTGTCGAGATTGTTGCAGATCGGGCAGGATCGGACCGCTGCGGCCGCCTTCGCCAGCGCCGCCGCGAGCGGCTCGAGCAAGCTCTCCCGACGCTTGACCAGATGCAGGGCGGCGCGGCGCGCCGAGCGAGGGCCGAGACCGGGAAGCTTGGCCAGCAGCTGGATCAGCGTATCGAGCTCGGACATCGGGGCGGGGCCGGCCCGGCCGCCTGCTACTGCGATCAGAACGGCAGCTTGAAACCGCCCGGCAGCTGCAGGCCGCCCGTCAGCTTATGCATCTCCTGCTCGGCATGCGCCGATACCTTGCGTCGGGCGTCGTTGAATGCGGCAACGAGCAGATCCTCCAGCACCTCGACCTCTTCGGGGTTGACCAGCGCCTTGTCGATCTTCACCTTTTTGAGGTCGCCCTTACCGTTCAAGGTCAGCTCGACAGTGCCGCCGCCGGCGACGCCGGTCATCTCGACAGCCTCGAGCTGGGCTTGCATCTCGGCCATCTTCTCCTGCATCGCCTGCGCCTGCTTCATCAGCTGGCCGAGATTTTTCATGTTCCATCCTCTTCGCTAGTCGTCTCGTCAGCCGGGTCCAACTCCGGCGGCGGGTCGTCCGCCGCCGACCCCGCGGGCAAAAAGCGCTCGCGGATCGCGGCGATCGTCGCGCCCGGAAATGTCTCGAACACCGCTTGCACCAACGGATGCCGCTCCACCGCATTCCGCATGTCGCGGTCGCGGCGCTCTTCCTGCTGGCGCAGCGTGGGCTCTCCCGGGTCCGCTGGCGAACGCGCGACAAGCCAGCGTTGGCCGGTCCACTCGCCGAGCAGCTGGCTGATGCGGTTGGCGAGATTGCTCGGGGCTCCGTCAGCAGGGCGAAATTCGATGCGACCGGGCTCGAACGCGATTAGATGCACGTACTCACGCAACTGCGCGCCGATCACCGCTTCTCGCCGTTTGTCGAAGAGAGCCACGACCTCGGCAAAGCTTTGCGGCATCGGGTCGCATTCGACCGAACTCGTCGTCATCGGCGCGGCGAGCTCGTCGGGTTCGACGCGGGCGGCAGCCAACGAGCCAATAACGCTCGCAGCGGGCGGGGTCGCCACCGGTGGCGCGGCGGGCGAAGGTTCCGCGCCCCCGGCGCGGTTCGCGGGCGGTCGGTGGTTGCCTTCAATAGTCGGGCGGCCGCCGGCTGCGGACGCGCCGACGAGCGATCGGACGAGCTCGGCCGGGACCGGCAGGTCGGCGACATAGGCGAGGCGGACCAGCACCATCTCCGCCGCCTGCATCGGCGAGGGTGCGGCCTGCACCTCCTCCAGCCCTTTCAACAGCATCTGCCAAACCCGTGCCAGCACCGGTAAGGTCAGCCTTTCGGCGAGCGGAGCGGCGCGCCTGCGATCGCCCTCGGCGATCGGATCACCGACACCGGCCTCGGGTGCCAACTTCAGCCGGGTCAGGAAATGGCTGAGGTCGAGCAGATCCTGCAGCACCAGCAGCGGATCGGCACCGTCCTGATACAGGCGGCCCATCCGGTCGAGTGCCTCGCCGGCGTTGCCGGCGAGCACGCTCTCCAACAAATCGAGGATACCGCCGCGGTCGGCGACGCCGAGCATGTCGCGCACCGCCTTTTCGGTGATCCGGCCGTCGGTCAGCGCGATCGCCTGGTCGAGCAGCGACAGCCCGTCGCGCACCGACCCGTCGGCAGCGCGGGCGATCAATGCCAGGGCGGCAGGCTCTGCCTCGACCGCTTCGGCTTCGGCGATCCGGCGGTAGTGCTCGGCGAGCTGCTCGACCGGGACACGGCGCAGCGAAAAGCGCTGACAGCGCGACAGGACGGTCAGCGGCACCTTCTGGATTTCGGTCGTCGCGAACACGAATTTGGCGTGCGGCGGCGGCTCCTCGAGCGTCTTCAGCAGCGCGTTGAAAGCGCTGCGCGACAGCATGTGCACTTCGTCGATGATGTAGACCCGATAGCGCCCGAGATCCGGCTTGCGGTACAGCAACCCCTCGGTCAGCTCGCGGATGTCGTCGACACCGGTGCGTGAGGCGGCGTCCATCTCGACGACGTCGCTGTAGCGATCCTCGGCGATCTGACGGCAATTCGCACACACCCCGCAGGGGGCGACGGTCGGTCCGCCCGCGCCGTCCGGGCCGACGCAATTGAGCCCGCGCGCCAAAATCCGCGCGGTCGTCGTCTTGCCGACGCCGCGCACGCCGGTCAGGATGAAGGCATGGGCGATCCGGTCAGTCGCAAACGCGTTCGAGAGGGTGCGCACCATCGCCTCCTGCCCGATCAGCTCGGCAAAGGTCGAGGGCCGATATTTGCGGGCGAGGACGCGGTAGGCGGTCGCCGGTTCGTTCATGCGCGGACCTGTCGAGGCGGGAGACCGGACGGACGACCCAGACCGGAACTCGTTACGGCTGCTTCCTTCCGGACCTGACCGGATTGGCGAGAGGCCTGTCCGCCGCCGGGCTCCCGCTGGCACTATACCCGGTCAATCCGTCGCTGTCGCCGGTTGCAACGACAACGCCCGCTGTGCCAGTCTCGCCCGATGCGAGCACCAAATTTCTACGCCCATCCCGGCTTCGAACGCGCCGGCTTGCGCCGCCGCGACAGCGGCTGGATCCGCGACCGCATCGCCGACCCGGCGAGCCTCTTCGTGCCGGTCTGGCGCAACCAGAACCTCGTCATCGAGCTCGATGGTGCCGAGCCGCGCGCTGTCGTGCTCGCCACGGCCGCGGTCGCCGCGAGCCTCACCCCCGCCGAGGAGCGTCTCGCCCGCGGCGAGGTGGTGTTTCTCGGGGTGGTCGAGGAGCAGGCGCATTTCGCGCTCGACCTGTCGCCGCTCGAAGCACCGCTCGAGATGTTGCGGTCGCCGGCGCTGGCGGCGAGCGGGATCGACGAAGCGCGCGTGCGGTTTGCCGATCTGCGTCAGCTCGGCGGACGGATCGAGCGGCGCGAGGGGGCATTACTGGCGCTCGCGCGGGCGATGATGTTTTGGCACGCGCGCCATCGCTTCTGCGGGTTGTGCGGCAGCCCGACCCGCAGCGAGGAGGCCGGGCATATGCGGCGCTGCACCGACCCGGCCTGCGACACGATGCATTTCCCGCGCACCGACCCGGCCGTGATCATGCTGGTCAGCGACGGCGAGCGCGCGCTGATGGGGCGCTCGAAGCACTTTCCGCCGGGGATGTATTCGACACTCGCGGGCTTTGTCGAGCCGGGCGAGAGCCTCGAAATGGCGGTCGCCCGCGAGGTGTGCGAGGAGACCGGGATCGAAATCGGCGAGGTCTATTATCATTCTTCGCAGCCCTGGCCGTTTCCGGCCAACATCATGCTCGGGTTCCATGCGGCAGCGCTGACCACCGAGATCACGATCGACTATGGCGAGCTTGAGGATGCGCGGTGGCTCGATCGCCGGTGGCTGCTCTCCCACACCGACGACGATACGTTCCGCATGCCGCGGCTCGATTCGATCGCCCGCCGGCTCATCGAGGACTGGCTGCACGGCCGGATCGAGATCGGCAGAGAGCGATAAAAGTCTCGATCCCGGCGACGGCAAGGCAGGGTGAGCCAACTTTCCGACCCCTGTAAAAGCCGGAAAACAGGGCGAAAAATCGATTCGAAGCTGCGATTTATAGGGTTCTTTCCGGATAAATTCATATAAATCAGATAGTTATTACGCAGCAACGGTCCGAATGAACAGGGGTCCAACGAGCACCCAGCAGGGGGCGGAATCGGCCTATCAGGGGGGTAGCAGGGGAGGCGTGGCTTCGAGGCTCATTTAAAACAGTGTTATTGCGTTATCAGCAAGCAATATATACGTTCAAACCTCCGTCTTGACAAGCCGACGAAGGGGGGCCGCCTGTCAGATCAAAGGCTGTATGGTTGTCGTGCGCCGGTTCGAGCCTACGGTCGTTTCGACCGGCGCGCTCACAGGCCGCGGTCGGGCTCGTAGATCGCCTCGCGGTGGTCGTCGATGACATGGTCAACGCGCGGCATGCCAGCCAGAAAGTCGCGCCATCGTGCGGCGCGCTCGGCCGGCGTCAGCGGCCGGTGCTCGTGTTCGAGCCACTTGCAGGCGAGCTCGACCACCCGGGGGATCGGCGCCGGCTTCTTGTTCTTGCCGCGGGTGTGTCCGGTTTCATAGTCGGCGAGCCGCGAGGCGGTGATGCCGATGTGACGGCTCAAGGTCGCCAGGGACCAGCCGAGCTGCTTGCGAAAGGCGACAAACTCTTGCGGTGTCATATTAAAGCAAATGTGCCGCCAGCAACGATTGCAACCCTCACTATGCTATAAGAGCAGATGACTAGCGCACGACTCCGACTAAGAACGGGCCCGGGGTAGCGAGATCCGGGCTAGCGGCCGGCGAGCACGAGAATTGTCGGAACCTCCGGCAAGCCGGCCCGAGAGACCACCACGGTCTCGTCGGTTTCCCGATGCACCGCGTAAAAAGCGCCGGCCTGCGCCAAAAAGCGCTCCAGCCTCGCCTCCGAGAAAATGTGCATCGGGATGACGAGTTTCGGCCCGATCTGGCGAAGGACCTCGATCATATCCGTCTGGTTCAACGTATATGCGCCGTCGACCGGCACCATGACGACATCGATCGCGCCGAGCTCGGCAAGGTGCGTCGGCGTCAGAGCGTGGTGCAGGTGGCCG
>Ga0306920_100006676_pt1 | contig 15100 bp, 17 predicted proteins | sample flu12Cox44000170_FD_204666 | JGI IMG/M metagenome (GOLD analysis project Ga0306920, IMG submission 204666) | Lab enrichment of tropical soil microbial communities from Luquillo Experimental Forest, Puerto Rico - flux4day.12C.oxic.44.000.170 (v2)... | ecosystem: Environmental > Terrestrial >... | reverse complement strand
TCCGTCTGAGGCGCGCGGCCTCGCTAGAAAATCAGGATTCTTGCGACGGCTCGCCCATCGTGAATAAAGTAGACCCGTGAGTTACCAAGTCTTCGCGCGCAAATATCGGCCCCAGAATTTCGACGATGTTCTTGGCCAAGACCATGTTACTCAGACGTTGAAGAACGCCATTCAGCGACAGCGTCTGGCCCACGCCTATCTCTTTGTCGGTCCGAGGGGCACAGGAAAGACATCGATTGCCCGAATCCTCGCAAAGTCGCTCAACTGCATTCACGGCCCGACCATCAAACCGTGCGGAATATGCGACTCATGCAAGGAGATTTCGCAAGGTCTAAGCCTGGACGTGCTTGAGATCGACGGCGCGAGCAATAACAGCGTCGACCAGGTTCGCGAACTCCGGGAAAATGTCCGTTTCGCGCCGGTGAGAGGCAAATACAAGATATACATAATCGATGAGGTTCATATGTTGACTCAGCAGGCATTCAACGCGTTGCTGAAGACTTTGGAAGAACCTCCGGCGCACGTTATTTTCGTTTTCGCTACGACAGAGCCGCACAAAGTCCTGCCAACGATACTGAGCCGGTGTCAGCGATTCGATCTGCGTAGAATTCCCACTCAGATTATTGCCAAACATTTAAGCTATATCGCCAAAAAGGAGGAGGTAACCCTGACTCAGGAAGCTGCTGAAGCGATTGCCGTCGCGGCAGAAGGAGGCTTGCGTGATGCTGAGTCGATGCTCGATCAGTTGGTTGCGTTCTGCGGAAATGCGATCGGCGAATCTGAGGTTCTGGAAGTATTTGGGCTTACCTCTGAGCATGTTGTAGCAAATCTGACCCGATCAATCCTCAATCAAAAAGGAGCGGATGCGCTCTCGATCGTGCACCAACAAGCCGAGGCCGGGAAAGATCTAAGCAAACTGCATAGCGACTTACTGGGATTCTTTCGGAACCTTCTCGTGTATAAGATCGACCCGTCGAGCTTACGGGAAGAAATAGGCGATCAGGCTCGGGGTGCACTCGACGAACTGGCGCCGGTGATCGACGCACAACGGCTTTTGCGATTGATCGAGAAAGTTTCCGAAGTGGAAAGCACAATCAAGTGGGCATCGAACAAGAAACTGCATCTGGAGATCGCCCTGATTCGAGCCATACAGACAATGAGCGAAGTGAGTCTGGGCGCAGTAATCGACGCTTTGGCAAATCTTCGGGACGGGTCAGATCAAGCTGGGCAAGCCGTTGTTGCGCCCGCTCCTTTGACTCCATCCCCGCAGGGTGTTCCAAGAGTCGAGGGCCCGGCTCGTGCAATCGTAGAAGAGTCTGCCCCAGCCAAGGCCGCGCTGGACCTGAGCCAAAGAGAAAGCCTGCAGCAATCCGAACCGACTTCAGCACCCGAACCGTCCATAGATTCCCTTTGGCCGCGTCTCCTTCAGGTAGTCGCAAGTCGCAGGCCTTTGATTCTTTCGTGGATTGAGCTCGCAACTCCGACACTACTTGGCAACGGTACCTTTCGGCTCGCGTTCCCCAAAGATCAGCAGCTCGCGGCTGAATCTTTGTCCCGCCCGAATAATCGGAAGCTTCTGGAGGATATTTTGAGCGAATTACTCGGCGGTTCCTGGAGTTTGGAGTTCGAGACGCGGGAAGAAACATCCCCGCCGGCCGCAACAGCGCCGGCAGACAAACCGATAGATCCCCTGCAATCTTTCAAGAACGATCCAATGATTCAAAAAGCTCTGGAAATATTTAAAGCAGAGATCCAGTCTGATCGCTAGCCGATGAATATTCAGAAGATGATGAAGCAGGCTGCGAAGATGCAGGAGCAACTGACCGCATCGCTTGCAGAAAAAACGATTCAAGTGAGCGTCGGAGGTGAAAAAGTTACAGTCACCGCGAATGGTCTAGGCGACATCGTTGGAATAAAGATAGCAAAAGAGGTCGTCGACCCTGAGGATGTCGAGATGCTCGAGGACCTGATTTTGAGCGGAGTGAAACAGGCCATCGAGAAGGGTAAGGGCATGGCTCAGACAGAGATGGGGCGCCTGACGTCTGGATTGGGGCTTCCACCTGGGATGCTGTAGCCTGAAGATCTCGTTCCGTACCAACCAGATCGCGCTATTGTGGCCATATGAGCGACGAAACTAACTCTGACCCTTATGAAGAACGTGCCTGGCAATATTTTTTGCAGCTTCAGCCAAGCATTACAGACGTGAATGCTGCCGCAGAACTCGCGTTTCGCGCGGTGGATGCGTTTGAGACGGAGCTGAAACGTCGAAAACAACATTCCCGGTAAGCAGCGTGTACCGTCTCACCAAGCCTTTGTTGGGAGGGGTGGTCTCCGTGCCGTCCGACTAATCATTTGGCCCCACATAACAAGGAGGAGAATGGGACGGCACGGAAACCGTCCCTGCCATGGAATGAACGAACCACGTTCCAACTAAAAGTGGTTGCTTTCGGCGGCCCGTCGCTCGCATAAGACTTCTTGGTAGTTTTCCCGATTGAATTCGATATTTCCGCCTATCGAAGCTTCGAGATTTGACCTGTCCCTCGTTCGTCCCTCCCAGCGGACTCCCGCATCGTTCGCTGCTAAAGAGCCTCAAGGAGGTCTCCTTCCATCCTTCCATCCTTCCACCCTTCCTGTCCCTCTCTCGCTTTTACTTCGATTTTCATCAGCTGGGTTGCGCTTTCCAGATTTGCTTGAGTGGGCCGCCCGGGCCAGCGATCGGATCGTTGTCCGGCAGCGGCACGGCGGCAATGTTACGATCGGCCCGCGGACGCTCACCGGGCAGACCGCGCAGCAGGTCCCAATTACGCCCGCCGGGATACGCGCCGATTACCCTGAAATCCGGGCTGCTCTCCATCCGTTTGTGCGCTACGCCTGCCGGAATGACGACGACGTCACCAGGTTTCACAGCGAACTTCCTGCCTTTTTCGCCGCCGAATTGCAGTGTCGCTGTGCCTCGATAAACCGCCAGCACTTCATGCGTTGTGCTGTGATAGTGATGAAAGGGAAACACCCCCGCACGCCACGATCCGGTCCAGTCGTTTCTGGCAAAACACTCCTCGATCGTGGGCAGCGAGATCCGATGAACCGAGGGCGAATGCCTGCCGGTAAACCAGGAGCGGCAGCTCGCTATTCGGAATGCTGCCATCATCCTTGAAATCGGCCTTCTCGGGCTGGACGGTTTGGGCCATCAGGTTCGTGACTCCGGCAAACCAGAGCAAATATTTAGAGTCGCATCTAAAGTTTCAAGACTTGTAAAGAAACCTCCGAGCTTTCACCTGTCCCTCTTTCGCTTTCCTAGCCTGGCGAGTTCTTCTTCCTGGGTTGTTCGACGCAAAGAGCTTTGTGGTGGCGACAATCACGGAAATGGTGGCTGCGGCGCGATCGAGTTGTCTTTGTTGTCGGTGACATTCTGACCGCCGATCACTATGGTGTTCTGCCCACCTGCGGTGTTAGCCGCACCGCCGCTAACACCGGCGAAGAGACCGCTGGCGCCGTTGCTGACGCCGCAGGTGACGCTGGCCGCAGCGCCGCTGGCAAAGTTCTCAAATCCACCGCTGACGCTGGCGTCGGTGCCGCTGGCATTATTTAACCCGCCGCCGCTGACGCTGGCGAAGAGACCGCTGGCGCTGTTTCGGATGCCGCCGCTGACACTGGCGAAGAGACCGCTTGCGGTGTTAAAAATCCCCCATCAACGCTTGCCCCAAAACTTTTGATTGTGTTCCGCTCGCCGGCGACAAAGCCGCCGAAGGCGGCCTGGGTGAACCTATTGCCGCCCCCGATCACCAAGTTGTGTGACCCGCTGCGGTCGCCGGGACTGAGCGGGGAAGGGAAGCCCGAGGTTTGCATAATTGTTGGCAGGCCGAGGGAGGAGTCGCCGGTTAAAGAATTTATTGGGTCTTCGTCATAGCCAATAATCAAATTGCCGAGTCCGGTGGGGTTGCCGTGGTCGTCGGTTGCGCCGGAGTCGCTGACGATATGAATATTCGCACCGCTAAAAATGATATTTGGTCCGGCCACGCCAATTTCAGGATTAGGATCGACACTGACAAAAGGACCAAGTGCAAGCGCGTGATTGGATTGGATCGCGGCCAACTCTGTCTGCAGCGTGGTGACTTGGCCCCGCAGCGCGGAAACAGTCGACTGCAGAGAGGCCACCTGCGTCTGTAAAGCAGCGATTTCCGCACGTATGCCAACGGCCGTCCAACCGCTGATGTCCCGATCGTTCGCCACTCCGATAGTGGCACAATTGAGTTCCTTCTCTTGCATATCTGAGCACTCTAAGGTGGCACGGGCCAAGAACCAAGAGTGGCCGGATCGATTCCTCAACGGCCAAAACCGTGGATTGATCAGAGCCTGGCAATCGCGGTCATCGTTGCGCGATGGCTCCTGAGGTAGGATTCGAACCTACGACCAATCGGTTAACAGCCGACCGCTCTACCACTGAGCTACTCAGGAATGTCGGTGGCCGAAGAAGCTAGTCGGAATGAGCTCGGATTCAAGAAATAAATCCCGCGGCCACCGGCGAGACCCATTCATTTTTTAAATCCTTCCCTTGCACTGCTATTTCTTGGATTCTTGCATTTTAGCGAGGAAACGCTATGGCGCAAACGGATGCCTTCGGGCCGATGTTTGAGGCTGCTTTTGACTTCTCCATTGCAAAAGTGTTCTGGTGCCACCCGGCCTAAAAAGCGCAGGATATCCGGGCTGCTGAAGCTGCGGATCCCATGATGAAGAAACTGCGGATAGAGAGTCTCTAAAGCGGCCTTATCCTTAAAGCAGAAATCGGTGGCGAACTCACTCTGGGTGGCCGTCCAGTAATAACGTTGACCAATCGGCTTGCCTAACTCGGCATGGAGTGGATGGGCCAAATTCAAAAGCTCATCGAGCCGGGCGGCCCAATCGGTGTGCAGCTGTTGAAGGCAGAGCTCTTGGGCGGCAGCCGGATCGCTGAGAGCAACAAAACAGTTGTCCCGTTTCTCATAGCCGATACCAGCAGAATCCATTTGTCGGGCCAACCACTCACGGCCGTTGAGACAGGCATCAACGCTAAACCTAAATTCCGAAATTGAAACCACAGATTCCGCCGATTTCACAGATTTTGAGGAAGTTATCGCGGATCAGCGTACGAATCTTTTCGTGGCAAAACTTCAGGGCCATTGATAATCGTAACCCATTACATCCGTGTAATCTGCGTAATCTGTGGTTAAAATCCGTTTTCGGTTTTCGGGCTAAAAGGAAACCAGCTCTGCACGCGGACGTGGACCAAGCCGAACTGCTGATGCAGGTAATAGTGGTAAAAATGCGCGCACTTGCGAGTCTCCAGCACCAGATTGATCTGCTTGGTTTGATGATCTCCGCGCAGCGAGTAACTCAAACAGGGTTCGACTGCCGAAAAGATGGCAATTAGACCTGCTTTGATTTTATCGCGTTGGACTACTTCCCGAGCCAACTCGTCTTTGGCAACTCCTGGATTGCACAGGTACTCAATAGGCCTTCGCGCCAGCTCCGCGGCTCGATAGGCAGCTGCTTTGACCTTGGCGGTGGTTTTTTCGGCAAAGTTCTTAAAAATCCTTAAGCTTCACTCCACAGTAGCCAAGATAACGATCCATCATCGCCGGCCGGTAAAGCAGCCGCAGGGTTGCGCGAAACCGAATCCGATCAAAGCCGCTTAGAACCGCCGTGACGTGTTGGCCAAATTTGCTATAGAAACTTTCCGGAACGCCGTGTGGTCTTGGTAAGGTTTGCTTTTCCATGCGCGCTTTTACCAAACCCATGGCGCTCCAACACCCCTGAGATTTGGTTGCGGCTCCGCCGCGCTGTACCTCCGCGTACCTTTGCGCGATCCTTAATCCAGCTTAGCTAATGCCGAGTCAATTGTTCCACCGTATAGACCGGAGGTGAGCAACTGGTGTCCGTGCAGCGGAACGCAGCCGATCTTTCCAGGACCGGATACTCGATGTCGGCATTGGGTAAGGGACCTTCGCGTTTATCCCACCATTCGACACGCTTGTAAGGGGCAGGCTGTTTTATCGCGGCGGCAAAAAGCGCGTCGGCAGCCGGATCATCTTTGGCCCCAACAACTGTGAGATGTTGCGGCGGAGTATTGAATTCCCGATCGGCTATAAGCACCCCGGCAACTAGAAATCCGCGATGATCCGCTACGTGAGGTGTTGCGAGAAATTGCATACCGTGCTCGGCCATCTCCCGATACACGGAGTTGCCTGTGTAATGAAACAAGAGGTTGGCGAACCGCATCAGTCCCACATTTTCGTCTAGCTGCGGCTTTGATTTCAGAGCACCCTCATTGGCGTTACTGACGTAACCGGCGACTGCTTTGAAATTCGCGGCAATGAATCCGGCAGCATGTTCAGCCCGCTTTAACCACGCCCGATCAGCGGTGAAAGAGTACAGGGTGAGAAAAGCGCGGCCCATCGAGAGCGTATCCCCTAGATATGGCCCGGCTACATCCTTTTCATCATGCCGAAAACCTCCATCCGGTAGGGCACGATTCGCGCAAATCCAGTTTGCAGCCCGAATTGCGTCGGCAAGCACTTCCTTGTCGTCTGAGATTGCGCCCAGCATTGAGAGTGCATGAATTGCCCACCCATTTTCACGCGAATAAATGTGAACATCAATGCGCGGAACGCCTTTTTCCCGGCGTTCAGAGTCGCTCAATTGGAAGTATTCGCCGCCATGCTGACCGGGAATCAGGTCTGCATCCTGGCTGGCGTAGAATGCGCCGTCTGGAGAAGTGAGAAATTTGTTGAGAAAATCGCGGATCCGCAGAGCCGCCGAGAGCCACGTCTTATCGTGCCAGAGAGCATAAGCCTCCGCGTAAATGCGCAGGTCATCCGCCTGCCGCTCCATGATTTTCTCAAAATGAGGATGCTCCCAATCACCGTTGGTCGAGTATTGGTAAACACCACCCCAAGCCGGATCCATAAGCTGCAGCTCCGCGGTGAGCGTTTCGCGAGCCATGCGTTCAAAACCCTCGTCTCCGCGCTGCGATTCGCTCATCGAGTACTCGATGATGTCCGCATCGAGGAATTTTTGAATTGTGCCCCAGCCACTATTCTTTGGATCGTAACTTTCAATCAAAATTCGACGCAGTTTGTTTCGCGTACCGTCTGCAAGCTCAGATTCCGTTCCGGCCTTGAAAGGGGCCTCTTCAACGACAGACGGACCCGGCGTGGGATCATCGATAATCGCTTGTAACATCGATGCCATCTGACGTGGCGGCAGATAGCCGCGCCTCTTAACAATTTCTCCACCATCCGCGTTGAACACGATCGTCGCGGGCCAACCATAATCCTCGTAGCGGCTTGAAAGATCCGGCCGCGCGTCAGCATCCACGCGCACAGCGATGTAGCGCTTTCTCACAAGCTCGATGACACCGGCATCCCCGTAGGTAACTTCCTCCATGACGTGGCACCAGTGACACCAAACGGTTCCCAGGTCGAGCAGGACAAATCGATGTTCATTTCTGGCTTCTGCGAAAACCGAATCCGACCAAGGTTTCCAGTCGATCCCCCGTTGGTCGCCGCCGAAAGCAGTCGCGCAGCAACACAGAGCGATCGTCATCCAACTGAAACCTAAGCGGCGCATAACGGTCGTATGGGGCTACTGCACTCGATGCACTACCGCGGATTCCGAGACGACGCCGTAGAGGTCAAATCCGGTTTTCGAAAAATCGATTTTCCAAGTGCGTCCAGCGAGATTAGACCGGGACCGAATGCGAGAACGATCAAGGCAGCAAACCAAAACACAAAGGGATCCGCTTTAACAAACTTATCCGGATCACTGACGAAGCTGGAAAATGCCTCCATATCGGCAGTCACATATGCGACCGTCATCGAGATGAAGACCATAAGAGCGACGGGACGCGAAAAAAGGCCGACAATCAGCAGGGCGCCTCCAAAACACTCAAGCGATCCGACGAACCAGGCATTTAAGCCGGGAAATGGAATACCTAGACTCGAGAAGAATTGAGTGACCTTTGCGATATTTCCCAATTTTCCCATGCCCGTCTGAAATAGCTGCCAGAAGAAATAGACTCGAATCCCAAGCAAAAGCGGCGATCGCAAGTAGTTCGCGCTGGCGACGAAGAGTGTGTACGCTCGATGGATGAATTTAGAAGGCATAAATAGCGAGGCCGCGCCTCGGACGGGCCAGTTGTGAGTTCTCTGGGTCGGGTTGAGAGCAGCGGATACAGAAAGAAACTTGATTCATCTGCAACCAGTTTTGTTTTTCAAATTTCCTAGGAAGCTCGACAGAACCAGCCGAGCGCGGACCAGACGTCAAACCATTCCTTTATCTGCACCGGCCAGTCGATTTCTGTCCGAGAGCTTCGTGAAACGGTCTGGACACACGCTTCTTCAACCGTCAAACCGCGCCCAAGGAGTTGCAGAATCGCGAACGCGTCGGGGTCAAGGCGCTTGTAATAAAGCATGTTGTCGTAACGGTGAACCGCGAGATAGACTTTCGAACGTTTCGGCAAACGAACCCGCTGGCGTCTGCCGCGCGCCTTGGGAGCTGCGTTCATCGCGTTGCTTGCTTCACCGCGCAGGGCGTCCGAATCCCGCTTTTTGATCGCAACGAGAAAATCATCCACCTCAAAATTCAGTTCTAACAGGCCAAGGTAAGGTTGCAGCCCGAGTTTTAATTTGCTTGCCGGCGTATCTAGAATGTCGTCGTGCGTGATTGGTGCCTTGCCCGGGCCGTCAAAGGCAACAACCTGAGCCCACTCAAAACGCACCATATCCAAGGCTAGTTCATGATGAGGAGCACTCCAATCCGGTTCCTCACGCAAGAACTGTTCGAGACGGTTTCCGAGGTCGCGAAGCGTATAGGAATCCGACGGATAACGCGCCAGGTAGGCCCGCGCAAGCTTCAGGAACTTGCGTTCGCCAACTACCGCGCGAAGCCCGGGATAATCGTCGTAAAGGCAGTCGAGGACGCGAAACCAGTATTGACGATTGTAGATTTCAAGCCTTTCAAAGGAGCTCAATCGATCGTTAGGCTTAATAAACTCCGAAGCGACCTCGGCCATACCTGCACCATCTGTCCAGCGTTTTTGCATCCCCCACTGAGGCGTGAGAGGCCGAAACAGGGTACTGGCCATGACGCGTTGCAGCTCCCGCAATTGCCGGACCGAGTTTATTTTACGCGGCGGTCGCAGCAAGCTGGGCGTTACGGAATTTGTTGGCTTTGAGCGCTTCATCATGCACCTCATCAAACGAAGGGATTCTATCGTCCCATTCCAGCAGTGTAGCAGTCGGCCCTACCAACTTAGTTGCATGAGCGTACATCTTCCATACTGGATCGAGTACAGGATGATCATGGGTATCGAGAATATACTTCTCGAACTTTGAATGCCCAGCGATATGCATCTGTCCGACTCGATGATGTGGAATGTTGTTAAGATAATCGTACGGGTTAAAATTGTGATTTTGCGAAGATACGTAGATATTGTTTACGTCGAGTAAGATGCCGCAGTCCGCCAACTCGGAAACCTCGCTGAGAAATTCCCACTCGGTCATTTCGGAGGCACAATATTCTGCATAACTGCTGACATTCTCTACGCAGATAGGAACCTCCAGAAAGTCGCGGGCGGCACGAATTTTCTCTGCGGTGTGACGCGCGACCGCAAAGGTGTAAGGCATCGGAAGCAGATCATGCGTATAACGGCCGTCGACGCTTCCCCAGCAGAGATGATCGGATAACCACGGCGTCCTGGTACGTTTCACGAGGCGTTTGAGGCGCTTGAGGTGCTCGCGGTTGAATTTGTCCGCCGAGCCAAAATAGATCGCGACACCATGCTGCACGACGCGGTATTGCTCAAGGATTGCGTCGAGCACTTCAAGCGGCCGCCCACCATCGACCATGAAGTTTTCTGAAATGATCTCAAACCAATCAACCACCGGCTTTTTCGCCAGGATATGCCGATAATGGGGAACACGAAGGCCTATGCCCACGCCATAGTTAGTATATCCGTTAAAGGGGTTTGCAGGCATATTCGTTCCTCACCCACGAAGGTTTCGAAGCGTTGCGAATTCAGGCCAGCTTCATAAAAAGCATCAGCCGATCCAAGCGGTAAGGAATCGGACATTTCCCGAGGTCACCGCTCCCTTTTTGATCTCTACACCGCCCGGCGAACCGGGCGGGTAGAGATTATGCAAATGACTAAATGCCCGGCTTGCTGCCGTCGGTAGCACAACCACCCTTGCCTTTGCAAGAGTTTTTGGTTTTGCAACCGTTATCGCCAGTCTTACAGCCGCCCTGTCCTTTACACTCGTTCTGCCCTTTGCATCCATGTTTGCCTTTTGCGTCATCCATTTGCTGGAGCGCAACACCGGCTTTACTATTAGCGGTCGAAGTGGCCGCATACGCTCGCACAGCGAACGACCCGGTTAGAAGACCGGCAACTGCTGCGCCGGCAATAATTGCTCTGGATGGTTTGATCATCTTTTGACTCTTTCTTGTGTCTTTGGTGCTTGTCCGCCTTCGCGACGGCACTATCGTTTTTTTGGGAATACTATCAACAACCGATCTCCTATTTGTGCGCGCGTCGGCATTATTAGGATGCACAAACAGAATTCTTATTCCTAGACTCGCCAAAATCGCATCAAATTCCAAATTTTTTAACGAATTACCGCGAAGGTCTGCGGTGCACTAGGGAGGGACGGCTTCCGCCTTCGCCAGTCTCGGCCAGATCGCTTGCAAGGCACGGTTGTTGATCAAGCCCCGATCCGCATCCGGTACGCTTCGTTGCCGGGGATGGTCAAATCGGCCGGCTACGGTTTGAAACCATGAACCGTAACGCAGTGTTGAAAACGCCCCGCAAAGATCGCCCCCGACGATTACTGCTTTTGATCGGACAAGATCAAGCGCCCAAAGAATATCATCAATAGAGAATTGTCCATTTTCCCAATTTGTCACTGCGTCGCTTTCTTTCAGGCAATCCAGATCAATCGTCACGTAAATCGACCGTGTGCGAAGTGATTCCAGATATTTGGCGAAAGCTCCGCGCCAATTCATGGCGGTAATCGGATGCAACCAGCCCGGGTAAACACTCCCTTCGGCTCTCCAGGGCGCAATCCAAAGCCTGTTTGCGCGACACGCAGCGCGATTTCCAAGCAATCGCCATGGGGACCGGCATTCAAAACTGCCACAACCCCAGACAGAGATTTGCTCGACCAGCCGGTTCTCCAAAGCCCGATTGACCCACGCTCCACAACTCCAGTGGGGCGGACGGATATCCCAGTCCGGATGATTATCAAAGGATATAATCGAGAACGGTTCTCGGACGCGCCGGACGAAGACAGCAGTCAGATGATGAAAATCGCCGGATCCAGAAAGCATGAACCGCCGAAAATCCCTCTCGAATTGTTCGTGAAACGCTTCGATCGCGCGCCGCGATGTAACGAATCGAAGCGATCGACCAGCGTCTGTCGCGTCAATTCGGCGCAAAGACTGCATCTCAAACGGCAATTGAAAATCCCAGGCGTCGTCTAGAGCGAGCCACGCTGCATCAGGAGCTTCCGTTCTGCCGTTCGCTACCATAGCTCACCGGCGTTCGCAAACTTTCGAATTGTCCGATCGTATCGGGTCGGCTCCAGAAGCGGAAGGACGAGACGAAAAATGGGGTTCAGCCATGCATGCGCTGAGAGCACGTAAAGATCCAGCGGTTCGAGATCCATCCGAAAATGATACTTCGGATCATAGTTCAAAGGTGCGCTGTGATAGGTATGAATCCCATTCTTCAGGGCCCAGATAATCGTGTCCCGCCAAGTGACAAAATAGAGGTGGTAATCCAAAGCAACCGAATAATCCAGACCGATATAATTGTCTCGTAAGATTCCGTCGTGGACAAGAACGGAAGCGAAGGCAATGATCCGCCCATTCTGCCGCCAAATAAAGAATCTCGCGCGTTCAGGCATCCGGCGCGCCAGTTCGCAAAAGTAAGTTTTTGAGAGTTCCTCGAACCTGAGTTGCGATCTGACAAGCGTTTGCAAATAAAGAGGATAAATTTCATCTACAAACGGAGCAATGTCTGTAACTACCTCCCATTCAATCGGTAATCCGCTATCTGATTTCTTGAATTTCCGGCGAAGATTTTTCCGCATCGAATGACTCAACCGCTTTGTCAGATAGCCTTCGAAATCTGTAAAATCCAAATCCAGCCGCGTCGCGGGCATGCTCGGTACACGTGTAAACCCGGAGCTTTTCAGGACGTCGAGTTCGCTACGATAGACTTTCGGAAAGTCTTTAAAGACGATTAGCATCGTCTTTAATTTGCGCGCAACCGGTCGGAGGCTATGCCGGAGAGCCTCGACCGTCCATCCTACGCCCTTGCTTCCTAGGTCTCGCGCGAGCTCCCCTTCTCCGGCTGAACAGCCAACCATTAACATGCGCAAATTCAGGAATCCGGGGATATATTTGCGAATCCAGTTGACGAGCTTTCGAACGACAGCCGGCGTTCCAGTCACTAAATCTTGATTTACAATCAGGAACGGCTGTACTGCCCGGGTTCGTCCTTCCCGATCCTTGAGCAACAGGTAGTGATGGCCGAATTGTTTCCTCAGTGATTCGTGAACGATCTCGTAATACCGATGATCCAAAGCTTTGCCTTCAAAGCATCCCATCCACGCCTCATAGTCTTCAGGAGGAACGCTGTCTGCCACGGCTGCCGACCCGTGAGGTGTCTGCACGTTCAAGAGGAGGCGTGGCAAAGGTGCTGTAATATCTTCAGCAGGCTCCATTCGGGTGTTTGGTAGCAGAATCATTGGAAAGCAAAACCGTTTTCAGCTGCGTCAGGGCTTTTCTATACGCGCACGTTAATCGTTCGGCGGCTTTGCTTTTTCAAGGATTCTACGTCGATTTTCGTGGTCTTGATCAAGACTTTGATGGGTGCTACGGCCTTGGAGGGCTGCGGTCCCGAGACTGTCTCACAACATCATTGGACGGTGGTCGGGCGAGGCCGCTCGTCCGATATTGTGGTGCGGGCGTCCCCGCCCGCGCTCGGCAGGCCCAAGCGCCTCCCCTCCAAGCTCTTCGCACGCCTCAGTCACAGGCTGTGAAACACTCTCTCCCTGACCCACAAGGGTACGACGAGGCTTTTTTCCAACTAAAATTTTTAAAACTCTCTTTTTTGCATCCCTTATTTGAAGAATTCCTTAAACTGGCGCGGAAGGCGCCTGTTTAAGGACCTTCTAACCCGCAATCTGCGCGGCGCTTCTTACAGCGAGTGATTTTTGCGGGTTAGCCGGCCGAACTCGTCTCCGGCATCAGCGGTCTGCTTTTTTCGGGCAAACTCGGGTCAAGAAAAGCGAGGGCGTGCGGAGGCTTGATGACTCGTGTTCCTTCCTGCTTCTGTTGCTCGGCGATTTGCCGGTGCAGTTGGTCCATCTTCGTCCAATGCAGCTTGGGACGAAAATGATGCTCGGCGTGGTATCCGTTGTTGAACCAGAGAAAATTATAAATCTTCTCGTAGGAACTCACTCCCCAGGCAATCGGTTTGTCCGGATTTCCGCCGAAATGGAGGTAATAACCGTTCAAATACGAAAGGCAATGGCCAAGATAGTAGAACGGCAGAAACACAACGATGAACCTCCAATTAAGGACGCCAAGCAGAATGAAAAAGCAGATGAAAGACGCAATCTCCGCGACTCCCCAAAATGCATCTTTAGCACTCTTTCTCTTGACCTCAGCGTAGATTGCCTTGGGGTCATCGCGCAAATAGCTTAGAAAAATATAACTCCAGACATTCTCCGCTTCGCCATCGTGACCATGCCGATAGATCGATAGCCAATCAACGGTGTCCCCATTTTCATCGCGCCTGTCACTGTTTCCCATGTGATGGCGATGATGAACGTACTTGTAAAAAGTCTGGGAAAAACCGAGACACAGCGACTCTACAAGTCCAAAAACACGATTGAGCGGTCGCCACGCGAAATAGGGGTTGTGCAGGAAATTATGAGAGATCCCGTTAATATTCCAGGAGACGCTGATCGAATAGACAATCCCCGTGCCGATGATTACCCACCATGGAGCAACGGGAAAAACGGCGAAAAAGGCGAGCACATAGGCAAGGTGCAAAAAGCCGCAAAGCGCCGGCACGGCGTCCCATTTCGAATAGGCGAAGAACTTCATAGACTTTAAAACAGATAAATGAACTCGTCGCCTTGCGCCAATCAAGTTTTTCGAACCAAATCCATTCAGAAGAAGGGGGGGATTCACCACAGAGGCACAGAGAGCACAAAGGTCGGAATGGATTTAAGTTTGGGTCAGGCTGAATGGCGAGCACTGTGTGACCTCGCCCCGCCACGGCAAACGGCACGCGCCAAACCCGAACTCACTGTGTCATCTATCTCCCAGCCTGCCCCGGAACTCGATCTGGAAAGCTGCGGTCCCGAGGCTGCCTCTCAATATCGCTCGGCGGTGGTTTGTCGCGGTTCGGCAATGAGCTAGAGCGGCTCGCTCGCGACGCCCTTGCTAGCGCGGGCGGGGAGGCCCGCGCCGCAATGTGGGACGGGCGTCCTCGCCCGTCAGTTTGCCGAAAAAAAAGCTTGGAAATTGGCCGCTTTGCACGCTTGAAAACCACGCAAACCGGGACGGTTCGCCTGCATCGGAGGGCGTCTGCCAACGCTGCATCGCTTAAGTTAAGCGCTTATGTGAGTCACGCGGCTATCGCTTCGATAGCATGGCGACCCTTCATCAAACGCCCCAACCGCGGCAAAGCCCCCCATGCCCTCACCATCAACCTGACCCAAACGTAAATCCACTCCGACCTTCGCGCCCACTGCGCCTCTGTGGTGAATCCCCTTTCGGAGTTTGGGGTTCGGGGTTTAGAGCATACAATTCGCCCTTGCGGGGCGGAGTAACATTGCCCCGCCATCAGCCTAACGCCAAACCTTAAATCCAATCCGACCTTCACGCTCTCTGCACTGCAATGATTGGAATTCTTGTTTTTTTGCGAGGAATCCTGGAAAGGAAGCGTAATGCTGGTTTTTGTGGGTGCTTTCCGGGTGCTGCCCCATAGTGCATCAAGACGAATGACAAAACGGCGCCTAGACTTATCCATAATCGCCCCGGGCCGGTG
>Ga0306920_100006675_pt1 | contig 15100 bp, 11 predicted proteins | sample flu12Cox44000170_FD_204666 | JGI IMG/M metagenome (GOLD analysis project Ga0306920, IMG submission 204666) | Lab enrichment of tropical soil microbial communities from Luquillo Experimental Forest, Puerto Rico - flux4day.12C.oxic.44.000.170 (v2)... | ecosystem: Environmental > Terrestrial >... | reverse complement strand
TTCTTAGCTGCCGTCAACAAAGCGCTTGACACCGCATCAAGCAGCACTTCCCGCTTGATGCCTTTTTCGCGCTCCATGTAATCCAACACCGCCAAAAGATCACTGTTCATAAAACAATAACGGACCGATCGGGTCGGCTGACCTCCAGAATCCGCAGATTCCGTCGGTTTCGACCAGTTTCGGTCTAGCCTGGGAATGTAAGACTGAAAAAAAGGGCCGTCAAGCAAGGCGGATCCGGCTCGCCAGTCGACAAGAGAGACCGCAGACACGCAGAGCTCGCAAAGGTAAGAGCGGGATATCAGTTGGCGTTGGGTGAATGTAAGCACGGTGTAACGCCAAACCCCAAAACTCCGAACCCCGAACCCTGCTTTGTGTCCTCAGCGTCTCTGTGGTGAATTCCTTCTGAAAAGAGCGTACTCTTTTTTGGCAAATGATTCGGGTCGTTACCTTTGACGCGGCAGGTACGCTTATTCGCCTGATAAAACCTCCAGGGGAGACCTACGCCGAATCGGCACACACGTTTGGCTACCAACTGGATCCCGAGAGGCTTCAAATCGCCTTCAGAGCGGCCTGGAAACGCCTCGCTCCGCCGCATGAAACCCCGGGTCCAAGCCCCGATGATGATCGCGCTTGGTGGAAGGAACTTGTCAGGCGGACCATGCAGGAGGCTGGATACAGAATTGAGCCGTTCGACGCCTATTTCGACGACGTCTACGCAACGTTTGCGCGACCAGGCATATGGGAATTATTCCCGGGCATTCCGGCTATATTGACGGAGTTGGCCCGCTTAGGAATCCGCCTCGGAGTGATTTCGAACTTCGACCGGCGTCTCTACTCTATTCTGGGTCATCTCCGCATACTTCAAAGGTTCGAAAACATCATTATCTCCAGCGAGGTTGGAGCTTCGAAGCCCGCGGTGCGAATCTTTCTGGATGCGGCACGACGGTTCCAGGTTCAGCCTGCAGCAATGCTCCATGTCGGCGACGATGCGGATCTGGACGAAAAAGGTGCGCTTGCTGCGGGTTGCAAAGCCTTCCTGGTCGACCACAACAGCGACCGAATGCAGGCGATTTTTCGCCTCTTGCGCTAAGCGGCTGAGTGCAGACGATGGCTTATGATTTGCCTGTAGCGATAGCTTGTCGCTGTTGGTCGTACGCCTTCCAGATGGCGTTTACGTGAGCGTTATCGACTTCATAATACGCGAAGCCCGCGAGAGCGCAGGCCGGCCCTAAGGCCATCTTGATAGCGAAGCGCATCGCGTCCTTTTCGATCTGTTCTCTCAATTCTGCAGGGAGGCGTCTCATTCTAGTAGCTGGGGATATCACCCATCGAAATCTTATGACGTTCCCAGCGCGGCGTGGAGTTCTCTATTTCTTCTATCGAAGCGCACTTTTTGATAGGCCTTCATTGACCTGGAGGGCTGCGGTCCCTCGCAGCCGTGGTTCATGAGATAGACTTTCGGTTGCAGCCGTGAGCCTGGAGCCTGGAGTCGCTCCAACGGGATGGGCAGACATCGAAACACGAAAATCTACTCGATAAGGCTGAACAATGCCCTCGTCGGACTCCGCGGCGCCGAGGGACCGGACGCCCTCCAGGTCAATCTGGTTCTTCCGGGGCAAATGCTTCAAATGCTATGCTGGTTGTCTCCATTGCCTTTCAAGATCGCCACGCGAATACGCCGGACATAACCACCGACAAAAGGACTGGTGGCTCACTGTTTATCAGTTAGGTGGTGTTCGTCCTGGCACTCGCCAGGATCGACCTGGATCGTCGAATGAGTAATCCCGAAACGGTCCTTCAAACGCCTGTTGACGGCCGGGATGATCGACTGTGGATCGGCGCCGGGCGTGCAACGCACGTGCAGCGTAACCAGAGGCTGCTCCTCTGTCAGTGACCAGGCGTGAACATGGTGCACCTCCGCGACCGCAGGCAGTGCTGTCTTCAAATCGGCGCGCAAGACATTTAGATCGAGGTTTGCTGGCGTGCCCTCAAGTAAAATGTGCGCCGACGACTTCACGATCTGAGCAGCACTCTTCAGGATCAGAACGGCCACCAGGACCGACAGGATTGGGTCGATCGGTGACCAGCCCGTCAAGAGGATAACGCCCGCGGCAATAATCGCGACTACGAACCCCAGGAGATCGCCAAGCACATGCAACCAGGCGCTGCGCATGTTCAGATTTTCCCGACTGCCGCCATTGAGAACGAGAAAGGCAACGATGTTTGCCAGTAGACCTGCTATGGCGACCACAAGCATCGTGCCGCCGAGAACCTCCTGAGGAGCTGCGAAGCGTCGGATCGCCTCGAAGACGATCCAGCCGGCGATTACGAACAGCGTGCAGCCATTGACGAAGGCCACCAACACTTCAAGCCGTTTGTAGCCGTAGGTTCGCTCGGCGTCGGCGGCTCGTTTCCCGAGGCGCAGCGCCGCCCAGCTCATGCCCAGGGCAGCGGCGTCGGAAACCATGTGGCCAGCATCGGCCAATAGCGCCAGCGAGTGCGCTATCAGACCGCCAATAACCTCTATGAGCATGAAAATGAAAATGATGATGAAGGCCCAGCCAATCCGCCGCTCGTCGGTAACCGCGGCGTGGCTGTGGCCGTGGTGATGTCCATGGCCGTGATGGTCGGATCCATCTTCATGGTCGGCGGGACCGTTCCCCGGAGGCTCGGAGAGATCTAGCTGTTGGTGATCGTGATCGGACATATCGGGATTTCCGTTCCGCCATTTGGTTCCTACAAGATGGCACAGGATCGCACCACCAAGGTGAGAGATCTATGCGCCTGGAGCGATCCGCAGTCAATCCTCGACCAACTTCTAAATCCACCAGATGCCATCGTTGCCAGAGCCGCGGGGTCGCATCTAAAGATTCAAGAAAACGAATCCTGATATGCCCGCTTTCGAACAGGAATGTCGCTGCTGGCAAAGAATCTCGGAGTTCGGCGTCGGTTGTGGGTTCGAGTCCCACCCAACCTGCCAAACAGCTGCAAAAAGAGCCTCAAGCAGTTGTCCATTACTTGAATCTTTAGATGCGACCCCTGCTTAAGGCATCTTTAGATGCGACCCCTTGTTAAGGCGTGCTCGGCACCAACAGGACGATCTTGAGCGCATGACCCTCGAACTGCCGATATCCGTTATCAAATGTCACTAAATCCGCGCTGACCGACCGAGCGAAAGCGCACAAGTACGCGTCCATCCAACGCTTTGGAGCGGACGTCCTTAACGAAGCGAACGCGAACCACTGAGCCTCTAGGCCTTGAGGCTCGTCCAACCAACCGACTCTTGGATCCTGACGCAACCGCCTGTAAGCTGCGATGGCTTGGTTGTTCGTCATGGTGTCCTCCTCGAAAAGAGCTTTCAGAGTCAGGAGGCGCAGGAATGAATTTTGGGTCATCCGGCAAAAACAGGTTGACGCATCGTTGGCTGCCTTGTCGAACCAATCCGCGGCGTGACGATGATGCTCATGGCGATCGATTGCCAGCGCCACCCAGACGTTGCTGTCGAGCAAACTAAGACTCATTTCCTGAGTCCAATCGCGCTTCGACCTCGGCGATCCTTTCATTGCTGAGGCGCAGTGTTCCTGGCTTTTTTGACTTCACGATCGGTAATTGAATCCGGCGAGCGGGAAGAGCGGAGTGCGAAGAGCGAAGGACAATGCGCAGGCCTTCGGCAACCAAATCCTTGACCTTCCGCCCCCGCATCGCAGCGGCGGCTTTCACCCGGCGATATAATTCATCATCGATTTCGATCGTCGCTTTCATAGAAACAAGCTAACTGGTAAACCAGCTTTCTGTCAATGTGCTGGAGGGCTGCGGTCCCTCGCAACCGCGGTTCATGAGATAGACTCTCCGTCGCAGGTATGCCGCACGCCGATACGCCGATACGCCGACACGCCGACACGCCGACACTAAGCGCCCAATACCCTGAGGAATTCTTCCTGCGGGATGAAAGGCCCTTGCGCTCGTTCCAGACCGCGTCCGCGATCGCAAAGCATGTCGCCTTTGCCTATCAGGTTTTCCCCTCCCGATTCGTCGAGAATGATCTGGGAATTCACGGCGGAAGTTACCCGGAGGCAAATCTTCAGCGGGAGGTTGGCTTTAATAAGCCCGGTAACGACGTTTCGGTCTGGTCGCTGGGTCGCAAGCATCAAGTGAATACCTGCAGCTCGGCCCTTCGACGCAAGACGTACCACAAGATTCTCGAATTCTTTGCGCAGATCCCGCTCGCCAAGGACCAAGTCTGCAAACTCATCAAAAACCAGCAGAAGAAACGGGAGATCACGCGAATCATTCGCCCAAAGATCAGCCAACGAGGTCACGCGTTCCCGAGCGAGTCGCAGATAGCGGTTCTCCATCTCGGTTATGGCCCGGCGCAACAGCGAAACAGCGCCGTCAAGTTCGTGCACGATAGGTTGCCACAACCATCGACTCCGTTCGATGCCAGTGAACGTGAGAATTTTCGGATCGACAATGCCCAGCTGGATCGCCTGGGGAGAGTGCCGGTATGCCAGGGAGGCCACGACCGATTTCAGCCATTCACTCTTGCCGCTGCCGGACGCGCCGGCGACCAACACATGGCAGCTGTTCGGGTCGGTAAGCTCTGCCAGGATTAGCTCGTTCGCCAAGTTTATGCCTACAACGAAGCCCGGGGCTGCGCCGAGTCGCTCGAATTCCGGCCGCTGGACGACATCGCGCCACCAAACCGTTTCGGGATTGCTCTTGAGCACGTCGAAGTAAACAGCTCCGGGTCCCGGCGAAATCTGTGGCTCGTGATCGAGCTGGAGCTTGATCCGCAGATTTACGGCGTGCCATGCAAGCTTGTTAAACGATACGCCCTCGGCCGGTAATAGCCGAAACCGAGTTAGCTGTGGAGCGTCTTGCCATTCCAACGCAGAGACCGGCACCCCGAAAGATTTGTACGCTTCCACAATCCGATCGCCAAAATCTTTCAGGTCGGGCGGAGTTCTTGCTTTTCGGGTTGGTCTGCGATCATGAGCCGTTTCTTTCGCGATTCGTTCTAGAATGGGTTGGACCTTGTTATCAAACAACAGCGCCAGATCCTCCGGGGACGACTGGACAACGGCCGGCTCCGCGTCGTAATACTCGAGAGCGGCAGTGAAGCGAAGGGTCGGGGTCGACGCCAACAGCATTCGGGCGTAAATGGCGACCTGAAGCAGATCCTGTTCGAGAGTGGCGCCGCGGGTCAGTTTGTAATCGACGATGGTAAATCCGTTCGCTGTTGCACGAACGGAGTCCGGCCGCCCATTGACATAGACTTCTCCTTCCAACGTAGTCAGTGGAACCCGATCAAACGCAGTTTCGTTCAACGCCAGCAAGTCTCCCCAGTTCTTGAACGATGGCAGATTTCTGCGAGCGGCGGCCAACGAGCGGCACCAGTTTTCCAGCGCACGCGTCAGTTGTTCCGCGCCAGAGTGATCGCCTTGATCAAGAATTGCCAGGAGTCGTTTCCTGGCAAAGTTTCGCCAGCACGCGTCCCAGATTTCCTGGGCATCAGCGAGTCGATCGGCCTCCGGTCCATGAGTGCGCAACCATTTTTCAAAATCGCGCGCTATATCGTGAAATGTCTTCCCATGAGTACGGCCTTCCAGGGCTCGCGTGGGCCAGGCTGTGATTTCCGCTCCGCGCAGCCACTGGCCCATGAGTTCCGGCTCGAGGCAAAGCCGCTTTAACTGGGTTACCGAGATAGATCCTGCCATAACAGCGTGAGATGGTTTGGATGCGCGATTTTTCGGACCTCCGGGATATCATCGGTAAGTTCTTTGAGGCGGTCCACTGTCAAAGGCGGACCGATCATTTCGACGACCTGTTGGGCCGCGATCAATTTCTTTTGCGAAACCAGGGTTCGAATGCGCCGGCGCAGCTCTTCCTCCTGAGCCACCGGTTTTTCCGCCGTAACCGATTCTGGCGGGCGGCTGACAGGACCAAGAACCGCGGTGCGAAAGCCTTCGAGGCGGCCGCGCAAAAATTGCTGTACCTGCTCTAGGTTGAAGTCTGGCAAATCGCCGGCGCGCGCCTCGAGATACAGTTCGCGAGAGGCGTAAAGCAAAGCGACATCTTTTGGCTCAAGACGGATGAGATGAACATATTTGCGCAGCCCTTCCCTGATGATGGGTCCGGTGAATTTCCAAGTTGGCTTTGGAATTTCGTTCTGGTCCGGCGTTCGAAACACGACTAACTTGGCCATTCCATAGGAGCACGCGAGCTTCGATCGCGTCACCAGCGATTTCCATTGTTGATGCTGGAGCTCGCGGAAAAAAGCAAAAGCCACCCATTTCCCCTGCTGGTCCCGAATAGCCGTTTCCGCGTATGGCGCGAGACGTGCCATTGCAGGCGGTTCCCCTTCGCCGGATTTTCCGGGAAGGACGTCGCCTACGAACCAGCGAAATGCGTCAGCGTTGTAGCCAAGCTTCTTGGGTGTCGCCTCAAAGTCGGCAATGCGCCGCTCCAAAACAACGTCGAGTGACTCTCGCTCCTCGGGTTTGCCTTCCCAGCGCGTCCGGCACAAAGTCATGAATTTGCGGGCGGCCATTTCCCCATCTCCCGGAAAGAGCGTGTCCAGCCAGGCTTCGTCGGCAAAACGTTCGATGACCTCCTCGGGAACCTGCGCGTCCCGGAGTTTTACGGCGATGAATTCGCGAGCACCACTGCGACGGACTCCTTTGAGTTCCAGGGGCGGAAGATCAAATCTTTCTTTCCCCGCAGAATCTATGAAGGACCAGATGCCACTCTCCCAGATATTCTGGTTGGCTGTTACCAACGTCAATTGGCCGGGCAATTCGTCGGTGATTCTCCGGATCATTGTCCCGAAGCTGGTCGCCAATTCCCTCCGGTTGGCGTAGTCCTCAGTCTGATCGAAGCAAAAGAGGAAAGGCCGGAACATCGACGACCAACGGCAAAGGCCCAGAAGACGAAACCAGCATTCCTGATTGATCTGAGTCACATCCTCGGCACGCGGGATCTGCTCTGGTCTGAATCCGAGGCTTTCCGCAAGTTCAGGATCAAAAGGTTCATAGCGCAGCCACGCTGCGCTTGCCCGAAATGCTTCATCGTGCCGTTCTGTTGTTGCGAGGTGAAAGAAAGCTGTCAGCCAGGCCTTCGTTTCCCGTATCCCGAAAAGTTCGTCTCCGATGAGGGGACGGAACGCGTCGAAAAACTTTTCTCGAACGACTTCGCCGATTGGGTCATCGTGCTCGTGGCTCAGCGACACTTTGGCTCCGTCAAACATTGCGAGAACCTCCGGAGCCCGTCGAAATTCTAATCTCCCGTCGCGAATAAGTTCAGCGACGCAGCTACAGACCACCGAGTTCGCAAAGAATTCGATTTTCCAGCGCGAAGCTGCGGGTTCCGCCTCGTCAACCGAGCAAAGTTCGTTGATCGTGTTATTGAGAACGGTTTGCCAGACGAGCGAAGGCGCCTGGAAAGGTGTCTGATTGACAATGGTCGCTGCGTTTCCAAGTTGGTGGTATAGCCGCCCGATCAGATGACTCTTGCCGTAGCCCGGCGAGGGAGAAAGAACGAGCTGCGTCGCAGATCTCCGCAAGCTCTTCGGCAAACTATCGGAGGTCAGCGACCGAAAGCGCTGCACCACGCGGTCAACGATCTGCTTGTTGAGGCTCTGTGCCGAGCTTCCACATTCCTTTGGATCCCGCACCACGGTAGACTCGAACGGATTCAGCGCATAGTCTGGTGAGAGAAATGAGCTCATAAGATGCCCGGAACTGTGTAGAGATTCTGAAAGACAGTTAGAACCGGATTAGAAGCCGGATGGAACCGAGATGTTCGATCGCCGCCGCCCGCTGGTCCTCTGTCGCCGTAGGCCAGTGGCCATCGTCCAGGGAGCCGCGACCTGATTTGATCACATGGTCGCGAATCCACTCATGCAGCTTCGGGACGCCGATCTGGAGCTCGGTCGCCAGGTCCGAAATGAAAACTGCGGACCCGAGCTGCCGCCCTCGCACCCTGTTGTAGGCGTCATGAACCTCCTGGAACGAGAGATCGTGTCCTGGATGCGACGTTGCTCCTTGAGAATGACGCATCTGAGCAGATTTTTGGGGTAAGTGCGCCGAATGGATGCAGAGCCGTTCCTTCTTGTACTTCAACTCAAGTACCCGGCCATCTTCGATAAGGCGCTGCAAAGTTACTGAAGCCAGCGCCCTATCTTTCATAGCCCGCTTGACTTTAGTGCCCGAACAGGAAAGAAGCTCGGGCACGGAATTCAGATACGCGCCGAGGCGCACAGCCTCCGCGTCAATCAACTGCTCGACTGAGCCGACAGGATCGTTGGCGAAGTACTTTCCTTCAATTCTTAAGACTTTTCCTTCGCCCAATAGAGCGTCCAAAGCCGCTTGGCGTGCTCGCCGTCTCGCACTGGTGCCTTTAAGCAGTTCCGTCTTGGTACGCGACTTGGTTTTCAAAAACCTTAACAGCGCTGCTTGTTCGTTGGATTGTACTTCCATGGCTAATGGGAATATCCTTTTCTAATCACCTTTTCGAGCATAGCAGCTTGCGCGGAATCCCGCTTCCAGCTTTTCTTCGGCTCAGGCTTTCTCGTTATTCGAGGCCCAGCAACTAACCGAGCTTTTTGTCTGCTGTCGCACCCAAAAAAGACCCGCCTTTCCTGGATACTCGTGCTCGAATCAGGCCGGGGAAATTGCTCCAACCAGAAGAGGGCTGTCAACTTACCTGCGATGGCATTAGACTCAGGAATGGATCCGCCGCCTGGCGAACAAACTTTAAATTCATGCCTTCGCGTACCTCCGCGTACCTTTGCGCGAGGCTCAAATCGCGATTTACCGCGCAGGGTTTGCGTGAGATGTGGCTAGCGCTAGGCTCCATCGATTGTGCTCTTCCACAACCGGTTCCATGTCGACGGTCACGACGCGCCCGTTATCGACAACTATTCGTCCGTTAACGACTGTATATCGAGCTTTTTGCGGCGCACAGAAGACCGTGGCGGCAACGGGATCGTGAAGCGCTCCGGCGTAGTCAATCGTGTGTAGATTTATACTAAAAAAGTCGGCGCATTTTCCGGGCTCCAGGGATCCTATATCGCTTCGTCCAAGCACGTTTGCGCCGCCGATTGTCGCGAGCTCCAGAGCTTCGCGCGCCGTCATCCATTCCGAAGCTCGAAGCGCATGAGTAACCGGCAATTGCGAATATTTGACAGGCCCTTCCGGCGGCAGTAGGCCCAGGCGCAACCTCGCCAACAGCATCGCCTGGCGCACTTCCTGAAGCATGTGCGAGGAGTCATTGCTGGCAGAGCCGTCCACCCCAAGGCCCACCTTTACTCCCGACGCCATATATTTCTTGACGGGCGCTATTCCCGATGCCAGGCGCATGTTAGAGCACGGGCAATGAGCAACCCCGCATCCCGCGGTGGCCATCTTTTTGATTTCGTCGTCGTCGACGTGGACCGCATGTGCGAACCAGACGTCTGCTTCCATCCAGCCGAGTGAATCCATCCAATCGATCGGCCGCAGCTGGAAGCGTTCCAGCGTGAATCTTTCTTCATCCAGCGTCTCGCATAAATGTGTGTGAAGTCGCACACCGCAACTCCGGGCCATTGAGGCCGACTCTTTCAGCAGATCCGCCGAAACGGAGAATGGTGAACATGGTGCCAGAACGATCTGAATCATGGATCCGATCGAGGGATCGTGGTATTGCTCAATCGCTCGTTGACTATCCTTGAGAATGAAGTCTTCATCTTCAACGCAGGCGTCCGGAGGGAGTCCGCCCTTTGATTCACCGAGAGACATCGATCCACGGCTTGCGTGGAACCGCATGCCGATTTCTTTCGCCGCTTCAATTTGGCAGTCAATATTGTTGCCGCTCTTAAAAAGATAGGAATGATCAAACGCCGTCGTGCAGCCGGACGCCGCCAGCTCTGCTAATCCGACAAGCGTGCTCGCCCGTGAAGCTTGAGGGGTCGTTCCTGCCCAGATGTTGTACTGAGCTTTCAGCCAGGGGAAGAGGTTGTTATTTTGAGCTCCCGGCAAGTTGCGGAACAAAGTCTGATTCAGATGATGATGAGTATTGATGAGCCCTGGCAGCGCGATTTGGCCACTAAGATCAAGCACGATATCTGCCTGCTGCGGCAACTCTGCAGTTGAACCAACCTGCTGAATGATCCCGTCGACCGCAAATAATCCGCCATCTCTCACTTCCCGTCGCGATCCATCCATCGTGACCAGAATTTCGGCATGTTTAGCGAGAATGCTTCTCATGGCCGATCAATTTAATCGATCCGGCGGCAAACAACAGCTCCTGAAGCGTTGCTCGCCGCCAGCTGTCAGCCCTGAAAGCATCGAGGGACGGATCGCAAAGAATTACGCCATCGGGTTCCCGGCGCCGAGGGACCGGCGCCCTCCAGGTCCCGATCAAAACTTCGATAGCCATTGGCGTGGAGAGTTGCGGTCCCTCGCGACCACGGGTTGTGTCTCTTGGTGAATAATCCCTTCAATAAAGATTTGATCGTTCCGGCTGCTCTGTTAGCTGTTTTGTTAGCGAATGGGCGAGCAGCGATAAAGCGCTGCTTTCCCTGAAACGACTTTTGACGACAGGACGGAAAGATGCAGCAAGAAATGCGCACCGCGTTGCCGACGAATGAAGAGCGAAGAGTTGCGGGACGTGCCCTGCGAGAACACGTTAAACGCGGCGATCTGGGCCGCTGGAAACCGAAGAAGGACCGACCCGATCCGATCGATCTCATCGAAGAAGCGCACGTCGGACGGCTCGACCAATTGATTCCCGTGCGGATCGGCCGGATGGTAGCGTCCCCTTATGCTTTTCTGCGGGGTGCCGCCTCACTGATGGCGGCAGACTTTTCGGGCCTGCCCAGAACGGGTCTGGCACCTGTAATCTGCGGTGACGCGCACCTCGGCAACTTCGGGTTCTATGCTTCGCCGGAGCGCGATCTGGTGTTCGACCTCAATGACTTTGACGAAGCGCATCCGGGCCCATGGGAGTGGGATTTATGGCGTCTGGTTACAAGCATCTGGGTGGCCGGTCGATTTAACGGCCTCGCCGAGGCGACATGCGAAGACGCCGCGCTCTGGTGCGCCGCAGCCTATCGCCGGCAGATTTCCCGGCTCGCCGGCCAGCCGCTGTTGGCCCGTTCATTCGACCGAATGGACATCGATCGGATGCGGCTGGAGATGGCGGATTGGTCGCTCCGAGCGGAAATCGAGCGGTCGGCGAATCTGGCGCGTCAGCGGACAACTGACCGGGCGCTTCCAAAACTGACACATGAGCACGACGGAGCGCGCCACATCGTGGACCAACCCCCTGTCGTGACGCACGTTTCTGCCGAAGAGAAGGAGCGTCTCATAGAGGGGCTTCAAGCATATCTGCAAACCCTTCCGCCGCATTGGCACCGGGTGATCGGCACGTATCGGGTCGTAGATGTGGCCCATAAAGTGGTCGGCGTTGGCAGTGTGGGTCTGCGGGCGTTTGTTGCGCTGCTGCAGGGCAACGGCACCCATGACATGGTCTTCCTCCAGTTGAAGCAGGCCAGGCGATCGTGTGTGGCCCCCTTCATGCACGGTGACACCGCCTGGCATGCGCATCAGGGGCAGCGCGTGGTCGAGTACCAGCAGACGTTACAGACTGTGAGCGACCCGCTGTTGGGTTGGACGACGGTGGACAACCGCGACTATTATGTCCGCCAATTCCGCGACATGAAAGGCGCGGTTACCATAGAAGGTATGGACGGTTCCGCGCTGATGGATTACGGCCGAATTTGCGGCGCTCTCCTCGCCAAGGGGCACGCCCGCTCCACCGGTGCCACAATGCTTTCTGGCTACCTCGGAAAGGCTGACGTCGCCGACCGGGCATTTGCACGTTTTGCGCGCGCCTACGCCGACCAGACGGAAGCCGACCACCAAGCCCTCCAGCACGCCGTCAAGTCCGGGCGGCTACCGGCGGAGCATGGGATCTAGCCGGCGTCCACAAAGATTCCTTGAGCATGTGGCGGAGATGACTGGGAATTAGCGCCGCTACCAAGAGCGCCTTGCAGGTATCGCCAGTGGAATCGGCAGCCTGCAAGGCCGTCGCATTTCAGCAAGTAACGCCGCCCGCAGCGCCCAGCGAACTCCGAACTCCGAACCCCGAACGCCAAACGGTGAACGCGCCGCAAGCTACGGCTTGATCTGGCGGGATTCGCGGTCGAGTTCCTCGGCAACCCGGTGCTCGTACTTAGCTGCCTCGCTCGGATCCCGCTTAGAGATAAGATCCAGCTCGACAGCTAATTCCTCCAACTCTTCGCCGCCAGCCATCATCTGCAACAAACGTTCCCGGGTGATTTCGGCTTTCTTAAAGGTTCCGTAGCTCGTGCCCCGGTTGAGCACGGTGAAAGTGTCCCCAACCGCCCAGGCATGATGCACGTTATGCGTAATGAATATCACGCCGATTCCTTTGGTCTTGGCCTGGACGATGTACTTCAACACAACTGCCGCTTCCTTGACTCCCAGCGCCGATGTGGGCTCATCTAGTATCAGCACCTGAGCACCAAAATAAACCGCGCGCGCAATTGCCACAGCCTGACGTTCACCCCCGGACAACGTGCCCACTGCCTGATCCGGATCCCGGAGTTTGATCCCGATCTTGTTTAACTCTTCATTAGTGATCCTGCTGGCCGTCCCCGAATCGAATACTTCCAGAGGGCCCACTCGCTTGCGCGGCTCTCTTCCGAGGAAAAAGTTGCGGGTAATGCTCATCAGCGGAAGCATCGCCAGGTCTTGAAAGACGGTAGCGATGCCCATGTCGAGTGCTTCTCTCGGGGAGCTTAACTCTACCGCCTTCCCTTCGAACTCGTAGATGCCCTGCGTCGGCTTGTGCACCCCCGACAGGATCTTGATCAGGGTCGATTTTCCGGCTCCGTTATCACCCAGTAGACAATGGACTTCTCCGCCATCAATCTTCACCGAAATGCCACATAACGCATTTACCCGGCCAAAGGATTTCGTAACGTCTTTGAGCTCAATGATCGCAGCCATTTTTTGTTCCAGATTACTTTGTTTGTTATCGGCTCCGGAGAGCTCTCTGGCGCAGAAAATTGTTCAGCAACACCGCTGCTAACAGCATGGCGCCCAGGACCGCCTTGAACCAGTTTGTATCAATATTGGTGTAAAAGATACCTTGCTGCACCATCCCGAGAATGAGCGCGCCAATCGTCGCGCCAAAGACCGATCCATAGCCGCCGGTAAGCAAGTTTCCTCCAATAACCGCCGATGCGATCGCTTCGAGCTCCGCCAGTTCACCCCGAAGAACATCGGTGGAGCCCGTATCGATCACCTCGATGGTGGCCAGCAAAGTCGCCGTTGCTGCAGTCAACATGAACAGACTGATTTTAACCCTGGCGACCGGTACGCCAACGTTGCGTGCAGCCACAGCATCGCCGCCCGAAGCAAAAATCCAGTTGCCGTAAGGAGTGCGGAATAGCACCCAGCCAAGGACCAGAGTCAGGCCAATCCACCACCAGATGGAGATCTTCAGGCCGAGCGGCGCTCCGCTGAATATGGTTACGAGCGGATCCCCGCTCAGGAACGCACCCATACCTGAGGCCCGGGTGTAATTTAATAGAGCGATTGTGAAGCCGAAGGTAAAACCACGTAGCAGGTAAAGTGACGCCAGCGTGATGATAAAGGAGGGGAGGCGGGTCTTAACGACTAACCAGCCATTGAGATACCCCACTGCTAATGAGAAGGCGAAGGCCGTTAGGATCGCGAGCCAGGGCGGCCAGCCAAATTTCGTGACCGGTATAGCGATAATCATTCCTGCTGCACCGATCATTGAACCGATCGACAGGTCGAACTCCCCTGCAATCATCAGCAGCGCAACGGACACCGCTAGAATACCATGCGTTGCTCCAACTTCGAGATAGTTGGCAGTTCCCTGGGTTGTCAGGAAGCCCCGGCTTCCGGCAACGATCGAGAAGAAAACAAAGACAGCGATCGCGGCCGTGATGGCGCCAAGTTCAGGACGCACCAATAGTTTTCTTAATGCTGCCATAGCATGTTAGTGTACCGCCTAGCCTTGTGTCGCTACCGAACCGCGGGAGGTGAAGCCATAGGCGTTAAAGATAAACGCAAAGTAGGCGAAGCGCCCTCGCTTTGCATGCCCTGAAGATGCAAGCCGAGGCGGTTCGCCTACATCGCAGTGCGTTTGTGAGCTCTGCATCGCTCATCCTAGCGCCTATCGAGGTGAAAAGCACCCCTCTTCACCTCCCGGTCCGCTCGGCTCTTAACGAATCCCCTTCTTGCTGAGGTCGATGACCTGTTTTGCGTTCTCCGGTGTGACAAACCCGGGACCAGTCGGAACAGAATTGGTCGCAATCAGCAGGCCGTATCTGATGTAATTGGCAAGGAATATGACCGGCAGATACCCCTGCAGAAATTGTTGCTGATCAATCGCGAAGTCCATCTCCTTTTTGTCCAGAGCCTGCAAAACAGTCGGTGAAAGGTCGAACGTGCCAAATTTCATTTTACCCACCTTGCCCGCCTGTTGAAGAGCTTGCAGAGCTGGTTCAGATCCGGTCGGTCCGAGCGCAAGGATCCCTTGAATCTCAGGATTTTTTTGCAGGTAACCGGCAAACGCGTTGCGCGATTGGGTGAAATCCATGGTGACGGGAAGTATTTCGACCTCTCCACCCAACCCATCCTTGAACCCTTTGGCACGAGCGTCCAAACCGGCGTTTCCAACTTCCTGATTAATGCAAACTGCTTTCTTCACACCTTCCGCCTTCATCCTTTCGCCCGCCCCTTTGCCCGCTACATATTCCTCCTGTCCTACATGCATCAGGCAGCCGAGTTTCTTTGAAACGTCCGACCCGGAATTCATGGAGATTACTGGAATCCCCGCTTTCACAGCAGCCTGAATCGACTTTCCGAGAGCGTCCGCGTCAGGAATAGAGACAACGAGGCCATCCGGCTTCGAGGCAACCGCGGCATCGATCAACTGCGCCATCGCCACCATATCAAACTTTTCAGGCGCACGGTATTCAACTTCAGAACCGCTATCCTTTGCCGCCTGCTCCACACCGTTCTTAACTACCAGCCAGAACGAATCGGATACCTGGCCATGA
>Ga0306920_100006674_pt1 | contig 15100 bp, 16 predicted proteins | sample flu12Cox44000170_FD_204666 | JGI IMG/M metagenome (GOLD analysis project Ga0306920, IMG submission 204666) | Lab enrichment of tropical soil microbial communities from Luquillo Experimental Forest, Puerto Rico - flux4day.12C.oxic.44.000.170 (v2)... | ecosystem: Environmental > Terrestrial >... | reverse complement strand
CGCTGCGCAAGCTGCGGCATCCTTCGCGCTCACGCAAGCTGCGCGCCTTCCTCGAAGGTCCTTCGCGCGACTACCTTTAGAAGAACCAGCAGCTCAAAAAGTCGAAGTTGGGAAGTCGAAACGGACCCGAGAAAACCCTGGCGCTCTGATTTAGGGATCAGCGCTCCTCGGGCGGGCGGAGAAATTTTGCGAGCAGTCGAATCGTCCACCACAGCGTGAAAGCGACGAAACCCGCGAGAACATACCACATCCGAGCGGGATCGGGCGGGTTTTCGGGATGCAGGTTGTTCTGGACAGCGTAATCGAACGCAAAAACCAGGATCAGGTAGACGGCGCAGGCAAACCACGCAAAATAGTTGTTCAAGAACTCCATAGTCTCTGCGAGATGCTCAGGCGCAAGCCAATAGTGCTTGTTGGGCAGGTTGATCAGCGGCGCGGGCATGGCGGCAATAATCCTTGGCATGCCGAATCCAATCGCCGCGGCAAGGACGCTTACGGCGACAAAGACTCCAAAGAAAGCTTCCTTTGTCTGCCAACCACTCGGCGCCCCACGGCTGTTGAAATGCGAAGCAACCACACCGGGCAACTGCGCGTAAACCGACGAAAAGTGGACTACCGCATACAACACCAGAAACACGAAAATCAACTTGGGCAGTCGGGAATCCAAGAAAACCCTCCATCCCGAGCCTATCGCATTATCGTCACACCGGGACCGGGAAACCGCGAAACCAGGAATCTCCTCGCGCTTCGTTGTACATAGCCCCTTACCTCATTAGAATGGGAAGCGAGGCCCAAATCGTGAGAGCGACGCGGAAAATCTTCGCCATCGCGCTGGTGTTGCTTTTGGCGGTGACCGTCTACCTGCTGATCCAAACGGCCCAGCCGGCCCGTGCTCCCTCGACGGGCAACGCCTCGGGAACGGCCTCCACCCCCACCGTCGACCGGACTCCCATTCTCACCGCCCTAGAATTGGCGAAGATGCCGATCAGCGAGGATGAAAAGCCGTTCGCGCAAGCGGCCCTGGTAACGGCAGATCACTACATGGATGTGGCTTATGCGGCCGCGAAGCGCGAGCTGGAGGAGCACCCGGTCCCTCTCAGCGCGGAGGCCAAGCAGATCCAGGCACGGCTGAAACAAGCCGAGGATGCCTTAGCGGCGGACGACGAACTGGTTCAGCGGCTAACCGCCGAAGAGGCGAAGGCCAACGGGGCCAGAAAGGACGATTTGCACGATCAACTCATCCTCGCGCAAGCCACCCAGCAGGACCACCAAGATGAAGTCGACGACGCGAAGGAAGATCTGGCCCGGGCGGGAGGGGATTCAGGCAGCCGCGTCGAAGCGTTGACTCGGGAGCACGAGGATTCTTCGAAGCAAATCGATGATCTGAAGGATAGTTTGAAAGTCACTGCCGGTGCAGCCGCCGAGCAAGGCGGTCTGACTCACCGCTTCTCCGAGTGGTGGGCTCTGCATCAAAAGCAACTGCTGCTGTGGCAGGCAAAACAACAAGCGGAATCCGCGGCGGCGGCTTTTTCGGCAAGCCACAACGCGTTGGAAGCGCGGTCGGCGAACGTGGCCGCCTCCCCGGCGACGCCTCGAGAGGCCGGCCAAGCAACGGCGAACGCCAGCGCGCCCGAGAACCCCGGGCAACAGAAATCTGCGGACTTAGTGAAAGCTGCCCGGCAGAGTGCGTCGCTCAAGAAGACCCTTGCCAGCCTGGACCAGAGAATCGACGATCAGAAGCAACTTGCCGACAACTATTCGAAATGGATCGCCGTGGTTGCCGCCAGCCAGCGCGCGGTCCTCCATCGCATATTGATTGGCCTCACGATCATCCTCTCGATCGCGCTGTTTGGCGTCTATTTTGCCACGTTGCTGGATCAGGTCGTTGGCCGGCTCAACATGGACCGCCGTCAGACCCAGAGCCTGCACACCGTAGCTCATGTAACCGTGCGTTTGGTAGCATTTCTCCTCATTTTGCTGGTAATCATCGGTCCGCCCGGACAGCTCGGAACGTTCCTCGGCCTGGCGGGCGCGGGACTGACGGTGGCACTGAAAGATTTCATCGTTGGCTTCATGGGTTGGTTTGTGTTGATGGGCAAGAACGGCATTCGCCTGGGCGATTGGGTGGAAATCAATGGGGTCACCGGCGAGGTTGTCGAGATCGGACCGTTCCACACCGTTTTGCTCGAAACCGGCAATTGGACCGATTCCGGACATCCGACGGGCAGGCGCGTCACGTTCACCAACAGTTTTGCCATCGAAGGACACTACTTCAATTTCTCCACGTCCGGCCAGTGGCTTTGGGATGAATTGCAATTGGTTCTCCCTGCCGGGAGAGATCCCTATCCGGTGGTGCAGGAGATTCAAAAGAAAGTTTCCGAAGCCACCAAAGAGGGGGCCAAACAAGCCGAACAGGAGTGGCGCCTCGCCACACGCTCGCGCGAGATGAGCTCTTTCTCGGTGGATCCCGCGATCAGCATCAAGCCCGTGGTCGGCGGTGTGGAAGTGGCCGTGCGCTACATCACTAGGGCCAACGAGCGCTATCAGTTGCGCGCCCAGCTTTATCAGGCCGCAGTTGAAATGCTCGGCCACAAGAGCGTGCCCGTTTCCTAGTCCAGCATAGCCTTCGCCGGAAGTTTCGAACACGCTGACGGCTGTCGCATCAGTTGCCGCGCGCGAAGCGCCGAAACAGTCGAGCCGGTGTAAAGCAGCGTCAACAACGCGTACCCCGCAACGAGCCCCGCTCCTTTGGCCACCCACCCGAGCGCGAAACTCATCGCCAGTTGCACTCCCGTAGTCAGAATCGCCATGGCCGATTGCGTTCGGCCCATGAAGTGCTTCGGGACGATGGACATCAGCGAGGACTGCGCCACCACTCCGCCCAGTGCGCGGCAGAATCCGAAAATCATCTGCACCATCACCGCACCCACAAGAAAGGCTACGAAGGGCGTCGCCATATGCCCCGCGGCCAAGACCGCGCAGGCGGCAACATACAGCGGCATGCGCTTTCGACCGGGCAGCTGGCTCGCGATCAAACCACCACAAATCGCGCCGGTGGCCCAGCCTGCTTCCAAAAAGCCCAATCCCGGCGCTCCTGCATGCAAGATGTCACTCGCCAGTGCCACCAGCACGATGTTGGCGCTCACCACGCCCGCCATCATGATGGAGTGCGTGATGCCCAGCGCTCGCACCAGAGGCTGGCGCCGCAAATACCCGAACCCTTCGCGCATGTCGGCATACACCGCCAGCGAAAGGCCGGCTTCGGCGATCTCAGGAATCTCGCCGCTTTCCAGCGCTTCGGCCGTGGCCTCGGTTGCCTCATTGAACTCCCGCGGATAGCTTTGGCGGTCGCGCGGCGAGACGTAGCCGCTCCGCAAGCGATACAGGCAATAAGCCGAAACAACATAGGTGGCGCCATCGATGGCCAGAATGCCCGCAATTCCGGCGGTATTGTAGAGGAATCCCACGAATGCGCCGGCAATGAGCATCCCGCTCTGCACACCAACGAGCACGGCCGCATTTGCGCCGGTGAACTGGCTCGGCGGAATCACTTCCTGCACCAGCGCATTCACGGTGGCCCAATACACTGCCGAACCCGTCCCGGTGATCAGCGTCATGCCATAGAGGTGCCAGAGTTGCAGTCGCCCGCGCCAGGCGATGTAAGCGGTTAGCAGCACGAAAAACCCGCGTACCAGGTCGAGCATGACCCCGAGATAGCGCCGGTCGATGCGGTCAATAAGGACGCCGCCAAGGAAAGGCACGAAGAGGCCCGGCAGGGTCATCCCCATGACTTGCCAGCTGACTCTTACCGTCGAGTGCGTGGCCGCGAGGATATACCAGCTCACGCCGGCAAAATTCATACCGCTGCCGAAGAGCGACACAAACATGGCCACAAAAAAATAACGGAACCCGCGCTGTGCCCAGATCAGGTTCCAGTCGACTCGCTGTGTGGTTGCCGTGGCCATAGCCCAAGAGTAAAAGCACCATTTTAGCGGCTTTCCGAACAAGCCACGAAGCTCATCGGGCTTGTTTCCTGAGCGACCGGCCGGCCGGGTCCCACTGGTCACTTTGCAAGGCTTCCCGGGATAATAATTTGCTTTGACAAATCAAAGTATTTTGATTAGCTTGCTCCGAGAATGTCGCGGGATGCCGCCAGACAGGTGATGGCGCTTTATCGCCGCATCTACTTTGCCTGTCACACGCGGCATGTTCGTGATCCCCGGACGCAGCGGCTCCTGAGCGCCCACCAAGCCAGCATTCTCGATCATTTGGACGAGCGCCAGCCGCTCACGCTGCTCGATCTGGCAGGGCACATGGGCGTAACGCCGTCAACGATGTCTTTGCACGTCGAGAGACTGGTCCGCCGCGGGTACGTTTCGCGACTGCGGGCCAGCGAAGACGGCCGGCGGCTCAGATTGCTCCTCACGCCCGCTGGGGCTCGCGTGAGAGAAGCGAAATCCGTTCTTGATGCTGATCGTGTGCGCGCTTTGCTTCGACGCCTCACGCCCGAGGAGCAGGAAGCCGGGATCCGCGGCCTGGCGCTTCTGGCGCGTGCGGGACGGGAACAGATGGAAGCCCATAGCAAACGAGAAACGAAAGATCGCGGGCGGCTTCCGGTGCCGCCGGATCGAGGCAGCCGGGCCTTGTGAGGTGGGTCATGAAATGGATTCTGTGGATCTCCATCGCTCTTGTCGGAGTCTTGATTCTCATCACGCTGATAGGCTGGCTGCTGCCCAAAGCGCATAGTGTCAGTCGCGAAGTCCAGTTTCGCGAGCCGCCGGAAGCAATCTGGAAGGCCATCACGGACATCGAGGCCATGCCTGCGTGGCGCCAAGGCTTGAAAAGCGTCAAACATCTTCCCGACAAAAACGGATTGCCTTCCTGGGTCGAGACCTCCGCCTCAGGAACGATTCCGTTTGAAACCGTGGTTTCACAGCCTCCCGCAAAATTGATTGTCCGCATTGCCGATCCCAAGCTGCCGTTCGGGGGCACCTGGACCTATCAAATCACTCCGGTCGCCGCCGGGAGCAGCCTGCGGATCCGCGAAGACGGGGAAGTGTACAATCCTGTTTTTCGCTTCCTGTCGCGATTTGTGTTTGGCTATTCCGGCACAATGGACGCTTACCTGAAATCGCTCGAAAGAAAGCTTGCTAAACAGCCACCAGCAGGGAACTGAGCCATGGGCAGCCAAGCCTTTTGCAAAGTGCGCTTTGGCGAGCAGGAGTCCGAGGGAAAAGCCCTGCTCGAAACCAGCGAAATTCTCTTCCGCGGCGACTTTCGCCTCAAGATTCCTTTTACGACCGTCAAATCGGCGAAAGCTGTGGATGGCGAACTCCGCCTCCAGACTGCCGAAGGCCCGGCCATCTTTCAATTAGGAGCCAGCGCTGAGAGATGGCTCGAAAAAATTCTTCACCCGAAGTCCCGCATCGAAAAACTCTCGGTCAAACCCCGCGCAAAGGTTTCGTTGATCGGCAAGTTTGACACAGAATTTCTCCACGAAATTCTGGCTCTCACCAAATCTGTCACCAAAGGCAGGGCCGCCGCAGACTCAGACCACATTTTCTTCGCCGCCAATGCGAAAAGCGACTTCTCCAATCTGTCCAAAATTACCAAAGCCCTTTCTTCTGCCGCCGCTCTGTGGATCGTCTATCCCAAGGGCCAGAAGCACATCACCGAAAACGACGTCCTCTCCGCTGGCCGCCAGTCCGGGCTCAAAGACGTAAAGGTCGTCGGCTTCTCCCCCACCCACACGGCACTCAAGTTTGTGATTCCGCTTTCCAGTCGCTAGCGAGCTAACCGCATTGCCTTAATGCGCCCTGGCCAAGTCGTCGAAAACGGGCCCGAGCTAGAAATCCTTCGCAAACCGAAAGACCCCTAGGCCCGCGAACTCCTCTCCGCCGTCCCCGAACTTCCCGCCGCCTGAGCTCTCCCGCGGCTTGCTCCCCTTCATCGCCCCCGAGCCTTTGCCGCTCGTGCTGCTCTCAGGATCGCTGGTCTCTGATCGCGATCTGGGCTACAATCCCGGCGCTGAAATCTTCTCTCGTTCGGGTGCGTAGTTTATCCAGCAGCCGATTCCAAAATCCTGCGGTGGAAGGAGTCCTCGATGGCTACAACCCCTGCGCCGATGGCCGAAGCGCCGGCAGCGACGATCAGCCCGTTTGGTCGGATTATAGGCGTCTTTTTTTCGCCGAAGGCTACCTTTGAAGACATTGTCCGGAAGCCCAGTTGGTTGCTGCCTTTCGCCCTCTTCATTGCCCTTGTGGTGGCGGTCTGCGTTTCCATCAATCTGAGAATGAACTGGCACGATTACATCGGCCAGCAAATCGACAAGAGCTCTCAGGCCTCGCAGCTCTCCGCCGAACAGAGAGACCAGCGCATCGAAGCCGGAGTCAAGCTCGCTCCTGCCTTTACCTATGTTTTCGGTATCGGCGGTCAAATCATCATCGTTTTCGCCGTGACCTTGGTTATGTGGGGTGCGTATAGCCTGCTGGGGGGCGTAAGCACGAACTTCAGCACGGCGCTAGGCATCACCAGTCACGCCTTTATGACCAGCCTGGTCAGCAGTCCGTTGTTTATCCTTACTGCATTTTTAAAGCCTTATGGGACCCTCGATCTCGAAAATCCATTGGCTTCCAACCTAGCGGTCCTCTTGCCTGAAGACTCTGCCAAGTGGCTGGTGGCGTTGGGCAAGTCCTTCGACATTTTTGTGTTCTGGATTCTGATCCTATTGGCCATCGGTTTCGCCGCCGTCAACCCGAAAAGATTGAAAGGCGCGAAGCCTTTCACCATTGCCTTTACCGTTTGGGCGGTATTTTCCGCGATTCGCGTCGGCGGGGCCCTCATCTTCTCCTGATACACTGGGCGAGTGAGTTTTTCCTTTGAGGTCCTGAAAACCGCCACCACCGGCGCGCGCCGCGGCCGTCTCACCACGCCGCACGGCGTGGTGCAAACCCCGTTCTTTCTGCCTGTCGGCACGCAAGCCTCCGTCAAGGCCCTCACGCAGGAAGCCCTCGAAGGGCTCGGCGCGGAAATCGTTCTGGCCAACACCTATCATCTTTATCTGCGTCCCGGCCACGAGTTGATTCGCCGCCTCGGCGGCCTGCACCAATTTATGTCCTGGCCCCGCGCCATTCTCACGGATTCGGGCGGCTACCAGGTTTTCAGCCTGTCAGAGCTTCGCAAAGTCACCGACGAAGGCGTACGCTTCCGCTCGCATCTTGACGGCTCCGAACATCTGCTAACGCCCGAGAAAGCCTCGGAAATTCAGCTCGCCCTCGGTTCTGACATCGCCATGGTTCTCGACGAATGCATCGAAACGCCCGCGCCCCGCGAAATCGCCGAAGCCGCGGTCGAGCGCACCACCAGCTGGGCGCGCCGCGCGCGCGAATATTTTCGAGAATCGGCCCGTCGCAACGGCGCCCCCCCTGCACAATGGCAGTTTGGCATCGTGCAAGGTGCCACGTTCCCCGACTTGCGCCGGCAAAGCGCCGGCCTGCTTCTCGATCTCGATTTTCCAGGCTATGCGGTGGGCGGACTCGCCGTAGGCGAGCCTCACGAAGTCACTTGCGCCATGACCGCCGAGGTTACCGCGCTGCTTCCCAAAGACTGCCCGCGCTACCTCATGGGTGTCGGCCGCCCGGAGCAAATCGCGGACTACGTCGCCCTCGGTATCGACATGATGGATTGCGTTCTTCCTACTCGCGCCGCCCGTCATGCCTGCCTGTATACCAGCGACGGCCGCGTGCTCATCAAGAACTTGCGCTACGCCGAAGACCAGCGCCCGGTCGATTCGAATTGCTCCTGCGGTGTCTGCCGCCGCTATTCGCGTGCCTATCTCCGCCATCTTTTCGCGGCCGGGGAAATGACCGCCGCCATCCTGGCCACCCACCACAACGTCCACTTTTACCTTGACATCATGCGCCGAATCCGAGAGGCTATCGAGTTTGGGAACCTAGCGAAATTCTCATCTGAGATGCACGCGCGTTACGCGGCGGACCCAGCTTGAGAACCCCTAGCTCTCAGGCGGAAGGTTTTGGCAAGCGCGCGGGGCCATCGGCGGGGCATCACGTCAACCTCGGCTCGGTCGGGTTGCCTGCAAGGGTGCTCACAAAGAGGAAGTGGAAAAGCGGTCGAGTAGGAAAGCGGGCCATTTGCCCGCGGGGTTGCTTTGTTATCTGGCCTGGAAGATCGCGGGAATAGCGCCACGGTTTATAGCCGGGGTATGCTTTTAACTCAGAACCAAAAACTGATAGCTTAGAACAAATGCAGATCATGACAGCGGCGATTCTTCAGGCATCGGGCGGCGGCTTCACGACGTTCCTGGTTCCCCTGGCGCTCATGTTTGGCATTATGTATTTGATGGTGATCCTGCCACAGCAGCGCCAGCGTAAGAAGACCCAGGCGATGCTTTCCGCCTTGAAGACCGGAGACAAAGTAATCACTGGAAGCGGCATCTATGGCACCATCAGCGGCATCGATGGGGAGTCGGTCATTATGAAAATCTCGTCCGAGCCGCAAGTCAAAATTCGCATCGCGCGTGCGGCGATCGCTCAGGTGGAGACATCACAAGATGCAAAATAGGCGCGCGCTTCACCGAATCGCGCGACTCATCTTATAACCATGAATCCCAATCTCAAATGGAAAGCGTTGTTCATTTTGGCAGTCATCGTATTCTGTCTCTACTTTCTGTTCGGCTCTCCGACTTTCCCGACATCCTTCGCGCAGGTGAAGGACAACTTCAAAAAGCAGATCAAACTCGGCCTCGACCTCCAAGGGGGCAGTCACCTGGTTCTCCAGGTCCAGGTGCAGGAAGCCATCGCCCAGGAGACTGACACTACGGTCGATCGCCTCAGCACCACGCTTCGCGAGAAGAACGTGCATTACGACGAAATCCGCCGCGTCGATGATACCCATATTCTCGTCCGGAATATCGATCCTTCCCAGTACGGTGTTTTGAGCGACATCGTCGGCACGCAATACAACAACGTCTGGGATATGGCTCCGACCGCCGGGGAAGCCAACAGCTACACTTTGACCCTCCGCCCCGGCGCCGTGGCGGCGATCCAGGAACAGACCGTCACGCAGGCCAAAGAAACCATCGAGCAGCGCATCAATGCCTTGGGACTTACCGAACCGACGGTTCAGCGTCGCGGCGGCAGCAAGGACAATGAAATCCTCGTGCAACTGCCGGGGGTAAGCGATTTGGCGGAAGCCAAAGCCGTGATTCAGGCCGGTGGTCAGTTGGAGTTAAGGCTGGTCAACGATCCCCAGACCTATCCCTCCGTCGCCACTTATATGGCGCAGCACACCGTGCTTCCCGCGACTGATGAACTGGTACAGGGGTGCTCCGATAATCGCGCCCGGACCGCCGGCTCCGAGACCGGGGAAGTCTGGTATGTGCTGAATCGGGCACCGATTGTCACTGGCCGCGACCTGCGCACTGCAACGGAAAGTCGCAACACCACGAATCCCGGCACCTGGCAGGTAAACTTCACCCTGTCGCCAGAGGCCGCGCGCCGCTTCGGACCGTTCACGCAGCAAAATATCAGCCGCAACATGGCCATTGTCCTGGATCACTGCGTCAAATCGGATCCCGTTATCAATGGCCGCATCGATGACTCGGGAATGATTGAAGGGAACTTCAGTCAACAGAGTGCCCACGACTTGGCCCTGGTGCTTCGCGCTGGCGCCCTCCCCGCGTCCATTAAATATCTCCAAGAGAGTACCGTTGGACCTTCACTGGGGGCCGACTCGATCCGTCACGGTGTGCAGGCTTCGGTATTGAGCCTCCTGGTGGTGATGTTTTTCATGCTCATCTATTACCGCATGTCCGGGGGCAACGCCGTGCTGGCCCTGATCCTCAACCTCGTCATTCTTCTTGCCTTCCTGGCCATGTCCGGTGCCGTGCTGACCCTTCCTGGTATCGCCGGGGTCATCCTCACGATTGGCATGGGCGTGGACTCCAACGTTCTCGTCTTCGAGCGTATCAGGGAAGAAATCCGCAACGGCAAATCCTCGGCGGCCGCGGTCGACGCGGGTTTCGACAACGCTTTCCGGACCATCATTGACACGCACGTGACCACCGTCGTTTCCGCCGCCTTTTTGGGTTTCTTCGGCACCGGCCCGATCCGCGGCTTTGCCATCACGTTGGTGGTCGGTCTGGTTGCCAATATCTTTACTGCGGTCTACGTGTCCAAGGCGATTTTTCAGTATCACCTAACGAAAATGGACCGTCAGGCGGAGCTGAGTATTTAAATGAGTACTAGAACTGCCGATGCGCAGCCTACTTGCCTCGAAACGAACGGGCAGTAGGTTCCCGTTCCGCGATCTTCTATCCTGGGCGGCCCTTGGGTAGAAGCGGGTCGGGAACATAGTGCGGTTGGCGGTGTCTAAGAGAGGGTAGTCGATAAGGCATGATCGAGCTCTTCAAGCAGCCCAATCTCGATTGGATGGGCAAGGCAAAGTATTTCTATGCCTTGAGCGGTATTCTTCTTCTCGCCGGATGGACTTCGATTTTCTTCGGACACGGTATTAAGTACGGAATCGATTTTAGTGGTGGCACCAACGTGGACGTTCGCTTCGCTAGCCGGCCCGACCTCGACAAACTCCGAAGCAGCCTTGCTGCTCAGGGGCTTGGCAACACCGAAATCCAAAGCATCCGGGACATCGCCAACCCTAACAACAACGAAGTCCTCATTTTCGTCGAAGGCAAGGGTGAGGACCCAGCCGCCGTAGAATCGAGCAGCAGGACCAAGGTCCTCGACGCATTGAACGCCGCCTACGGAGTGGCTGCCGGCAAGGCCGATTTCAATTTTGCCACGCCGACCTCCTTGTCCACTTTTCTCACCCAGCGAGATCCTTTGCTGCTCTCTGTCAACGCGGGTGATCGCTATCCGCAGCTTGCCGCGAAGCTGCTCGAGTACCGCAATTCAGACGCCAACGGCATCCTCACGAATTTCGATGATCTTTCCAAGGTGCCTGGTGTCACCCCGGGCGTTCTCGACGCCCTCAAGTCTGGTTTTTCCCTCGGTCCTTTTGCCATTCGACAGATCCAGATGGTCGGGCCCAAAGTCGGCGCCGAGCTCCGCTCGCAGGCCGTTTACGTTACCCTCTATGCGTTGGGCGGCATGCTGGTATATATTGCCTTCCGATTCGAATGGGTTTACGGGGCGGCCGCCGTTCTGGCCGTGTTTCACGATGTGTTGATCACGCTGGGATTCTTCTCGTTGCTTCGCGATCGGTTCGGCGGGCTCGAGATTTCCCTCACGGTCATCGCGGCGCTGCTCACCCTGGTCGGTTATTCCATGAACGACACTATCGTCATCTTTGATCGCATTCGTGAGAACAACCGGCTGCTTCGCAGAGAGCCGTTCGCGAGCGTGGTAAACAAATCCATCAACCAAACGCTTTCGCGAACCATCTTAACCAGTGGCTTGACTTTCCTTACCGTGCTCGTCCTGTTCCTGATGGGCGGCCAGGTGCTTCGCTCTTTCTCCTTTGCCCTGGTGGTAGGGATTGTGGTAGGAACATACTCCAGTTTTGGTATCGCTGCCCCCATTGTCGTCGCCTGGAATCACTGGCGCGGCCATGGCGTGGTGGCAGGCACCGGACCCGCAGCCGGCAACAAAAACCGTGGAAGTGAAAACGTCACCGAGCGTCTAGCTCCCGCCGGTAGGAGGTAAAGGACCTTATGTTTGAAGAGATGGTCGTTTCGAGTCCGCATCCCACAAAGACCAACAAGTGGTGGACCGTGTTGGTCTCGTCGGCATTTCAGATTGCATTTCTGGGGGTTTTGATTCTGATTCCCCTGATCTACACCGAGGCGCTGCCCAAAACCATGATGGCTACCATGTTGACCGCGCCCCCGCCTCCGCCTCCGCCGCCGCCTCCTCCGGCGGTTGTTCAGGTGGTGCATGTCAAGCCGCAAGTCCACTTGATGGACGCCGGCAAACTGATGGCGCCGAAAGTCATCCCGAAGGAAGTCAAAATCATTAAGGAAGATCCGGAACCGGATATGGGTTCCGTGGGTGCCGTAGGTGGAGTTCCGGGCGGCGTGGCCGGCGGTTCGATGGGCGGCGTGCTTGGAGGCGTAATCGGTGGCGTCGGTACGGCGCCGCCGCCTCCGAAGCCCAAGCCAACCGGCCCTGTCCGCGTCGGGGGCAACGTGCAGGCCGCGCGGATCGTCAATCGCGTGCAGCCTGTTTATCCGCCGCTGGCCCGACAGACTCGCATTTCGGGCACGGTTCGTTTGCACGCCATCATCAGCAAAGATGGCACGATTCAGCAATTGGAAGTGATTTCCGGTCACCCGCTTTTGCAGCAGGCGGCGCTGGACGCTGTTCGTCAGTGGCGCTATCAGCCGACTCTCCTCAATGGCGAGCCGGTCGAGGTGGACACCACTATCGACGTGATCTTTTCTCTTAACCAGTAGTACGGTCTGGCGTCGCTGGTCGTGGGGCACGCGCGCCGGCCCGGGCAGTAAATTGGAGCAAACACTCTGGCGGACCCTCGAGCCACGGTTCGAGGGTCGCTTGAAACTTAAGGAGCGAACAAATGGTAGCCACTTTGAATCTCTTCTCCGCCCTGCTGCTGCAGGGCGCACAATGGGACATCCGCGGTCTGTTCCACAATATGGGGACGATGGCACTGATCGTGGTCGTTATCCTGTTTCTTCTTTCCGTGTATTCTTTCGGGGTCATGATCGACCGCGCTCTGATGTACAGCGCAGCTCGCAAGCAGTCGCGTATCTTTGTGCAGCAGGTCGCCGGCGCGCTCAAGGACGGCAAGCTCGACGAAGCTATCGCCATTGCCGAACGCAATAAGAAGAGCCACATCGCCAAGGTGGTGGCCACCGGCCTCTCGGAATTCCAGTCGGCCTCGCAGCAGGTTTCGGACTCCGACGTGATTGATGCCGCCAAGCGCGGTCTCGAGCGTTCCGTCGCCATCGTCCATGCCGAGATGAAGCGCGGCCTTTCCGCTCTCGCGACCATCGGTTCCACCGCGCCGTTCGTGGGCTTGTTTGGCACGGTGGTCGGCATCTTGAACGCGTTTAAGGGCATCGAGAGCCAGAAGGCTACCGGTCTGTCGGCGGTCGCTGGCGGTATCGCCGAAGCCCTGGTCACCACGGCTTTCGGCCTGCTTGTCGCCGTCCCCGCCGTGTGGGCTTACAACTACTTCACCAATAAAGTCGAGGCCTTCGACGTAGAGATGGACAACTCCTCGATGGAGCTGATCAACTACTTCATCCTGCGGCGCGGCGCCAGAAAGTAAGCGGTCATGGCGTACAAACCACAAGCTGGCCCGCAAATGGCGTCCCCCAATGTCATCCCCATGGCGGACATCATGCTCGTCCTGCTCATCATTTTCATGGTGGTCACGCCGCTGCTGACCAAGGACATCCCCGTCGACATGCCCTCTGCCGCCAATTCGCGCGACATGCAGGATGCCGATAAGGATGACGCGATCGTTGTCGCCGTTACCCGCGATGGCAGGATTTACCTCGGCAGTACGAACGTGACCAAGGAAGATCTCACCGGTCAGGTCAAGGATCGCATCGCCAATCGGCTCGACAAAACCGTTTACGTGCGCAGCGATGCGCGCGCCAAGTATGGCGATGTCGTCGCCGTTGTGGACGAAATCCGTTCTGCCGGTGTCGATCAGCTGGGGCTGCTGACGCAGAGGTTGTTGGAAAAATCCGCGCAACCGCCTCGTCCACCTGCGGATTGAGAGCTGTCGTGCCCGGCGACCGCTCTTTGGCGGCTGGCGTTGTGTGGTGCTGCCATTTGTTTGCTGATGGTTGGAAGCCGCGCCGGATCCCACCCGGCGCGGTCGCGTGGCCCGCGGAGCTGCTCTACCCCGGGCCCACAGGAGACTCGCTATGGGAATGGAAGTAGGAGAAGGTCACGGCGCCTTGTCGACGCCGAACGTGGTGCCGCTCATCGATATCTTGCTGGTGCTGATCATCATCTTCATGGTCATCACGCCGCGCACGCCGAACGGCTTGGATGCGATTGTTCCTCAGCCCTCGCCGAACAAGCAGCAAGATGTCGAGCTCGAAAACAAGACGGTCGTCGTTCAGGTCGAAATGAACGGCAAGCTCAAGATCAACCAGGAAGATACTACTTGGGACGGCCTCGGCCCTCGCATGGAAACGATTTTCAAGGAACGCGCCGAGAAGATTGCGTTTGTCAAGGGCGATAACGACGTGTTGTTCATGGATGTTGCCCGCGCCATTGACATCATGCGCGGCGCGGGAATCGACAAAATCGGCTTGATTACGGCCAAGCTCGAAGCCGGTCAGTAGTTTTTTCGCGGGAGAGCCCTCCTCGCAGGAAGAACATGCTCTTCGACGAGGTGGCTCATGGGTATCGCGGTGGGCGGTAAGGGTGGTGTTGTCTCCGACCCCAACATAGTTCCATTAATCGATATCCTGCTGGTGCTCCTGGTGATTTTTATGCTTTTTCCGCATTCCCAGGGGCTGCCGGCGGGAATTCCGCAGGCGTGCGGGGTCCAGGGATCGGAGAATTGTGGACAAGACAAACCCCACATAGTTGTGGTACAAGTTTTCGCGGATGGTTCCCTGCGCGTCAACCAGGAACGTGTGGAGTGGGAGAACCTGGAAACCCGGTTGCGGGAAGTCTCGAAGGTGCGCGCCGACGGCACCGCGTTTGTGTGGGGCGATGGGTCGGTCGAATTTGCGGTAGTGGCCCGGGTCATTGATGTCATGCGTGCCGCGGGAATTGCTCCGATTGGTTTATTGACGCAACAGCTGGGAAATGACTTCTGAGCATTTTGCTTTTGCCCTTCGCAGGGCGGACGTGAATCTTCCGGCGCCGGGCCGGCCTCTTGGGGCTCGCGCTCAGCAGGGATGGATGCCTCGATGACTCAAGCTTCATCGGTGACGCTTCACAGATCATTTGATTCCCAACCAGCCCGTGCCTCGCTCCGAGTGTTGGCATGCGTAGCTGCTCTGCTTGTGGTTGTAGGAGCTTCGGGGTGCAACAAACTGAAGGCTCGCGATCTCCTCAATAAGGGTGTGAATGCTTTTAAGAACGGACAGTACGACGAGGCCATCGAGTATTTCAAGCAATCCAAGGAGCTC
>Ga0306920_100006670_pt1 | contig 15105 bp, 16 predicted proteins | sample flu12Cox44000170_FD_204666 | JGI IMG/M metagenome (GOLD analysis project Ga0306920, IMG submission 204666) | Lab enrichment of tropical soil microbial communities from Luquillo Experimental Forest, Puerto Rico - flux4day.12C.oxic.44.000.170 (v2)... | ecosystem: Environmental > Terrestrial >... | reverse complement strand
CCTCGTGTCCGCGCAGCCGCAGATCATCTACATCGACACGCCGCATGACGGCTTCGGCCCGATGGGCGAGATCCAGCCTCGCTGATCGTCCACGGCAAAGTACCGGAGCCTGGACGATAAGGCCAGCTCAGGGACGGGATTGAGGGGTGGCCAGCCGGAGAAGGCCTGCACCAGCCCTTCTACATTGAGTAATCGAATGATGGCGTAAAGTATTTAATTGCTCAGTGTATACACTGCGTATAGAGTGCGGGATGTGAGCGTCCCACTGACCCTGCTCGGCCTGCTGGAACGGGAGCCGAGCCACGGCTATGACCTCAAGCGCGACTACGACACCTTCTTCGGGCGCGGCAAGCAGCTGCCGTTCGGGCAGGTGTACGCCACGCTCGGCCGGCTCGCCCGGGACGGCAAGGCCGTCGCCGGCGACGCCGAGCCGGGCGAGGGCCCGGACCGCAAACGGTACGCGATCACCGACGCCGGCCGGCACGAGGTGGACGCGTGGCTGGCCGAACCGGTGGAACCCGAGCCGCACCTGCAGACGGTGCTGTTCGCGAAGGTGACGCTGGCGCTGATGCTCGGCAAGCCGGCGTCGGCGTACCTCGACACCCAGCGCGCCGCCCACATCCGGCGCATGCAAGAACTCACCGAGCTCAAGCGGACCGGCCCGCTGGTCGACGTGCTGCTCGCCGATCATGCCCTCTACCACCTGGAGGCGGACCTCCGGTGGATCGACCTCACGTCAGCGCGGCTGGCGGATCTAGCCGAGGCGGTAACGAACCGATGAACACTCCTGCTGTGCCCGCCTGCGTCAGCCGCGGCAGCCTGATCGAGGCCCGCGGCATCTATAAGTCGTTCGGCCAGACCCCCGCACTGCGCGGCGCGAACCTGACCGTGCGGCAGGGCGAGATCTTCGCGATCATGGGCCCGAGCGGGTCGGGCAAGTCCACCCTGCTGCACTGCCTGGCCGGCATCTTCACCCCGGACCAGGGCGACGCGCTGTTTGACGGCCAGATAGTCAACGCGATGAGCGAGGCCGACCGCACCAAGCTGCGGCGCACCGCGTTCGGGTTCGTGTTCCAGTTCGGGCAGCTCGTGCCCGAGCTCACCGCCGCCGACAACGTGGCCCTGCCGCTGCTGCTGAACCGCACCAGGCGCAGGGCGGCCTACAAGACCGCCGACACCTGGCTCGACAAGCTCGGCGTCGGCGACAAGGGCGGCAGGCGGACCGGCGAGCTGTCCGGCGGCGAGGCCCAGCGGGTCGCGGTGGCCCGGGCGCTCGCGCTTGCCCCGAAAGTGATCTTCGCCGACGAGCCGACCGGGTCGCTCGACTCGCTGACCGGCGAGAAGGTCATGGACCTGCTGACCGACCTGGCCCGCGAGCAGGGCGCGACGGTCGTCATCGTCACGCACGACGCGCGGGTCGCCGCGTACGCCGAGCGGGTGGCCACCGTCCGCGACGGCATCGTCTTCTCCGTCGACCTCCCCGGTGTCCCGGCCTCGCCCGCCCTGGCGAAGGGCGCGAGCTGATGTTCCGCCTCGGCCTGCAGCTCACCCTCCGCAGCGGACGGGAGGCTCTCGTCCGGCTGCTGATCACCGCGGGAGCGGTCGCCGTCGGCGTCGCGTTGCTCCTCGGCGTGCTCGCCGAGTTCCACGCTTACCAGGCCAACGCCAACAAGCAGTGCTGGTCCTGCACCCAGGGCGCGCCCGTCTCCGGCACGCTTCCGTCGCACGGCGACCTGTGGAACAACAGCGTGGACTTCTACCAGGGGCAGACGATCAACCGGCTCGACGTCGCCGCCCTCGGCCCGAACGCGCCGGTGCCGCCGGGCATCACGCACCTGCCGCCGGCGGGCGACTACTACGCCTCCCCCGCCCTCGCCGCGCTGCTCAAGACCGTGCCCGCCGACGAGCTCGGCGAGCGGTTCCCGGGCAAGATGATCGGCACGATCGGCCAGGCCGGGCTCAACGGGTCCGGCGACCTGGCCGTCTACATCGGGCACACGCCCGCTCAGCTCAGCCAGGTCTCCGGCACCCAGTGGGTCACGTCGATTTACCGCGCGCCGGGACAGGAGGTGTTCTCCCCGTTCTTCCGGTACGCGTTCGGGGTCGGCGTGCTCGCGGTGGTGTTCCCCATGCTGGTGCTGATCGGCACGGCCACCAGGCTCGCCGCCGACCGCCGCGAGGAACGGTTCGCCGCCCTCAGGCTCGTCGGCGGGACGCCGGGCGACATCCGGATCGTCGCCACCGTCGAGGCCATGATCAGCGCGTTCCTGGGCGCGGTGCTCGGCACCGGCATCTTCCTGCTGGTCCGGCCCGCCCTGGCCGGCGCCGCGCTGGTCGGGACGCAGTACTTTGAGTCGGACCTGACGCCGACCGCGGCCGGCTACGTCGTCATGCTCGTGGGCGTACCGATCGCCGCGGCCGTCGCCGCGCTGGTGTCACTGCGCCGGGTGCAGATCTCCCCGCTCGGGGTCACCCGGCGGGCCACGCCCAAGCCGCCGACGTTCTGGCGGCTGGTCCCGCTCGCGATCGGCCTGGGCGTCTTCGGCTACGGCCTGGACAAGACCACGAGGAACAGCATCGGCGCGCCCGCTTACCCCGGGCTGCTCCTGACGATGATCGGCCTGGTGATCGCCGGCCCGTGGCTCACCGCGCGGGCGGCCCGGCTCTTCGGCCGGATGACCAGCGGATCATCGGCGCTCCTGGCGACCCGGCGGCTCGCCGACAACCCGCGCCGGTCCTTCCGGGCGGTGACCGGGCTCGTGCTCGCGGTCTTCCTCGGCACGATGGTCGGCCTGATCGTGCCCGCCGTGAACGAGACCGAGGCGACCCCCACGGCCGGGGCGCTCAGCAACGTCCTGGTCGGCCAGGTCGGGCTGCCCGCGGCGGCGGGCCAGAGGCTGATCAACGGGATCAGCGCCATCCCCGGTGCCGCCGTCTACCCGCTGTACGATCTGCAGCCGCCACCCAACTTGACTTACTCGGTCGCCGTGAGCTGCGCGGACATGCACGCGATCGGCGCGCTCGGACGGTGCGCGCCCGGCACGAGAACCGTGCAGGTCATGGATGCCTCGATCTTCGACGACAACCCGGTCTACGGCGACAGGCCGATCGTCAGCGCCACCTCCCGGGCGTACGCCGGGGACCTGGCGACGCTGCCGCTGCAGGCGGTCCTGGTCAAGGTGAGCAGCCCGACGACGCTTGAGCGGGTCCGCACCTATCTCGCCGTGAACGCGCCGCCGCAGGTCGGCGGCGACCAGCAGAACTCGCCGACGCCGCCGCGGACGTTCGGCGAGACCCTGCAGATCCGGCTCGCCCGCGCCGCCACGTTCGAGAAGATGTTGTACGCGGCGGTCGCGCTCACGCTGATCGTGGCCGGGTGCAGCCTGGCGGTCTCGGTCGGCGGCGGCCTCGTCGACAGGAAGCGCCCGTTCACCCTGCTGCGGGTGGGCGGCACCCCGGCGAGCGTGCTGTCGCGGGTGGTCCTGCTCGAGGCGGCGGTGCCGCTGGTGACCGCCACCGTGGTCGCGGCCGCTATCGCCTACGCGACGTCCCTCACGGCGTTCCTGCGGCTCGCGCCGGTCGGCACCGCGATCCCGCAGCTCGGCCGCGACTACTACACGATCATGGGCATCGGCCTCGTGGTCGCCTTCGGGGTCATCACGCTGACGCTGCCACTGCTCCGCAGGATGACCGCACCCTCGACCATCCGCTTCGAATAGCCGTGCTGCGGGTGAGTGCAGGCGTGCGCGCGCCCGCATATGTACCTTGACGGTTACGTAACCATCTCGGTACATTCATGTCATGGAAGCTGCCCTCCGGGCACTGGCGGACGAGAGCCGGCGGACCATGCTGGAAACGCTGTCCCATGGCCCGGCCACCGTCGGCGACCTGGCGGCTCTGCTGCCGATTGCCCGCCCGGGGGTGTCGCGGCACCTGCGGGTGCTGCGGGAGGCAGGGCTCGTCGAGGTCCGCCAGGAAGCGCAGCGGCGGATCTACAGCCTCCGCCCCCAGCCGCTCGCCGAGATCGATGAGTGGCTGGCCCGTTACCGGGCACTGTGGGAGCAGCGACTGGACGCCCTGCACACCGAGATCGCCCGAGGGAAACGCGAGCGAAGGAGTACCAGATGACCAGCAACGCACGTCCGGGTACCCGCATCCTGGGCAGCCTGCGATCGGCCGACGGCCAGGGCGTCGTGCGCGTCGAAGACCGCTACGACACCGATATCGACGACCTGTGGTCGGCACTCACCGATCCCGGCCGCCTGGCCCGCTGGTACGGCGAGGTGGCAGGCGACCTGCGCCCCGGCGGAGAGTTCCGCCTGCACGTCGACGACGCTGGCATGGACGTCACCGGGCGCGTGGAAGCGTGCGAGCCCCCGCGCCGGCTGCGGGTGACGACCCGGGAGACCGACGAGTCTTACCGGCCCGGGAACGGCGTGCCGCCGTTCGACGAGATCGCCGAGGCCACGCTGACCGCCGACGGCGACCAGACCATCCTGGTCATCGAGGTCCGGGGCATGCCGCTGGACAAGATCGCCTTCTACGGGGCCGGGTGGCAGATCCACGCCGAAAATCTCGCCGTCCACCTCGCCGGGCGTGAGCGCGGCGACACCGAGGCGCGGTGGGCCGAGCTTGTCCCTCCCTACCAGGACCTGGCGGCCGGAATCGGCTAGTGCACATCTTCGTAAGTTCGGCAGTAGCCGTTACGGAGATGACCTCGTCCTGGAGTTCTTCGCGCGGTGTCGGCCCGCCGCCGGTGAGGGTGCGCATCACTTCTAGGTCGCGGTTCAGGGTGGGGCGATCCGCTGCGTCAACGCGAGAGGCTAGCTGGGCCGAGGGGCGTTTACCTGGCTTGCCCTCGCAGAGCGGCCTGGTAGACGCTGCCGAGCGAGTCGATGGGTTCCCACGGGTAATGGACCCATCCGTTCATGGTTTCGACGTAGAAGTCGGGCTCGTAGCCGGTGGCATTGGCGCCGGGCTTGTAGTGGATGACGGCCATGAGCACGGCGGCAGCCCCGAGTTCGGCGAGCGCGTTGCGGGCCCATTCAGCCGTCCGGCCGCTGTCGTGAACCTCGTCAACGAGGAGCACAACCTGCCCGGCCACCTGAGCCGCGTCCGGCAACTGGCCTATCTTGAAATTACCGGCCTGCATCGGGTGCTCCCGGTCATACTTTGATATTCCCAGAGAGATCGTTTGGTCGCCCGACAGGCCCAGGATCCGGGACAGGACGTTGGCCAGATAAAGTCCCCCGCGCGGAACGAAAGCGATCCGGGTAATGTGCTGCCCGCGAGCCAGGGTCCGCTCGATGATCCTGTTGCCCAGGGCTGTGGTCTTGAGAAAAACCGATTCCCACGTTTCCCAGACTGGAGCGCTCCCTGGATCTGCCATAGATCAAGTATGGCGGGCCCGCCTGGGGCCCGCGGTCAGGCCGAGCGGGTGCCGGCGAGCCCGGCGCAGCCGGGGAACTGTCATGATTCCGGATGCGCCGGGTCGCCGGTGACTGACGCTCACGGCCGTGCCGCCGGGCTACTGGTGGGAGCGTCGCGTGCGGAGCATGAACCAGGCTAGGGCGCCCACGGCCAGCAGCAGGAACAACGGGGAGAACAGGACGTGCACGGCGAAGCCGAGGACGGCCAGGGCCACAAGGGCGAAGAGGATGAGGACGATGATCGCGAACATGGTGATCGGTCTCCGTTCATGTCAGTGGTGCTGATATCTCCAGGCTGCCGTCCCCGGCCGCCCGCGTCGATCGGGATCAGCCCTGGTTCGTCCCGGAGATGCGCGCCCGCGGCATCAGGGTCAACCCTGGCCCGGCGGGAACCCGGCCGGGCGCGGCCGCGCCAGCGAGAGCAGGTGCTTGACCTTCATCTTTCGATGCCGTCAGGTAGAGATGGCGGCCTGGTGCGGGCGAGAGGCTGAGCAGCGGACGAGGAAACGGACGGCAGAGCACCCAAGGGAGGATGGCCATGAGGTCAGCTCAGATGCGACACCTTAGGTCGCGGCCGTGCCTTCGGCGGCGGGTAACCCTGCTGGGGGCTGGGGTCGCGACGCTGGCGCTGGTGGCGGGGGGCTGCAGCAGCAACAGCAGTGCGACGTCGGGGACGGCGCCGGTCAAAGGCGGGACCGCGGTGATGGCCGAGCCGCCGTCGCAGACGCCGAACTACATCTTCCCGTTCATGGACCCGTCGGTCTCCACCAATCAGAACCTGTTCGACTTCACCTACCTGATGTACCGGCCGCTGTACTGGTTCGGCCAGGGCAGCCAGCCGGTGCTCAACTCCTCGCTCAGCCTGGCCGGCGCGCCCACCTTCAGCGGCCAGAACGTAACGATCACGCTCAAGCACTACATGTGGTCGAACGGGACGCCGGTGACCGCGCAGGACGTCGTGTTCTGGATCAACATGATGAGGGCGGTGCCGCAGCACTGGTTCGGCTCGGTGCCGGGCGGGTTCCCGACGAACGTCTCGGACGTCAAGGCGGTCAGCGCGACCGAACTGACCATGACGATGAACAAGGCGTACTCGCCGACCTGGTTCCTGTACAACAACCTGAGCCAGATCACCCCGATGCCCGCGGCCTGGGACCGGACCGCGTCCGGTCCCAGCGACTGCGCCACGACGGTCAGCCACTGCGCCGCGGTGTACAGCTACCTGGCCGGCCAGGCCAAGGATCTGAGCACCTACGCCACGTCGCCCATCTGGAGCATCGTGGACGGGCCGTGGAAGCTCAGCGCGTTCAGCCCGGACGGCCACGTCACGTTCGCGCCCAACAAGTCCTACTCCGGGCCGGTCAAGCCGAAGCTGGCCGCGTTCCAGGAGGTGCCGTTCACCACCGACACCGCCGAGTACAACGTGCTGCAGTCACCCAGCAGCAGTACCAAGATCGACGTCGGCTACATCCCGGCCGCTGACCTGCCGCCCAAGCCCCCGAGGGCCGCGGCCGGGTCCAACCCGCTGGCTGCGAAGGGCTACACGCTGGTCCCGCTGTACGCCTGGGGCATGGGCTTCTACGTGATGAACCTCAACTCCACCACCGGCAACGGCCCGGTCATCCGGCAGCTGTACTTCCGGCAGGCGATGGCCTACCTGATGGACCAGCAGGGCGTCATCAACGGCCCGCTGCGCGGCTACGGCTCGGTCACCGTAGGTCCGGTCGGCAACGTCCCGGTGACCCAGTTCCTGTCCCCCAAGGGCAGGCAGGGCGACCCGTTCCCGTTCAGCGTGGCCAAGGCCAAGGCGCTGTTGTCCGGCCATGGCTGGAAGGTGGTCCCGGGCGGGGGCACCAGCTGCATCGATCCGGCCAAGTGCGGGCCGGGGATCGCCCAGGGCAAGACCCTGAGCTTCAACTTCCCGTACGCCAGCGGCCTCGGCTGGCTGGCATCGGAGATGAGCGAGCTGCAGTCGAATGCGGCGCAGGCGGGCATCAAGCTGGTCCTGCAGCCCGAGCCGATCAATCAGGTCACTTCGGTGGCCGCGGCCAACTGCGTGTACGTCAAGACCCCGTGCAACTGGGACATGGCCAACTTCGAGGGCTTCACGTTCTCGCCGGACTACCTGCCGACCGGCGATGTGCTCTACAAGACCGGCGCCACGTCCAATTACGGCGGCTACAGCAGCGCGGTCAACGACGCGATGATCGAGAAGACGCTGCTCAGCCCCAACCTGTCCGACATGTACACCTGGCAGGATTTCCTGGCGACGCAGCTGCCGTTTGAGTGGCAGCCGTTCCCGGCCTACCAGCTCACCGAGGTCGCGAACAGCCTCAAGGGCGTCACGCCGCAGTCTTCGACGCTGTCCATCACCCCGGAGACCTGGTACTTCGTGAAGTGACCAGCGCCGGCTCCGGCGAGATGGGTGCGCCGGGCAGCCGAGGTGATCACTGATCACATCGGCTGCCCGGCGCCGTGGCTGACGCTATCCGCGGTCAGCCTCGACCGCCGGACGAGGGCCTCCCCCCACGCCCTCGCTGGCCTCTCCGGTCGGAGATTTCGGGGGCTGCCCGAATAGCCTTCCTGCCGCCGCGTGCCGACGGCTGCTATTCAACGGCGGTGGCTGCGGACCACCTTGTGCCTTGACAACTCCCGGCCCCAGCGCCGGCCACCTTCAGTTATAACCGGGACCTGGGCAACCGAGCCCAGGCGGGAACCAATCAGGCCGATGCTTGCCGGATCTTGATGGCCGCATGCGAGAACTCGCATGCCCAGCGAACCTTTGCCTGGTCAGCCCGGGTCCTGCGGATCAACTGTGGGGCCGGCGGGGCCTTCTTCCCGGTCTGTCGTCATGACGCGCGTGGCGATGTCGGCGTAGCCGTTGCGGCGGCACCAGCTCAGGATGTAGCGGGCGTGCTCACCACACCACCGGTAAACCACCTCGGGCGTCATCTTGAGCTCGGGATTATTTTCGCCGCGGTCGCGAATAAGCGGCCCCAGATAATCGACGAGCTTTGCGGCGGTATCGTATCCCACATGGGCTGAGCTGGCGAGCGTTTCGTGATTGACGGCCCGGCCTGAGGCGATCGCCCCGGCCAAACGCGCAGCGGTCACCCCTCTCCCTTTACTGAAATACTTATGTATCCGCGGAATATCCGGCGGGCTGTCGCCTGCGGGAAACCGGGGGCCCGTCAGGTCGCCGCCCCGGACCGCGATATCCACCGCCTCTATCAGTATCTGGGACCCATCGCCTTCCGGTAGATACCGACTACTTCAGGCTGCTCGACGGCCTCGTCCAGGTGGTCGCGCTCGATCCCGTGACCCTGCGCAGCGAAGATCACGGGCGTCGGCCGGCGCGATCTCCGCAGGATGTCCAGCACGTCAAGCCCATCGAACGAATACTCGACGACGTAGTCGTTCCAGGTAAGGTCGGCCACCACCACGTCGAACCGCAGACGGTCGGTGACCGCGCGCTCCACCGCGGCCTGGTCCTCCGCGATCCGCACGGTGGCGTCGCTCATGGACTGGCGCAGAAAGGGCTCGATCACCTTGCCCAGCGCCGCAGCGACCAGCAGACGTGGCCCGTCCTGCATAGGCCCACCCCCAGACTGACATCGGTAGCTCATCAGGAGCCGGATGGCCTCGCCGCGGCTGCTGCGCCGCCGAGCGTAGCCGCTCGGCGCGAAGCATGTAATGCTAGCCGGGCACCAGAACCGTGTCGGCTGCCCGCCGAAATGCGCAGTAACGGCGGGCTGACGCTAATCGGCAGATAAGTCAGGCCGAATACGCAAGAGGTATCCCCGGGCCGGAAGTGATCGCCCGGGGTTCAGCCGGCGCGGGAGAGCCGGATGACCGGGAGGACGCGGTCGGTCTTCTCCTGGTACCGGGCGTAGCGCGGCTGGGCCTGGGTGATCTGTTGCCAGGCCTGCGCGCGGGCGTCTCCGTCGAGCTGAGCGGGGTCCACCCGCAGCTGACGGCCGCCGAACTCGGCCCAGACCTGGTCCGGGTGCGCGGCGATGTTGTGATACCAGGCTGGATGATGAGCTGATCCGGCGGCGGAGGCCACCACCAGCCAGGCATCCTCCCCGTCGGGAAACCGGGCCACGGCGGTCTGCCGCTGCTGGCCGGTCTTGGCCCCGACCGTGGTCAGGTAGAGCAGGTCCTGGCCCTGGAACTTGTCCCCGGACCGTCGGTGCCAGCTTCTCGCGGCCCGCATCATGCCGCGCGTGACCGCGTTCGAGGCGGGCACCCGCGCGCCTCGGGTGCCGCCCGGAGTGGTCTGGAAGCTCATCAGGTCGGTCCTTTCCCGCTCGCCCGGCTGGCACGATCATGCTAATGATCGCGGCTAGGAAGACCAGAAGGCCTCGCTCTCGGCGGGCAGCGCCTCGACCATCCACCACCCGGCGACCAGGCCATCGCGGAGGAACAGGCAGTGGGCGGCGTGGTTGTGCAGCGTCCGGCCGCCCCGGGCCGCCCTGACCTCGACCATGGCGATGATCATGTGTGGCCTCGGCGCGACCGTCTGCGTGACCGTCAGGCTGAGCCGCGCGCTCGGCAGGTCCATGGCCGCTACGCGCCGCAGGTAGTCTTCCGCGCCGACCTCGTCGACCCCGCCCTCGCGGTTGGTGATGTAGGCGCGGAGGTCATCGGCGAACAGCGAGCGCATCCGCCCGGTGTCCGCCGCGCAGAACGCCTCGATCAGCTCGCGGGCGACGGCTTCGGCGGTCCTGGACGCAGGCACAGGTGCAGCCTAGATGAGGGTGGCGAGCAGGCTCGCGGAGGAGCCGACGTCGATCTGCCGGGGGAGCTGTGAGAAGTCGTGTTCGGTGCGCAGTTCGTACATGCACCGCAGGGTGGTCGACTCGATGACCGTATCGATCCGCTCGTGCCGGGCGGCTTCGGGCGCGTGGTCTTCGGACAGCCACTGCGCCACCTGCTCTGCGTCCACCGCGACGAAGCCGATCGAGATGACGTCGCGCGGGTCGGTGAGGCTCTGCGCGTTGAACACCCTGGTCGGCACGCCGAATCCCTCGTCGGCCTCCCACTCGCGCACAAAGTCTCCGAACGTGGCTCCCGGCTTGAGCCGCCGGACGAACACGCTGACGATCATGTGGTCTCCTTGGTCTTTTCACCCGTCACGCGCCGGGTCGGGTGCCTTCCCCGGCCTCGAGGTCGATGCGCACGGTCAGCGGGGCGGTGGCGATGGCGCGGCCGATGGCCGCGTCCCACTGGAACGGCAGCGTGCGGGACCGCTGACCGGGATCATCGTCCGGCATGACCGTGGCGGTGCCGCGCCGCCAGCGGCGGTGGACCAGCACCCGCACCCGGGGATCCTGGGTGATGTTGCGAACCCAGTCCGCCTGCTGGCCGTGCGCGGCGACCACCCAGAAGGTGTCGCCGACCAGGCCGTTTCCCACGCACGTCTGGCGTGGCTGCCCGGTGTGCCGGCCAGCGGTCTCCAGCAGGGCGAAGGCGCGCGGGGCCAGGCCGTGCCGGAGCTGCCAGCGTGCCACCCGGTTGCCGCCCCAGAGCAGCACCTTGAGGATCCGGTATTTCGGCGTCCGGCCGCCTCGGGTCACCCCCGGATCAGGCCGAGTTCCCGGGCGCGGCTGACCGCTTCCTCCCGGTCGTGCACGCCGAGCCGCTGGTACAGGCGCACCGCTCGCTCCTTGGCCGCGGACCGGGAGATACCCAGCTTGTCGGCGATGACCGAGAACGGCACCGGCTGCGGGAGGTAGCGCAGGATCTGCGCCTCGGACCTGGTGATCGACGCGGCCCGCACCCTGGCCTGGGCCTCCTGCGTGGCCTCGGCGGCCACCTCGTCGGCCGCCCCGATCAGCGCAATGTCCTCGGTCACGGCCTGGTCGGTGGCCTGGTCCGCCGCCGTGATCGTGGCCGCGGCGTCGGCGAAGGCCTCGTCGGCAGCCTGGGCCGCCGCGTCCGTGATCAGCCCGGCCGCGGTCAGCGCGGTGACCGCCTCGTGCGCGGCCGCCTCCTCGATGAGCCCGGCCGTGATCAGCGCGTTGACCGCTTCCGCGGCCGCTGCTTCCTGGATCAGCTCGGAGGCGGCCTCGGCCTCGGCGGCTTCGGCGCTGGCCGCGACGGCGCGGAGCACGGCGGCTGCCTCGACGGCCTGCGCCTCGGCGATCACCGCGGAGGCCTCCTCCACCGCGGCGATCTCGGCTCCGATGGCCCGGCTGACGTCTCCAGCCAGGAAGTCGTCGCTGATCAGCGCGCCACCCGTAGCCGACACGGCATCGACCAGCGGGCCGGCCCACAGATGCTCGACGAGCAGGAAGGCCGCGCCGTTGCCCGGCTCCAGGGAGTTGGCCAGGGCCTGCACGGCCGCCGCGGTGGAACCCGCAGGCTGGTCGGCCGCCGGCCGGTCCCCGTTCTCCGCCCGGAAGTTCGTGACGCCGGCCAGCAGCGAGCCGAAGTCTTCGTTGTCGCCGACCTCCAGGCCCTCCACGGTGCCGTCCGGCCCCTTGGCCAGGAAGACCATGTCGAGCACGCGGAGCACGCCGCGGCCCTCGATCCGGTCGACCTCCGTCAGCAGTCGGCTCTCGGCGTCAGCGTCGAGGCGAAAGGTCAGCGCGATCATCTGCAACGGTGCGGGCATTTTGCTCTCCTCCAGCCAGGCCGGGTAGCTCGTCGCCTGGCACCCTATCGGGGGCGCGCGGCGCCGGCCGCGCCGGCCGTGCTAGGCGTGCGCCGGCGCGGCGCTGCGGCTGCGCGCGGCGGCGATGATGGCCGAGCGCAGGCGGCTGAGCGCGTCCAGGCGCGCGCCGGCCAGCGACGGCTCCTGAGTCAGCTCGGCGCCCCGGAGGGGAACGGGCCAGGGCAGCCGGGCGGTGCCCGCGCTGATCGCGTCGAGGATGGCGGGATGGCTGCCCCACGAACCGCCGACGATGACGAGCTCGGGGTCGGTGAGCGCCACGACGGCGGCGAGCGCTCCGCTGACGGCCTGGCCGAGGGCGCCGCGGATGGCCGCCGCCTCGGGCTCCGGGCCGGTCGCCGCGGTCAGCAGGCGGCCGACGTCGACGGCGGTGGAGCCGGGCCGCCTCAGGCCCAGTTCGCTGAACACCTCGGTGAGCGGCATGGCCCGGCCCTGCGGGCTGGCCGTGAGCAGGTGGCCGACCTCGCCGGCGAGGCCGTTATGGCCGCGCCTGACCTGGCCGTCGCTGATGACGGCGCAGCCCAGTCCTTCGCCGAGGAACACGTAGGCGAAGTCGTCCAGCGCGGCCGGGCGAGCGTGGTCGCGCTCGGCCCGCGCCGCCCAGTTCACGTCGTTGTCCACAGTGACCGGCCCGTCGACGTACGGGGCCAGGACCCCGGCCGGGTCGAGCTCCCCGAGCAGGAACGGCGCGCCGGGCAGGTGGACCAGCCGGCCGGTGCCGCGGTCCACTGGGTCGGCGGCACTCACCACCGCCAGGCGCAAGGTCAGCCCGGCGCCGCGCCGGGCCTGCGTGGCGGCGGACCGCAGCGCGGCGGCCACCTGCCGGGGGCGGGCCGGCCTGCCGACCTTCTGCTGCGCCCGGCAGACCGTGCCGCCGTAGGCGTCGACGCACTCGGCGACGATGCCCTCGGGCGCGATGCTGACGGCCAGGGCAGCGCCGATGTTGCCGGCCAGGGCGTAGTACGAGCCCACGCGGCCGCGGCCGCGGCCGCCGGCCGTCCGCTGGCCGGTGTCGGCCACCAGCCCGGCATCGGTCAGCCGGCGCACGCTCTCGCCCACCGTCGGTTTCGAGATGCCGGTCGCGGCGGCCAGCTCGGCACGCGTCAGCCGCCGCTGCTGCGTGAGGGCCCGCAGCACGTGCTCGTCGGTCAGGGAGCGCAGCAGCTCCAGGGAAGGCTTGGCCGGATCCACGAGACAATTCTAGACAGGAGTCTTGACTAGAAAACGGGGACACGCCTACAGTTCTTCTAAATAAGGAGACCTGACTAGGAGGAGGGCCCCGTGTCAGACCAGCGCGCCCGCCCGTCCGCCCGGCTGCCCGCACTGCCGCACTGGGAGCAAACGCCGGCGGACCTCCCCGGTGCGATCAGGCAGATCAAGACCGCACTGCGGGCCCGCATCGCCGTCTCGGGCCGCACGGTCGAGGAGGTCTTCGCCGTCGTCGAGCAGAAGGTAAGGGCCGAGGTCGGCGAAATCACCGCCGCGCGGGAGCGCGGTGAGGCGATCTGGCCGGTCATCGACTATGCGGACATCGAGGCCGGGACGGTACCCGCCGCGGCGCGGGCCTGGCTGCGCCGCCGCGGCTGCGTGGTCGTGCGGGGGCACTTCGGCCGGGAACAGGCCCTGCGCTGGGACCGCGACATCGTGGACTACGTCGAGAGCAACCGGTTCTTCGAGAACTACCGCGGCCCCGGCGACGACTTCTTCGGCAGCGTGGGATCCAAGCCCGAGATCTACCCGATCTACTGGTCGCCCGCCCAGATGCAGGCCCGGCAGAGCGACCGGATGGCGCGGGTGCAGGCCTTCCTCAACGGCCAGTGGCGGCACGAGTCCGGCGGCGTGGCCTGGTTCGACCCGGGCCGGGACTCGCTGTACCCGGACCGGATCCGCCGCCGCCCGCCGGGCACCGACTCCGCTGGCCTCGGCAGTCACCTCGACCCCGGCAGCCTCGACCTGTGGATGACCGAGGACTACCAGGAGGCCTTCCGTCACCTGTTCGACGGCACCGTCGAACGGTACGACCCTTGGGACGCCGCCCACCGCACCGCCGGGCCGCAGTATCCCGGGACCACGATGTGCTCGGCCTTCCGCACCTTCCAGGGCTGGACCGCCCTGTCCGACATGGCCCACGACCAGGGCGTCCTGCACACCGTCCCGATTCCCGGTGCCATGGCCTACCTGATGCTGCGCCCGCTGCTCGCCGACGTGCCCGACGACGACATGTGCGGCGTCACCGTCAACCAGGTCTTCCCGGCCAGCCAGAAGTGGCACGCGCTGCCGCTCGAGGCGCTCACCGGCATTCCCGACGTCCGCGCCGGCGATTCGGTCTGGTGGCACTGCGACATGATCCACAGCGTGGCGCCGGTGCGGAACCAGCACGGCTGGGGCAACGTGATGTACATCCCGGCCGCCCCCTGGTGCCCGCGCAACCAGCGGTACGCCGCCAGCGTCCGGGAAGCCTTCCGCACCGGGTCCAGCCCGAGCGACTTCCCGGCCGAGCACTACGAGCGGGCCTGGGCCAACCGCTTCCAGCCCGGTGACCTCAACCAGACCGGCCGGAGCGGGCTGGGCCTGCGCTGAGCGCCACGGCCTCCCGGGGCCGGGACGGCCGAGGCCGCGCGGCTAGGAGCCGCCTTCGCCGTCCGCCCGGCCGAAGCGGAGGAACACCGTGAGCGCCGCGATCACCAGCGCCACCGCGGCGCCCAGGTAGAACGTGCTCAGCCCGCCGTCCTTCGTCTCCACCACGACGTCTACGAAGGTGACCGCCGCCACCAGGATGATCATCGAAATCACCCTGGCCTTGAGGTCGTTGAGATCGCGCATCCTCAGCCAGCCGGGCAGCCGCAGCGCCCCTTCGCCAGCGTCGATCCTGGTGACGAAGAGGTCGTAGAAGCCGAAGGCCGCGATCATGAGGGTCGCGCCCACCAGGAACAGGTCGGTCAGCAGGAGCAGGAAGCCGAGGTTGTGGCTGGTCAGGTGGGATTCTTCCACGAAGCTCGT
>Ga0306920_100006669_pt1 | contig 15106 bp, 15 predicted proteins | sample flu12Cox44000170_FD_204666 | JGI IMG/M metagenome (GOLD analysis project Ga0306920, IMG submission 204666) | Lab enrichment of tropical soil microbial communities from Luquillo Experimental Forest, Puerto Rico - flux4day.12C.oxic.44.000.170 (v2)... | ecosystem: Environmental > Terrestrial >... | reverse complement strand
GCTTTTTCCATTGCGGCTTTCTCCGGTAGTATTGCTGGACCCGATCGAGGCCCTAGCCGACCAATGCCGTGGAGACAGCGATAACGGCTGTCCTGACGGCCGCAGGCGGGGAGGACATTCGCGTGGCGTCGTTTGTTGGCATCCTTGCGCGTGCGCTGGCGCTTGCCGTCGCGATCGCGGCCGTGCCAGCGCTGGCGCAGGATTATCCCTCGCGGCCGGTGACCATCGTGGTCGGTTATACGCCGGGCGCGACCAGCGATTTGCTCGCGCGCACCGTGGCGGAGCGGCTCAACGCCGCTTGGGGCCAATCCGTCATCGTCGACAACAGGTCGGGCGTGGGCGGCAATATCGCCGCCGCCTATGTCGCGCGCGCGCCGGCCGACGGCTACACGCTGATGGTCGGCACCGACGCCATGATGACCAGCAACGTCTTTCTCTACAAAAATACGCCGTTCGACCCGGTGAAGGACTTCGCGCCCATTGCCAACGCCGGCGCGAACATCATCTGCCTCGCGGTCCATGTCGACCTGCCGGTCAACTCGGTGGCGGAGCTCATAGCCTATGCCAAGGCGCACCCGGGCCAGCTGCAATATGGTTCTTCCGGCGTCGGCTCCCCCCATCACCTCGCGGGCGAACTCTTGCGCCAGAAAACCGGCATCGACATCGTCCACGTGCCTTATCGCGGCGGCGGCGCCACCATCAACGATCTGCTGGGCGGGCACATCAAGGTCGCGTTCCTCAGTCTCTCGACCGCGGTTCCGCATCTCGGGAGCGGCAAGATCAAGATCGTGGCGGTCGTGGAAAAGAGCCGCTACGCCGCCATGCCGGACATCCCCACCATCGGCGAGACCGTGGCGGGCTTTGAAATGTCGTCCTGGGTCGCGTTCTTCGCGCCGGCGGGGACGCCGGCACCGCTCGTGGTGCGCCTCAACGCGGCGATGGTGAAGGTGCTCACGAGCGATGCCGTGAAGGAAAAGCTCGCCGCGCTCGGTCTTGCGGTCGCGCCGAGCACACAGGCCGAGCTTGCCGCCATCGTCAAGGAAGGTCTCGCCGTGCGCGGCCAGCTGGTGAAGGCCGCCAATATCCAGGCCGAGTAGCAGGGCTCATGCTGCGCACAGGCGTGCTTGCCGCCGTCGCGCCGCCATCTTGACGCTCAAGCCGCGCAGTCGAATGAGGTTCGCGATGTCCACCTTGCGCATTTACGGGGTTGCCCGCACCCGCGCCTTTCGCGTGCTCTGGATCGCCAAGGAGCTCGAGCTCGATTACGAGCATATTCCGCTCGAGATCGGCGCGGCCGGCGCCGGCAAGCCGGACTATCTCGCGATCAACCCCAACGGCCGGCTACCGGCGATCGACGACGGCGGCTTTTTCTTGTGGGAGTCGCTCGCGATCACGCTCTATCTCGCCAAGAAGCATGGCCGGCTTTATCCGAGCACGCCCGAAGGCGAGGCCAAGGCGTGGCAGTGGAGCCTGTGGTCGGTGCAGGAGGTCGACCGCGGCGTCAACATCTGGTCGCTGCACGCCGTGCGCCTGCCGCCCGCGGATCGCGATCCGCAACGGCTCGCCGAAGCGCTCAAGGTGTTGGAGCGCCCATTGAAGGTGCTCGACGGCGCGCTTTCCGGCCGGTCCTACCTCTTGGGCGAGGACTTCACCGTCGCCGATCTCAACGTCGCCGCGGTGATCAGCCGGGCCGTCGACATGGATCTGTCCGCGACGCCGCGCGTGGGGGAATGGCTCAAGCGCTGCCTCGACCGTCCGGCGGCGCGCGCGGCGCGGGCCCTGCGGGCGCAGGCCGACGCGAAGACTTCGGTCGAGGTGACGCGGGCGATCGCCCGGCACAACCGCTTGTGAGCGCCCTGCGGGTCCTCCCAAGGAAAAAGTATCATGCCCAAGCGCAGCGCCGGCATTTTGATGTTCCGCCGGCGCGGCGGTGAGGTCGAGGTTTTGCTCATGCATCCGGGCGGCCCCTTCTGGGCCAAGAAGGATTTGGCCGCCTGGTCGATTCCGAAAGGCGAATATTCCGAGGGCGAGGATGCGCTCACGGTGGCGAAGCGCGAATTCGAGGAGGAAACGGGGGCCCGTCCCCAGGGCGATGTTTATCCGCTGGGTGAGGTCGTTCAGCGCGGCCGCAAGATCGTCACCGCCTGGGCGCTCGAAGGCGATTTCGACCCGGCAACGCTGAGGTCGAACTCGTTCGAGCTGGAATGGCCGCCCAAGAGCGGGCGCAAGGCGTCGTTTCCCGAAGTCGACCGTGCGCAATGGTTTTCGCCGACTGACGCCCGGCGGAAGATTCTCGCCGCGCAGGGCGAGTTCATCACCCGGCTGCTCGCCGCCATCGATAAATAACGATCGTTTTCAACGGCCGACCGTCCACATGGCCTCCAGCCGCCGGCGCAGCGCATTCGGCTTTTCGACGAAAATGCGCGCGGCAATGCGCGCGGCGCCCGCGACATGGGCGGCCCTGCGTTCCGCGATCCCGGTGGCCAGGCGCGAGCGCCAGCGGGCGAGCGGCTGATGCGGCCCCGTGAGGCTGGCGAGCATGAGCATGTCCTGATGCTTGCCGAGCCGATCGCGCAGCCGCTGCGCCTCGCCGCTCCACATTTTGACGAAGCGCGGCCACAACGGCTCGATGATGTCGATCTGATAGCGGTGGATGACGACGCGCTTGCGCAACTCGTGCAGTTCCTCCGCGTCGGTATCCGGCCAATGCGTCGGGATCATCCGCCGCGCGTCGCGATAGAAGCGGGTGAGCTGATCGGCGACGTCGTCGAAGGTCAGCGTATGAAGCGGCCAGCGCTCGACGACGATGGCCGCTTGGTCAAGGGCGCTGCCGAGGCGCAGCCGCATGTCGGCGTTGAGCGTCGTCTCCGCCGCCTCTCTGACCCCGTCGATGCGTTGACGCAGCCCGGCGATCGAGCGCGCGGATAAAGCAAGACCGTGCTTTTCGAGATCGGCAAGCGCGTCGAGTGCCGATTGTGCGTTGCGCGCGCCGGTGAGGGCATGGGCAAGGTCGCGCGCCTCGTCGCGCAGCCGCCGCGCTTCCTCCCCGACGAACGGCTCGACCAAGCGCAGCAGTGCGCGCCAGCGCTTCATCGCGCGGCGGAAGTCGTGTACCGCGTCGGCGTCGGACTTCGTCGAATCTTCGATCGCCGCGCGTGCCTCGGCGAGGATGTCGCGCGCCACGCCGCGCAGCGCCTCCCCCACCGCCACGCTCGGTCGCAAGGCGGGTTTCTCCTGCATCGGGAAAATATAGGACATTATCGTGCCTGAAGGCGACATCGTGAGCGCATGGGGGAGAAAGCCACGCGCGCGGGCTTTTCAAGCCCTGTCACGATTGCTACATAAGCCGCCGCGGGGTGGTCCCGCGCTTCCCGTTTTCCGATGGTTTTGACGCGGGGTGGAGCAGCCCGGTAGCTCGTCAGGCTCATAACCTGAAGGTCGTAGGTTCAAATCCTACCCCCGCAACCATCACCCCCCTAGACTCTGGGGCCGTGCCGGCGACGGTCCCCGCAGAGGCCTGAAGCAGCGCGGCCAACCGCCCGTGAATTTCGATATCCACGGGTCTGTAAGGGCCCCTGGGGTGGATCACGATGCGCTCGGCCAACTCCCGGATGACCCGAAAGGCATCGGCCCTGTTGGCATCGTCTGCAGCAAGGAGGGCGGCCTTTAGGTCAGCCACCTTACGTCGGTAGTTTTCCGCCACATTTGGGTGGAACTCCATGGGGGATGGCGTCACGGTGGCTAGGTCAGCTTCGATGGCCGTGCGCTCCGCTTCGAGTTCCGCTAGCCGTTCCTTAAGGGCCCTGGTCGGATAGCCCTTCACCAGAAGGTCAACGGTGCGCTTGATGTCGGCCTCCACAGAGACGAGGCGCCGGCCCAGGTCTGACCGTCGGCGGCCTTTGCCCTCATTCAGCTCTCGAAGCGCCCGGTGAAATTCCCGGACGTATTCTGCGATCAGGTCCGGGGCGGCAAGGTGCTTCTCGATCCCTTCGATCACTTGGCGTTCGATCGCCACGAGTCCGACGGTGCGACGATTATCGCACAGTCCTGTCTCGACCATGCGTGAGCAACGCAGGTATGCACCGCGCTTATCGACGCCTGATACGGTGTAACTCGATCCGCAGCACCCGCATTTGAGCAGCCCGGAGAGCAGGTGGCGCGGCCTTGTCGCGTGATAGCGATGCTCGCCGCTCCGATCAGCCCGCCTTGCTTGAACCTTCGACCATGTTGCTTGATCGATAATGCGAAGGTGTGGTGCTTCCGATCTGACCCATTCGCTCTCGGGATTGGGGCGACTGACGCGCTTGCCAGTGTCGGGATTTTTGATGAACTTTTGCCGGTTCCAGACGATTTCCCCGACATAGAGCGCGTTCTGCAGGATGCCGTTCATGCGCTTTCGGCTTCCGCCGATCGCCGACGCGTTCCAGGGTCCGCCACGGGGCCCGGGGATCTGGGCTTCATTGAGGGCCGCCGCGATGTCACGCGGGCTCTGCCCCGCTAGATAGCCGGCGTAGATACGGCGCACGACGGTGGCCGTGTCCCCGTCGACCGCGAGCGCATTGGGCTCGCCGGGCTCTGTCTGCACGATCTGATAGCCGAACGGCGGCGGTCCCACATGCCGACCGCGGGTCACCGCGCCAGTTTGCCCGCGATGTGTCTTGGCTGCGAGGTTCTCGAGATACATTTCGCTTTGCAGCGCGCGAATGCTTCCCTCTATCAGCCCGACGACGCCGCGAGCGTCGTGCAGCTCGACGTCCAGGAACTTCAACCGATTTCGTGCCGCGTGATAATCGGCCTGATTGCGGAATGCCCGGTCGAGGTCCTCGATGACGACGTAGTCGAAGCGCCTGCCGGCGGCATCGCGCATCAGCCGTTGCCAGCCCGGGCGGGTGAGTGTCGAGGCGCCTGACAACGCGCGATCGTCATAAAGTCCTTCGACGACAAAGCCGCCGCGCTCGCAAACCTTGCTGCAGAGCGCGACCTGATCATCGATAGAGCGCTCATTCTGCTTGTCGGAACTGAACCGGGCGTAGATCGCCGCCCTTTTCATGACTGCAGCCTCTGGCCTTGGTCCGCCGTCGTCGCCTGCGCCGCGCGTCGTCGATGTTCCTCAACGGCGGCAGCTCTGGCAAGGGCTCGCACGAGGGCCCGCAATGCCTCACGCGTCTCCTGTGGATCGCCTGGCTCGGCCGGCGCCACGGGCGGCGAGGGGTGCGGGCGCCCGCGCATCAGTCACTCTCGCCCTCTTCCAGAGCACTCTGCGGCTCGCCTCCCTCAGTAGGAGCGCCAGCACGGCTTCCCTCATGGGTCGAACTCCAAAGAGTTGGGTCCACATGACCGCTCCGGTGCCGGTAGAAGTCGATCGAACTTTCTCCGAAGTCGGCAGATATTTGACTGGACTTTCGGGCCCTGAGACGCATGAGCCCGGCCGCTAGGATTTCGGCGATTTCTGACAGTCGCGGTCTTGTGTCGGCCCGCATGGCGAACGCAGGTTTCGCGAGTTCTTGCTTCGCGTCCAGCAAAATCAAATGCTTACCGAATAGAGGCGTGTCCAAGCGTGCACAAAAGTAGCGGTGAGTAGCTGTTGAAAGATCAAACTTGTTCCGAATGCTGGCATAAAATTGTTGGCTTTCTCGAATCATCCCGTGATTCGCCGACAGCTCGCAGGCGTGCTCAGTGAAGAAAACTGGATCACCCAAGAAAAACCCGGTCTACCCGGTGTGGAGCGATCGGTGTGAACACGCACATGGCATTCCGCTCAACGAAGCGTGGGAGATTTGGATCGGAAAATTCAACGCGGTCGAGACAATACGTCAGCAAATCAAGAACGCACCACCAGACCTTCCGAAAAGTGCTCGAAAACAAATGTGGCAAGCTTATCGATTTGCACATCGTGACAAGCTGACCAGTTTTGCAGAGCGTGCCCTCAATGAGCATTTTTTCATCACGGGCATCCGCTTTCCGTTCGCAGAGAATCCGGTCCGTGAGGAAATACCTTCTGAGCTATGGTGCGATATAAAGATGTTTCCTGAAAGGAATACGGTCCGTGCACGCAGCTGGGATAATGAGCCGGTAATCTATGTAGACGTGCGCGTAAGCGCTCGGTTTTGGCACAATGCAGACTACAGCGTAGTTGCTCTTCGAAACATCCAATTTCGCTTCAATAGGTCGCAAGCAATGATCGTCCGTCTCCTGCATCAATCGCTCGAACAAAACAATTACGACGGGCTGTTCGCAAAAACACTTTTACACCAAGTTGGCAAGAAATCTGGCGACATCGGTGATTACTTCAAGGATCAGGAGCTTTGGCAGCTGCTGATCGTCAAGACCGCTCCCGGCCGCTATGTACTGAATGCATATGGCTTCGGGTATTACACGCGGCTCACGAAGCGGGGAATAGTGTCCTGAAATATCAAGTCATTTAGCTTTCCGATTTTTCTCCGATTTAGCGCGCTAGCGCCTTTTTTGCCGAAACGTCAGAGTTGTCCTGACGAAACGAGGCAGAGGCTTTGCAACATCTGAATCAAATCGATCTTGCGCGACGGTGGCGCATGAGCACGCGCACGCTGGAAGGCTGGCGCCGTCTCAAAATCGGTCCTCCGTATCTAAGGATAGGGCATCGCGTGATCTACCGCTTGTCAGATATCGAAGCGTACGAAGCAAAACACCTCTGCAACGTGCTGGTGAACGGGCGCCCGACACCATCGGTCGTTGTGCGAACGTGAACATTCGTCGCGCAATGGATCCTGCCTTGGTGCCGAAGGCGATCGGCGAATGGTCGCTTGGTCCGCCTCCTTACCTGGAGGGAATTGACGAGCGCACTTTCAAGCACATGGCTGCCGAATGGCTTGGCCGAATAATGAGGAAAGGTCTGCTTCCGTCCCATCGGCTGGTTTCCTACTTTCTCGCCGATCAGCTCAATTGGGCCACGATGGATTGCTGGCCATCGCAGCGCTTCATAGCTGGGCAATCAAAGCTAGGCGAGAAAACTATTCAGCGAGCCATTAATGTCTTGGAGAATGCCCTCGGGCTCTCGGTATTCCGTGCCCGAGGCAGCCGAAAGGGTCTCCGCTACGCTCCCGTCTATTCACGGGGCAGCTACCAAGACACCGCTGGCGCAAAAAGCGGACGTCCGTGTCCCTCGGGACCGGACATCCAAGACCACGAATCCTTCTTAGAGATTCCTCCTAAATCCTCCTTAGTTCGGCACGACAAAATTTTATCGAAACAGTCGGCACCACTTTCTTTCGATCGAGCCGAGCGAATCAATCTCGAATTCCAGATTGGGGCTCTTCTGGGCGGTCGCGACAAGTTGCTCCTTCTCGGCCTGATCGATGACGAGATCATCACTCGCTTATGCGAGGCCTCGACTCGACATGAACTCACGGACCGCCAGATCAAAACGATCTGCCTTGCCATAAACCAATTCCGACGCCGGTAGTCACGTTCTGGCAAAGAGCGCGAGCATGCCAACGAAACCACCCACGTTCCCTCCTCGCGGTTGGACACTCCGCGCCCAAGAAGCGGCCATGATCCTTACTACGGCACGCACGCGTGGAAGCGCTTGCGCGCCATCGCCCTCAAAAACTGGAAATTAAATCGAGAAGGCCCATGAGGTCGTGCCAATGCCAAATAAGCCCCCGGTGTTCAGGCCCGCGCATATTCCGTCGCCTGAGCAGCGTCGCCGCGCTTATGACCGTGAGCGAGGCAGCGCGCACGCGCGTGGTTATGGCTCGAAATGGGAAAAGGCACGCGCGGCGTTCCTCGCTGAGCATCCGCTTTGCCGCACATGCGAGGAACACGGCGTGCGCGAGCCAGCGGTGATTGTTGACCACATCCAACCGCACCGCGGCGACCCAGGTTTGTTCTGGGCTCAATCCAACTGGCAATCGCTGTGTAAGCCATGCCACGACCGGAAGACCAGAGGTGGGGGGTAGTCAAAAGTCACAGCCTTCGGGGGGGCGGACCGTGCGGGGGGCCCGCGAGCATTTCCGCAAAATTCAGAAACTTTTTTTGTCGGACAGGGGGAGGGGGGAGGGGGATGGGTGTGTGAAGAGGAATCGAAGCAATGTCCATCTCTAACGCCTTGAGTTTGGAGTCGTGGCCGGTGGATCGGCTGATCCCGTCGGCCCGCAATGCGCGGACGCACAGCCCTGCTCAGATTGCCGAAATCGCCGGCAGCATCCGAGCGTTCGGCTTTTCCAATCCTATTCTGGTTAGTGCTGAAGGAGACATCATTGCAGGACACGGCCGGCTCGCGGCTGCTCGCCAATTAGGTCTGCACGAAGTGCCAGTCATTGTGTTGAGCGATTTGAGCGAGGTGCAGCGGCGTCAGTTGCTTCTTGCCGACAATCGCATCGCGCTTAACGCTGGCTGGGATCTTGAGATACTCCGTCTCGAGCTCAAAGACCTGTCCGTGCTCGGGGCAGACCTGGCAGCTTTAGGGTTTACAACTCAAGAGCTTGCGCAGGCGCTCGCACCCGGACGGGGCACAGGTCTAACCGACGAAGATGAAATACCCGAGCTGTCCGAGAATACTGTGACGAGGATGGAAGACATTTGGTGCGTGGGTGCTCACCGAATAGCTTGCGGCGACTGCACGGACGCCATAGCCGTTTCTGCCCTACTTGCCGGCATTGCTCCCAACCTCATGGTGACTGATCCGCCCTACGGCGTCGACTATGATCCCGCTTGGCGCCACCGATTAGGTATCAATAAGTCCCCACGACGGACAAAAGTCCGGAACGATTCCGAAGCCGACTGGGAGGCGGCGTGGGCGCTCTTCCGAGGCGATGTAGCCTATGTCTGGCATGGCGCGTTGCACGCCACCACTGTCGCTGAAAGTCTCCGGCGTCAGGGCTTTGTTATCCGAGCTCAGATTGTTTGGGCCAAGGAAAGGCTCGTGCTCGGCCGCGGTGACTATCACTGGCAGCACGAGCCCTGCTGGTACGCCGTGCGCACGACGGGTCAATGGACTGGAGATCGGAAGCAGACGACGCTCTGGCAGATCCCAAGCGGGAACCAGGACTGCGACACGTCACACAGCAGCCAAAAGCCGGTCGAATGCATGCGGCGGCCTCTGCAGAACAACAGCAGTCCCGGCCAGGCGATCTACGATCCGTTTCTAGGCAGTGGGACAACCGTCATTGCCGCTGAGACGGTTGGCAGAGTCTGCTTGGCGATGGAGCTGGAGCCTGCATTCGTGGATGTCGCGGTGCGGCGATGGGAGGCTTTCACGGGCAAGAAGGCAACTCTGCTCAGTAACGGCCGGCTATTCGAAGAAATCTCAGCGGAGCGGTCGATCGGGCCAAAGCCGGTTAATCGCGAGCCAGACGAAGACCCGCTGGAGCGGAGCGGTCCAGATGACGGAGATCACCGTGGCAAAAAAACGCAATGAGCAGAACGCCTCAAAAGAAGAATTGACTGACCTGGAAAAGCGGCCAGTCCCAGCGGATGAACCGAAATCCGTCTCCGTAGTCGAATGTCCACCAGAGCTCGGCCCGACTGCGCGACAAGAATGGGACCGGCTTGCCCCTGAGCTCGCCGCAGAGGGCCGGCTGACTCCTCTCGATCGTGGTCCGCTAGCAGTGTATTGCGCCGCGTATGCACTTTGGGCTGAATCTGTCGAGGCCCTCCAGAAGTATGGCGCCGTGATCAAGTCTCCAACCGGTTATCCGGTCCAATCGCCATACCTCTCGATGGTAAATCGTCAGGTCGAGATCATGATCCGGATTGCAATTGAATTCGGATTTACACCCGCGAGCCGCAGCCGCGTTCCAAGTACGCCAAAAAGTAGCTCGACGCTTTTGGAACTCAGCTTGAATGATTTGGGTCTTGAACCATTATGAAGACTTGCAACGGGAGGCGCGTGATTTCGTTTGGGCATTTCGCGCAGCGACACCGAATGATTGTCCTTCCCTCTGATGTGGCATGATTCAATGAACCTGATCTGCCGCCGGCGCCCGCGGCTATTGACCGGTTGATGCGAAGTTTCATCTGCAATCCGCCCGGCGCGCGGCGCGGTGATGCGACGGATTTGGTTTGATGGCTTGCCGGCTCGCCCTCTCGTGTTCAGGAAAGGGCAGTCATTGGTCGGCAGCGCCGAGTAGCTGTGTGCGATAGTCGCGCGCGGAGATCGTCTTGCCCAGCTCGATCCGACGCCGCATTCATCGTTCCCGAAAGATTGTCACCACTTGGTTCGGTAGGATCCAGATGTCCGGACATGCGTCGGGGGCGATCTGCAAGGGATCTGAGTTTCGGGTCCAGATGGTCACGTCGGTATCGCTCACCCCGATGATCGAGACGGGGACCTTTCCATAGCACTCTGGGGGTTGGTCCGGGAACGCAATCTCAAGCGTGAGCTCCTGGCCCTCCTTCGGATTTTTCGGCAGCCCGGAGCGAACGGTGAACAGGCGGTTGACCTGAGGGGAAGGGGGTCGCCGGTCGCAAACCACCTCCCACTTGGACCATTTGCCGATCCTACGGTCCCCGTTGCAAGCGTCCACGGGCCCGCCCTCGAACCAGAGGTGGAAATCGACCGCTTCGTTGGGCTCCGCCTTGAGTCCCGGTTCATCGTGACCGCGATAAATGCAGCCGTCTTGGCGGTTCGGATCAAGAAACTGATCGTTGGGGGCGTTTATGGCCACCAGCTTTGTAGCCGCCGGCTTCAGAATCGTGCGCGCAGCGTCGGTAATGTAACGATGGCCATAATATTCTTGCCGCGTGGGAATTCCTCCTTTGCCTATAGGCTCCCCGTCCTCCTGGAAATGCGGATAAGGCTTGAGCTTGGTCCTGATCGTGAGCCAGTGCTCGTGGTCTTTCAGCACGCCTGTGCCGTGATCTCGCTTGAAGTATCCTGCCACGTACTGCCGATACTCGCCGCAGTTGCAATCACAATAGGGACTCTTATTCGCAGGCTCCTGCAAGAAAGTCACTTCCATGTCGAACGGGAAGATCAGATCGTCACCGGTCTTTGCCGGGTCAATGCGCTTAACGCCCGACGGGAGATAAACGTCATCAGGACATGCCTTTCTTTTCTTTTCCGTGGGCTCCTTCTTGCAGGGGAAGAGGCTGCAAAAGCAATCAGCAAGTTTCGTGAGGCTAGCAATGCAAGCGAGACAAATGTCGAAGAACAAGGCGCAAAAACATAGTGCGGGATGATCCAGGCAAAGTCGACATATCTCGGGTGAGCGCTCGCAGGCGCACAGCAGCAATTGGGGCCCCTGGCACGGTTCCGGAGGCTGAGGACCGGCTTTGCCCAAAGAGAAGGAAATGTCCACTCGCCGGTTGCGCGAACGGCCCTTGACCGTGTCATTGGCCGCCGCCGGCCGGTGGTCGCTGAACCAGGCGCCGGAGACCAGCAGGCCAGTGGAGCCCTGAAGGACTGCCTGCACCCCCGCCACGCGATCGCGAGAAAGCGGAACATTGATGGTTTCTTCGCCGGTGGAATCAGCATGACCGCTCGCTGCCATCTTCACGGTGCCGACGTACTGGTTTGTCAAGAAGGCAATGGCCCGCAGCGCGGCGATATGCTCGTCCTTCAATGTCGATTGATCGATGGCGAAATTGTAGAGCGTGAGGGTTGGTGGATTGAGCGTAACCGCGATTTCGCCCGGTGACGTCAACGAGAGCTGGATCTCGTCAGCGCGCGTCAACGGAGGCGCACGCGGGGCCGGTTGGCGCTGGACTATCGGTATGGAAAGCGGCGCCCCACCTTGCTGCACCACATGTATCAGTTCATGAACAAGCAACCGGCGTCCCTCGTGCGTTCGCGGCGCGAAGCGACCCGCCGCGAACACAAGATTCTGACCCACGGCGTAGGCGTGAGCATTGACCTCTCGCGCGGATTTCTCAGCTGCCGGACCTGAATGCACTCGCACGCCGGAAAAGTCATACCCGAGGCGCTGCTCCATATCCTGCCGCAGTGCCGGCTCTAGCGGCCTTCCGGGACCTGCGAGTGCGCGATCCACACTGGCGGGCGCCGTATCCGGCTGCCCGGTCGCTTGCCCTGCTAAGCGCTGAATGCGCGGCGGCACGCTGCCGAAGGCCGGATGCGTCGCCATTGCCATCACCTGATCGGCGACGCGATCCGCTTCCTGCTCATAAGCATCTCCCAGTTCGTTGATCCGAAGTTTGGTTTGCAGCCCTAACCTCTTCTTGCTGCACTCCTCGCATTCATCGGTCGAGCCGACGGCCCTCGCACCGCATGCGCACTTGCGTTGCAGAATGCGGTTTCCGCCCGAGCCTTTCGTCTGCGCGCCCACGGCCGGCGTCCCCGCCGTCGCGCCCGTTGCCGGCCGCCTTTGCAGCAGGCGCGAGACCGCCTGGTTGCCGAGCCCGCGCTGCAGCTCCATCCATCTGTCGTGCTCGGAAACTGACGCGGTGAGCGGCTGCGCATCCCGGCGTGCGCTGGGCTCATTCGACGGCTTGGATTTTATGGCTTGCAGCTGATGCATGCTGCTCACCTCTTCTTTTTCTTCGTTCGTGGTGCGGGCTCGTCGCGGCGCACGCCGCGTAGCAGGCGCTACGCGCAAAGGCATCGGCGGTAACGGCGGCCTCCCAGGTCCCACGGGCGCAGCCTGCAGCACCGGCGGAGTGTTGGACTAGGCCGTCCAGTCACATTCGGTTTTCGCTTCTGCCGAACCCGTGGTTACCGTAGTGATTACCTTACCCGCTGTGGGCTTGCCCTGCGCGTCTTTTCGGGTAACAGTGACGTTAATAACTTGTTCGTGGCTGTATTTGCACTGCTCTACAGTGTCCTTGGTCGGGCCTATGAACACCGTTTGTTTGGTCTTGTCCGTACATGGCGCAACCTTCGAAGGTGGCCCGCCTTGGTTAAAGATTTCGTCCGCCCAACAATTATCGTGAGAGAGACTCGTTCCGGGATTCGTCACCTGGTCAATAGGGCCCGTCTCGCACTGCTGCCGCCCTCTGACGGGTGCGTCCTTCACGCTTTCCTTTTCCCACAAGGTCTTGTCGCTGGCATAGCAGTACTTAGCTAGAGCTCCATACATCTCACCACATTTCGCACCGCTAATGGTAATGGTCTCGGCGAAACACTTTTTGGGCGACTCTTCCTTCTTCTTTTCACTGGGCGGTTTCTTCGGTTCGTCTTTCATTGGAATCGGCTCTTTGTCTCCTATTCCACCCTGAATAGCCGGTCCCATATCTGTGGTTGTCTGTATTCTCCGCACACGCTTTTCTTCTTGGGCGCATTGGGGGCATAATCCCTCTCCACTCTCACAAGCGGCGCATTTTCTTTTTCTTTGAATTGCCCGGTTGGAAGTATCAGAAGAAACGCTTGCCACAGGCAACTGGATTAACTGTGCTGCCACTCGATCCGCTTCTCGCTCATAGTTATCTCCTGGTCGGTTGATTGTTAGTTTGCTCTGAACCGTTTCCGTTTTCGGCGGATATAGCGGATGTAGTGGAATTTGGCTGAAATCAAACCTGAAGCGATTTGCCGCTGTCACGCCGGAATCCGTTTCGAGATCTTCAGCATTGGCTTGTAACAGCCGCTGTACTGCTTGATTTCCAATCGTGCGCTGCAAGTGAAGAATCGAATTCACGTCACGGCTTTGCGTAAGGTGTGCCCGACTGGGTATCGTAGAATTGGCAGGCGTGGTCTGCTGAGTTGGCTTCGCTTTCTGTACGAAAGTGCGCATTAGTCCCCTTTCGTTCGATTATCAGATGCCTAACAAGTTATTCAATGGCTTATCTTTGCTATAGGAGGGTCCAATCGACATTTACAGATGGCCCTTTGTTTCGAACGTCAGATTAACCATTCAGGGCCCCGTGTGCAATTTGGAGTGCGTTCCTCATGGGTCTGGATGAGCCGGTTTTGACTTGATGGCTTTCAGCTGGTGCATGCTGCTCACTTCTTCCTTTTCTTGGTCTTGGTGGCGCGGGCGCGTCGCGGCGCCGGCGGTGTGGCAGGCGCTGCGCGCAAAGGCGTCGGCGGTAACGGCGGCCTCCCAGATCCCACGGGCGGAGGCTGCGGCACCGGCGGCGCCGGCGACGGCGGAGATGCTTTATTGAATTTCGCCAGGTCCTCCTGTAGCTGCGCGAGGCCCTGCTGTAGTGTGGCCTGCTGGGCCTGCACATCCTTGAGCGCGGCCTTGGTGTTGTCCGAGATTGTCGTCAGACGCTGCGCCAGTTCCTGGTCTCTGGCAGCGGCCGCCGTGAGGGCAGAATTCCCCAGGAGTTTGAGCGTGGCATCGGCCTGGGCGGCCGCGTTGGCGGACTGCGCGGCAAGCGCGCTCGCGAACGCCGTCACATGCTCGTTCACCAGACGGGCGGAATCCGCCGGCGTGAAGGTCGCAGGATGCACGGTCTCGCTGGCGTTCACCGCGGCCGGCATGTCGGGAACGACGACGATCGAGCCGGCCGGCAGGCGGCCGAGATCGGCCAACTGCGGGTTGGCCTTGAGGAGCGCGTCGGTCGCCTGCTTGTGCGCCTGCGGCCCGCTGCCCGGGAACAGGCGGGCTGCCAGCTCGTCGAGGTTTCTCTCACCTTTGAACATCACCAGCGTCGGCATGTTGGACTCCCTCACGCTTGCACGTTCAGCGGCGTCCACGGTGCCGCGAGATTCTGACCATTCACCTTGATGGGATTGCTCGTGATGTTGCCCAAGACCGTGAACCTGTTGTCGGGCGTGGTGATCTGCAGCGATGGGGCGCCGCCGGTCAGGATGTTGTTGGCGGCTGCGACCATCGGCGCGGCGAGCGTCGCCAAGGGCGATGGACTCCCCGGACTGAGCAGGATGCATTGGTTGTCGCCGAAGACGCCGGAGCCGGCGGCATCCACTTCCACCAGCGATCCGGCCGGCGCGAACGGTCCGGCAGATCCCGCCGCCATGACATTGCCCCGCACCGCCGCGAGCTGCGCGCCCGTGATGACGCCCGCCAGGATGACGTCGCCCACCACGACGAACTGGTCAGGGGCCGTTTGCACGACCTTATGGGTGAAGCCGCCGGCGACTTGGACCAGCGGGCCGACATAAACTGCGCGCCACAAGGTGAAAGTTCCAGTGCTCGCCGCGATCGGATCGCTGCGGCGGATGACGTTACCGGAAATCTCGGCGCGATCGAAGGTCGGCCCGGTCACG
>Ga0306920_100006668_pt1 | contig 15110 bp, 6 predicted proteins | sample flu12Cox44000170_FD_204666 | JGI IMG/M metagenome (GOLD analysis project Ga0306920, IMG submission 204666) | Lab enrichment of tropical soil microbial communities from Luquillo Experimental Forest, Puerto Rico - flux4day.12C.oxic.44.000.170 (v2)... | ecosystem: Environmental > Terrestrial >... | reverse complement strand
TGGCGGTTCTGCCGGCATGGGCTCCGGCGGATCGAGCAGCGGCGGCGCATCCGGGACCAGCGGCGGCGCGGGATCCGCCGGCGTCCCGGGCGCGGGCGGAGCGGCCGGCGCAGCCTCGGCGGGCAACGGGGGCCGCGGCGGTCAGGGCGCAGCCTCGGCGGGCAGCGGGGGCCGCGGTGGTCAGGGCGCTGGCGCTGGTTCGAGCGGGACGGCGGGCGCGGGGTCGGCGGGCACCGGCGGTCGTGGTGGTGGCGCCGGGGGCGTCGGCGGGGCCGGGGCGGGCGGCAGCGGCGCCGCGGCGGGGACGGGCGGCGGCTCGGGCGGCCAGTCGGGCACGGGGGGATCGATGACCGGCCACGTCACCGAGTTCCCGGTCCCGGACGCGAGCTCCAATCCCTACGGCATTACGGGCGGGCCCGACGGCAACGTCTGGTTCTGCGAGTACAGCGGGAACAAGATCGATCGCATCACCCCGGCCGGCGTGGTGACGAGCTTCAGCACGCAGACGCTGACCTCGCCTTACGACATCACCAACGGCCCCGACGGCGCGCTCTGGTTCACGGAGGAGATCGGCAAGATTGGCCGCATCACCACGGCCGGCGCGATCACCGAGTTCGCGCTCACCAACCCCATCAACGAGCCCGAAGCGATCGCCCTCGGGCCCGACGGCAACCTCTGGTTCACGATGACGAACTCGGGGATGGACGCGATCGGCCGCATCACGCCCACCGGCACGTTCACGCAATTTCCCTTGGACGTCGTCAACTGCGATCCGACCGGCATCGTCGCCGGGCCCGACGGCAACCTCTGGTTCACGGAGGCTGGCTCGGGCATCAACAAGATCGGCCGCATGACGCCGAGCGGGACCCTCACCGAGTTCCCGATATCCGCGGGGACTCAGCCCATCATCATCACCGTCGGCCCCGACGGCAACCTCTGGTACACGGGGTACTCGGGCAATCGGATCGGACGGATCACGACGGCCGGGGTCGTCACCGACTTTCCACTTCCGACGGCGTTGAGCTACCCGTACGGCATCACCCGCGGCCCCGACGGCAACCTCTGGTTCGTCGAGACCGGCTCGGGCCCGGCTGCGGGCCCCGGCGCCAAGATCGCCCGCATGACGACGAGCGGGACGCTCACCGAGTTCCCCGTCCCCACCGCCAACATCGGCCCGTCGTGGATCACCGCCGGGCCGGACGGGAACATCTGGTTCACGGAGGGGCTGTACTCGGTCACACAGGTCGGCCGGCTCGACCTCTAGTTGATTCGGATGCGGGCTGACGCCCCGCGGGTGCGTTGTTCGTCGTTGCCGTGTTTGGTCCTCCTCGCGGACAGTTTTTTGCCGACTCACGCCCGTCCTTTGCGATTGAATGGCGTGAGCGAGGGCGTTCTAATCGACTCTCGCATTAGGGGCGGTCCGTTACCGGGGGGAGCGGATCCGGCCTTCCAGAAATCTGGAGGTGGATCATGGAAGCAGTGGGTTGTGGACGGGGATCGTTCTCTCATCGGCTCATTGCGTGCGCGGCTGTCGGCATGGTGTTCTCGGCCGCGCTCGCGCCGTCGGCGCTGGCAGCGCAGGCGACGTCAGTCGCGACACCGGCGCGGCCTGCGAGCCCCGACACGCGGATCGCAGGCCCGAGCTCTGGTTCGGCGGCACCAGCACTCCGGGCCGCCGAGGCCGACGAGATCCCCGAGCTGTGGCTCCCGCGCGAGGTCGCGCTCGTCGATGCCCCGGACGCGCGAGCCGCGCGGCTTGTCTTCGACGGTGATCCGCGGACGGCGCTGCATGTCGACCCTCACCACAAGCGGTCGATCCGGATCGATCTCGGAGCGACGCGGGCGTTGGTCGGCCTGTCGTTCGCGGGTGTCGGAGCCCTCTCTGCGACGGCGTTCGTCGACGGCTCCTCGGGCCGGCACGTGGTTGCCGGGCTCGAGGCGACGGCGCTGTCGCTGACGGCGGCACGCTGGACGCAGGCTTCCGCGACATCGCCCCTTCCCGCCAGAGCGCTGACAGTAGAGCTCGAGGCGGGCGACACGCCCGCCGATCTCTCCGAGATCGCAATCTGGGCGCTCGGCCCAGCGCGAGAGGCGACCGATCAGAGCCCGCTCGCCGACCGGCTCACGCTGGGGACGCCGGCGAACGCCGTCGAGGCCGCCTCCAAGCCGGACGAGGCGGAAGTGGCAAGCGCGGCGCCCGCGCCCGAGTTCACCCTGAGCGTCGACCGCGATCCGGCGCTCCTCGGGCGCGCGTTCCTCGTCTACGAGCTCGACCACCTCGCGCACTGGACCGGAGCCCGGCGTTCGATCAACGGGCACGCCCTCCGCGGCGTGTACCGGCCCGGGGCCGAGGGCGTCGGGGGGCCGCAGGTCGAGGAGATCTCGCCCGCCTGGCTCCGTCGGGGCGACAACGCAATCAGCTTCGGGCCAGCCGGGCGCGACGGCGCGGTCCGCTACCGCGTTCGACACGTACGGATCATCGGCATGCCCCGCCTCGCCGATCCGGCCGCCCCGAGCGCGACCAAGACGCTGCTCGAGGATGGCGACAAGGAGACGGGTCTCAGCGGCTCGGAGCTGCGTCGCCTCACCTTGGCTCCGTCGGGCGAATCGCAGCCGGCGTACTTCACGTTCTACGTCGATCGCGCGGGTGAGGGGGCGCTCTCGCTGTCAGGGTGGAATCGCCGCACGCACGCGCGCGGCGAGCTTCGCGTCGAGCTCGGGGGCAAGTCCGTCGGCTGGCACACCGTTCCTTTGGCCGGCGCGCTGCCCGGTGGGACCGTCGACGTCGCGTTGCGAGGCGTTCGCGAAGGGACCGCGCGCGTGGGGGAGGCGCGCGTCATCTCGCAGCCGGCGGTGTCGGGCGATGAGCTCGCCATCGCGTATCCGCTGCACGGCGAATGCGTGGACCACGAAGCGTACGTGCGCGGCTTCGTTCGCGGTGATCGGGACTGGCGCGAGGCCTCGATCGACGTGAATCGCACGCCGCGCCCGGGGGCGCTGGACGGCGACGGCAGCTTCGCGGCGATCGTCCACGAGCCTTCGACGGCGCGCGGGGAACCGTGGACGATGACCATCGACGTGACCGCGCCCGATGGGACCCGCCGCACGCGGGCCGTACCCGTCGATGCCTGTGTCGACGCCTCCCAGGCGGTCGCTGGCGGATCAGCTCCCGTCGACGACGCGGGCGCCCCTTACAGTGGGGTGGTCTCACCGCGCCACGCGCGGACGCTGTCCTTCGCGGGCGCCACGCTGGAGGTTCCGCCCGGCGCCGTCGATCGCAACGTGCGGGTCACCGTGCGCCCGCTCGGCAACGACAAGCTGCCGCCGCTCGGAAGGCTGATGACCAACGTGACGCCGGGCGGGGGCCTCTATCGCTTCGGCCCGCACGGGCTCGTGTTCAAGAAGGCGGTCAAGCTGACGTTGCCGGTCGACGCCGCGCGCATCCCGGAGGGGATGTCGCCACGCGACGTGCAGACCTACTACTACGACGAGGCGCACGGCCGCTGGGTCAGCCTCGGACGTCGATCGGCGAGCCGCGAGCGCGTGCTGGCGATGACCGGCCACTTCACCGACTTCATCAGCGCGACGCTGGCCGTCCCGGATCACCCCGACGCGCAGCGCTTCGACGCGAACACGATCAAGGGCATCAAGATCGCCGCGCCGGGCGCCGGCATCGCGCTCATCGAGCCGCCGCAGGCGGACGGGTCGGGGGCTGCGCGTCTCCGTTACCCCATCGAGACACCGCCGGGGCGCAACGGCGTCCAGCCCGATCTCGCGCTCACCTACGACAGCGAGCGCAACGGCATCGACGGCTGGTTGGGCCTCGGGTGGGATCTCTCCTTGTCGAACATCGAGATCGACTCGCGCTTCGGCGTACCGAAGTACGACGGCAGCGAGACCTACATGCTCGACGGCGCCGTGCTCGTGCAGAACGCAGACGGCACGTTCCGGCGGCGCGTCGAAGGGCGGTTCGATCACATCGAGCGCGTCGGCACCGGCCCGACCGACTTCCACTGGGAGGTGACCGACAAGGCGGGGACGGTGTCCACGTACGGGGCCGGCGGCGGGCGGCTCTCGGACCCGCGCACGGGGTCGGGGAACATCTTCCGCTGGAACCTCGAGAGCGTGACGGACGCCTTCGGCAACACGATGACGGTCAGCTACGTGCACGATCCGTTCACCAACGGAGACCAGTTCGATCAGGTCTACCCGCTCCGGATCGACTACACCTCGAACGGGTCGCAGATCGCCGCTTACCACGTCGACTTCGCGCTCGACGACGGCAACACGCGTCCCGACGTGGTCATCACCGGCCGGCCGGGGTTCCCGGTGGCTACGCGCCGCCGGTTGGTCGAGGTGCGCGTGAGCTTCGGGCCGACAGCGCAGTCGCCCGCGACGCCGGTGCGCGCGTACGAGTTCGAGTACAACCCGAACCTGGCCGACACCTTCAACAAGAGCGTGCTCGCGGCCGTGTCGCTCCGATCGGACGCTGCCAATCCCGCGACCGAGCTCTACCGGCACACCTTCGACTATTTCAAGGCGCCGGCCACCGACGGGATGTTCGCCCCGCAGACGACCTGGGGCCAGTTCCAGCAGGCGGACGGCTCGGCGCGCCCAGACGACGGCCTGAATCACGCCACGGACCAGCTGTTCGGTGCCAGCGGGTCCGTCGGCATCGGTCTGTTCGACTTCTTGTCGGCGACCGTCAGCGCCGGTGGCGACACCGGCGACACGACGCCGAATCTCACGTTCATGGACGCGAACGGAGACGGCCTTCCCGATCAGATGGACACCGCCGGCGCGGCGAGCCTCAACAACCTGCTCGCGACCGCGCCGACCGCGCACTTCGGCGAGATCTCCTTTCCGGGGCTGGGGACGCTCGGGCACACCAACCGCTCCGGATGGACGGTGGGCGGAAGCCTCAGCGCCCTGGAAGGGCTGTTCGGCGTGGGCGCCAGCTACTCCCAGCACACGGCCGAGGACGATCAGGTCGTGAGCGACATGAACGGCGACGGATTCCCCGACCTCGTCACGCTGGATTCGGGGGTGGTGAACGTACGTCTCAACACCGGCCTCCAGACATTCGCGGCGCCGACACCGTGGAGCGCCTTCTCGCTCGGCGGCGTCACGTTCACCCGGCAGGACCGCTGGAATCAGGCCGGGCAAGCCGGGGCGTTCTTCCCCGCCGATCCCCTGATCCGCTGGACGGCGCCCTTCGGTGGCACGATCGAGGTCGATAGCACGCTCACGAAGGTCAAGAGCGGAGGCGACGGCGTGCGCGCCGACCTCTTCGTCAACAACGAGAGCACGCCCCGGTGGACGTGCTCGTTCGGCGCCGGCGACCTCGGCCCGTGCACGAACACCCTGACCCTGACCGTCGCCGCCGGCGATCGGCTCTATACGAAGGTCGACTCCCTGGCCGATCCGTCGTTCGACGAGCTCACCGCTTCGCTGACGGTCGCCTACCAGGTCGACAGCTCCGTCGCATCGCAAGTCGAGCCCTACGGCGCGCCCATCTACCGCTTCAACCAAGCGGACGACTTCCGCCTGGCCGGCCTGCCGTCGATGCCCTGGACGGCGACGGCAGAGGGCGACGTGCAGGCGACGCCGTGCTTCACGAAGGGCGCCACCGCGGACGACATCACCGCGTCCGTCGTCCACAAGCGGGGAAACACCATCGTGGAATCGTTCGAGCTGTCCGAGGCCGCGGGCCAGACGGGCAGCTTCTGCCTCTCCGGGCTTCAGTCGACGATTCACGTCCTGGCCGACGACACGCTGGCGTTTCAGGTGACGTCGGATTCGCAGATCGATCCCACGACCGTCTTCTGGCCCGCCAGCGTCGAATACCAGAACTATTGTCGCCTCGATCCCAAGACGCGGGCGCCGGTCTGTGCGCCCCCGGTGTGCCTGGGCGGGTTCTGCACCATCGGGCCAGGCGATCCGCTGCGGGGCTTTCCGCTGCCGGAAGGGTTCATCCGCGCGCCGGCCGACGTCTTTTACCCGGCGTTCCAGTGGACGTCGGCGACGCCGGCCGCGACGAGCACGTTCGTCGCCTCGAGCGCCGACACGCCCGAGATCAAGTGGGACGTCACGACGTCCGGTCCGCGCATCATCGCTTACGTCCAGGGTGTCAATCGGCTGATCGCCAAGGCGGTGCTGGACGCCGGCAACCCGAGCGCCCACTTCGACGTGAGCCCGAGCGTCGCCGCCGGCGAGCAACTGTTCTTCACGGCGTTCTTCCCCGACGGGCAGCCGGCCGGTCCGCCGCTGTTCTCCATCGGCACACCGACGGTCGGTCCTTCGTCCGCACCTGTGAACGTTCGCTTCCCCGACCCGAAGCTGGACAACAACGGCACCCTGTTCGTGGCCCGAGATCCGATGTCTGGCGGCTACCACCGCTGGTTCTACGGAGACTGGAACGGGTCACGGGCCTTCGACGAGTCCAAGATCACCGTGAGCTCGAATCCGAAGAGCACGGACACGTTCCTGTTCGTCACGCCGGCGCCATTCGGGCTGCCGGCTCGGCTGTCGGACCTCGGCCCGATCCCGATGTGGATTGGCCGGGGGAGCGGCGAGTTCCTGGCGGCGGGGCGGATCAACCCCGCCTTCTCCGCGTCAGGGGCCGCGTCGGGCAGCGGCGCCGGCGTGAACGCGCTGCGCGTCTCGGACACCTGGAACGTCGATTTGCAGGCCACGGCGGTCGGCCTGAACGCGGGGGTCAACGCCGGCGACTCGACGACCGATATCGACCTCCTCGACCTCAACGGCGACCGCTATCCGGACTCCGTCACCTCCGGCGGCGTGCAGTTCAACGACGGCGTGGGGTCGTTCTCGGGGCGCACGCCGCTGAACCTGGGATTCGACGACGTACGCTCGACGACGAACGCGTCGCTGAGATTCGGGATCGACCTCGGCGTCATCGGACAGCTCATCAACCTGGCGAACAGCCATTCGAAGACGGCCAAGCACGTCTCGACCTCGGTCGCCAGCGCGTCGACGGACTACGGCGTCAGCTCGACGCGCGTGGATTTCGTGGACGTCAACGGGGACGGGTTGCCCGATCACGTGGCCCGACATCCGGACGATCCGGGTTTGCGCGTGCGGCTCAACCTCGGATACGGGTTCAGCAATGAGATCCTGTGGGGTGGCCCCGCCTGGGAGCGCGGCGAGATTCCGGCGTCGTTCCTGACGTTCAGCTCCGGCAACATCGCCTCCGACGCGATCTCGGGCGCGCTGGGCGCGGTCCCTGGCGATCCGACGTCGACCAACGCCGTGCGCTTTCAGGACAGCCAGACGAACAATCTCAGCGTCGGCACGCCCGGGGAGACGTTCGGCGCGGGCGGCGGGCCGAACGCCACCCTCACCCGGCAGATCGTCGACCTCATCGACCTGAACGGCGACGGGCTGCCCGACCAGGTGATGCGCGCGCCCGACGAGGACAAGCGGATCTTCCGCGTGAAGCTGAACATGGGCGACCACTTCGGCCCCGAGACGCAGTGGTCGATCCCCGATTGGACGGTGGACAACAGCCTGCCGCCGGAAGACCTGCTGGCGTCGCCGGACGGGGTGGGCTACTCGACGCTGGCGGGCTGGGCGGCCAGCGTGCACTTCCAGTTCTGCTTCATCGTCTGCGTCGGTGGGTCGGCGTTTTACTCCCGCGACAACGGCGGATCGAACATGTCCTTCGAGGACGTGGACGGTGACGGCAAGGCCGACCAGGTGCTGAAGATCGTCAACGACCCGAACGTGTACGTGAAGTTGAACCAGACCGGGAAGACGAACCTGCTCAACGTGGTCCATCGCCCGCTCGGCGGCACGATCACGCTGGACTATCAGCGGGTCGGGAACCGCGTCGATCACACGGCCAGCCCGGCGGTCGACATGCCGTCGAACCAGTGGGCCCTGGCCAGCGTCGTCGTCGACAGCGGGCAGCCGGCCAGCCAGCCGGCCCCGGGGTTGGTCCAGACGGTCGACTACTCCCCGAACGGCGACCCGGGAGCCATCGTCGGCTTCTACGATCGCGCCGAGCGCGAGAACTTCGGCTACGCGAACGTGAAGACGAGCTTCCCGCAGGAAGGGACGTCGATCGCGCGCGAGTTTCTCGATCACGACTACTATCAGAAGGGGCTGCCGAGCTCGCTGGCCTGGAATCAGGTCGACGCCGGCGGCGTCGTGCAGACGCTCAAGCGGGAGGTGTACGGCTACGCGGATCCCACCGGTGCGGATCCGGCGGCGCAACCGCCTCGCAGCGGCACGCTGTTCCCGGCGCCGCACGACACGGACACTTTCTGGCTGGAGGCGGATCCGGGCGGGCGGTCGAAGCATCACCGCCAGACCGAGAGGTACGACGCCGACGGCAACCTGACCGACATGGTCGACGTGGGTGACGTCGACTTCGCCGATCCGACCGACGACTTCAACTACCACGTGGACTTCGTCCACCCGGACGCGGCGGGGCTGATCACGAAGCCCGGGACGATCACGCTGCGGACCGGACAGGACCAGACCGGCGCGCTGCTCCGCCAGCGAACCGCCACCTACTTCCCGACGGGGAGGCCGAGAACGGTGACCGACACCATCGCCGGTGGGAAGGATCCGGCGACCGGCACGCCCCGCACCGAGGGGGCGCCGGACCTCGCCACCTGGACGCTCAGCTACGACGCCTTCGGGAACGTCGCGACCGCCGTTGGTCCGGAAGGGCACGCCTTCGAGTACGGGTACGACGGGGAGACCGAGACGTACAAGACGTTCACCAAGGACGATTCGTTGCAGTACGCGTCGGTGGCGGACTACGACAAGCGGTTCGGTGCCGTCACGGCCATCACCGACGTCGACGGCGCGCGTGAAGACGAGGTCTACGACGACTTCGGGCGCGTGACCCAGGTGTTCGGGCCGAAGGACTTCGACGCGAACGGGGTGCGCACCACGCCCAGCCTCTCGGTCACCTACTCGGAGCAGCCGCACGCCGCGGCCGGTTTCGTGGAGGCGCTGCCCGCATCGGCGATCACGGCGCACAAGAACGTCGCCCCGCCGGAGATGAGCCGGCCGGGCGATCCGCTCCCGACCCGCCCGCCGATCCGGACCGTCACCTTCGCGGACGGGCTGGAGCGGGTCATCCAGACGAAGAAGGACATCACGCACGACGACGGGTCCGGGGCCACCGCCGACGGGATGAGCGTCACCGGCCCGGTCGTCTTCGATTCACGGGGGCGGGTGTTCCAGCAGGGACAGCCGGTGTTCCGGGCGGCGAGCACGAACTTCGTCCCTGACGTGCCGATGTTGAACCCGACGTCGTTCGCGTACGACGTGCTCTCGCGCGAACGGCAGATGTCACGGCCCGATGCCTCGTCCGTCGACGCCGCGGCGCACGGAAACCAGGATGTGACGACGACGTCGTATCAGCTGGGAACTCTCGATGGACAACTGTTCCTGCTCAAGCTGGTGCAAGATCCGCGGGGCGAGGTCCGCAGCACGTACCGCTCGGTGCGCGAGGAGGTGGTCGCCGTCGACGAGGTGAACAAGATCGCCGGGGTGGACAACGTCCACCTCGTCACGCGCTACGCGTACGATCCGCTGAGCCAGCTGGTGACGGTGACGGACGCGGACGCGAACGTGACCACGGCGACGTACGACACCTTGGGGAAGATGGTCGCGCTCGCCAGCCCCGACGCGGGGCGCACAGAATGGCGCTACGATCTAGCGGGCAACAGGACGGTGAAGGAGACCGCGAACCTGCGCGCGGCGGGGCAGCTCATCAGATACACCTTCAACGCAGACCGGCTCGAGCGCGTCATGTACCCGACGAGCACCGCCGTCGCGTACACGTACGGCGACGCGACGGAGACCGGGACGGCACACGGATTCGTGGCGGGGCGCGTGAAGAAACGTGTTGATGAATCGGGCGAGATCGACTTCCTCTACGACGGGCTGGGCGAGGTCGTGCAGGAAACGACCCAGCTGGTCAACGAGCGGCAGCCCAACAAGGGTCCGTACGTCAACACGCTGACGTACAGCTACGACAGCTTCGGGCGGATGCTGGAGATGCAGTTCCCGGGGCCTGGTGCGGAGATCGTGCGCTACGGCTACGACGCGGGGGGCGAGGTGACCAGCGCGCGCGGCCTCAACACGGTCAGCAAGGCCAACAAGCCGCCGCTGGAGACGGTGTATCTGCAACACATTGGATACGACGAGTTCGCCCAGCGGACGCGGGTCTCGCTGGGGAACGGCATCCCGACCACCTACGCGTACGAGCCCGACACGCGGCGGCTGTCGCAGGTCAACACCGACTACCGCGATCACGTGCAGGTGGCGCAGGGCATCGGTCCCCTGCCGATGCAGCGGCTCCGCTATGCGTACGACGTGGTCGGCAACATCCGGACGCTTGCGAACGCGGTGCCGTCCGAGACCAGCGACGGCAGCGTCGTGGTCGGCCCGACGAGCTTTGCCTTCGACTACGATCGGCTCTACGAGCTGACGCACGTCGACGGCACCTATCAGGACCACGTGGCGACGCGGCTCCGGCAGAGCCTGGACCTCGCGTACGACGGCATCGGCAACATCGTCAGCAAGAACCAGCAGGACTTCCAGGACACGGGCGGTTCGGGCGGCGTCGGGTTCCAGCCGGGGCCGGCGCGGCCGCAGACCACGTACCTCCTCGGGTACCAGTACGCGGGGACCGGACCGCACGCGGTCAGCCACGTGGACGAGGCGCTGCAGGGGAATCTGACGACGCCGCGGGACGTCTCGCACGATCTCGACGGCAACCAGCTCGGCTGGACCTTCAGGAACGGCACCACCCGCGTGGAAACCTGGAACGAGGAGGACCGCCTGCGCCAGGTCAAGGACCAGGGGCACGTCCTCGGGCAGTACCTCTACAACGGCGAAGGCGTCCGCACGCACAGCTTCGCTGACGGCGACGAGACGATCCACCCCTCCCAGTACCTCTCCATCAAGAACGGGATGTTCTTCACGCAGCACATCTACGCCGGCGAGGAGCGCATCGCGAGCAAGGTCAACGCCGACTCGCTGAGCAACCCCACCACGCTCTGGTACCACCCGGACCACCTGCAGAGCACGCAGTTCGTGTCGAGCTCCGACCAGACGCTGGTCCAGCACCTCGAGTACTTCGCGAGCGGCGAGACCTGGAAAGAGGAGAGCACCGACGCGGTGGAGACCTTCCGGCCCGCCTATCAGTTCAGCGGCAAGGAGCTCGACACCAAGACGGGCTTCTATTACTTCGGGGCCCGCTACTACGACCCGCAGCTGCAGAATTGGGAGAGCACCGATCCCATGCTCGCGAGCTACGTCAAGTCGGGCGGCGTCGCGGCGCCACGGAATCTGGACCTCTATACCTACTCATGGAACAACCCGCTCATCATCCGCGACCCGGACGGGCGCAAGATTGTCTTCGCGCCGAACTCCAAGCCCGAATTGAAGGCGGAGTTCGATCGCGCCGTGACGTACCTGCGGAACCACCATGCGTCCAAGATGATCGACGACCTCATCAACCGCGACGAGACGATCACCTTGATGCAGAGCGATAGCGGAAACGCGACCTACAAAGGGGAGGAGAAGACCATCCACTGGAACCCGTACAAAGGCGCCTGGGCCACCGGGAAGGGGGGCAAGCGCAGCCCAGCCAACCGCCTGAGCCACGAGTGCGATCACGCGTTGGCGGACCTGACGGATCACGACGCCTACATGAAGCGCAAGAAGGACACGAGCGAGAAGGCGGTTTGGAAGAACGCCGAAGAGAAGCGCGTGGAACTCGGTAGCGAGAAGGAGCTCGCCGAGAAGACCGGAGAAGGGGTGCGGAAACAGCACTGGAGCAAGGCGTACAAGGTCAATCACGCGGACGAGATGGAGCCGGCGGACAAGAACGAGAAGCCGCCGAGAGCTGACGAGGGGGATGAATGAGCGGAGCGAGGTACGTGCGCGCGGCGATCTCCCTGCTCGCGTGCCTCGCATTCCGCTGCGCCGCGGCTCCCCCCGCGGGGCCGTCGATACCCGCTCCGGTCCCGGCGTCGCCGAATGCGGCGGCGCCGAGCGGCTGTGCCGTCGACGTCTGGATCATCTCCTGGAACACCGACACCGACGGGGGCTTCAACGACGAGGACGAGGTGATCGCGAGCCCCGAAGCACACCAACGCGTGGAGGCTTGTAGTTACGCTGACGCCCTCCGGAGCTGGCTGGATCGGGCGCCGGAAAAATCCATCAAGAAGCCGGAGAAAGGATACGAGCTCTTGACCGATTTTGGCGTCGTCGCGCGCATCACCTCGAGCCATGGAAGCGACCTCGTCGGCGTGCCCGGCGGCTGCGATTGGGTCCGGCGAAACCACAAGCAGTTTCTCCAGTACGACCCGAGCTTGTTCAAGACCCTGATGCAACCTTTGACGGGCGCGGCACGACGCGAGCTGGAGACTCACCTCGCCCACGGGTGTGGCCCGTGAGGCTCGCCGGCGGCCTCGGTGGTCTCCTCGCTGTTGCCTGGGGTTGCGGTGGAGCGGCGACGACGCAAAACATGGCCAGCGACGGCGGCGCGTGGCAGCCGACCTCGGAACAGCAGGCGTTCATCTCGCAATTCTGCGACGCCGTACGCCCATGTTGCGCCCGTGAGGGCCGCCCGGCGGATGCGGGGACGAACTGCCAGGGGACGCTGCTGGCGTCCGGCGTGAGCGCCGATTCGTCGCTGCGTGCCGCCTGTCTCGCGGAGGTTCAGCAGCTCGCCGGCCAGGGCGACTGCATTCCGGATGTCGCCGATCTCGCCGATCCCTGCGTCAGGACGTTCAACGAACCCAGCGGACCACGAACGGCGGGACAACCGTGTACGCGGAGCGCGGACTGCGCCGGCAGCGCCGGCGCCAGCACGGTGTGTACGATGGCGCCGACGCCGACCAACCTGAATGCGCCTCCGATCTGTGTCGTCCGGGTCGTCGGCGGAGCCGGTGATTCCCCGTGCGTGGGGACCATATTCCCGGACGGTGCCACAATCGACTACGGGGTGGTGCTCCCGGGCTCCGAGGTGCCTGTCAGCCACGGTGTTCTCTGCCAGCGCGGAGGTGGCCTTTATTGCGATCCGTCGGGGCGCGCGTGCATGCCGTTGCTCGCGGCATCCGCCGTCTGCACGTTCGCGGACGCCTGCGCGTCTCGTGTCTGTCGGAGCGACGGTACGTGCAGCCCCATCGTCTCCGCAGGACAGGCGTGCATGCCGGCCGTCTGCGACGTCGCGAGCACCTGTGATCCGGCCACCCTCGTCTGCATCGCCAAGCTCACCGACGGCGCGGCCTGCACCGACTCCGCGCAATGCGCGGGATCCTGCGCGCAGGGGCTCTGCTCGCCGGTCACCGGCGTGCAGAGCCTCGTGTTGGCCGGATGGTGTGGTTGACCCACGTTTTCGCCTGGGCCCTCCGGGATCGCGACGCGACCGTGATGGAACGAGGCCGCCGAGCTTCGCATTGTCGCGGCCGCCGAGCTTCGGGTTGTGACGGGCGATGGCCAAATTGACGGTAGCAACGCCAGGAGGCCGAGATGTCCACGATCCACCTTCACGAGAGGACAACCGCGACGCCCGAGCAGTTCATCGCCGCCCTCACCGACTTCGGGCCGGGCCGTTCCAAGCTCTTCGGCAACAGCGACGACGCGTACCTGAAGGTCTACGACCGCGGTGCCACCGAAGCTGACGTCACCGAAGGCTCCGGCGGGATCTGGGAACGCCTGCACTACGACTGGTCCGATCCGAACCGCGTCGTCATGAAGACCACGGATTCGAACACCTGGGGCGGGAGCTCCGGCCACGTCTACACCTTCAGCCGCAACCTGGACGGGACGACCGACCTCGACGCCGAGGTCGTGCGCGACGGCAAGAACCTGAAGGGCCGCGTGCTCGGCGCCGTCATTGGAACCGTCGGCAAGGGCCACCTGGCCAAGGCGCTGGCGAACACCGTGAAGGCGGTCGAGGCGCGCAACGGGCTCCCGAGCGCCCACTGACCCAACCGCCGGCGGTAGCGGAGCTGGTCGACGCCCAGCTCGACGAGGGCCATCCCCGTCAGGGGCCATCGCACCCGCGCGTCGCCGAGGAGCCCCAGCCGGCGTCCCCGCAAGTCGGCGCGCCCGAGGTACGCGGCCCAGGCCGCCACAGCCGGCGCCGTGAAGACCCGCCTTGCGCGGCTGCCCGTCAGCCTCATTTTGCCGACGGAGGTCACATGAGCACCACGTCGATCAGCAGCGAAGGTGCCACTCGGGTCCCGACCGCAGAGATGGTCGACACGAACCTGGAAGTGGTCGTCATCCCGGTTTCCGACGTGGAACGCGCCAAGCGCTTCTACGAGAGCCTGGGCTGGCGCCTTGACGCCGATTTCGCGAGGGGTGACTGGCGGGTGGTGCAGTTCACGCCCACCGGCTCGCAGTGCTCGATCCAGTTCGGGAAGGGGTTGACGGCGGCCGCGCCGGGCTCGGTGAAGGGGCTGTATCTCGTCGTCAGCGACCTGAAGGCGGCGCGGGCCGAGTTGATGGGTCGCGGCGCCGACGTGAGCGAGGTGTTTCACCTGGCGGGAGGCCTCGATGTCTCCGGGACGAAGGGACGCGCGCCCGGGCCGGATCCTCAAGGTCGGTCGTACTTCTCGTATGCGTCGTTCAGCGATCCGGACGGCAACGGCTGGCTGTTGCAGGAGATCAAGACGCGGCTGCCGGGGCGCGGCTACGGCGTCGACGTCTCGACACTGACGGAGCTGCTCCGCGAGGCAGAGCTCCATCATGGCCCTTTCGAGGCCACCGCCCCCAAGCACCACTGGTCGGCGTTTTACGCCGCTTACATCGTCGCGCGCGAGCGCGGCAGGACGCCCGAGGAGGCGGCCCAAGAAGGGGCGCGCCACGTCGAGAGTACCCTGCGCTAGCCGTTGTGATCGCGGCGCGCTAACCGGACGGCTTCATCTCTCCGAGCACGGTGGGGATCAGCTCGGAGACCGTCGGGTGGATGGGCACCGCGCGCCTGTAGACGTCTAACGTGGCGTGCGCGTTCATCATGTCGACGACGCCGTGAATCGCCTCGTCGCCGCCCACCCCGAGGATGGCGGCCCCCAGGATCTCGTCGGTGTCGGCGTCCACCACCACTT
>Ga0306920_100006665_pt1 | contig 15113 bp, 12 predicted proteins | sample flu12Cox44000170_FD_204666 | JGI IMG/M metagenome (GOLD analysis project Ga0306920, IMG submission 204666) | Lab enrichment of tropical soil microbial communities from Luquillo Experimental Forest, Puerto Rico - flux4day.12C.oxic.44.000.170 (v2)... | ecosystem: Environmental > Terrestrial >... | reverse complement strand
AACGGCTGGGCCAACAGTCCGCGCATCGAGGAACTGCGTGCCGCCTGGCTCGACACGACCGATCTGGAGCAGCAAAAGCGGATCTGCGTCGATTTGCAGAAGCAGCTCTGGACAGACGTGCCTTTCACCCCGCTTGGCGAATACTGGCAGGCGACAGCTTACCGAAAGGATTTGACCGACGTCCTGCCCGGATGTTTCGCGACGTTCTATGGCGTGCGTCGCACCTGAATCAGCGGATCCGCGCCGAGGTCAATCTGAGATTTCAAATCTCGATGGCTTCTCCAGTGCGGCCAATGACCGGTTTCGGCGCCTCTCGCCCGCTGCCGCCGTCCCCGCGGAGGTCGGCTACCTGAATGGACACCGGCCGTTCGGCCTTGGCCGCAGGAACGGGTCGTCGTGCCCCTAAAGAGACCTTGCCAGCGCGAGGGAGCAACGGCGAGGTTGGGTGCCACGAAGGGGGCGTCCACAGATAGGAAGCGGTTATTCGATCACCTCGTCGGCGCGGGCGAGGATCAAGGGCGGGACGGTAAGACCCAGAGCTTTCGCGGTCTTCATATTGACGACCAGCTCGAACTTGGTCGGCCGGACGAAGGGCAAATCGGCCGGCTTTTCGCCCTTGAGTATCCGGCCCGTGTAGATGGCTGCTTGGCGGTAAACTTCGTTAATGATTGGCCCGTAGCTCATCAATCCGCCTGCTTCGACAAACTCACGCCATGGATATATGGCGGGTAGCGCGTATTGCGTTGCCAGCGCGACGAGCCGATCGCGCTGACTTGTAAAGAACGCATCGGTGCTGAGGAGGAGTGCACCGGCTGGCTGTTGGGCTAAAGTCGCGAACGCCGCTTCGAGGTCGCTTTCATTGCTAACGTTCACAATATAGATATCGCGGTCGAGTGTGCGAGCCGCCATCTGCACGTCTTTCGCCCGGCTCTCAGCAGCCGGATTTGTCGGGTTGATGACTACCCCAATCACCGCGGTTGAAGGCACTAGATCGCGCAATAACTCCAGCCGCTTTGTCTCCAACTCGGTCGCGACAAAGCTGGCGCCGGTAACGTTGCCACCCGGCCGGTTGAAGCTCGCGACAAGACCCGCTTTTACCTGATCGCTGCCAGTCACCACCACTATCGGTATCGAAGAGGTTGCTGCCTTCGCGGCGAGGGCCGCGACGTCGCCACCGCTGGAAACGATCACGGCGGCCTTTTGGCTGACCAAGTCAGCGGCGAATACCGGCAGTCGATCGTATTGGCCTTGCGCCCAACGAAATTCAATTGCTAGGTCCCGACCCTCGATGTAACCCGCCTCATTCAGACCCTTGCGAAAGGCGGCGACTCGACCAGCATAAGGCTTGGGCGACGCGCTGCTTAGAAATCCGATCACGGGAATTGCCGATTGCTGAGCGAGCGTGTCGCACGGCCACGTGCCCGCCGCGCCAGCGAATATCGCGATGAATTCCCGCCGCCTCATTCGATCACAGCGTCAGTGACCAAGCAGCGCGGTGGCGCGATGCGCCATGCGGCGGCTCGAACGATGGGCGACCCGCCTGACGGAGAATGACAGTTGTCCATTCGATGACCTCGCCACGACCAACGAGTTGTCGGATTTTCGCCAGCCCGCCCGCAAGATCCCGCGCTCTATCCACGAAGGCGCTCGCGATATGGCGCGCAACATTGCAGCCACTGAAGCCTATGCCACCTCACGGTGGAACGAAAGAAGATCGAGATATTGTTTGCGCATTTGAAGCATATTCTGAAGCTTGATCGGCTGCGACTACGCGGGCCAAACGGTGCGGGCGACGAATTCCACCTCGCCGCCGCTGCCCAAAACCTCCGCGAGCTGGCCAAGCTGATCCCCCTACCGGCTTTGTCCAAAGCAGCTTGAGGCGGCGCGCCTTGTCACAGGCGCTACCGCGATCGCCAACCCGCGCCCCCGCGATTTACGATTTACTTCTCGCCCGACTTCTTCGCCACAATCGGCGCTGCCTTGCCATAGGCGCACCGAGAGCCGATCGGCCGCATGCACGTCGGAACCTGTCATTCGGTAAATTGGCGTGCCGCCTCATCGGCGGTGCTGGGAGCGGTACGGTCGGGATCGAGGAGGCAACCATGCACACCACGATCCCACTACCCGTTCCTCGCAAGCGGGCTCCGTGGAACAAGGGCCGCTTGATCGGCCAGAAGCGCCCTCTTAAACCGAAAGATGTCTGGGCCATTCGGGTTCGGCTTCAGCTGAAGGGCCGGAAGCGAGATCTTGCCTTGTTCAACCTCGCGATCGACAGCAAGCTCCGAGGTTGCGATCTCGTCCACTTGCAGGTCGACGACGTATGCACCGGCGGCAGGGTGCGAGACCGTGGCACCGTGATCCAGAAAAAGACAGGGCGACCGGTCCAGTTCGAAATCATGGAGCAGACCCGAGCCTCGATCCATGATTGGCTGTCGAAGGTCGACCTCCGGAACGGTCGCTACCTGTTCCCGAGCCGTTTCCGAGCCCAACCGCATCTCTCTACGCGGCAATACGCTCGCATCGTCCATGCCTGGGTCGAGAATGCGGGGCTCGACCGTTCGGCTTACGGCACACATTCAATGCGCCGGACGAAGGTGGCGCAGATTTACAGAAAGACCGGTAACCTTCGCGCGATTAGCTTCTGCTCGGGCATACGAAGCTCGAAAGCACCGTCCGGTATCTCGGAATCGAGGTCGATGACGCTCTCAGCATCTCAGAGCAGGTCGAACTCTGAAGGATCTTCGCGGCCCTGGCACTCAGCGGGGCCGCAGCTACCCGGGCGACGATGCCCGGAGTTGCCGCTAAAGAGACCTTGCCGGCGCTATCGGGGAACGGCGAGGTCGGGTGGGGGGCTGTCATTCGGTCTGCATCATTGGCGGGTCGAGTGTGCAAACAGCGGACATTCGAAGTTGCCAGACACGCTACGCTGAGCGAGGGCGCCTGTTCAGAGTTCTCCTTGGTCAATTCGTTGTCGGGCAGCCGCACTTGCTGTTCGCGTTTGGTCGCTAAGAGCACCCTTGTCGAAGACTTCCTGCATTGGTTGCCAATAGGTTTCGATCCATCCACGGGAATGGCCGTCGAATCGGTGAGGCGGCACGCCAATTTGAGTGAAGTGCAGTTCCGTTCTACCATCCACTTTGCGCAGATCGAATGTGGCGATTGAGTAGTGATCGGCCCACCAGTCACGGGCTCGCCAGGCCTGGACAATTTTCCGATCTGGTTGAAGCACCAGATTAAACCCGCAAATATGCTCTCCCCACGCCTTGAACGCGCCCCCCAACCTCGCTGCTGATGCTCGCCTTTTCCCCCGAGAGCGATTCGTGCTTCTTGGAGTCCATGATCATCTCGTAGACATCATGTGGCGAAGCATTGAAGGTTACGGTCTGCCTGATGGTCGTGGTGTCGCGCTCCTGAATGACATTCATAATTTCCTCCTCTCATGACTCGCCGGAATTGCGCACTGCTTCTTCGAGTCGCCCCAGGTAGCTCGCCCATCTCTCCCCATGCTCCTCTGGCGTGAACGGTGCCTCCGCCATTGTCGGGAGGCCGCTGTGTCGAAGTCGGAGCAAGGTGCCGCGGTTTTGGGCGACGAATTCAATCTCGACCAGTGAGCGGCCGGGCGGCAGATCATCCCGGCCCTCCCATCCCCAAGTGAACGCGATGCGGCGATGCGGTGTGATTTCCGTGTAGATTCCGCGAGCAATATTGCCGGCGGTGACCTCGACGCGAAAATTCCCCCCGGGCGGGGATCGAGTATGTGCTGCTGGCCGAACCAGCGCGCCATAAAGGCGGGTTCGACAAAGAACCTGAAAACAGTTTCCGGCGATGCGGCAATGAAGATTTCGCGCTCGATATTGAGCATCCCGTTCATCGGCGCCTCGGTCTCGATACGGTTCGTTCCGCCACCTGCTTCAACCGAAAACCCATCATCCCAGAACGATGCAAGCTCAGCTTGTAGCCTGGCAATAGCCGGTAGATTGACCCGGTAGAAACGCCGGGTGCCTGAGCGGCGCAAGGGAAACGAGATTACTGTCGAGGAGAACCTTGAGATGCTGCGAGACCGCCGGGTGTGTCATCGAGAATTCGGACGCAATTTCGCCCGCTGTGCGTTCTTCGTGCCAGACCAGAGCAAGGATCTCTCGCCGTGTGCGATCCGCCAAGGCTCGTAATGCTGCATCCATGACAGAAAGTTAAGGGATTTCTTACGAAAGAGTCAACTTAAATAAAGTGCTCATATCGAGCCGGGTGCGGTCAGCTTATGTGATACCCGAGCCAGCCAACTCTCGTGTCGCCATGTCGGCCCGCATTGGGCCACTGTTGGGCACTCATTTATTCGTAAATCGCGTTCCTCTTAGGCGCGGAACGATGCGCCGATCATCCTGGCGCCGATCGGGACATGCATGTCGGCTGAGCTCGCAGCCTGCGGTATCCGAACGAGAGAGGGTTGGGTGGCATCGGATCGCTGTTTCGACCCACGGCAGCCGTCAAACGCGACAGACCGGTTAGGGTCTTTCGGCGTGTCCTCGTCGTTGCCGCGCGTTCCGGCGAAGGTCTCTTCATGAAACCCACAACAGCCGCTCGGCCGTAGCGACGAGAACCGCCCTTTCTGCCCCTTAAGAGACCTTCGCGGTCGGCTCGGGAATTGACTTAGTTGGGTCCCGGCCCCCTCGCGATGATGGTCAAGTTGGGACGAGCGTCGGCCGCGCTGATGCTCTGTCCGATATTGAATGCCGCAACCGGTCGGCGCAGACCTTTCAGGTCCAGATTTCCGAGATCTTCGATCTTGACGATCGTGTCGACCGCTTCAGCAATATGGCTGCTGACCAGGATCTGCCCGTCCTTGGCTTCAGCACAAAGCCGTGCGGCGAGATTGCACACCGTGCCGATGGCGGTGTAGCCGGAGCGATCGGAAAAGCCGATCTGGCCTAGCGTCGCGTAGCCCTGTGCGATACCCGCGCCGAAACCAAGTTCGCAGCCGTGGCGACGCCAGCCAGCGATCAGCTTGCCCGCCTCTTCCCGCATCGCCATCGCCATCTTGACCGCGCGCTCTGCCGGGTCGGGACAGGGCACCGGATCGTTGAAGAACACCATGATCCCATCGCCGGAGAACTGGTCGAGGGTGCCCTCGAACTGAGAGACGAACGGCCCCAACGCGCCATGATATTCGCGTAGGAACTTCAGCACTTCCTCGGGTTCAGCGGTCTCGGTGAAGGCGGTGTAGCCGCGCAGATCGCAGAACACGACGACAATTTCACGGCGGTGGCTTTCGAGGATCCCCTCGTCGCCCTGCGAGACGATCAGCTCGGCGAGTTGCGGTGCAAGAAACCGCTTCAACCGCCCGACCCGCCCCAGTTCTTCGACCTGCTCGGCGACCCGCGCTTCGAGGCCACGGTTTAATTCCGCCACCTCGTCGGTGCGTTGCCGCAATTCCCCCAAGAGCCGCGCGTTCTCAATCGCAATGACCGCCTGATCGGCGAAGGTGCGGACCAATTCGATCTGCCGCTCAGTGAAGGGCTCGACCCGTCGGCGGGACAGCACGATGACACCAATGGGTTCGCCTTCACGCTGGAGCGGCACCCCCAACACCGTTCTCGCCCCTCCAAGCTCGGTTGCCTCTGAGAAGGTGTATTCGGGATCGGCCGTGACATCTGCGATGTGGACGGTCTGCTGCTCCAGGACGGCCCGCCCGGCTACAGTGCCACGGCCCACCCTTTGCGGGTGCTCCCGGAAAAACGCTTCGAATTCTGGCGGAAAGCCGAAATTCGCCAAGAGGCTGAGCAACTCGCCGTTGCGCTGCGCGATCACTGCAATCTCGGCACCACATAGGCGCGCGGCGGTTGAGACGAGCGTCTCAAGTACGCGTTGCCGGTCGAAGGTCGAGCGACTGATCACCTTCAACACGTCGCTCGTCGCCGTCTGGTATTCGAGCGACGTTTCAAGATCGCCTGTTCGCTGCCGTAGCTCGCCGAGCAGTCGCGCGTTCTCCATCGCGATGACCGCTTGGGCCGCGAAATTCTGCAACAGCGCGATTTGCTTGTCGGTGAAGGGCCGCACCTCCTGGCGGTAAATGGTAATGGCCCCTAGTAATTCTTGATCTCTTCGAAGCGCCACGCCAGCAACCGTGCGACCGCCGCCAAGGTCTACCAGCCCGCGTGCCCCCGTTTTCGTATAGTCTTCCTCCGCTGCGGCATCAGCGACCTGAGCGGAGGCGTTCCCTGCATGAAGCTGCCCAAGCACTGTGCCTTTAGCAGTGCCGGAAACTGAGGTCCGCAACAGATGATCGGTGTAGCCCTGGGGAGCCCGCTGAAGCGCTTTGGCCTGAAACAGGCCGCCTTCATAGATCCACAGATTGCCGAAAGCGGCACCGCATAAATCGAGCGCTTTGTCTAGGATCGCATCGAACACGGGCGTAAGATTGCCCGGCGACGAATTAATGACACCCAAGACCTCGGCGGTCGCGGTCTGCTGTTCCAGTGCCTCGCGCGTTTCGGTGATAAGGCGGGCGTTCTCCATGGCGATAACGGCTTGTTGGGCGAAGTTCTGTAGTAGCGCGATCTGCCTATCGGAGAACGGACGTAACTCCTGGCGGTAGATGGTTATAGCACCGCGCAGAGCGTCGTCCTCATCGAGGGCGACGACGATGCCGCTGCGGAAGCCGCAGACATTGACCAACTCCCGGAAGCCGGGACTGCTGCGGTAGCCGGATCTTCCCGGGCATCGACAATGCGGATGACGCGCTCACCGGCGACCAATCGACCGAGCGGCGTGTCGTAAGTTTTCACCTGCACTGGGCCGAATTGTCGCCACCAATCTTTGACGAGAGGCACTGCATCTATTGCGGCTTGGTGAAAGCGCTCACCATCATAAACGTAAAGATGTCCACAAGTCCCTTCGCACAGCCGCATCACCTTTTCGAGCATCGCGTCGAACACCGGCGCGAGATGGCCCGGTGAGGCGTTGATCACCTGCAACACCTCGGCGGTTGCGGTCTGCTGCTCCAACGCCTCGCGCGTCTCGGTGATGAGCCGCGCATTTTCCATTGCGATCACCGCTTGAGCGGCGAAGTTCTGGAGCAACGCTATCTGCTTATCGGTGAACGGACGGACCTCCTGACGATATACGGTTAATGAACCGACGAGGACGGCATCTTTGCGTAAGGCGACAGTCACCCCACTCCTCATGCCGCTTACTTCAGTCATTTCTCTGAAGCCAGGCGAGGTCTGATCGCGCAGCGCATCGACCATCGTAACGAGTGACTCGCCCCCGACGATCCGTCCCAATATCGACGCTCGTTCGGGTGTGAAGGGAGGGCGTTTGCGGGCCCATTCGGTAAGCTGCGAATTGCCAAAAGCGCCGGCAAAATGGAAGCACTCGCCATCCCAGGTCCGCAGAACGCCGAAGGCCGCCTCACACAGTTCGGTCGCCTTTCCAAGCATTGCGTCAAAAACCGGCGCGAGGTGGCTAGTAGAAGAGTTGATGACCTGCAATACCTCCGCGGTCGCGGTCTGGTGCTTCAGCGCCTCGCGCGTCTCGGTGATGAGCCGCGCGTTCTCCATCGCGATCACCGCCTGAGCCGCAAAATTCTGCAACAGCGCGATTTCCTTCTCGGAGAAGGGTCGCACCTCATGACGACTGACGGCAATTGTGCCGAGAAGAGCGCCATCTTTACGTAGTGCCACCGCAAGCCAGCTGCGAATGTTTGCGACAGCTGGCACTGATGCGAGAGCTCAAAGAGGTGTTCCGCCGATACCGGTCGCAACCGATCGAACGGGTGATAAACCTGATCAATCCGGTGCTACGAGGATGGGTGAACTACTTCGCGGTTGGGCACTCCAGCGAGTGCTTCAGTGGACAGCCAAATCTCTGCTCTCTGCCGCAGCTTCCTTTGCATCCGCCAAGTGGATGACTCGCTCGCCCCGGAGAAGCGGCTCCATCGGGTGGCCTGGCCTCGGGACAATCGGACCCAGCTCGCGTGCCCGATCAACGAAGCGCGGGTCTCCATGCCACGCGGCGAGATGCAGAGCCTCGCCGTCAAAAATACGAAGCGAGCCTTGGGCGGCGCCGCATAACGGCACCGCCTTTCGGATCATCGCGTCGAACACCGGCGAGAGGTCGCCGGGTGAGGCATTGATGACCTGCAACACTTCGGCTGTTGCGGTCTGCTGATCCAAAGCTTCGCGCGTCTCGTTGATGAGCCGGGTGTTCCCGATTGCGATTACGGCTTGGTCGGCGAACGTGCGAACCAGCTCGATCTGCCGCTCGGTGAACGGCTCGACCCGCTGGCGGCCGAGACAGATGACGCCGATCGGCTCACCCTCCCGCAGCAATGGTACGCTGAGACTGGTTCGGGCTTTTCCAACGGTTACCGCTTCGGGGTGAGTGTGTTCCGGGTCGGCGGCGATCTCGGCAACATGGACGGCGCGACGCTGCAGCACCGCTCGCCCAATGAGGGTTCCGCGGTCTGGTGTAAACTTCTGTTCTCGGAGGAGGTCGTCCCATTCGGGCGACACGGAGAAGCTCGCGACTCGCCGATAAACTTCACCCTCTCGGCTCACAATAAACGACAGATCGGCATTGCACAGCCGCGCGGCCGTCTCGACGACGGTATCGAGCACCGGTTGCAGATCGAAGGTCGAGCGGCTAATGACCTGCAGTACCTCGCTCGTTGCAGTTTGGTATTGGAGCGATTCTTCGAGGTCGCGCGTGCGGTGCCGCAACTCGCCTAAGAGCCGCGCGTTCTCCATTGCGATGACCGCCTGCGCCGCGAAGTTCTGCAGCAGCGCGATCTGCTTGTCGGAGAACGGCCGCACTTCCTGTCGGTAGAGGCTTATGGCACCGAGCAGGGATCCGTCTTTGCGCAACCCGACGCTGACACCCGACCGCGCCCCGGCCAAATCGACCAGAGCCTGGCGTGTCGGATTGCCTCGTCCGGAGACCTCGCCAGCCGAATCCGCAACCTGGGCGAAGCGCTCGCCTTGTAGCAGCCGGTACATCGTCGTCCCCGGCGCGGGGCGGGTCGGCGGCCGGTCCCGGAAGAAATCGACGATGGCGGCCGGACCACGCGCGGCGACGGCGGTGAAGCTTTCGCCGTCGTATGTCAGCATATGCCCACAGGCCGCATCGCACAGCGCGAGCGCCTTTTCGAGCATCGCGTCGAACACCGGCCCAAGCTCGCCCGGCGACGAATTGATGACCTGGAGCACCTCGGCGACCGCGGCCTGCTGGACGAACGCTTCGTCACGTTCCGCTCGGGCTTCCGCCAACTCACGCTTCAGTCCGATTACGGTGCTTTCGCGCTTGGGGCTCACTTGCGGACCTCTTCGGGCCGTCCTCTTACAGCCGATCATACCGCGATGAGCAGATCCTTCGACCCGCTTCTTCGCCGGACGTCGTGTTAGCGGATGCGCCGCAATGCGAAAGCTGAACCGCACTCCGGACCGCGGTCCGCTTTCGGCGCTTCTCGCCCACTCCCGCGCAGCCAGCCGACGGTCTCCTTTCCTATCACATAGCCGGCATTCGGCCGGTGTAGAGGGAACGGGTCAGAGTGCCCCAAATCGGTCCTTCACCGGCGCCACGGGGATTCGCGCGGGAAGGTAGGAAGTGCTCGTTCTACGCTGTTGCACATCACAAGCAGATGAAGCGGCTCAGTGCTAGGTATTGAGCCGAAGGGTGTACAGCTCCCGTGCCTTGATATCGCCAGCTCGCCTGCGTAACTCTTCGAGATCGTCGTCGATTCCAAGGAAACGTCCAGAAAGGAAGTCATACCGGCCGCTCGCCAGCCGCGCGCGCAGGGAGCCGGCACGCTCCGGTCCAACAAACCGCGCCTCCGGGATCTGTAACCCATACGACTCAAGCAGCCGGGTCCGGACGACTCCCGGATGTACCGCGAAGACGCGAATTCCGTGGGCCTCTAGCTGTACGGCAAGACCTTCGCTGAACCGAATCAACGCGGTCTTCGCGACCGACGTCGCGGTAATTCGAGGGGAGGGACCTATCCCAGTGATGCTCGCGATATTAATGATCCGGCCAGCCCCGCGAGCGATCATCCCCGGCACGACGGCCTGCGAGAGGAGAAAGGCGCCGCGGACAATCACGTCAATGCACTCGAACCACGCTTGCGGGTCAACTTCCCAATCAAGCCCGGCTGGTCCCGGTGTCCCCGCGTTGTTGACGAGCAATGTGACCGGACCGAGCTGGTGCTCCGTCTCCGAGGCGGCGGCGCGAACGGCCGCGCCATCCCTCACATCGACCGATAGCGCGAGTGCTCGACCGCCGGCTTCGGAAATCTGCTCGGCCGTTGCTGCGATCTCCTCCGCTGTGCGGGCGAAGACGCCTACTGCGGCTCCCTCGGCTGCAAGAGATAGAGCAATGGCCCGCCCGATCCCCCTCCCGGCGCCAGTTACAATAGCCACATCAGTGCCTAGGCTCTCTCCCATGTCCCTTTCCCCTCGCAACGGCCGGTTCGCTTCGTTCGGCTCACATCGCTTGTATTGATCGCACTCAAACACTTTGTGGGCCGCCTTCGATAACACGGAGAGCTGGTTGGATAGCCGCGACCGGCACGTTGTAGGCCACTACCGGCTGGGTCAGCCCCTTCAGCGTGAGCGCGCCGATCTTCGAGCGTTATGGTCTGCTCGACCGCGATCGCCACTCGCTGTCCAATAAGGATCTGACCGTCCTGGGCCTCGGCGCAAAGACGCGCGGCGAGATTGCACACGGTGCCAATCGCTGTATAGCCCGAGCGTTCCGCAAAGCCAATCTGACAGAGGGTCGCGTAACCCTGGGCGATCCCAGCACCAAACCCGAGCAGTCGGCCACGTCGGCGCCAGCTAGCGATCAATGTACCGGCCGCCCCGCGCATTGCCATCGCCATTTTGACCGCGCGTTCGGCTGGGTCGGGGCATGGCACCGGATCGTTGAAGAACACCATTATGCCGTCGCCGGAGAACTGGTCGAGCGTGCCCTCGAACTGGCTGACCAGTGGCCCCAGTGCGCCGTGGTACTCGCGCAGGAAATCGAGGACCTCTTCGGGCTCGGCGGTCTCGGTGAAGGCGGTGTAGCCACGCAGATCGCAAAATACGACGACGATGTCACGGCGATGGCTTTCAAGGATCTTTTCATCGCCGTGCGACAGGATCAACTCGGCGAGCTGCGGCGCGAGAAACCGCTTCAGACGTCCGACCCGGCCCAATTCGTCCACTTGCTCGGCGACCCGTGCTTCGAGGCCGCGATTGAGTTCGGCGACTTCCTCGGTGCGCTGGCGCAATTCACCGAGCAACCGTGCATTCTCCATTGCAATGACTGCCTGCTCGGCAAAATTCTGCAATAGCGCGATCTGTTTGTCGGAGAACGGGCGGACTTCCTGTCGATAAACGCTCAGTGCGCCGAGCAGTACTTCATCTTGATGGAGCGCGACGAGCGCTAAAGTTCGAACTCCGCCGGTCTCCATCGATCGGCGGAATTGTGGAATGGTCCGAAAGGCGTCCATTTCCCTAACGTCGGCAATATGAACCAAGCGTTCGCCACGACTGATCCGACCCAACCCGGTGCCTTCGGGCGGTGGAAACGGACCAACCTGCCGGGCCCATTCGACAAAGCGTGGGTCACTGCCATGGGTGGCGCCGAGGTGAAAGCACTCGCCATCATAGGTGAAGAGGGCTCCATTGCTCGCCCCACACAACGGCATCGCCTTTTCGACGATCGCGTCGAAGACCGGGGCTAGGTCACCGGGCGAGGAATTGATTTACCCCCAGCACCTCGGCGGTCGCAGTCTGCTGCTCCAGTGCCTCGCGCGTTTCGGTGATGAGCCGCGCATTCTCCATTGCAATGACCGCCTGCGCAGCGAAATTCTGCAACAGCGCGATCTGCTTGTCGGTGAAAGGCTGGACTTGAGTGCGATAGCCGGCAATGTACCCGAGCAGTCCGCCGTCTTTGCACAGCGGCACCATCAGCAACGTACGGGTGCCCGCGAGCTCGAGCGACGGCCGAACCAGTTCAGCGGTCTCCGGCGGCCCCTCCCTTGCGAATGCCGGAAAATCGAGGATATGCACGTGCTCCCCGCGCGCCAGCTGCCCCGCAGGGCTGCTCGGGATAAACAGGAACCCACGGCGCATGACTTCATCGAAGGCCTTCGGCAATCCGCGCGTCGCAATGGCGCGAAACCATTTGCCGTCGTAGGTCACAAGAGAGCCGCGGGGAGCGCCGCAAAGGGTGTGCGCCTTTTGCAAAATGGCATCGAAGACGGGGGCGAGGTCGCCGGGCGAGGAGTTGATGACCTGCAATACTTCGGCGGTCGCGGTCTGCTGTTCCAAGGCCTCGCGCGTTTTCGGTCAAGAGCCGTGCATTCTCCATCGCGATGACCGCCTGCGCCGCGAAATTCTGCAGCAGCGCAATTTGCTTGTCGGTGAACGGTCGGACCTCGCTTCTGCCAAGCGTAAAGCCACCAAGGGTAGTCCCGTCTTTCACCAGGGCTACGAATGCAGCAGTGCGAACGCGAGCGGCCTCGACCGCGAGCCTTGTGAGAGGATTTCCCGATTGATAGGCCGCCTCCGCTGCCAGGTCGGGGATTTGGAAAACGCGGTCGCCATCTCGCAGCCGCTGCTGATAGGGGGTGGATCTCTCGCGGCTCCCAGAGCTGGCGGGCAACTTCGGCCGACACGCCGGCGGCGGCAGCCGCATATTGGCGGTCGCGGTCAAATATCTACAGGGTGCCTTGTGCGGCCCCGCACAACCGCATTGCCTTTTCGACGACCGCGTCGAACACAGGCTCAAGATCGCCGGGTGACGAATTGATGACCTGCAATACCTCGGTGGTCGCGGTCTGCTGCTCCAATGCCTCGCTCGTCTCAGTCAACAGCCGCGCGTTCTCCATGGCAATAACTGCCTGCGCGGCAAAGTTCTGTAGCAGCGCGATTTCCTTGTCGGAGAACGGGCGGACTTCTTGGCGGTAAGCGGTGATCGCACCGAGGAGCCTGCCGTCCTTTCGAAGGGGCGCGATCAAAATCGTTCGGATGCCGCCGAGATGGAACAGGCGCCGATACTCCGGCTCGTCGCCATAAGAACCAGGATCTGAGCGGGTCGTCGAGGAGGTGGACCGGGCCGCGCATCAGGGGTGCCAATCTCTCACGCGGGGGCCGCACCGCCTTCATCTGCCGATAGGCTTCGACGAAGCGTGGCTCGCCGTGGGCTGCGACGCAACGGATCTCCTCGCCATCAAAGATCACTAATGCGCCGTGTGCGGCGCCGCAAAGCGTGTGCGCCTTCTCCAGGATCGCGTCGAACACCGGCGCGAGGTCGCCGGGCGATGCATTGATGACGCCAAGCACCTCGGCGGTCGCGGCTTCTCTAGCCAACGCCTCGTCCCGCTCGTTCCTGCACTCGGCAAGCTGACGTTCGAGATCGGCTATACGCTCTTCGGGATTGGCCAACGTGCTGTCGGGCGTCTCACTCATTTGCGGACCTCGTCGGGACCGATCTTCGAGCGGATCATATCGTGATCAACAAGGCCACCACAGGTTGTTGATCGAGACGATGACCGTAGGCCGTCTAGTTACCACTATGGGCCAGCCCCGTCGGTTTCCCTGGTCCGACGAACGGCCGGTTACGGCGCATCTCTCCCATTGCCTCTTGTCCCGACGACGGTGTCCTCTCCGATCACATAGCGGCCGCCCAGCCTTGGCCGGGGGAACTGGTTTTCATGCCCCGAAGGCGACCTTTGAAGGGTCTCGCAATGGCTTGGAATCTTCGTGCGCGACTGCTCGAAACCTGCAGTAGCAACATGCGCTGCCCTGTTGGTACGGCGTCCGCGAGCCGGGTTTTGACGAGGCCCTTGCCTTCGATTACGAATCGTCGCCGGTAACCGGCCCCTTCATCGTCAGCGGGCCATATAGCGATATAATAGAACAGGAGGGTCGTCATGCTGGAGCTCCTCGATCAGCAAAAGTCGTTGACCATAAATCAATGGAAGATCTTTGTTGCCTCCGTTTTTACGATAATGCTCGACTTTTTTGATTTCGGGTTGATCGGATTTACGCTAGCATTTTTTGTAAGCGACTGGCATCTGACCTTCGGTCAATCGGCTGCGATCCTATTCTCCTCTGGCATAGCCTCGGTTCCCGCCGGAATATTCTTCGGGTGGCTCGGCGACAGGATCGGCCGCCGCAAAGTGTTCATGATAACGATCCTGACGTTCTCGCTTGCCACCGGCCTGATGGCGGTGACGCCGGAGCGCGGCTGGATTTTCCTGGCGGCGATGCGGTTTATTGTCGGCTTGGGGGTGGCGGGCGTGCCGGCGGTTGATCTGCCGCTATTACAGGAGTACTTGCCGGCGTCAAAGCGCGGCTGGATCAGCGGGTTGTCGATCAGCCTGATACCGGCCGGCGGACTACTGTCCGCCACCCTCAGCGCCTATCTCGGAACGATCATCGGCTGGCGCGGCTTGTTCGCGATCGGGATGCTGCCGGCGCTGATGGCGTTTGTGATCCGCATCTGGGTCCCGGAATCGCCGCGCCGGCTTATCGGTCAAGGCCGGATTGAGGAGGCGCGGCGGTCGCTGGCCTGGGCATTGCAGGTCGATCCCGGCGCAATCGCTCTGCCGGCAGCGATGCCCGAGACGCGTAAGTCGTCGTGGCAAGAGCTGTTCAAATATCCGCGCAGCCTCGCCGCGGGCATATTGACCGGGCTGAGCCAGACGGGCGGAGTGGGCCTCGCACTCTGGGGGGTGACCTTGATCGCGCTAGTGCTGAAGGTGACCCCGGCCCAAGCGTCGTTTCTCGTGATCTGGACGGCTCTGATCGGGATCGTCGGACGGGTTTTTGGCTCGTGGATCTCCGATGCGCTCGGGCGGCGCGCGGCCGGAACCGTGCTTTTCCCTTGGGGCGGCGCTAACCGTCTCGCTCGCCGGTTATCTGCACAACGTCTATCTCGGTACTGCGTCAGTATTCTACATCCTCCTGTTGATCCACAGCTTCTTCGCCAACGGCGGGTTTTCTGTCGTATTTCCGTATATGGCCGAGCTGTGGCCGGCGTCGTTGCGCGCGAGCGGTTTCGGCCTCGTTTATGGGGCGAGTAACATCGGCAAATTCATTGGTCCGGCCGGTCTCGCGGTGATCGCC